>Ga0335081_10000114_pt1 | contig 159635 bp, 123 predicted proteins | sample Lox_Sample_35_FD_206713 | JGI IMG/M metagenome (GOLD analysis project Ga0335081, IMG submission 206713) | Soil microbial communities from Loxahatchee National Wildlife Refuge, Florida, United States - Lox_Sample_3.5 | ecosystem: Environmental > Terrestrial > Soil > Wetlands | place: USA... | reverse complement strand
AACCCCTTTCTGCTTGGGTTACCTTAATTATGAGCCTACGAATTAAAAACAGTATGTATCCGATAGGTATTCGGTTACATTTAATTTGAGCCTACGCGTACCGCCAATGGATAACCTTATTCCCTTGCATCACATGCTCCGAAGTTGGTAAAATATTGACAGGTGCAACCCGTTTGTGTTGCAGTTGAGGGGGCAGGGCGGAATGAAAAACCTTGTTGTTCTTTGTGAAGGATGGTTGCTTTTGATCGTGGGATTTTTGCCGGGATTTCATACGGAAGCCCGAAACTACTCCACCAGCTTTACCCTTACCGAGAACCCCATTTCCGAAAGCGGCAGCTGGGTGGGCGGACAGACTGCCGGAAACAATCTCTGGGGTAATGTCCAGACCAACGGAATAATGGCCTTCGGCGTGACAGAACCAACGACCTACGGGGATCCCACTGCGGTTCTCACCGGCGCCTGGGGCCCGGACCAGACCGCGCAGGCCACGGTGAAAATAGCCACGACCCCGAGCAACGGCTGCTGCCATGAGGCGGAAATCCGGCTGCGGGTCACCATCAACCAGGCGGCGCACACCATCACCGGCTACGAAATATACGGAAGCGTCACGCCGAGCAGCAGCTATTGCCATATCGCAAGCTGGGGCGGCCCCAACGGCTCATGGGCGAACATCGAGAGTTCAACCCCTTCGCTCTCCCTTAAAAACGGCGATGTTCTCAAGGCGACCGTGACCGGCACGAATCCCGTGGTCGTCACGGCATATTTAAACGGAAACCAGATCATGACGGTCCAGGATTACGGCAATTTCACGTTCAGTGACGGGAAAAAATACGGGCCGTGGACCGGCGGCGCGCCGGGTGTTGGGTTTTACGACAACACCGACGACAACTGGGCGTATTTCGGTTTTTCGAGTTTCTCCGTGACGGACGGGGCGAACGGGATACAAATAAAAGACCGGCCAAAGGCAGCGGTGACCATGCCGATATCTAAGGGCATGGTTGACAGGATATATTCGATTGACGGAAAGAACCTGGACGCTCAGAATACATGCAAGGTCGGAATTTATTTGATCAAGCAAAAGGGCATTGTCGGACTTCAAAAAATATTTTTTGTCAAGTAGAGAGTTGATGCCGGGGCACTCTGGTCGAAAATCAACCAGGAAGAGCAGAAAAGGTAGACTTTCAGGATATCCTCTTTTTTACCTCAATTTTTGGCAAATAAAGATCGAAGTCATTATGTTAGGGGAGTGGACATCGGCATATGAAAATAAGAACCATGTGCGTGGTAATTGGGGCGTGTGCGTTGCTGTATAAGGGGTACGCGCAGCCCGAATTTACGCCGGACAGCGTCAAGAACATGTGCAAGCGCGTCGCCAGGGGCCGTCTCAAGGCGAACCTCTACAACGGGTGGCAGGTCGGCACGTACTTTGAAGGCATCATGGCGCTGTATAGCTTGACAAACGATAAGCAGTACCTCGACAGCGCCGTGGCGTGGGGTACCTATAACAAATGGCTTTCGGCGTACAACAATCCCACGGCCACGCCCAAACAGGACACCTTCCCGGTCAGTTTCGACGATGTCTGCTGCTACCAGGCATATCTGGAAACCTATCTGGCCGATCCCAGTCCCGCGAATCTGCCTCACATTCAGGCCGCGCTCAGCTACATACGCTACTATACGTACGATACGTGTCCGAACACCTGCGCCGCCGCTGCATGGCCGATCATCGACCAGTACCACATGGCGGCGCCGATCTATCCGCGCGCCGCAGTTGTTCTCAACGATCCGGTCATCTATGATTCGGTGTATCATTTCTCGGTCGAGAACGCGACGCGCCACTATAATGTCAAGATGCACCTTTTCAATTCGAATTGCAGCGATACGAACGTCACGCGCCAGTGGTGGGGCCGCGGGTGCGGATGGGGCGTGTGCGGGACCTGCAGGCTGCACCAATACCTGCCGCCCGACCACCCGGGCCGCGCCTGGTGCGAACAGAAAATAAGGGAGACCTGCGCGGAACTTCTGACGCTGCAGAACCAGTCTGACGGCATGTGGCGCAGTGAACTGTTTACCCCGGCCTGGAACAAGGAGGCGAGCGGTTCCGGTTTCTTCTGCTACGAATTCTTTTACGCTTTACGGAACGGAATCATCGACACGGCCACGTACCTCGTGCCCGCCAAGAAAGCGTGGAAAGGCCTTATCGGCTGCGTGGGCGTTGATCCGGCGAATCCCGATTTGCCCGGATGGTCGCAGGGCGTCGGCGGCGGGCCGAGCAACAACTTCGGCCCCACCAACCACGACGAATACACCGAAGGCGCCTTTCTCATGGCGGGCGACCAGTTCTACAAATTTCTTGTCAACGGAATAGCCGGGACCGTGCCCGCGGCCTCCAAACTCGGAAAAACGCCTGCGCTGGAAATCCGCTGCGCTATCGGCAGAGGACACAGTCTTGACATTCCGGCAACCGCGACCGGCGTTGAATGCTATACCCTTACGGGCCGGAGAATATTCGCCCTATACAATCTGACACCGGCCCGGCGGCGCCTGTTCGCATCGCAAGCCGCGATGCAAAACGGCGTGATGATCGTTAAGTTTCTTTATGAGAAATAACCGTCCTGCCGCCAGGCGTTCATTGATGCGACGGCCCCGGTGCTCGCATCGTTGCCGCACTGCGGCGCCCGCCGGTTTTTTATAGTCTGGCCAAATTCCCCTTTTTTTAGAATCCGGAATTTATGCCGTGTGCCGGCAGTGTGGGAAAATCGTCTTCATCCATGACCCGCGGCAGTTGCTGTCTACCTAGTTCGAACCTATTTTATTCCATAAGGATTACCATGCGCCTGTTAACAACGCGAACGAAGGTTTCACTGGCCGCCGCATTGGCGGCGGTCTTTTCCTGTGCCGTGTTCAAGCCCGGCCTCGTGGGCCAGGACGCGCTGAGCGCCAGCGCAAGTGAAATGAGCGTAAGCGGCCGGTCCGGCGAGACCTTCAAAAGAACAATCGTGTTCGGCCCGTTTCATACAAACACCTTCAGCATCGGCAAACCGACAATAAGCCATAACATGCCCCGTTCCTTCATTCAGAGCGACGACATCACGAGATTCACGTCGGCGACGCAGGGCTTTCATTTCACCCAATTCGATTCGTCGGGCGATTCCATCGCCGTGGAATGCCTCGACACGAGGAATGCTAAAACCGCCACCTTCGGCAGTTTGATGACCTATGACACTTCGAGCGAAACCTATGACATCTGGTTGACAAAAGGAAGCGCCCGGGAGATATTCGTATTTACAAAAGGAAAACCGCTCGCCGTTACCTTGGGCAAAGACACGGTGACCATGGCCTACGATTACAAGCAGGACGCAAGGGAAAAGCGGGCGTTTTGGGGCGTGCTTTTTGCCAGGCCGGGCGAAACCGTAACGGCCGTCAATCTCATGGACAAAGGAACGGTGTGGATGAAAAAAGACCTGGACAAAGAGCTCAAATTGCTCATTGCGGCGCTCTCCACGGCGATGCTCGTGAAGCCCGACCTGGAGAATACATCATCGCGATAGCTTTCGCCGGTACCCGTCCGTCACCGCACGGAAGCGCGGGGACGCCCTCATGTGTGCCCTCCGTGCATTCAAGATTTGACAATCGGGTATGAAAATTTCTATATTTTCATCAACTGCATCTATGCTCAGGTTGCGGTAGGGGAACCTTAAGCATAAAGGCGAGTGTTTGTAAAGAACCCCCTTCTTACGCTCCGCCGCTCTCAAGAGAAGAAATTCCATGCCGGTGCACTCCGCTCAAGCAATTGTCCAGCCCTATGCGTTCCTGTACAAAACGCTCACCCTTCTTTTTGTGGACGATGATCCCGTGCTGCTTGAGCTGTACCAGACGCATTTTTCAGACATTCCCGTGTACCGCGTTTTCACCGCCGCGAGCTCGGCCGACGCCTGCCGGATTTTCAAGGAACACGCGCCGGTCAATCTGTGCGTGCAGGACATGGGAATCACCGACATGGGCGACGAATTGTTCCTGATACGGGAATACTCGCCGCAAACCGCGTTTATCGTGCTCACCGGCTGTTCGTCGGCGGAAAAAGGCTGGCTGGCGACCGCGGCGGGGGCCAAGGCAGTCCTTGACAAACCGCAGGGCGCGTTCGACCTGATGCCGTTTGCCGCCCGCTACAGCGTGGGCAACCTGCTCTGCCCCGACCGCTGCATGCAGGGCGATTACCTCATGAGGCGCAGCGTTGACGCGCTGTTCGACTACTCGCCGAAAAACGTGGGGGAGTGGCAGCAGGCGGCCGGCATCACCGATAGGTACCTCAGGAAAATCTGGCGCAAGTACCGCAAGGTCCCGGCACACTACGCGCTTTTTCTCCACCGCACGTATTGCCGCGCGCTCTCGTACATGGCGCAGGCCGCGGAAGACACCGAAGCGCCGCCGGTCCTCGATAATGCCGAACATGACCGCAGCAGGGAATATTTTCTCGCGAACCGGCGACTGCTGGGCCCCTTTTATTCCGTCAACTGAAACTGCGGGTTGGATTTCTCTCGGGCAGCGCGTCGTTGCGCGGCGCGGTCGCGCGGGTATGAACGGGGCGGACGACCTGCGCAAACAGCACGGCATCGTCTTCCGAGATGGGGAGATCGGTTTTTACAGCAGGGAAGCGCGGGTTCTTTTGCTTGAGCCCCTGCCTGATCCAGGTGGCAAGCAGAAAGCTGTTTGGACCCCGTGACGCAAGATTGCGGTCAACGTCCGCCCAATCGGCGTAGAGCAGCCCCCATGGCTTGGCATTGTTCCCGAATTGCAAGGTGATTTTCGGGTCTTTAAAGGCGAGCTTCCGCAGATAGAGGTTTCTCAGGGCGTGGTTGTCGGGATCAAACGTGATGTACGAATACTCGATGCCGGTTTGGATGACCTTGGCCCATATCGCCTTGAAGAGCATGGCGACCACGAGGACCGAGTCTTTGCCGTGAAGTTCACGGGAGCGCCGGCAGCGGTAGATTTCCGAATATGTTCCTTTGGGAACGGCGGAAGCCTCCTTGCCACCGTCGATGCTGTCCACCACATGGCCGAATTCCGCCGGGATTTTCCCGCCGATTTTTTTTTCTATGAATTGCACGCACCCTTCGATTTTCTCTTGTCCCGAAAAAACGAGAAACGTCGTGGTGCTGCCCCAATATTGCAGGTCGATTTCGACCTCTTTTTTATTATCGGGCACATCATTTGGATAGCAAAATGCGAGGAACTTTTTACGCATTCCGCTTTCCATGCCGGGCATGTAAAATTCCTGCAACCGGAATTGTCCGCAGTAAAATGAAATAGGCGAACCGATTCTGGGAACGGAAAGACAGGCCAAAAAATTGCTCAACGCATTCCACCCTCCCCGTGGAATTACGTCACGCATCAGCATCGTCAGCTTGTTCCCGAACATGGCACTATAAAAAGAGCAATTGCTATGCCATTATATTTCAAACGGTTAACGCTGTTTTGGAATTGATGTTTACAAATAGTGATCAGAAAAGTTTCGCAGAAGTGATGATGAAATTCCCAAAATGAAAGCATGTCGTTTGTAAATGTGCACCGGGCAAATTCGAGCTTCACCCGTTCACGCGCCGAGCGTCCTCACCATTTCGATGAGTGCCGCGGGCTGGAAGGGCTTTTGCAAAAAGGGAAACTCCCGGATCACGGTTTGCACCTCGGCCGTGGTGTGTCCGCTCATCCAGATGATCTTGAGGCCGGGCTTGAGACGGGCCACCGTGTCGACGAACCTGGCCACGTCCATGTCGGGCATCACCACGTCGCTCACGATGAACACCGTTTCTTCCCGGTGCTCGGTCAGCCACTCCGCGGCCTCGGCCATGGTTTCGAACGCCTCGGCGTCATAGCCGGCGTCGCGGAGGATTTCGGTGCAGTAATTCCTGAGCAGGCCGTCGTCGTCGAGCACCATGACCGTTTTTTTCCGCGCGCTCTGGTTGCGGCTGGACAGCGGCAGCTCGAGCGTGAAGGTGGCGCCCTCGCCGGGCCGCGAGTCGACGTACACGTCGCCCTTATGCGCCTTGACAATACCGTACACCACCGAGAGGCCGAGGCCGGTTCCTTCTTTTTTCGCCTTTGTCGAGAAGAACGGGTCGAAGATACGCGAGATGATGTCCGGCGGGATGCCGGTGCCGTTGTCCTCCACCTGGATCCAGAGAAACCCTTCTTTTTGGGGCGGCTTGCTCACGCGGATGGTGATCACGCCGTCCTTCGCGCCGATCGCGTCCTTGGCGTTCATGCACAGGTTCATGACGCACTGGTTGATCTTGCCGGGGTCGCCGATCAGCATGCAATGGTCGTCGGGCACGCGGTCGAGGACCTTGATGTTTTTCGGCACCACCCCGCGCATCATGTCGCGCACCTCCCGCACGATCGCCACCGCGTCGAATTCTTCCCTTTTCGCAACGTCGCCGCGGGAAAAGGCCAAAAGGCTCTTGAGCAGTTCCGAGGCGCGTCCGCCCGCCTGCACCACGATGTCGGCGTATTCCCTGATCTTTTGCTCGGCGGAGCGGCGCCGGATGAGCACGGCATAGCCCGTGATCGACGTGAGGATGTTGTTGAAATCGTGGGCGAGGCCGCCCGCCATCTGGCCCAAGAGCTCCATGCGCTGCGTCTTGATGATCTGTTCGTTGAGCCGCTTTGTCTCGGTGACGTCGATGCCGATGCCGGCCAGGCCCGCGAGGTTTTTCTGGTCGTCGAAGATCTGGTAGGTGTTGAACGCGATGCTTTTCCATTCGCCGGCCTTGGTCTTGAAATGCAGCTCCTGCAGCCTGGCTGGCTGGTGCAAAAGCTCCTGGAACACGCCCTCGACGTCGGCCTCGGCGTTCGGCGCAACGAGCTGTGAAAAATGCATGCCCGTGAGTTCCTCGCTGGTGTAACCGGTCTGTTCCGCCATGCTGGGGTTTACGTAAATGATCCGGCCGTCGGTGCCCAGCCCCACGATGATGGCCGGCGAGTTCTCGTACAGCGCGCGGTACCGGTCCTGGGCGAGAAAGAGCTCGCGTTCAATTTTCTTTTCCTCGGTAACGTCGCGAACGGTAACGAGAAAACCCGGTGCGCGGTGGTCGCTTTTGACCCAGATCATGCTCACTATGCCGATGCGATGGCCGCCGTGGCGGGTCTTTATCGACAATTCGGCAACAGCGGGCTTCAGAGGGTGCGTCAGGCACTCTTCATGCAGGCGCACAAAGGTCTCGCGGGCCCTCGTGTCGGCGGCGAGAAGGTCCATGAAATAGGCGCCGACGAGCTTGTCTTCGGGCAGGCCCGAAAGCGCGTGGAACGCCCGGTTGGCGAACTCGATGATGCCGTTTCGGCCGAGCCAGAGCACCGACTCGGTCATGCTCGCCATGATATGCGAGTAGAAATCGCGCATGGAAAGGATTTCCTCGTGCTGGCTGCGCAGCTTGGCCTGGTTTTCTTCCATGTGGGAAATGATGGCGCGCTGATCGCGGAAGCTGAAACTGAAGAAGTTATAAAGGTGTTGCATGATTCCCGGACGGGGGTCCCAAGTGCCAAGATACACGCATGCGGGGGCGGCGCTCCTGGCAGCGCAGCAGGTCTCCTTGATCCGGCAGTTGCGATACCCTTTCGCAATCAGAAGCGCATACGCGAAGCCGCGGTTGAAATCACATATCCGCTCCGAGTAACGCTCCCTGGCTTTTGGCCGAATCGTAAGCTCGATGGCGCCCTCGCCGACAACCTCGATTTCGGCGACGAGGTTTTTATTGATGCTGTGTTCAAAGTGCTGCTTGATCTTTTGTTTTATCAGGTGAATGGGGGCAACCCTAAAAAAAAACTGTTGAAAGGTCGATACCAGCCTGAGGGGAATCTCGTATCCCGCTTGGAACAAGGCGTCTTGGGTGTCGGATCGAGCTGCGCAGAAATTGGCCGCGAGCCTGTCCCACGTTTCAAAGTCAACCCATTCCAGCGGGTTTTGGAGGACGGCCTCGTACTGCTCGATGCCCGAAAAGAGGGCCGATTTGGCGACACCCTTTGTCAAGGCATACTTGACCAGAAGGCTTGAGCTTGAACATGAAATTTCATTGAGCATTGGCTTTGGATTTCTTTTGAAAGGCTTCCCATTCGCTTATTATCTCCTCGGGAATCGCAACCATGAACTTCTCGAGGTGGTTGACCACGCTGTCTATAACGCTGAAGAAATAGCCAAGGTACATTGCCACGGCGATTTTATTTCTATTTCTTCTGAATTTGACTATGAGCCGAGCAACGTAGATCCAGTAGTGAAAACGGTACCGGGACAGGAATCCTTGGTGGAAGACGCTCCTTGCGATCCGGTTTATCCTCAGATTCGCGGGCACCGAACCCTTAGTGCCGGGAAGAACATGTGAATCGTTCCATCGATCGGTCCAGCGCAGGCAACGGCTGAAATATGCGTCAGCGCTATAAAGGGTTTTCGCCAACCTGAAATAATGGCCATATAGCTGCGCCGGATGCATCTTCGGGATGATATTGGTGCGGAAGGACTTTGTGAGCGCGTCGGGGTCCCCCGAGATTCTTCCCTGGGCGTACAGCCGGCTGTAAAGCCGAGTTCCCGGTGGAGCAAATAACAGCGAAATGCCCGTAAAAGGAATACTGGACTGTTGCACGAACTTTGCAACGGCATCAACCGAGTCAGCGGTGTCTTCATCGAAGCCGACAATGAGGCCCCCCATAATACCTATCCCGTGGCCGCGGATTCTGTCTATCGCCGACAGGATATCTGCTTTGACGTTCTGGGTTTTGTGGACCGATTTCAGCGCGGCGCTGTTGATGGTTTCGATGCCCAAAAAAACCAGGTTCAAACCGGCCCTGGCCATGAGTTCCATGAGATCATCATGATCGGCGATCTCAATCGAACATTGGGAAAAAAAATCGAATGGAAATTGATGTGCCCTTTGCCACTGGTACATCGCGTCGAGGAGCTCGGAAATCTCCCGCTTCCGTTCGGGAATTGAAACGTTGCCCGTAAAATTATCGTCGATGATGAAGACGCACCTTTGTCGGCCGAGCACAACCAGCTGGTCCAGTTCGGCCATCACTTGCGCGGTGTTTTTCCTGCGGTGCGTGCCATACAGGAACCTTTCTTGACAAAAGTCACAATTGTTATGGCACCCGCGGGATGTTTGCATTGAGAAAGTGAAATAGCGATTCGATTTAAGGAGGTCGATCCTCGGCGGCCTTATCGTCCTTAAATCCGGAAACCCTCTCGACCGGTACTGCGGTCTCAACGCGCCAGCTTTCATGTGCAGCGACAGCAGTTCGGCCACGGTTGTTCCCGTTTCAGCCGTGGATTGCTCAACGCCTTCAATCTCCCCGATGACCTTGGTGATTTTTCTGTTCGAAAATGCGTCTGGGATCGTCGCCGAAATCGGGCCGCCGACTATGATGGGTTTGCGGTACGGCTCCAGCCGCGCCAACAGGTTTTCCACCGCGTTCCTCTGAAGCACGTTGCAGGAAATCAGGAAGAAATCAGTCTGACATGCTTCAGCGTCGCTGACCGGCCGCACATTTTCGTCTGCAATCGAATAGTTCCACGAATCCCCCAACGCGCTTGCCACGCACAGCAGCGGCAAGGGAAAAAAAGCCCCCTTTTGTCCGAAAATATGACTCAGGGGATTGAGATCGTAGTAGCCTTTGTCCGTTTTCGGCCAAATGAGAAGCACATTGTTGCCGTTCATGATAAAAAAATTAAATATGCACGCCGCGCCGGCCATATAAAAAAGGACAAAGCGGAACAAAAAGGCCGGAACGGCATTTGGCCGCCCTTCGGCGGGAATTACAATACTAAATTTTAATGGAAAAAAATCGGTTTGTGGGCGGATTGTAAAGATCGGCTGTCACCGGTAAGCGGTCAGAACCCCCCTCATGGCTGGAAATTTACACATCGGAGGAACCGTCATGAAAAAAATCCTGTTTGTCGACGATGCGCCCGACATGCGCAAATTGCTCGAGGCGACCTTCGGCGACGAAGAGTACGAGATCCTCGAGGCGGAAGATGGCGAGCAGGCGGTCGCCATGAGCCTGCGCGAAAAACCCGACGTCATCATCATGGACATCGAGATGCCGAGGCTCAACGGCATCGAAGCGACCCAGCGGATAAAAGCCAACCCCGACACTGCGGCGAGCAGGATCATCGTCGTGTCCGGGTCGCGGCGTGATAAGTCGGTGGAGCGCTGCGTGGCGGCCGGCGCAGAAGCATACCTGTCAAAGCCGTACAGCCCGCTCGAACTTCTTGACAGAGTAGAACGCGGCCCCGGCCCGGCATGAGGCGCCGTGGGCCCTGAATCCGCCGGGAAGGAGAACCGCAATGAACGCAAACATCATAGGCTTCGGAACCATTCACGGTGAGACGCCAGACCTTCAGACCCAGGCGATGCGATATGCGCACGACCTGAGCCGGTTGTACACGACTTCCAAGGCCCAACACCGAAAGGTCGATAACCTCAACAAGCAGCTGTTCAAGTATGCAGCGGACCTCAACACGACCATCTCCGACCTGCGGAGAAAAAACCGCGAACTGCAGGATGCGTACTACGACACCATCAACCGGCTGGTCGCCGCGTCCGAATATCGCGACGAGGACACCGGGGCGCATATCGTGCGTATCGGGAAGTTCAGCGCCTGCCTGGCCAAAAAGCTGGGGCTCGGCCGCGACGACGTGCAGAACATCCTCTGTGCATCACCCATGCATGACGTGGGAAAAATCGGCATTCCCGACATCATCCTCCACAAACCGGGCAAACTGACCGCCGCCGAGTTCGATCTCATCAAGACGCACACCACGATCGGCGCGGGCATCCTCGCCGACGCAAAGGCGCCGGTGCTGCAGCTCGCCTATGAAATAGCGCTTACGCACCATGAAAAATGGGACGGCTCGGGCTATCCGCGCGGCCTTGCCGCCGAGGCCATTCCACTCGCCGGCAGGATCGTGGGCCTTGTCGACATGTTTGACGCGTTGACATCCGTGCGGCCCTACAAAGACGCCTATCCGGTCGATGTTGCGGTTGCGATCATGGCGCGCGAGAGCGGCAAGACGCTCGATCCGTCGCTTGTCGCGCTCTTCCGAGAGCATGTCGCCGAAATCGTTGAAATCAAGAAGACCTTTCCCGATACACTTGACATAGGGAAAAAAAAGTTCGTGCTGAGCGAGCGCGATCGGGCGCATCAGGAAATCCCGGGGTTCAAGGATTCGGGGGAGGGGTGAAAGGAGAACGCCGCCGATGAACGAAAATCACAATAAAAAAGACCACCGACACATCCTCGTGCAAAAGTCCGTTGTTTACACCGAGGAACAGAGAAGACAGCATATCGTGAACGGCTGGATCATTGACCTTGACGCCCCCAAACCGAAGGGCGGAGGCACGCCCATGATCCGTGAACTGCTTCTGAACGGCAGGCGGCCGTCCCCCGAAGAACTGGCGGGATGATGGGCATACACAGCATTCCGTCATTGACGTCGGCGCATAAGGGGAAAAACGCTTCATGGCCGCGCATGCCGCAATTTTAAGCAGGCGGACCACAGGGACGCTTCTCACCGCTGCCATCAGGAATCCCGCCGCGAACGCATTGTCAAGACCGCTGATCTGTCCATAAGCGCATGAGGCCTCCTTTTTTAAAAATAATTTTACAATACATTCAACATGTTTTCCGTTACTTCCCGATTCGTTCACTGCGGCGACGGGAAAAGGACACAAGGCATACCATGACTGGCATCGTTCAAAATTTTATGTGCGTTTGCCGTTCGAACACCTATATTCACACATGAACCCGATAAGACAGCGGGGAGCTCATCCAAGGGGAGCGAAACATGCGTCATCAAGGTAAAACAACGTTTTTGCTGTTTCTCTTATTGTCAATGCCTTCATTACGGGTCCACGCCATGACCCCGGGCGCAAACTTCTGGAACATCGGCTGGGAAGGATGGCAGGATTTTTTTGCTCCGGGCGTGAACTGGCCGACGGCGACGAACCCGTGGAACCCGACCCTTGTCTCCGAATTGCAGGCCGCGGACATTACATGCCTGCGTTTCATGGACTGGAACGAGGTGAATACGGCCTGCGTCGTCAAATGGAGCCAGCGAATTCCCAAGACCGCCAACCACTATAACAACGCCAACAGGATACCGTGTTTCATAGACAATTACGACGGCGCCACGAACACGCATACGCTGGTGTGGAACGCGGACACAAGCTACGGCGTGGCCGTGGAATGGCAGATTGATTTGTGCAACAGGGTCGGCGCCGACCTCTGGATGAACATTCCGTGCACCGCCGACAGCGATTATTGCTTCCAGCTCGCGGGACTGATAAAAAGCCAGCTCAACGGGAACTTGAAAATTTATGTCGAATGGGCGAACGAAATTTGGAACTGGGGATGCCCCAACACGGTGTATGCCCGCAACCGGGCCGATACGGTCGGGCTGACGAATCTGGACGTCGGCGCGTATTGCGACCCGTGGAGGAAATATGACGTTTACGCATCGGTCAGGACGTTCGAACAGTTTGAAAAGGTGTTCGGGGCAAACAGCCCGAGGCTGGTGAAGGTCATTGCCGGCCAGGTGGGATATCACTGGAACGGATACGATTTCAACCATATGGTCAAAGGGGACCTTGCGTGTCTCAAGAACGCGGTCATTAATCCCGGCAACGAAACATTCAACGCCTATGCCATGGCGCCGTATATTGGCGGCGCCTCGGTGGCCGCCGAGACCAGCGCGATCGCTTCCGAAGCCCAGAACATGGCGTGGGCGAAGAACAGCCTTGACAGCACAGGAATTTCCCTCGTCTGCTACGAGGGAGGCGCGGACAATTACCCGGACAACAACCTGGCCCTCACCCGCGATCCGGGGCAGGAAATGGCGTACGTGAACTATTTGACCGCCATGGCGCCGTATTGCGACGGCGTGTTCAATCAGTATTGTTTTTACGGCGGCTGCTGGGGATTGAAGCACGCACCGGGCGATTCGGCTTCGATATCGCCAAAATGGCGCGGATGGCAGAAATATTGGGCAGTCAACAGTTCCGTTGAAAGCGGCCATGCATCCTGGAACGTCATTGCCGATTACGGCGGCTTTTCCTTTCTTCTCCGCAATTCCGTCAAAGGGAAAATGCTCAGCGTTATCGGCGGGCCGGAGCGGGGAGCCGTGGCAGGGGGCATCACTGTCGCAGTGTTCAACTTGACGGGACGGAAAGTTCTTGAAAAAACAGTAGTCCCGGGCGGCACCGTCGACCTTTCGGGAATAAAAAAGGCCCTCTACCTGCTTAAAATCGGGTCGGGTGAAAGAGCATATGCCGCAAAATTACCTCTTGATTAATGCGACAAACCCGGACGCCGCCTGTCCGCGAAACGTGAAACCGCAATAATACTGAAATCGTAAGTGCGGTTGTCAATTACCGTACAGCGCCTTCAACTGGTCCACGGTCGGATGCCCGTCATAGAACTCGCCTTGCGGCCCCACATAGCCGTCATCGCGTTTTACAAGCCTCACCGGAGTGAAGCCGCCTTTTGAATTTGGAACGTTGACGGTTATGGTGTCCGCCGCCGAATTGGCGGTGCGAGACATGGGTTCACCGCTCGCCGGAGGGGCGGTCAGCGTCTGTTCCGCCGGGGCGCGGTCGGGCGCAGTAACGACTACATACCCCGACAGATGAGGCCTGAGATATACTCCGTTGAAATAATAATATGGGATGCCTGCCACCACGATCGTTGAACACCCATCGGGAAGATATTCCACATATGCGCCCGGAGGCGGGAGAACAACGGCCACCCCGGGACGGGGGGCAAAAAAATGAATCCGTCCGTGGGGCACGTGGTAATAAAATCCGAACCTCGGAGGGGGAGGCACGGGAACTAAAACCCGCCCCGGACGCGGCGGAACCAGGCAGGAACAAACCAGTGCTGCCACCATGACACAGCCTATTGCAAACCACGATCGAACATTCTGTGTTTTCATATCAAATCCCCTTTCTTTGCTTGTTTGACAATTTTATGGATATAAAATGTTACCTAACATTTCAAATATAAGAAGGCAGGTTGATACCAATCCCTGGCGCGTCAACAGTCGTTCACTCCGCGCAGGCACGGATCCCTGAAGGGCATCCATAAAGCCGCAAGCAAAAAAAATGTATGATGACGGCGGCGGATTTAACCACAACATCCGCGCCCTTTACTCAAAAGGTTGAACCCCGGAACCCGGTTCGCTTCGTTTCGGTGAACGCCGGTTACGAAGCGGTTATAAGGTTCGGAAGAAAGGTTTTTGTCTACTTTTTTTCATCCTGCGGTTGCGTTCCCCTCTGCTGATCCTGTGTCTGCTGATGATGCTTTTTGCAATGCATTCCCCTGTGGTGGTGTTTCTTGGGGGTCTGCTGCTGATCCGTCGTCTGGGCGTTTTTGTTTTCGCTTGGAGACGCGGTTTGAGCCGAAATACTCGCCGCCCCGCCTAGAATCAGAGAAGACAAAACGATTACGGACACCAACTTCTTCATTTGACCTCCAACTGCGTTAATGGTTAAAATTCCGACTCACTGAACCGGGTTTTGAATGCCCGACAGTTTGACACTCTTCCGGGTGTTTTAATTACAGGATTCTTGTTTATTTTTGTATTTTCTGACAGCTAGCACCTTCGTAGCCGGCGCAAAAGGCGCCGAAAGATTTTCAGCACTTTTCCCTGGCCCTATTGTTTTTAATTTTCATTCATTCCTTATTGTGAAGCCGCGCTTGACCAAACAACACCGTCCATCGAAGTCAAGATTGTCCCATTGTCTCCCACCGCGAGGAATCGGCCGCCGCCGTATATCACCCCGTTGATCGTGGAGCTTGTACCGGAGTTCCTGAGCGTCCATGACGTCCCGTCGAGAGAGGTGATCGCCGCACCGCCGCACCCAACGGCGACGAACAGGCTGTCTCCATACGTTATGCCATTTAAAAATTCGGTTGTTCCTGAGTTTCTGATTGTCCAGGACGCTCCGTCCGTGGAGGTGAAGATCGCGCCCCTTTCGCCGACCGCGACGAATTGGCCGTCGCCGTAACAAATGCCATTGAGCGCCGGCATTGTTTGCGAGCCGTGGACGGTCCATGTTGCGCCATCCGGAGAGGTCAGCACATCAGTGCCGTATCCCACGGCCACGAACAGGCTGCCGTTACAGGTTACGCCGTTGATCAGTTCGGCCGTGCCTGAGCTTCGAATCGTCCAGGCGGTTCCGTCGGCGGAGGTGAGAATCGTCCCCTTGCTGCCGACGGTGACGAACTGACGCAATCCATAGGTGACGCCGTTGAGAGCCGGCATTGTCCCGGAAATACCGGTTTTCCAGGATACACCATCGGAGGAAAACAGAATGGTGCCTCTTTCTCCTACAGCGACAAACTGGCTATCGCCGTACGCCACGCCATAGAGAATGTTGGGCGTTCCTGAAACCCTTTTGGTCCACACAAGACTGTCGGAAGAGGTCATGATTTCTCCCGTGTCGGAAATCGACCGGGCATCATCGCGGCCTGTCTGGGTGATTCCCACTGCGATATACTCTCCACCCGCATAGGCGGCTCCATATATATCTTTTTGGGTTATGGTTTGCTCTGTCCGGTCCATGACGGGCCAGCCAGGCATGCATGCCGCCATTAGCATGGAAACGCCCGCAAACAACCAACCAAAGGGAATATTCAATTTCATATCATGCCTCGCCGTGCTTTCAATTCCATTGTAATCATTTCTTCGAAAAGATGCTCCCCCTTTATTCCTTGGTAAGCATCTTTTCATATTAGACGCTGGATTCACATCAGATATTACCGACTTTCAAGTCTCTTGAAATTATTTTTCATCTGGAGCGTTGGCAGGTGTTGAAAAAGTTTTCGTTCACCCTTCGACAGGCTCATGGCGAACGGAAAAGTGCTCGAAATTCGCACAAAAACCGTTCACGGGGAGCGGGTTTACCACGAGCTTGTCGAAGGAAACCATGAACGCCGAGAAAACCATTTTTTCAACCGCCTGTTAGGCCAAATAATTCCTTAAAAAGGCGAACCATGCGCAGTTTCGTGATTTTCTTCATCCTAGGACTCACCCTCGTGCTTTCGGCAATAGGCACGACGTCGGTGGCGGTCGCGTTTCCATCGGTCATTTCCTCGTTTCACATCAGCCTGATCCTTGCGGGATGGATCATTAGCATTTATCAACTTGGCCTCACCGGTGTAATGCCGATTGCCGGCAGGGTGGGCGACATCCTGGGCAAGAAATTCACGTTTCTACTCTGCCTTTTTTTGTTCACCCTGGGCTCCGCCCTCTGCGCGGTCTCGCCGAACGCCGGCCTTCTGATTTTTTCGCGATTTATCCAGTCGCTCGGCGGCGGCGGGTTCATGCCCGCCGCAGTAGGGATTCTCGCCGACGAATTTCCAAAGTCCAAGCACCGCGCCATCGGGTTCCTCAGCAGCATCTTTCCCATCGGAATGATCATCGGGCCCAACCTCGGCGGGCTGCTGGTGGAACAGTTCGGCTGGCGGTCGGTGTTCTGGATAAACGTGCCCGCATGCCTTGTCCTCATGGCGCCGGCGTTTCTGGTCCTGCGCCGCGAAGAAAGGAAGAACGAGGCGATAGACCTGCCCGGGACCGTCATACTGTTCGTTTCACTTTTTTCGCTGATGGCCGGACTGAGCCTCATCGGTTCCAAGCGGTCGGCGGGCATGTTCCTTGCGGCCGCGGTGCTCGTCTGCCTTTCCGTGGCGCTGATGGTCGTTCTCATAAAATTTGAGAAGCGGGCGACGTATCCAGTCATCGACGTCGAAGTGCTGCGGGGAAGGCCTTTCATGGCCGCGAACATCTACAATTTCATGTACGGCGCAACGATCATCGGCAGCATGTCGCTGATACCCGCCTACGCCGTTTTTGTCTATGGGATGGGCACGCTCCAGAGCGGCGTCATCGTGACCCCGCGGTCCGCCGCCATGATAGCGTTTTCTTCTTTGACAAGCTTTTACATCATGCGGTGGGGCTACCGCTGGCCCATCGTCGCAGGGACGCTCTCGGCGGCGGCGGGACTGCTGCTCCTGGGCTTCAGGTTCGATTCGGTCTCCGTTCTGTATGTCATCAACGCGGTCGTCGGGATCGGCACCGGGCTTGCCGCCCCCGCCTCGAACAACGCCTGCATCGAGCTGATGCCCGAACGCGCGGCCACCATCACCGGGATACGCGGCATGTTCCGCCAGACCGGCGGCGCGCTGAGCGTCGCCGTTGCCACGGTTGTCCTGCACGTGACCGGAAACATGTTCGTCGGTTTCAGGATAATCTTTTTCGGCATGACCGCCGCCTTTTTGGCCGCACTGCCCGCAGTGTTTTTGATGCCGGGATCGCCCAAGGCGGCCCGGACCGGAATGGATGCGGCCGCGGGAGAATAGCGGTGATCAGTCATTTCATTAATCGTGATAAGGTATCGACGGTGGGCTCCATGGTCTTCCGTCTTTTGCCAAGTGCACCTTTGGCGCCGGTTCTTTCATGGTTTGCGGGCGGCAGTAGCGGCTGGCGAGATGATGGCGGCAGCGCGGGCTTTACGCGGTGGAAGAAGGTAAAAACACGGCAAGTGCGGTTCGTTTGCCATTGGATACTGGAGGCGGCGGACGTATCGAGAGGCAAGCATATAATTTGATTTACATAAAAGAATCTGATCCAAAAGGCTTGTCTTTCCACCCCAAGACTATCAATTCAATAATATATCCCAAAAATTAACCAATTCCAAAACTTCTTTCGCCCTACATTTATATTCTTTTCTACATTATATTATCTGGTATACTGATCAAAATCATTTCCAGATCATACTGCTTCGATTTCATCTGGATCCGAAAAACATGAAAGGGGCCGGACATGTCCATTAAAAGCGTCAAAATGTTCATCTGTGTCATTGCCGCGGTTTCTCTCACCCAATCGCAGGTCAACATCACCGGGACCATTTCCGACTCAGGAACCACCCAAGGAGTTTATGGCGCCATCGTGAGCCTCATTGCCGGCGGCATTCATACGCAGTCGGATTCGATCGGCCATTACGCCTTAGGCGGCTCATCGCAGGTCCAAAGGCAGTCCGTTTCCACGGCAATGGAGCCTGCTTCGGCGCGAATGATGGGTAACAGGCTCCATTTCAAAATTGCAAACGGCCCCACCCGTGTTTGCATCGAGGCGTTTACGCTTTCGGGAAAACGCGCCGGTAGTATTGCCGACCGTGTTTTTACCAATGGAGAATATTCAACCGGTCTGTTTCCGGCGCCGCTGTCCCCGCAGGTGTATCTGCTCCGCGTCCGGATCGGAGAAAGCGCATGCATCTTCAAGGTTCAGTCAGCCGGTTCCCGCGTCACGGCAGGCGGCGGGCTGATCCGTCATGAGGGCAATTTCACCATGAATGGCAACCGTAAAGCGGCCGCCGACGCGGACACGATCGTTGCCTGGGCGGTGGGGTACAACGTGGCAAAACTGCCGATCCCCAGCCTCGCCGGCACCTATGACATCAAGCTGCAGCGCACCGTGGCGCCCGGCTCGGCGCAGGTGGTCCAGACCGCCCAGTCCGCCGACCTGCTCGCGGCGAAGCCGGCGTTGACTTTTGCGAACGACGACGGCTCGGCGATCCCCACGGTCACCGTCGACACAACACAAAAGTTCCAGACCATACTCGGGTTCGGCGGCGCGTTCACCGAGGCAACGGCGTACAACCTCCAAAAAACCAGCGCGCAGAACAGGGCGTCGGTCCTCAACAATTATTTCAACCCGTACACCGGCTCGGGCTACACCGTTTGCCGCACCCACCTGCAGAGCTGCGATTTCTGTGTGGCGAATTATTCCTACGACAACGTCGCCAACGATTTCACTCTCGACAACTTTTCAATGCAGCACGAGTCCCAGTGGATGATCCCCACGATCAAGGAGGCGATGAACGTCACCGGCACCGACATCAGGATATTCGCCTCGCCCTGGTCGCCGTCGGCGTGGATGAAATCGAACAACAACATGCTCAACGGCGGTACGCTGCTTGCCACCTGTGAGGACGCGTGGGCATTGATGTATGTCAAGTATGTGCAGGAGATGAAGAACAACGGCATTTCCATCTGGGGCCTCACCATCCAGAACGAGCCCGAGGCCACGCAGACGTGGGAATCGTGCATCTACACGCCGGCCACCGAACGGGACTTTCTCAAATCGCACCTGGGGCCCGCGCTCGCCCTGAACAAGGTTGACGTCAAGGTAATGATCTGGGACCACAACAAGGACCACATCGTCACCTGGGCCAACACCATTTTCAGCGACACGGCCGCGGCAAAGTACGCCTGGGGCACGGCGTTCCACTGGTACACGGGAGACGGGTTCGACAACGTGGGCACCACGCACGCCAATTTTCCGGCAAAGCACCTGCTCGCCACCGAGGAGGCCGGCGGTCTGCCCATGTACAACTGGGGCCTGGCCCAAAGTTACGCGCACGACATCATCGGCGACCTGAACAACTGGACCGAGGGATGGGTGGAGTGGAACCTCGTGCTTAACCAGAACGGCCTGCCGCGGCACGACCCGAACACGGGCTGCGCCTCGTCGGTGTACATCGACTCCAATAACGACTCGGTGCATTACAACCCGTCGTACTATGTCATCGCCCAGTTCAGCAAATACCTGAGGCCCGGCGCGGTACGCGTCGGCTGCGCCAGCTCGCAGACCACCCTCGAGGCGACCGCGTTTAGGAACCAGGACGGCAGGATCGTGGTGGTGGCGTACAACAACTCGGCCGCGGCGGTTTCGTTCAAGATCAAGCAGGGTTCGCAGATTGTCAAGCCGACGATACCGGCGCATGGGATTGCGGATTTTGTTTATTGATTGATTTATTAATGACTTTTTGGTGGGGGAAGTCTCCCCCTGGCCCCCGGCTTCCACCGCATCCCCTATGTAAAGTTAATAAATTTGGGCGGGATGCGGCGGTGATCCGGGGGCACACCCCCTCTTGGCGCCGGAACTTCCTTGATGCGCAGACTATAGTAGTGGCTGGCGATCCGATTGCAGCAGCGCGAGCTTTACACGGCGGAAGAAGATGATATTATATCGGCAGAAGGATTCTGCGATTAATGGTTAAAGTGCATTAACGGCTTTGTCAATTTACAATTCCTACCTCAACGTCTTCAAATGGTGCACCGGTCTTCCTCAATGACAATCAAGTAGTACTTGCCATCGCGCCGGGCCGATAATTTAATTTATAAGCAAAAGTCAAGATCACTGCCGCCCAACCGCCACCGAAAGCAGGTTTCCCATGAAACTTCCCGCAGCATTCACGGTCCTTGTATTGGCGATGCTGTCGTGCTCGCCGAAATATGAAACCATGGTCGTGAAGGAATACCAGGAACGCAAGATCACGAACGCGTCCCTGGTGATCGCCCCCATTGCAAGCATTACGGTCGATTACATCGGGAGCGTAAAAGACGAATTCGGCGAAGGCAACCAGGAAGACCTTATCAAAAAGCATTTCAAGAGCGCTCTTCTGCAGGGACTACGGGAAAATTCTCTTTTTTCAAGCGTCGCTTTCGACAACTTTAGCGGGCAGCCCGCCACGGCGGACCGCTCCTTTGCCACGACCGACGCTTACGGCGTGAACGTGAACCTTCCCTCCGATTCCGCCACGATCCGCTTTACTTCCTCGACACCCGACGTAATTCTTTTTATCCAGGACCTGTGGATCGGGAAGACGTCGGTGCAGGAAAATGGTCCGGGGTGGGGCAGGGACGAAGACGGAACAACAACGCTTGCGATGAACGGTGAAGGATATGCCGCCGGGTCACTTGCTTACAGGGAAATTACTTCATCAACCTCAGGTTTTCAGCCGCCCGTCTTTACCCCGCCTCCCAACAACCCGCCGATGTTCTATTATTCTCCCCCGAAAACGCCGTACCTTCGGTACCAATGCGTTTTTGCATATTGGGACAACCGCCTTCACCGGGTGATTGCCTATGGAAAAATATTCGCCAAATCACGGCTTGATTCCTACGGCCTGGGGATGGTGAACATCGCGCGCATGGCAAACTGGAATGATATCGACTACCAGCTCGTAAGGGCGCTGCTCGGCCAGACGCCGTTTGATAAATATTAAAAATGAGCGGATAGGCAGACGCAAGCAACGGTCAAGAGCACGGACGGCCATTCTGCGATCTTCTTCTTTTCATCCATCTCCCCTTGTCAACCAAATCCCCGGTAACTGATCGCACGGGGCCCCCGCGCGAAACCATACAACGTAAATAAAGAATGATATCACAGTTCAAATGAAAATATTGTTTTATTGTGTCGATCAGTTCACCAACCCATCCAATTCCATCCGGGAAATCACTTTCCATTCATAGCATGGCCTTCTCTTTGTAACGATAGGCCATTTTCAGACGTTATAACGCATGAGTGCAAGAATGGTTAAGGCGAAATCGCGTATTGAGATCCATAAAGGAAATCGGTATGAAGCGAATACTTTTGCTTGCGGTCATTGCAATTATTTTTATCTCGTTCAAAGCAGCGCACTCCGATATAAGCATAACCCGGCAATACATTACACGCCTTATAAAGATTCAAAACGTAAACGCCTTCCCAGAAATAGTCCTGATTCAATATGTCGGCCCGCAGTTCGGAAATAAAACCTTCCAAGGAATTGTGAAACAAGATTCTAGTCTTCAAAGATCATCCAGCAGAAGTCTTAGTTACCTCTTATGGTGTAAAAAATCATATGTTGATTCTCTGGGAACCTCTCAATTACCCATCTCAGAGTTCATCGATTGTAAGAAAAACCCGTTGGATTCCTCTTGTTCTCAATCGATCCATTTGCTCTACTCGAAATTCAATATTGGTGATTCAGTGGCATTTACCAATACCAATCTTTTTCGGGAAGAGCTTTTCTACTCATTGTACTGGAATAACAGGAAAACAATTTCTTTATACCTTTCAAAAAGAATTCTCCATTTCTTTAACGGACCGACAACGTCTCAAACCTTTTTACCGCCCTCCGATGGGTCTAACCAGTTACTTCCCACCAGTAAGACTAGTTTGGATAAATAAAGAAAAGTATCCCCCATATCGCACGGCACTCCGGGCAGTGTTTTCCTGCTACAATCTGGTCAAGTTGAAGATTTCCTTTCCGTCCAGAAGATTATTTAGTTTATATGCAACGGTCAAGAACACGGTCGACGTCACCCAGGAAAACCGTGAGAGTTGGAGCGGACAAAACAGAAAGAAGGCGCAATCTTATGAAGACCTTTCCCATCAATAAAGCGTTTACCCTGGTGGAATCCGGTCCTGTCGTTCTCGTTACCACCAATGACGGCGGGAAGAACAACGTCATGACCATATCGTGGACCATGGTGGTGGATTTCACGCCTCTATTTGCCATGACCACCGGGTCCTGGAATTATTCTTTTTCCTCGCTGAGCAAAACAAGGGAGTGCGTCATTGCCGTTCCGACGTTTGACATGCTTGATCAGATCGTCGGGATAGGGACGTGCTCAGGCGCCGAGGTGGACAAATTCCAGAAATTCAAGCTGACGCCCGTAAAAGGCAAACATGTGCAAGCTCCTTTGATAAAGGAGTGTTTGGCAAATATCGAGTGCAAGGTCGCGGACATCGTTGCGAAGCACGGCATTGTCGTTCTTGAAGGGGTCGCCGCGTACTTTGACAGTTCGCGAAAAGAAAAACGAACGGTTCATGCGGTCGGCGACGGGACTTTTATCGTGGACGGCCGCAAAGTGAGCCGGAGGAAAATGATGCGGTCGAAATTGCCCGCAGGTGTATGACTCGTTTGTCAATTATTAAGAAAAACAAACTGTGAGGCACGGGATTCTGGCCCATGGCTTCTCGCTGCAATCCGGTCAAGGTAAAGGTTTCCTTTCTGTCCAGGAGATTATTTAGATTATATGCAACGGTCAAAAGCACGGCCGGGACGGCCGTGGCACACGGTTGGTTTTGTCACACGGGGCACCCGGCCGAAGCAGGGTAACGCCCAACGCTTTTTCATTTTTAAAATGAATCAAACCGCTCATCCAGACAATTAATGTAGCATGATTTAAAAATATATACCCTCCCTAAACCAACTTCACAATTTACCATCGTTTCAGCCCTTTTCATTTCTTAAATTATCATCATACATTCATCCTGCTCTTTCAGCTTTGCAGATCATTTGCAGTGATAATTCCGATCGGAAAAGGTTTTTCCTGAATGACAAAAACAAGATATCAAACAAAATCTTCCAGGTCTGGAATCATGAGGAATGCCAGAGCGCCATCAATCGGCCTGCTTGCGGTTGTGATTGTGTCCATCCATGGTGCGTTTTTTCCGGCACAGTCATCAACAATAAAAATCAAAACCGGCTCTCCAAAATCCGCGCTCGAAAGTTATGTGATCACCGATGCCGTCGGTTTCATGTCCAGGATGTTTTCCGACACCATTGACACCTCGGGCGCAGGCGCTTCTTTCCATATTATAATAGGAACGCCTTCCAACAACGCCCTCGTTTCGCAGCAGGTCTCAGGCGGCGGCATTTCCTTGCCGGCCGGGAAAAACGCCTCCCAGGGATATGCGATAAAAACCGTGGGCGGCGCCATTTACCTGGCAGCGGCGACCGATACCGGCATTTCGGCGGCCGTGTATGATTTTCTCGAGCAATACGGGGCGTATTTCCTGATATCGGGCGAAATCCTGCCGCCGCAGACCGCATTTACAATCAAGAATTTATCGGTCACCGCCACCCCCGCCTTCCGGTATCGCGGCCTGTTGCCATGGGACAATTTCCTGTGCGGGATGTCGGGCTGGAACGAGGAGGATTTCAGGCTGTTTATCGACCGCATGGTGCGCATGCGCATGAACTTCCTCGAGTTCCATTTCTATCCCGGCATGGCCTACTACAACGAGACCTATTCCGACGGGTCAAGCGCGACCTCCGACCACGTGGCCGATTGGCAGAACTCGTTCCAGCCGTCCCAGATCGTGGGCGGCGGCGCGTTCGGCTCGATCACCACCTTCGGCACCCGACAATGGTGGCAGAACCAGGCCAAGGGCGCCGCGGTGCAGAGCGACTCGTGCCAGGCGATGCTGCGGCGCGTGATCGACTATGCAAGAAGCAGGGGACTTTCAACGGTCGCGGGTTTCTGCCTCATGCAGCCGCGCGGCGGCACGTTTACCATGACGAACACGCGCGGCTGGGACCCCATGCCCGATCCGCTCGTTGCGCACAATGCAGACCTGGAGGTGGACAGGTTTCACCGGCTTGAACAGATTTACCCCAATTCGGATTATTACTGGATGTGGCAGGCAGAGGCGGGCGGCGCTCTTTGGAAAACGGTCACCAATGACGCGTCGGCGACCGCGATGCGGAACCAGTATTCCTACTGGGTGACGGACGCGAACAAGAAAGGGGACATCGATTACGGATACCTGTTCCTGCAGACCGTCAACAAATTGACATCCGCGGAACGGAGCAGGATCGCCACCGGCGGCTGGGACATGTCGGAGCTGTTCAACGGCTACGACCGCGACTGCCCCAAGGAGATCATTTTCCACGGCATGAATTCGTGGGACACGCGCGGCGGCATCAGCGAGGCGGCCAACGATTATACGTTCGCGAAAAACGGCCGCCGCGGCTGGATGACCGACTGGTGGGAATACGACGGACTGGTGTGGTTCCCGGAATTCCGGGTGATGAAGCAGGAAACCATGTACAAAAGCTGCGCGGCCAACGCCGTCGAGTGCGTTACGCTTGACGGATGGAAACAATCGGGCGTGGAGCACAACATCAGATACCTTGCCGAATTCGCGTGGAACCCGGCGTTAACGGGGGCGCAGTTCTATAATGAGTACTGCCAGAAGCTGTATGGAGCCCAGGCGTTGCCCGTCATGGCCAATTTCTATCAAGTCAACGACAGCGTCGAGGCGTCGATCCCGGCGGCCACCACCGGCGATTACCGCGACATGAACATTTCGGAAGGCTGGCAGCCGCTCCAGCTTTCACCGTACGCAACGGACCTTAACGCCGCCTCGTGGACGACTGTCGTGTCCGAATGCCAGACGCTCATTACCAAACAGCAGGCGCTCATCGCGCGCGACCAGGCGTTTTCCGCGTCATTGAAAAGCCTCCGGTTCCAGCTGTCCGCCGCGCAGCAGTATTGGCTCGACCTTATCATCAACCGGCTTGACTTCCGGGTCCTGTACGTCGAGGCGCTGGTTGACATCAACGAGTCGTATGTGACCTGCAACACGGTCGGGAAAGCCTCGGGCTTGGTGCAGGGCAAGACGGCGGCGTGCGGCGACCTCAACAATGCGCTCACGCTCATGTACCAGTCGATACTCAAGCTTGCCGAATGCGCGCGAAATATGAGCGACCTGGGGCTGATAGGCCAGATCAATATTCTTGATTACTCTATTCTCAAACAATTCATAATTTCCAACGGCGGCACCGTCGGGACTGCGGGAAATCCCCTTCGATCATACTTGACAAATGCCGCGCGACCCGGTAAAACCGAAGTCATTGTTTACGGCATTGACGGAAGGGTGGTCGCTCGGATGAATTCAGTTGTGTCAACCTGTGCCATGCCGCTCAAGCGCGCGGGGGTCTATTTTTTTAAAGTTAAAAACAGCAGTGGTGATGTTACAATTGTTAAGAAGCTTGTGATAAACAGTTTCGGCAAATCAGAATCAAAATGGTGAAAAGAGATATATTTTTCGATAAGAATGTTGAATAAAAAATGTCACTCCCGCGGAAGCGGAAGTCCAGTCAACAAAACAAATATGGATTGGTCAGAACCCAAACTCCATTAGTAAATTGTATGCAGTGGTAATCGTTTTCCAGCTTTCGCGGGAATGGCAAATTCATTGAGTATAAATGATGGCTTACTTGTCTGTCTTGGATAAAACACGGGAGAAAAAATGAATCCATTTCTACAAAAGTCATCAAGATTGGTACTCTTCGCCTTTCTGTTTACTGGAATGGCGTTTTCCCAGACCAATGACACGACCGCGGCGGCTCGGACCCAGGAAAAACCTTCTCTCAGCAAAAGAATTGATTTCTTCGGCTCGGGCGCCATCGAGTCCGGCGAGATCGAGAGCGGGCATTACGGCGGCAACCTGTACGCGGAAATCAACCACCTGTGGATGGGGCACGTTTTTGCCGACCTCGGCGTAGCCGCGACGGCGAATAAATATCTTTCCACCCTTATTTCGGTCGAGGCGCGCATCTGGTACAACACCAGCCCGCTGAGCGCGGTGAGGGACAACACGACCTTCGGCGCCGCGATGCAGAATTGCAACATCATCATCACGAACGCGGAAGGCATCCTGTCGTTCGGGGACCACAAGAACGTTTTTGATCTCACGCTCAGCCTGGGGCGGTTTGAGTACAAGTACAACCCGCAGGCGCAGGACCTCGGCGAGTACCTGTTCAGGACCGGGTGCTACCCCGCCTACATCGAGACGAGCTTCGATCTCCCCCTGGCGCGCCTGAACGGGTGCCTTTTGTCGGTCAAGCTCTTCGACTGCTTCCGGCAGGACCTTCTGCTTACCACGATGTCCGACATCGATCCGTTCTACAATTTCAGCCTGACCTACCTCGCCGACGTTTCGGTGGGAAAGGTCTTTGATGCCGGCGTCGGCGTCTCGTTTTGCAATTTGATTTCCGTGGACCAGACCAACGACATGGCGACCTCAACGCACGATTACTTAACAAACGGATATCTTAAGGCTCCCGGCGACACGGGCTACTACACCTTTCAGGGCACAAAATTGATGGCGCGGTTCATGTTCGACCCGAAACGTTTCTTCAACGCCCCGATCTTCGGTGAAACCGACGGCCAGATCTACGCCGAGGCGGCGGTCCTCGGAGTTGAAAACTATCCTCGGAGCAACGCGATCGACACCACCAACACCTGCAACGTTTACGGATACGACAACTTCTGGCAGAAGGTCCCGGTCATGCTCGGGGTCAACGTGCCGACGTGCAGGCTGCTCGACGTGCTGTCGGTGGAGGGCGAATGGTTCGGGTCCAGGTATCCGGACAGTTATCTCAGTTATACCGGCGAGGTCGCGGCGGTGCCGACGCCGCCGGGGCCGAATGAAACCGACTACGATTACCTGCATGACGACTGGAAGTGGGTCGTCTATGCGAAGAAGACGATCCTCGGCCGGCTCTCCTTTATCGGACTGGTGGGCCGGGACCATCTGAGGACCGAAACATACATCGAGAAATATCAGGACTACGAGGAAACGCTTATAAAGAACAGCCATTGGTACTGGATGCTGAAGATCAAATACGGCTTCTAGTCCAGTTCCGGAAAAATTTGACTTTTAAGAATGGAGGACGGCATGTTTTTAGCAAGACGTTCTTGGGCCAGTGCGGCGGCGAAATGGTTGATTTTCATCCTGCTCGCGGCGGGAATGACGGCGCCGGCCCACGCGGTGCTCAGGGCCAAATGGCGGACCTCGGTTGCGAATGCGCCGTGGGCGGCGGAACAACAGCTTTCCGTCGTTGCCCATACGACACAAGGGACCGAAATAGACATCGACACGACCGTTGAGTACCAGACGATGACCGGATGGGGCGGAAGCCCGAACGAATCGTCGGTGCTCGCGCTGCACAAGCTGCCGCAGGCGCTGCAGGACAGCGTGATGCGGGCGCTCTTCGACACGGTGAGCGGCTGCAAGTTCAACATGATCCGCCTGCCCATCGGCTGCAGCGATTTTTCGCTCAACGGCTACTCGCTCGACGATTCGGCGGGCGACGACGAGATGAAGTACGTGAACATCCACCGCGACAGCCTCGTAACGCTCGACTTTGTCAAGAAAGCCGTCGCCGTCAATCCGGCGCTCAAGGTTTGGGGGAGCCCGTGGACCGCGCCCGCCTGGATGAAGGCCAACGACAACTGGTCGGGCGGCGCCTCCTACCCGAGCACGGCGTGCGAACTGCACCAGGACATAGCGACCCTCACCGCCTATGCGCTGTACTTTTCAAAAGTGGTCACGCTGTTCAAGAACGACGGCATTCCGTTCTTTGCGCTCGCGTTCCAGAACGAGCCGTACACGTGCCAGCCGTTTCCCTCCATGATCTGGCCCGACGGAGCCACGATGCTGAATTTCATGAAAAATTATCTGGGCCCGCGCATGAAGGCCGACCATCCCGACGTCGAGCTGTGGACCCCCACCATGAACCTCAACGACTCCAACTACTACATCCCCATGCTCAGGGACAGCTATTGCAGCAGCATCATCACCACGGTGTGCTACCAGTACCAGGGCGAGCAGGTGATCAACTACATCCACAAGAAGTTTCCCAACCTGCGGGAATACGGCACGGAACTGGTGTGCGGCGGCGGCGACAACCAGTGGAACTACCCGCAATCGCAGACTTTCCCGGAAATCAAGCTGCTGGTCGCGAACGGCGCGTCGGGTGCCTTTCAATGGAACCTGCTTTTGGCCAACGGCGGGTGGAGCGCCCAATGGGGAACCGGCGCCTGGCAGCAGAACTGCATGATAACCATAGACACCATCGGGAAAAAGATCGTGTACAACTCGCAGTACTACGGGCTCAAACACCTGAGTTACTACATACGGCCGGGGTCAAAGGTGCTCAAGGTGACGGGACAGTACGACACGAACGAGATTTCCGTAAAGAACCCGGACGGCAGCATCGCGGTGGTGACCAACAACCAGAACAACGCGCCGCAGAACGTGGCGATATGCGTGGGATCGCAGATGGTGACGGCCACCCTTCCCGCGCTGTCGTTCGCGAGCTTCCTTATTTACGATTCCACGGCGACGGGCGTAAATACGGCAGCGGTTCCTGACAAACCGGTTCCGGCGCCGCGCACCCTCAAGGTGAACGGCGACGGGTTCGCCCTTCCGCATGAATATGCGCAAACGTCAAACATCTGCGCGGTCTATACCTTGCAGGGGAGGCTGGTCCGGGAATTTTCCGTGAGAAGCGGCGTGGTCAATCTTTCCAAAGACTATGGCATGTCCCGCAGTATTTACATTGTGAGATTAAGGCCGGATATAAATCGTCAATAATAAATAATCTGGGTCGAAGGACGAGGGGTACGCCCGGGTTTTTATTCAACCGAACCTTTAGCAGGTCTCATCGTCGAACGCCGCTCAATTATCGTGCCCTCCGCCTCGATCACGGCCTTGTGCCGGGGCGACGACACCGACGACGGCCGCAGCGCGTACCGCAGCATGACGCTCACGATGCCGCTCAGGTTGAAGTCGTACGAGGTGAGCTGGTATTCCATTGCGTCAAGCGTATTGTCGAACGAGATGATCGAGAGGTCTTCGGGGACGCGCACCTTGACCTCCTTGAGGTAGTCGAGCGCGAGCGTCGCGGCGTAATCGTTGGCCATCACCCAGGCGGTGACCGCCTTGTTCTTGAGGGCCTGCCCGAACAGCGGGACCATGCGGTGGTAGATCTCGCCCGTGGCGCAGTTCCATTCGGTGAGGTACTTTGAGATGTTGTAGCTGATGTGGCCGAATTTCCTGAAGAACTCCGAGTCCGCGTATTTCTGCCATTCGCGGTAGGCCGCCACGATGGTCTGGACGTCGTCGGGGTTGTTTTGGTCCTCTTGCAGAAAGTCCCACTGGAAGGCGTACTGGTCGAGTACGTGCATGCGTACGTTGCCGGCGTATCCCGCGTCGCGGAAGATTTCGCTTACGCCGCTGCTGCGCTGCCGCGACCACGGCGCCTTGTGAAACGGCGAGAGGAACGCGACGTTTTTGTGGCCCAGGGTGAGCAGGTACTGCGCCACGGATCGCGGGGGCCGGATCGACATGGTGACGGTGAAGAGCTGCAGGTAATAGTTGCTCGCGGTCCGGGCGGAGGCCTCCCATCCTCCCACCACGTCGAGCACGGCAACCGGTTTTTTATACCCCACGATTTTTTTTATCACCTCCTCGGGCGGGATTTCGAGGTTGGCGACGATCATGATGATGCTCAGGATGTTGTCGTTTGAAAGGTCGTACGGCTTGCGGGTGATGGTGTCGATGAAGCAGAGCCGGTCGCCCTGCCTGCAGTACACCACGATGTCGAGCGCCACCTTGCTCTGGATGCACTCCGACTCGAGGATGCGGAAATAATTCTTGTCCTGGTAATCGATCCACAGCGTCCCGTCCTCCCAGCCGCACCCGATCGCGACGATACGCACCGTTGATTCCGATTTTGTCAATGCCGGCGCGATGTACCCCCGCTGGTGCGGCCTGATGATCTCCTGCGACGAGAGCGTTTCGAGCGCCTTGCGCAGCGTGGGATACGACACGCCGTACATTCCCTGGAGTTCCTTGCACGAGGGCAGGGGCTGGCCCGCGGGAAACCTTCCGGTGAGTACGTCCTGTTTGAAGCGGGCAAGCATTTTCTGCCATACCGGTTCGAACTGCTCAATGTCCGGATAAACGGCGGGCGCTTGCATCGCCGCCGGAGGTGCGGGGGCTGATTTGTCACGCCGTCCTCCGGCGCGGCCGAGGTTTTCCCGCGAAAGCATTCCCTTGCGCCTGAGCTGGTCAACTGCCTTCCACATGGTGACGAACGAGACGTCTGCGGCCTTTGCGAGCGATTTAATAGTGGGGAGTTTTTGCCTGAAGGCGCCGGTCTCGACGCCGTGGGTTAAATAATGGACCGCTTTTTGGATGCCGGGTCTTTTTTTCATAGGAGGAAATCCCTAGTTTGATGTTTTTCTTAAAAATAAATTTGGGCGTTCCGCGGCGGCCCTTCTTACGGTCCACCCCTTCGGGTGCTTCTCCCTCGTCAGGGATTTCCAAGGGTCACAAGGGTCGTCGTCCTTCGGCTCGGGCTGCCGCGGCCCGAGGTTTTGTTGGGGCGGTTCGCGAACCGCCCCAACAAAACGGGCCCGGGGGCTGAAGGCCCCGGATGCATGCGACGATCAAACTGTCACGAGCGCGTGGGCGCTGCCACGCAAAAATATTATATAAAGGATCCTTTGCTCTTCCTGCCTGAAATGGATCACGATATTTAAAGATATATCAATTAGATAAACAAAGTAACTAATTCTATCAGGCTTTTTACTGCCTCATCTTTTAAATTATTTGGCAGATGATTCCATATTATCAGCATTGAAAAGAACAATTTAAGAGTTGATAAAAAAGTTCAGGGTGATATTTTCATGAACGACACCGGATACCTCCTCGGCCTGGACATCGGCAGTTCGTCGATAAAGGCGTCGCTGCTCGATATTGAAAACCAGAAGGTCGTCGCCTCGGCAACGAGCCCGGAATCAGAAATGGAAATCATTTCCCCGAAACCGGGCTGGGCGGAACAGCATCCGGAAACCTGGTGGAGCCACGTAAGGCTCGCCATTGCCGCGCTCAGGCGGAATCCCCAAATCGATATGAAAGCGGTCCGCGCCATCGGCATAGCGTACCAGATGCACGGGCTGGTTATGGTTGACAAAAACGAAAAACCGCTCGCCAACGCGATCATCTGGTGCGACAGCAGGGCGGTCGAGACGGGCGAGCGCGCATGCGCCGCCATCGGCGGCGCCCAATGCCTGTCGCGGCTCCTCAATCCGCCGGGAAATTTCACGGCCTCCAAACTCGCATGGGTAAAGGAACATCTCCCCGACGTCTACAAGAAAATCCACAAGATCATGCTGCCGGGCGACTACATCGCCATGAAACTCACCGGCGACATCTTCACGACGCCGGGCGGGCTTTCCGAGGGCATCATGTGGGACTTCACGTACCACCGGCTCGCGGATTTCCTCTTTGACCATTTCGATTTCAGCTACGACCTGGTGCCCAAAATCGTTCCGTGCTTTTCGGCGCAGGGCGGCGTAACGGCAATGGTTGCGCAGGAGCTCGGGATCGAACCAGGGGTTCCGGTTTCCTACCGCGCGGGCGACCAGCCCAACAACGCGCTGTCGCTCGCGGTACTTGAGCCCGGGGAAATCGCGGCAACCGCGGGAACCTCGGGCGTGGTGTACGGCGTCAGCGATGCGCCGGTCGTTGACCCCGCGTCGCGCCTCAACACTTTTGCGCATGTCAATTACACGCCGGGCTCTCCGCGCTACGGCGTTCTCCTGTGCGTCAACGGCACGGGCGTATTGAACCGGTGGCTGCGGCGGAACCTGTGCACCGTTGGCGGCGAGAGCCTGACCTACGAGCAGATGAATGCCGAGGCGTGGAAAGCGCCGCCCGCGTGCGAGGGGCTCATGGTGTTCCCGTACGGCAACGGCGCCGAACGGACCCTGGGAAACCGGAACGTGTCCGCCTCCATCCACGGCCTGGATTTTTCCGTGCACGCGCGCAGGCACCTGCTGCGCGCGTCGCAGGAGGGCATCGTGTTCGCCCTGAAATACGGCCTTGACATCATGCGCAAGTCCGGCATCCTGGTGAAAACGGTGCGCGCCGGGCACGCCAACATGTTTAAAAGCGAGCTTTTTGGCCAGGTGTTCGCTGCGGCCTGCAACGCGACCGTGGAGCTGTACAACACCGACGGCGCCCAGGGATCCGCGCGGGGCGCGGGAATAGGCGCCGGTATATTCCCTTCGGTAAAGGACGCCTTTAAGGGGTTGTCGGTCGTGCGCACGATTCCGCCGGATAAAGAACTTGTCGCGGTATACGCCGGCTGGTACCGGCAATGGGCCGACAGGCTTGACAAAATAAGGCCGCATTCGGAAAAGCGGGAAGCGATAAAACAGGTCGGTTAAGTGTTTTCATCTTAAGCTTAGAAGGGCATCGTTGTATGGCAGAACCAAAATCGTTTCACAGTGTGTGCAGGTGGACATTTCACGCGGGCAAGGGAGGATTCGTTCCCTCCGACATCCGCAAGCAGTGGGGAGCGGGAAAGCTCGACACCGTGAACCTCATCGGGTTGATAAAAAAGGAAATCGCGCCGCGCCTGCCGCCGCACATCCAACTCGGCTACGAAGTGCATTACGACACCGAGGTCGACGAAAAAAACGCGGCGGCCGTGGCGGACGCGCTGCGGGAAAACGGCATGTATCTAGCGATGATGACGCCCGGCGCGCACAGCCACTTTGCCTACGGCGGCATCGCGTCGCTTGACGGAAAGGAAAGGTCGGCGGCGCAGGACATGGGCAAAAAGGCCGTCGACCTCACCTACGGGCCGCTTGCCAGGGCGTGGCACCCGGAGGCGGGGCTTGCGCCCGCGTTCGTGCTGTGGAACGGGTCGTACGGCTACGACATCGCGACCGTCGGACTAAAAAAAATGTACGCGAACCTTAAGGAAAGCATCGCGGCGTTGTGCCGGCACGAGGCATCGCAGGGCGGAAAACTGTACATCGCCATCGAGCCGAAACCCAACGAAGGCCATCCGGCGCTGATGCTTCCCACGGTCGCAAGCGCGCTTCTGCTCTGGTACAATCTCGAACAGGAGTTCGGGATCAAGCGCGACAAAAAGGGCATCAACAAGGAATTCGGGCATTCGGAGATGATAGGGCTTGACCATGTGTACGACACGGTGGAAGAGCTTGACAACAACGCATTGCTCCACATGCACATGAACAGCCAGGGCTGCGATGACGGCATCATCCTAGGGGGGGCCGGCAAATTCGACATCGACCACGGCGTGAAGATCAACGGCATGAACATCGCCATCGCCGGCCTTCTCGCCGAATCGGGCTATAAGCGGTGGAAGGGCCACGACATGCAGGTGCGGCCGTACGACAGCGAGCGCCAGGGCATCGACCGGGTGGTGCGCAGCATCCTTTCGTGGGACGCGTGCGAAAAAGCCGCCGCGAAACTCGAGACAAAAAAGTTGTTGGGGTTCCTTGCGAAAAGGGAAACGGCAAAAGCGGAAGACATGATGCGCGAGGCGGTGATGGACGCGTGCGCGGAGTTCAAGAAAATGTATAACTGATGCTTGTAGCGTTGAAGGAAGATGAATTGATTGTCATTCCTGCGGAAGCGGGAATCCATTTCAAGTTGCTCTAAAGAGTGGGTGCCCGACCGGTGTCGGGCATGACAAAAAACTGCAATGCCAAGGCGGAGAGTCCGCGCGCAAAAGGAGAATAAATGGCTCAGAAGGAAAACGGCAGCAAGGCCTACGTTCTCGCCCTCACGTTGGTGGCGACGCTGGGCGGGCTGTTGTTCGGATACGACACGGCCGTGATATCGGGCGCGGTGGGATCGCTCAAGGCGTATTTCATCGACTCGCGGCACCTGGGCGTTGACGCGGGCAATTCGCTGCTGGGCTGGGCAACGTCAAGCGCGCTGCTCGGCTGCATCATCGGCGGCGCGATTGCCGGGCTGGCAAGCAACCGGCTCGGAAGAAAAAGAGCCATGATCGCGGCCGCACTTTTGTTCCTTTCCGGCGCCATCGGCACCGCGCTGCCCAACCAGCTCATCGTGTTCGTACTGTTCCGCATCGTGGGCGGCATCGGCGTGGGCATGGCGTCCATGCTGTCGCCCATGTACATCGCCGAGATCGCGCCCGCCGCCATCCGCGGCAGGCTCGTCTCGTGGAACCAGTTCGCCATCATCTTCGGCATGCTGGTGGTCTATTTTGTCAATTGGGGCATCGCGCTGCAGGGAAACGAATCCTGGCTCAACACCACGGGCTGGCGCTGGATGTTCGCCTCCGGCGCGATCCCGTCGTTTCTGTTCCTCGTGGCGCTGTTTTTCATCCCCGAAAGCCCGCGCTGGCTCATGATGAAGGCGAGAAACGACGAGGCGTTCGGCGTGCTTGCGAAGGTGGGGGGCCAAGGCCACGCGGCGGCGGAGGCGGACGAGATCAGAAAGTCGCTTCTGCAGGAACGGGGAAAAATATTCTCGTTCGGCACGCTGCTGGTATTGATCGGCATCATGCTCTCGGTGTTCCAGCAGATCACGGGCATCAACGTGATCCTGTATTACGCGCCCGAGATTTTCAAGAAGATGGGAAGCACCACCAATGCCTCGCTGCTGCAGACCATCATCGTGGGCGCGGTGAACCTTCTGTTCACGGTGATCGCCATCCTCTCGGTTGACAAACTGGGACGCAAGGCGCTCATGCTGATCGGGTATTCGGGCATGTGCGTCGGCATCACGGGCGTGGGCGTGACCGCGTTCCTCAACCAGGCCGGGCTCGCCATGCTCATGATGATGCTCTTATACATCGCCTGCTTCGCGCTGGCCGCCGGGCCGGTCACCTGGGTGCTGCTCTCGGAGATATTCCCCAACAAGATACGTGATTCCGTCATGTCAATAGCCGTGGCCGCGCAGTGGATCTCCAACCTCGCGGTGTCGTGGACGTTTCCCATCCTGCTCGGCAATGTGTTTCTGTCGGACAAGTTCCACGGCGGGTTCCCGTTCTGGATCTACGGCAGCATGTGCGTGCTCTCCGTGCTGTTCATCTGGAAGCTGGTGCCGGAGACGAAGGGCAAGACCCTCGAAGCAATGGAAGCGCTGTGGAAGAAGTAGGGGAAGAATAGCCACAGAGACACAGAGGACACAGAGAAGAATAAAATATAAAAAAGGAAGTTGTCATGAAATTCTTAACTTTTTCTTCGTCAACCGTCGCAATGATACTGTCAATAAGTCTTTCTCTTCCGGCCGGTGCGGAAAATTTCGTCTTTACTTCAGGCATTTCCAAGTACGACAACCCGTTCAAGAACGCCAAGGCGAACATCGACACCAACACGGTGCAATCGGCCGACGGCAGCACCGTGTTCAACGCGGGCGCGTTCTGGGCGGAGGTCTGGGAGCGCGACGGCTCCTATTCCATCGAGATGGCGTGCGGGCACCTCGATCCGGTGACGTCGAAGAACACCTTCAACTACAACACGGCGCAGTGGAACGGCCTCACCGTGCAGCGCCAGGACGTATGCGGACACTTCGGAGGGTGGCCGAACCTCACCGACGGCATCGTGTGGGCGACCGGCGCCTGGGCCTATTACCGGGAGACCGGCGACCAAAGCTTCCTCTCGTGGGCGTATCCCATCGTGCGCAACTCGCTTGCCATGGCGGAGACACCCGGCGCCGGCGGGTGGGTGGTGCTTGACAAGACAGACAGCCTGTACCGCGGCTGCTCGTCGTTCATGGAATCGAACAGCGCGTATCCGCCGCCGTTCGCGGGCAACCAGAACTATTCCGACCTCACCAAGCCCGCGGTGGGCAACACCAAGTGCGGCAGCACGAACATGCTGTATTACCATGCCTGGGTCGTGGCCGATTCCATGGCAAAGCTGCTCGGAAAGCCACAGGCCACGCTCGATTCCCTCAGCGCAAGGGCATTGACGATCAAGAACGCGATCAACAAACAATTATGGAACCCGGCCAAGGGATACTACTATTACATCAAGTACCAGGACGGCAAGACGTTTCTCGACAGGAACGAAGGCCTCGCCGACGCGTTCGCGATCCTCTACGACATCGCCGATTCGTCAATGAAGGAGAGCATCCTGAGCAACACCGTTCCCTGCGCATGGGGTTACCGCTGCCAGTATCCGCAGGACACCAACTGGATGTGCTACGCCAAGGGGTGCCCCACGGCCCAGGACGCCGACTATTACCATACGGGAATGGTGTGGCCGTTCGTGCAGGGCTACATCGCCTGGGCCGCGACGAAGATCAAAAACATGGCAGCCTTCACAAACTGCATCGACAAGCTGGCGCAGCTCTGGGCCCACACGCAGGGCGGGGAGTTCCTGGAATTCTACCGCCCCGAGCAGGGCACGCCCGACGGCGGCCATCGCCAGCTCTGGAGCGCGTCGGGATACATCTCCATGGTGTTCCACGGGCTGTTCGGCATGAATTTCGACGTTGACGGCATCCGGTTCGACCCCATGGTGCCCGACACGTTCAAGAACGCGATGACCCTGGACAACTTCATTTACCGGAAGGACACGCTCAATATGACAGTCACGGGACCGGGAAAATACCTGGCATCGTTCACGCTCGACGGCGCGCCCCATGAGCCGTTCTTCTCCGGCGGCCTCGCGGGAAAACATACCATCGTGATGAACATGTCGAATACGCCGGTTGCGGTGGCAAGTCCATTGTGCGGTTTAAGTTCTGCGGGAAACGGCGGGATGAAGATAACCGCGAGTTCCGCTCGGTCAACAAGTTTGACTTTCGGCTCATGTAAAAATGTGAAGGCGGCGATATTCTTGCTTGACGGAAGGTGCGCGGGCGAATTTACATCGGGAAATGGCAGCATTGTCATAGCAAGACAAATCTTGAAACCGGGCGCTTATATCATCAAGTGGAATTCCGGAGCAATCGGCGGCATGCAGAAGGTTCTGCTTAAATAAGATTTGATAAAAAGGATATTCCGCAAATGATGATAAATAAAAAGGTCCCCCGCAAAAAAATGCCCATCGCCGCGATTGCCATCGCCATCATGCTATTCATCGGCATTCCCTGCAATGCCGACAAGCCCGACGTGACGTTCAATTATTCCGGCTACACCGCGTACCAGGCCGGCGAAATCGTGAAGGGCATGTACGGCATCAGCTTTGACCGGCTCGACCATCAATGGCAGAACTTTTTATACGGCGGCGTGGACGTTTGCGCAACGGTCAACAAGCGGCTGCAAATCGTGGTGGGCACCGAATGCGAGCTGGCGCAGGCCGTTATCGACCCCGCCACGATCACGCTGTACGCGCAGGACCTCGACTCCTACAACATGTTCTACCGGTTTTACGCCGACGAGATGAAGGGAACGTACCTGTTCGGCACTACAGACGATCCGTTCCTGAAAATCACCCTGGGATATTTCAAATATACCTATAACCATGATGTCAAGAGCCTGGGCGAATACCTGTTCAGGGCAACGGCGTATCCGGGCTACATCATCAACAGCTTCGCGTCGGTGTATGCGCGCATGGCCGGGCTGTGCCTGGAATACAGGCCCCTCAAGGGCCTGACAATCGACGGCTTGTTTACAAGCGAGACACAGTATCCGGTGGGCGACCTCACGCCCTCGCTCGTGGCGAGCTACGCCATGGGCGGCGGCGAAGGCCGTCCGTTGGTCGAGGTGGGCGCCGGCGTGAGCTTCACGCGGCTTATCCCCATGAACCCGGCGCTCACCACGTCGCATTATCCGGCAAACCAGCTCGTTTCCTACGACACGCTGTATCCCGCGCCCGCCGAGACCACGATCGTGTCCGACACCACCTATTGCTCCTTCGCCGCCACCAAGGTGATGGCGCGGTTATCGTTCGATCCCAAGCAGCTCTTCGGCGGCCCGAAAATCTTCGGCGACCAGGACCTAAAATTATACGCGGAGGCCTGCATCCTGGGAACAAAGGACTATCCCATTGCCTACGACAGCATCCTCAGGCGCATTCCGGTCATGGTGGGGTTCAATGTCCCGGCGTTCAGATTGCTCGATGTTCTCTCCGCCGAAGTCGAATGGTACGACAGCAGATATTCCAACAACTACAAGCACACGTATTTCGATACGCCGCGCAGCCCCCTGCCGCTTTTGGCTCTGGGAGAGCCGGCGCATTACGCCTGGTACTGGGACATTTTCTTCTCCCGGACCATTGTTCCGGGCCTGCAGGTGATGGGCGACGTCGGCCGGACGCATTACTTTACAACAGGAAACCTGCAGTTCTACCGCGACACCAGGGAGGAATGCCCGAGCCAGGGCGACTGGCAGTTTACGCTTAGGGCGCAATTTAATTTTTAATTTGTAAAGTAATAATGGGGGGAGGTCTCCCCCTCTTTGGCGCCGTGACTCCCTCGGCCGGATCATTTGAGTGGCTGTCGTTGCGACAGTGGTGATAGAGAGTTTACACGGAGGAAGAAGAGGTATGATAAGGGACTAAATTCGAAACGCCTTTTATCAATAATAGCCGGTGGATGGTAGCATAATAGGAGCATAGTCTCCATTTCGAATCCAAGATACTTTAATAAATTGACAAAGGAGGATCATGAGGCACCTTCAACGATTAAGCGACGGCGGGTCGCTTTTCACGCTCCCTTTCCGCGTGTTCATCATCATCACCGTTCTACTTACTCTTGCAACAACCCCTGCCGCGGCCCAGGACACGGTGGACGCCACGACCCTCGTGGGCAAATACATGTGCGGCTACCAGGGCTGGTTCGAGTGCCCGGGCGACGGGTCGGGCGGAGGGTGGTTCCACTGGTTCAACAGCCAGACGCCGTCGTATTCGTCGCTCAACGTCGACCTGTTCCCCGATTTCACCGAGTACGCGGCGAGCGAGCTGTTTCCCACGAACATGCACTACGCCGACGGCTCCGTGGTCAAGCTGAATTCCGCGTACCCGGAAGCGACGGAGATGCGCCACTTCAAGTGGATGAAGGACTACGGCATCGACGGCGCGTGGGTGCAGCGCTTCGGCCCCAAGCACGTGGGCTGGACCGATTTCACCAACAAGGTCCTTCTCAATTGTAAAAAGGCGGCCGAGACCTACGGCAGGGTGTTCGTGGTCATGTACGACGTTTCCGGCGCGAACAACGCCACGCTGTTCGACGACCTCACGAGCGACTGGAAATACCTCGTGGACACCTTTAAGGTCACGCAGAGCGTGCGGTACCTCAAATACAAGGGCAAGCCGCTCGTGTCGGTGTGGGGGTTCGGGTTTTCCGACAGGTCAATCACCACCGACGTGGCGCAGAACATCATCACCTGGTTCCAGACCGGCGCCGACCCCAAGTACCAGGCAACGATCATGGGCGGCGTGAATGACGACTGGCGCACCACCACCACGGCGTGGGCCACGGTGTGCCGGAGCGTCGACATCATCAGCCCGTGGCTCGTGGGCAGGTTCGGCGACACCGCCGGCGCCGATTCCTGGAAAGCAAGCCACCTGGTCCCCGACATCGCGGAATGTAAGAGCCTCGGCAAGGACTACCTGCCCGTGATATGGCCCGGGTTCTCCTGGGCGAACATGCACCAGGGCACCACGCCGCAGAACCAGATCCCGCGCCTGGGCGGCAAACTGTTCTGGGACCAGGCGTACAACTGCGTGAGCGCCGGCGCCACCATGCTCTACAACGCGATGTTCGACGAGGTGGACGAGGCCACGGCCATTCTCAAGGCGTGCCCGAAAAAATCGCTCGCGCCGGCAGACGGCTACACATTGACGCTTGACGCGGATGGATACAACCTGCCGAGCGACTGGTACCTGCGGCTGGCCGGACTCGCGAAGCAAATGCTCACGGGAAAGATTCCGGTGTCAAAGACCATGCCGATCGATCCGTCAAACCCGTCCCGGGTGGCAAAAGGCGTTTGTCAATCGATGCCGGGTTCCTGGATGGAAAGAATGTCCGTAAATGACAATACGCTCAGGATATTCCTGAAGTCGGCGGGACCGGTTGAGATCATGATTGAAAAGGTCAATGGCAGAATGGCAAAAGTGACCAGAGACAATGACGCGTCACGTACAATTGAAATCCCGATATCCGATTTGTCCAGCGGTGTGTATGTGGCGCGGATAAAGTCGGGAAACAGTGAATTTGTGTCCAAGATTGTTAGATAAGGTTCATAATAGTTGAATTATTCTGACGCGGACGCCATTCCGCGAACGCGGGAAAACGACTGTGACGGCATACAATGCTAAAGGAGTTTCGGCTCCTGCCAATCCGGTCAAGAGACGGGATGGACTCCCGCTTTCGCGGGAGTGACAATGCACGGACCTCATTTCATTAAAAAATGTTCATAATCGGAGAACCTATGAAAAAACATTTTATCCTCCCGGCCCTTGCCGTTCTGGCGCTCTCTATCATGACAAATAACAGTTCCGCCGCCACCCACTCCTTCGACCAGTCGGCGGGCGTGCTCTCCGTCGATTACGGCCATTACCTTTCCAAGCACAACATCGTGTTCAACAAGCCCATCACCAACCCGACAAACGCCCTCACCGTGGGCAACGGCAGGGTGGGCGCCATGGTATGGAACGCGAAGGGCGTTTCCCTGCAAGTGAGTGGTGTTGACGCATCGGAAGAGACGTGCTTTTCGGCCGGGTGGTGCACGCTGTCAACGCTGCCGGGCATGGACTCGAACTACGCCGCGTTCCAGCAGTACCTGAACCTCTACGACGGCACGGTTACCGCGCACTGGGACAACAACCGGACCGTGACCTTTTTCGGGGCGCCGAATTCGGAGGTCCTCGGCATCCACGTGGAAGACGGACGCGCCAATGTCAATTCGGTCGCGTTCCAGATCGCGATGTGGGACCCGAACACCCAAATGACCTCCAGCGGCTCGTGGAACTCCATGATGTCGGACGTGCCCGACATCAACACGTGGAAGACCGTTACGCCGTTTGCGAACCAGAGCGCGGCCGGGATCAGCCGCGGCCAGACCGACGCGAACAATTTCGGCTACACGCTGGCCGCGACCGTCGAGGGCGCGTCGTTCACCACGAGGCAGGTGGACGGCCGCACGGTGGCGCTGCAGATCACGCCCGCGCCAAGCTACACCATCTGGATCGCCTGCGCGAGCCGGCTCAACGCGCCGGGAAATAATTCGGTGACCCAGGCGCAAAACCTGCTTGCCGCGGTCAAGACCGCCGGCTACAACGCCACCATGACCGCGTTTGTCAACTGGTGGCACGCGTTCTGGGAGAAATCGTTTGTTCAGTATTCCAATTCGGCCGGCGACGCCGACTACTGCGAGAACTACTATTACCTCGCCGCCTACATCATCGCGTCGGGCGCGTACGGGAACTATCCGTTCCACTTTATCAACGGCGTGTACAAGAGCAACGCGGACATCGGCATCCACTGGAGCGGCGCGTACTGGTACTGGAACCAGCGCGACGTGTACAACTCGTTTCTCGCCTCGAACCATCCCGACGCGCTTTCGGCGTTTTACCGTTTGTATAGCAGGGTGCTTTCCAAGCTCACAGCGTTCACCATGACCCGGTTTTCCATCGACGGAGCGTGGACGCCCGAGACCATGCGCTGGGACGGCGACGCCACCTGGACGACGACCAGCACCTACACCGACCGGATCTACACGACGGGCTCCGAGGTGGCGTCGAACATGTTCATGCGCGCCTGTTACACCAACGATTCGGCGTTCCTGCGCGACACGGCCTATCCGTACATGCGCGAAACGGCAAAGTTCGTCGCGGGGAAGCTTTCGTACGACACGGCCGCGAAGCAGTACTACATGGCCAACTCCAACGCCCACGAGACCTACTGGGGCGTCAAGAACGCGATCACGGACCTCGCGGAAGTGCGGGCGCTGTTTCCGCAGGCGATACAGGCGAGCAAGGCGTTCAACGCCGATGCAAGCCTCAGGCAGCGGTGGCAGGGGATCCTCGACAGCCTTGTTCCTTACAAAACGGAACCGTACAACGGCGGGACCCGCTACCTGGCGTACGATCCGCCGGCGGTGAGCCAGAGCAACGGCGAAAACGTCGTGTGCGAGCTCATGTGGCCCTACAGCGTGACCGGCATCGGCGCGCCCGATTACCAGACCGCGCTGAACAACTGGAACAGCAGGCCCAACCCGTATTCGAGCGTCTGGTCGCCCGACGCGATCCAGGCCGCGCGCATGGGCCTGGGCGACGAGGCTTTCAACGGCCTGCGGCGTATGCTCGCCTCGTACCAGAGTTATCCCAACGGCTTTACAAACAATACAAACGGCGTGTTCGAGTTCGTGGGCGTGCACCTGCTCGCCATGAACGAGTCGCTGCTGCAGAGCCACAGCGACACCATCAGGGTTTTTCCGGCGCTGCCGGCCGACGCGACGCTCTCTACGAAATTCACGCTCCTTGGCCGCGACGGGTTCCTGGTGAGCTCGGAGCGGGAGGCGGGGGACATCAAATATGTCGGCATCAAAAGTTTGTACGGCCTTCAGGCCGCGGTGGTCAATCCATGGACCGGCCAGCAGGTCCAGGTGCGGAGGACGTCGGACAACGGCGTCATCACGACGTCGTCGGGCAACGTGATATCGTTTGCCACGTCGGCCGGCCAGGTGTATGTGCTTGAGCGGACCGCCAAGCTCCTGAGCACCTATACCCTCGCGCAGCTCACCGCCGCCGCGAACGGCTCGGCGAAGACGATGACCTACAACGGCACCACCCTGATCCTGGGATCGGGGCAGGGAAACCCGGTGGGAACGCTGATGCCTGTATGTCAAGCTAAAACCCTTGCGTCCGCGGTGCGGACCTTCACGGTGACGTCGGACCGGTTTGCCGTCCAGAATCCCGGCCGGCATGATGCATATGCCGTTGCGGTGTACAGTCTTTCGGGGCGGCTGATCAGGGCGATGACCGTCGATAAGGAGTTCGTTGACATGCGCAAGGACGTTCGGGCGGCGGGTGGGACCTATATCGTCAAGGTAAAGGCGCTTTGCAAGTAACCGGGCCAATCATGAAAAGCGTATTATCGTATTCAGGATTGAGCGCATGCTTGATCGCGGTCACTTTTTGCATGACCGGGCCCGTTTTTGCCGACCAGATCACTTCCACCCACGCGCTCCGCATTGTCAATCAATATAAAGGCACTTTCGCCTCCGCGCCATCGGTGATAAGCACCGACCAGACCACCGACGCGCCGCTGCTGGGAAACGGCGACGTGGGCGTCGCGGTCCTGAGCGGCATCTCCTCAATGACGTTCGTGATAGACAAGAACGAATTCTGGTCGCTCAACGACAAGGGCGTGAGGACCATGGCGAAAATGTCCCTTTCCGTCCCGTCAATGGCGGGCGCTTCCTATTCAATGACCGAGGATATTGCATTGGGCGAGGTGAACGGCACGTTCGGGCTGAACGGAGCCACCATCACCACAAAAACATGGGTGCAGGCAGACAATACGGTCATCAACAGGCTCATCACCAAATTCACCTACACGGGAAGCGGAACCAGGAGCGTTGCGGTTTCTTTTGCCCCAGGCGACGGGAACTCGTATCCCAATTCAACCGGCTCATCCGGAGACGTTCTCTCCATCGACGTGCGGGCGGACAATGTCGACAATGTCGGAGGATACGCCGCGCATAAGGCGCGGCTGGCCGCGCGGGTTATCGGTGCCGCCGGGACCGTCACCGGCAACACCCTTAATTTTACCTTGACATCAGGGCAAACCGTTTCGCTTGTCACCTGCATCATGAGCAACTACGACAGCGCCGGTTACCAGGCCGCGGCAATCAGCGGCGTGAGTGCGGCAACGGTAGGCGATATCGATTCATATTTGAGCACCCATCATGCCTGGTGGAACAACTTCTACGGCGCATCGTTCATCGAGATCCCGGACAAGGCCATCGAAAAGGAATATTACGCGTCGCTGTATCTTCTGGCAAGCAGCGCAAGGACCAACGAGGCGGCGCCGGGCCTGTTCGGAAACTGGGCGCTCAAGAACCCCGCGTGGAACGGCGATTACACCCTGAACTACAATTACGAGGCGCCGTTTTACCTGGCGTTCCCCACCAACCATGCCGAGCTCGCCGACTGCTACGACAAGCCCGTGATCGACTGGGCGGCCAACGGCCAGGCGCTCGCGGCCGCGAACGGCTGGACCGGCGCCTATTACCGCGTGCACATCGGGCCGCTGCCCGGCGGCAGCGCGGACACGAACCAGTGGAACCAGAAGTCGTGCGGTGCGTTCGCCGCGACCGACATGCTCATGCATTACTATTACACGCGTGATTTGACATACGCGAACAAGGTCTATCCGGCGCTCAAACAGGTCGCGACGTTCTGGCAGAACTACCTGTCGTGGGACGGCACGCGGTACGTGATCCTCAACGACGCCCAGCACGAGGGCAACGCGTATCCGCAGACCAACGGCGTCATGTCGCTGGGCCTGGTGCGGTTCCTTTTGCAGGGGTGCATCGACCTGAGCGCGGATCTCAACCAGGACGCGTCGCTTCGCGCGACCTGGCAGGACCGGCTGGGAAAGCTCAGCGCGTTCCCGACCTTCACCCGCAACGGCCAAACGGTGTTCCGCTACACCGAGATCGGGCTGGACTGGAACAGCGGCAACGCCATCGGCATCCAGCACATTTACCCCGGAAGCCAGATCGGCCTGGGGAGCGATTCAACGCTTTTGCAGATCGCGAAAAACATGGTGGGCCAGATGGCGCGATGGAGCGACGACAACGGCACGAACACCTTTTATCCGGCGGCAGCGCGCGTGGGCTATGACCCGGCCACCATTCTCACCCAGCTCGATTCCTGGATCGCCGGCCATACCTACCCGAACCTGCACATCCACACGGGCGGCGGCGGGCTGGAGAATTTCAATACCGTCCCGTCAACCGTGTGCGAGATGCTCGCGCAGTCGTTCCAGAACAAAATCCGGCTGTTTTCCGACTGGCCGGCAAACACGTACGCGAAATTCGGCGACCTCGCGGCGTACGGCGGGTTTCTTGTGTCGAGCGACATAGAGAAAAACGCGGTGCAATATGTGCGGATCGTCAGCAACAAGGGAAGAAACTGCACTTTTGTAAATCCGTGGCCGGGTCAGACATTGCGGGTTTACCGAAACGGAATCGATTCTGGCACGGTGTCGGGGGGCGAAATCACTCTGGTGACGGCGGTCAACGAAACCATCCATGTCGCACCGGACGGAACATCATATAATGAAATTCTGGCGAGGATGAGCTTACCGGCGGGAGCCGCCACTGGAATGGCGTTTGGCCCTTATAGAGCTCAATGTAAAGGATCGTTCAGCATAACAAAAGAAGGAATGCCTGCCAGGACAATAGTATTCAGCACGGTTGATAATGGGGATGACGCTAAACGCCTGGTCGCCGGCATTTATCGTTTGAACGGCAGTTTGATTAAGATGGTGTCCGCAAACGGCAATTCGGTCCGGTGGAATCTGACCGACGCCGCAAACGCACGCGTTCCGGCGGGGGCGTATGTCTGGAAAGTCAAGATTGAGCTTAAGGGTCGGTCGTTTATCAAATCCGGGACTCTTCTCATTGAGCGATGATGAAAGCCGTTCTTTTGGGACAAAACGGCAAAAGACAAGAAAGTCTTGTTTGCATGATCGTCCAGACCTCACCCCAACCTCCCCCTCCGAATCGGAGAGGGGCGTTTTAAGGAATTTACAAATACGCAATATTACCTTTTGCCGCGTTAGGCAGGACTTGGGATGATGACTCCCGTCAGGTTTTAAACGGCAATCGGTTTTTTTAGTAACTTTTAGAGAGCGGAGAAAACAAAACCGTAGTGTACCATATGCTGGCTACAATTCTTGTCTTTCTCCACCGCGTAAAGCTCGCGCTGCAGCTGACGGATCGCAAGCCACTACGTCACTCGGCGAATCATTGGTGTATCGACGTCAAGGAGGGGGTGTGGGTGCAGATCACCGCCGCCGCGCTTCTTGATAATGGGGACAAGGTATGCCGCGCCCATACAAACCTGTGCGGCGGCGGAAGCTGCATCCCAGGGGGAGACCTCCCCCCACAGATTGAATATTTTTTGGCAAATTTACAAGGCACGGTGCCGTGACCGGCAGGCGCCATGATTGCCATGCTGTATAAAAAAAACGTGAAGCCGCGGAACGCCCGCTTTTTCGGTTTTATTATAATGGAGGAAAAACATGAAACAGATTAATCAAAACAAGGTTCCATCAACGTCGATTCTGATTCTCATCGTTAATGCAAGCCTGTTATCGGCGGCGCCGGCCGCATTCTCGCTTGTCGCGCCCGACAGCGTCTGGCTGCAGACGCATTCGCCCGCGTTTATCTGGCAGGCAAGCAGCGGCGCCTCCCAGTATGACTTATGGATCGACGGCAAACAGGCCGCCACCGGAATGACCGGCGTGTCGTGCATTGCGCAGCAGCCGCTCGCGCCGGGACGCCATACCTGGTTTGTCAAGGCGACCGGCGGCGGTGCAACCGTCTCCAGCGCCGACACGGACGTCTTCATGGTCGAAACGCCGCCGCAGCATATGTGGGACTGCACCGACGGGTTCGAGCGCGGCGACCTCAACGACTACATTTCAGACGGCATCGCCATAACATCGAACGCGCTCGACGGCGCCCGCTCCGCGACTTACGCGACGCCGTCGTCCATGGTGATGCATTACGCGATGAACCCCGCGTTCACCAACGAGCAGGAGGCGGAGGCGAGCGTGCTGTTTTCCCTTGACGACCCAAACGCCGACGTGGGCGTGGGCTTTGCCGCCGAAAACGGCGTGTGGTGCTATGCCATACTCGACCGGGCGCACAACGCCCTGAACGTCGAGCGCCGCGCGACGTACTCGATTTTCCCGCACACCGAGGCGGGCTATACAAAGGCGAACTGGACCGAGCGCCAGGAAAACGGCTTCTATGTCTGGTGCGCCGATTCGCAGCCGCTGCCCGCGCTCGCGCAGGGAACAAAGTACCGCCTGAGATTCGACCTGTCGAACCGCCTGCCCTCAATGGGCAAGGCGGCGCAGGCGGTGCTGGAGACCGAAACCGGCACCGTGCTCAAATCGCTGCAGAGCATCCTCGACGACGTGTACGCCCCGCACCCGCTGTTCATCGTGAGGAACGGCGCAGCGCGCGCCGACGATTTCAGGTTCCAGCTCCTTGACAGATGGTCGTACAACTGGGTGCCGCACCAGGGGCCCCTCAATCCCGCCTGGGCGGGATTCAACCCCGCCGTGTGGCGCGACGCGAACAAGAAGTGGTGGCTCACCGCGCGCACCGACAACAAGATCCGCTGGAGCACCGACGGCGTGAACTGGTCCGACCAGACCGCCAACGCGCCGCCGGTGTCCATCATGGACCCGGCCACGCTCGGCGTCGCCGGAAACCCGTGGAGCGACGGCCGCACCTATCTTGCTTCCTGCGACGGCTGCTGTTACAACCCGGTGCAGATATATTATTCCACCGACCCGGGCAGCGGCGTGTGGACCAAGTGGGCCGAGCACGCGGGCCTGCCCGACTGCGGCCGCGAGCACGTGTTCCTTGACACAAAAGACTGGCCCACGCTTTCTCCCATCGCGTACAACGGCACGGCGTATCGGTTCCTCAGCATTCTCGAGGGCGACGTGGGCAAGGGCGGCAGCACCATGATCAAGCTGTCGAACGACGAATTGAACTATGTCAAGATCGAGTGCACCGACCTGTACGGCAACGCCGCCAACGCCGCGCTCGAGCAGCAGAACCAGTGGATGATGGAATGCCTCAACTCGGCCACGAGCAGCGCCGTGGCGCTCGACGGCGACATCAGGGTCATGGGGTTCAAGGACGGCATGCGCTACGAAAAGGCGTTCCCCCAGGAGATCATCCTCGACGGCAAGGCGCCGTGGAAGGTCAAGGCCATCCAGACCATCCCCGGGTTCCCGTATTACTGGGGCGACTGGCACAAGGCGCGCGACAAGGCGGGCGCGTCGTGGTACGGCGGCAAATACGAATGGCCGTCGTGCTTCGTGTGGGTGTCCGAGGAGAAAAAAATATACAGCTACTGGGGCGAGGAAAACACCATAAACCTCTCCACCGCGCTCGTGGTGCCGCAATTTTGCTGCGCCGCGCTTATGGCCGACACCGCGAACGTTTCGGGCGGCGGCCAGGTGGCCGTGGGCGCGACCATCTGGAATTACGGGGACGCCGACGGCATCGACACGGTGCAACTCACCAGCGACGGCGGCGTTGTCGACACGAAGATACTCAGCCTTGCCGCCAACACCGACACGGCAGTGGTGTTTTCGCTCATTGCGCAGGCGGCGGGGCCGCACGTGCTGTCCATTGACAATTGCAAAACGGCAATCCTCGTGACCGGCCCTTCGGCGGTCGCGGCGCCGGCAACAGGCGCGGCGTTCTTTCCCAAGGCGCCCGGGCCGTGGCTCTACAGAATCATCGACCTGCACGGAAAAACAGTACGCATGGCAAAGGCAGGCCGGCCGGACGTCGCGCCCGCACAACTGTGCGCAGGGTGCGCAAAGGGAGTGTATGTGGTTCAGGTGCTGGAGGAAAATAGGGTGATAAAGAGTTTGAAGGTGATGAGATAAAATCAAGTTCGATCTAAAAATCTTAGAGTTGATTAATGAGAACCGGTGCCGTGACCGCAGGCGCCATGATTATTGATGTGGCCACGAGACCTGCTGGGCTTCCCCCCGCAAATTGATTGTGCTTCAGTAAGAACTGCCGCCGCGGCGAAGCCGCGGAACGCCTAACCTATGTGGGCCCGGCTGTGTTTTTTATTTTTTTTGCAAATGTGACAGCCATCACATCTTGCTTTTAAAACCATTAGTATTTTAAAAGAGGTTGACAAAGGTATAAAAAAATTGTTGTGTGAAAAAAGACAGATACATGAATTTGCAAAGAGAAGTTTTTTCAACAAATCCATTCTTCATAAAACCCTTATCCATCAGAGGAGCAATATGAGACCATCAATTTGGAAATCCGCTCTTACCGTATGCGGCCTGGCATTCCTTGCCCATGCCACGCTGTCACAACAGGACGCCATGCAAATTGCCCAGCAGGAAATCCAGAATACCGTAAAAGTGTCCACCTGCGGCAGATGGACGTCTCAAACGCAAATAGCCACGGCCTATCCGATTTACATAGACGGCATAACAGGTATCTCATACTACGAATGCAAGGCAACGACTAATGGGGTCGATGCGGGTTATGTACTGGTCAATGTAAATCAAACCGACGTCATTATTGTTGAAAGTGCTACGATAGGGAAGACGCTGTACGAACAATTTCAAGCAATGCTTGGAAGCACGAACTTTATCGTTTGTCGTTACAACGATGTGTGCTCGGCGGCTTTAGATCCGACCAGCAAAAACGTGCTTGCTACCATGGGATTTCCCAATCCCAACCAACAAGGCTTGGCAAAAACCGCGGCTGCCGCAGCCACTTCGGCCATCACAAACTTCCGGGCAGCTTCCCAAAAGGCCGGGTGCCAACCTAATTATCCGCCTTCCTTTATCAAACAATACTACAGCGACAGCACTAAAACCGTTTTAGGGAAAATTGCGGCCGCCACCACGGATTTTTGCCAATTGAAAAGCAGTTACTCCTGTTCCGGATACCCCCCTTGCAATAACACGCACCCTACTTTGGCAAATATCCAGACTCCGCCGTGGAACCAATATAATAAGAGCGATGGCGCATTCAACGGGTGCGGGCCGGTGGCGTGGGCAATTGTGTACGGTTACTGGAAGCAATTTAAAGGAAAGGACAAGCTCTTTCCGGGCCTTGCAAATCTCAATGGGGATTATTGTATGGAGAATAATACCTGTTCCGGTTCTCCCACCACAATCCCCGCCCTCGATCAGCCCGTCTATAATTGCATGGATATTTGTTCCGGCAATATGGGAACGTTTGAAATCGGGAATTCAAGCGCAACACTGCCGTTTAATATGGGAGAAGGAGTCTGGTACGCGCAAAATTTGGGATACGAAGTAACATGCACGAATAATACCGCCCCGACCAATCTTGATGAGATAAAATCAAATATAAGCAACGATCAGCCCGTCATTATCGGCACGGACGACAATTTCTGGTCAACCGCTTTTGGCGCTCCGGGAGGAATTCCGGACCACTATATTGTCGCCGAGCAATATTTACGATGCAACAAGACGGTTTATATTCTCGGCCAGCAAATCGCGTCCTATGCCTCGTCAATAAAATTGTACTGCAATTACGGGTGGGGAGGTAATTACAAATGGCTCACCTGTGTTCAAAGCGCGATCGGGGTCCCGGGGGCCGTTAATTGCTACACTACCTGTGCCATCAATAATTATTATACCGTCGATTTCTACGCTACGAAAGTTTCCGGAACAATTCCATTTACCGTCACCTTTAATCTGACGAATAATCTGTTGTCAAGCGTCGATCCTATTTGGAAGGGAAAGCTTCCTTGTTTAAAGTGGGATTTTGGCGATGGCGTCATCGTGACCGGACAAGACACGCAGACGCCGCCGAATGTCGTGACATTCACGCATAAGTATGCGAAAGCCGGCAAGTATACCGTCGCCTTATATGCAAGCGACGCCGGATGCGGAACGGGCTGGCAAATTACCGTCAATAAACCAAATTATATCCACGCGTACCCCGGCACGGCCCCCTATGCCGATCTGCTTTTGAAATAGAATGGAAAGACAGCTAAAACAAATATTAAGACAAAAGGAAACCATGATTATTGATTGAAAATCGGAACCGTTATTTTTTCACCTTAAACAAGATGGAGGTTTTTTATGAAACGTATTCTTCTTTGTGCAATGGTCGGGGTCATTCTGGCTTTTTCCGGTTCCTTTGCGGCATGCGGCTCTAATAATCTGTATACCGGGACCGTAAATTGGGTGTATCAGAATGCCAATTCAAATGATTTTTGTTTCGGGTTGTCGGGTTGCTCTGATACGTATATCATTTCCACCACGAATACCACGCTGCAGAATCAGCTGATTGCTTTGCTGATCATGGCGAAGACGGCAGGATTCAACGTGTGCGTAAATTACGACGCTTCAAATAACGTGATAGGAATACAGGTCGCTAATTAGTCGTACAATTTTTCGCCGACGCAGGAAGCCCCATCCGTTTGTGGGGCTTTTCTATTTTTCCGTCTTGCAGCGGCGATTCCTCCTGCCTCGGGAAGCGGCACTGAAGACGGTAAAAAAGCGTGCTTGATGTGCGGTTGGCGTAATAAACGATGATTTTTTCAACAGCCTGTTAGGCAGGACCGGAGGCCTTGCTGACAGAAAGGCCCTGGGCACAAACCTGCTAGTTTCGGTATGCGGATGAGACCTTGTTTGGAATCGGCAGCTAACATCCTCCCCGGGGGAGGCTTGGAGGGCGATACAATCGCATTTTCCTTGCCGGGTCTAAGGGCCGGTGAGGCCCTTCCATATCTTGAATTTGTATTTGCATTTTCGTTTTCTTAACCCTAAATTACCCGTGCAAATTGTCTTCCCGCCCGGGCATGACGCCCAATTAGGCGCATGATATCCTTTTTGACCTATCATTTCGTCCCCAAAGTATATCCTACATGTCAAAATGCTACGCTGTATGCTTTTCTTATTAAATGTTGTCGCATTTCACCGCCCTCAATCCGTCCTGCCGACCTGCCCTTTTCCCATCAAATCAACAAATCCCCACATTATACCATCCCTCCTCCCCAATGTCAACGAAATCCATTTCGCCGTCGTAACCCCCATATCCACAGGTCAATGCGTCATTTTTCTCTTCTTTTTTTTGTAACATCGTGGTATCATTAAGTATCAAAAAATCCATTATCATTCTTTACCGGGAACCGCTTTGAACAAAACAGCCGCATTCACTTTATTTACCGGCCTCCTGACCGTGACCCTGCTTGCCGAGTCCAACAAATACACCATTGCCGTGACCGACCTTGTGGGCCAGGGCATTGACCAGTCCACGGCGGCCATACTTTCGGACCGGTTGCGCACCGAGCTTTTCAAGACCGGTTCGATCACGGTGCTTGAGCGCGGGGTGATGCAGGACATTCTCAAGGAGCAGGGGTTTCAGCAGACGGCGTGTTCGGCCGACTCGTGCATCGTGCAGGTGGGGCAGTTGCTCGGCGTGTCGCACATGATCAGCGGCACCATCGGCAAGCTCGAAAAGTTGTACACGCTCGACATCCGGATGTTCGAGGTGTCGTCCGGGAAAATCGTGTATTCCGAGAGCGTGGACTGCGAATGCCCGATTGAAAAGGTGATTACCGGCTCGATACCGGTGGTCGCGAAGAAGATCGCGCGGCACATTACCAATCCGTCGCAGGACACTGCCCAGATCGCGGCCCCGGCGGAGCAGCCTGCTGAGCCCGCAGCACCGCCGCCGCCTCCTCCTCCTGTCAAGCATTTTGGCGGGCTCAGCGTTGCGAGCGTTCCGAGCGGCGCGCAGGTGATCATCAATGGTTCTGCAGCCGGCGAAACGCCGTTTGCGACCGAGAAACTCGAGGCCGGGCCGTATCATCTCAGGCTCGACATGCCTTCGTACAAGTTCGTCGACGATTCGGTGGTCATTGCCGAGGGAAAGGTTGAAAAAAGGGAATTCACGCTTGAGCACACGGTGACGTGGCGCGATTCGGTGGCCGCGGCGCGGCGCGACTCGCTGCGGAGAATTGCATCTGTCAAGCCTGTGGTGAAGGCTGAAAAAGAGAAGCAGCGGAAGAAAAGCCCCGCGGTCAAGATCACGTTCGGCGCGCTTTCGCTGGTTTCCGTGGCGGCCGGCGTTTACATGGATTTTCTGGTGCAGGAGCAGGTCAAAAAGGCAAACGGCCTTAAAAGCGATTATGCCAAGCTGGCCGACAATACGCAGTATCCGTATTATTCTTCGCAGATCAAGCAGAACACCGACAACGCGAACGCGTTCCAGCTTGCCGAATATATCTGTTACGGGCTTGCCGGCGCGTTGGGGATCGGGTTCGTGGTATCGCTTTCGTTTTGAGAAGGATTATTCATTAAGTTGTAGAAAACATCCTTGCAAAGGCGCCGAGGACGCGGAGAAATTGAAACAAAGTTGGAAGTTGGAGGTTGAGCGTTGAAAGTAAGAAAACAAATAATCGGCCTCAAACCTTCAACTTCCAACGTTAAACTATTCATGTTCTCTCTGTCTTGTGTTCTTTGCGCTCTCCGCGTCTCTGCGGTGAATTTTTAAGAACAAGTCGGGTCAAAATGGTTTTGGAAAGTATTGTGCTCCCATGATAAAAAGAAAAAATATTCTCTATGCAATTGCCGGAACGGCAATCCTGTTCTTCGGCTGCACCAGGATTCCCGGCGACCTGGGAACGCTATCCTACAACAACGTGGACCGCCACATGGTGTTCATTTCCGGCGGCGCGTTTCAGATGGGGGAGTCCGACTTTTCCGATGCGGTGCCGCTGCACCAGGTCACGGTCTCGCCGTTCTTTATTGACAATGCCGATGTGGTGCAGGCCGATTATCAGGCGCTCATGAGCGTGAACCCGTCGTATTACAACGACGATTCGCTCATGCCCGTGGTTTCCGAATCGTGGTACGACGCGGTGCTGTACTGCAACGCGCGGAGCAAGCACGAGTTTTATGATACGGTGTATTCATTCAATTATATCCACGGAACGCCCGGCATCGGGTGCGACAGCCTCGGCGGCCTGCTGATTGACTATTCGAAAAACGGGTACCGGCTGCCCACCGAGGCGGAATGGGAATATGCCTGCCGCGCCGGAACGGTCACGCGCCGCTACTGGGGAAATTCCATGGACCATAATTTTTGCTGGGACTCCGCGAACAGCGGCGGCATGCCCCACCGCGTTGGCCAGAAAATCCCCAACGATTACGGCCTTTACGACATGAACGGCAATGTGCTGCAATGGTGCGACGACTGGTACGCCGCGTATCCGTCGGTGAGCCAGACCGATCCCACCGGCCCGTCAACCGGCGTCAAGCGTGTTCTGCGCGGCGGCTCATGGTATTCGCCGGACCGCGTGGTCAGCTCAGGGAGCCGCTGGAAAGACAGCTCGTCCAACCGGTTTTCCGATTGCGGGTTCAGGTGCGTGCGCGCCAACTCACTCAATGCGCCCGTTCCGTATTCACCGGCCAACGGCGCGACCGGTCAGTCGCAGAGCCTCACCCTGTCGTGGGGGACGGATTCCGGAGCGGTGTGGTATCATGTGCAGTTGTCAACGAGCGACTCCTTTGCCACGCTCATCGTTGACGATTCGAACCTGACCTCCACGTCGCAGGCCGTGTCCGGCCTTGCGGCCAATACGGCGTATTACTGGCGCGTGCAGGCGAAGAACGCGACCGGCGCGAGCAGGTTCTCGAGCCCGTGGAAATTCACCACCGTGCCGGCAACGGCGCTGCCGGCGCCCACGCTCCTTTCGCCCGCCAACGCGGCGGCTTCGCAGCCGCTGGTGGTCGCGCTTTCGTGGACGACGGTGACCGGCGCGACCGGCTACCACGTGCAGGTGTCCACGGCCGTTTCCTTTTTGACAATAGTAACCGAGGATTCCCTGCTTGCCGCGCCTTCCAAGACCGTCGGGAACCTTGCGGCCGCAACGCTGTACTACTGGCGCGCGCGGGCGAAAAACGCAAACGGGCCCGGCGCATGGTCTTCGGCATGGAGTTTCACCACCGCCGCGGGCACGCCGGACACCATGAAATTCATCGGCGGCGGCACCTTTGCCATGGGCTCGAGCGACCCACTGGATTACAACGCCTCGCCGCCGCACCTCGCGACGGTCTCCTCGTTCTACATCGACAGCGCGCCGGTGACGCAGGGCGACTATCTGGGCCTTATGGCAGTCAACCCGTCGAATTTTTACGGTTCCGGCCTCAGGCCCGTTGAGCAGGTCACGTGGTTCGACGCGGCGCTCTACTGCAACGCCCGGAGCAAAAGGGACAAAAGGGACACGGTGTACTCGTTCACCTCCATCACCGGCCGGGCCGGCGACGGCTGCTCCGGTCTGGGAAACCTTTCAATTGATTACACCAAAAACGGGTACCGGCTGCCCACAGAGGCGGAGTTTGAATACGCGGCCAGGGCGGGAACAACCACGCCGTATTTCTGGGGCAGCGACACGCTCACGGGGAAGTCGTATGCGTGGTGGAAGGGCAATTCGCTCAATAACACCCAGCAGGTTGCGTCAAAGCTTCCCAACGGATGGAACCTGTACGATATGAGCGGCGATGTATGGGAATGGTGCAACGACTGGTTCGGCACGTATCAGTCCGGCCTCCAGTCCGATCCCACGGGCGCGGCCGTCGGCACCAACCGCGTCATGCGCGGCGGATCGTGGCGCGACAGCGTCGGCACGCTGCGCTCGGCGTTCCGGTGGAGCAACATGCCGGGCGCGACGCTCAACAGCTACGGGTTTAGGTGCGTGCGGAAATATTTTGCTGCCGCCGGGCCCCAGGCGCCCTCGCTTGTTTCCCCGGCGAGCGGCGCGGTCTCGCAGCCGCTGGCGCCCGCGCTTTCATGGTCATCGGTGGCCGGCGCGACGTCGTACCGGTTGCAGGTGTCAACCGACAGCACGTTCGCATCAGTCACTATCGACGATTCTTCGCTTGTGTCGCCCTCGATGACGCCCGACACGCTTTTGGGCGGGGTGAAATATTTCTGGCGGGCAAGGGCGCAGAACGCAAGCGGCGCGAGCGCCTGGACCACCGCGTGGAGCTTCACCACGGTGATGCCGGCGCTTCCCGCCGCGCCCGCGCTTGTTTCTCCCGTCGGCGGCAGCACGGGGCAGCCGCTCTCGCTCACGTTTGACTGGGCAAAGGTGAGCGGCGCGGCGACCTATTACATCCAGGTGTCCACCAACGCGCTGTTTACCACCGTCACGTTCCAGGATTCCACGCTGACCGCTGATTCCTTTCCGGTGCGCGGGCTTAGCGCCAACACGGTGTACCGCTGGCGCGTGCGCGCCAAGAACGCGGCCGGCGCGGGCGCGTGGTCAAGCATAGTGAGCTTTTCCACCGGCACGGGCTTGCCGCCGTCCGCACCCGTCTTGAACAGTCCCGCGAACGATACGACGAATTTGTCCCGCAAAGGGATCGTCCTTGCCTGGTCAACCGTCACCGACGCGGTTTCATACGAGGCGCAGGTGTCGGGCGACAGCCTTTTCTCAAAATACGTTGTTGATGATTCAACCCTCAGTTCCGCGTCAAAAACCATTGATTCGCTCCCGGGGTCCGTTCTCAAATATTTCTGGCGCGTGAGGTCGAAGAACGCGAACGGCGCGAGCGCGTGGACCAGTGTATGGAGCTTCACCATCAGCGCGGCGGCGCTGCCCACGCCGGTGTTGAGCGCGCCGGCCAACGGGGCGACCTTCATATCGTCGCCGGTGACCCTTTCCTGGTTGATCGTGCCCGGCGCCGCGACCTATCATGTCCAGGTGGCCTCCGACAACCTGTTTTCCTCCCTGCTCAGGGACGATTCTGCCTTGACATCTGCGACGACAACGGTCAACTTCCCGCCGGTGCCCTTCCTCGTGTACTGGCGGGTTCAGGCGCAGGGCGCGGCCGGCGCGAGCGCATGGTCGCCGGTGTGGATTTTTTACGCCAACGGGACCCTTTCGGCGCCGGGACTGGACGCGCCGGCCAACGGGACCGCGGGCATGCCGCTCACCGCCGCGCTTTCGTGGTCCGCCGTGAGCGGCGCGGCGAACTACCATGTCCAGTTGTCAACCAGCAATTTGTTCACGGCGCCGGTTGCCGATGATTCGACCTTGACAACAACGACAAAAACGGTTTCGGGCCTCGCGCGCGGCACCACCTATTACTGGCGCGTGCAGGCGAGGCAGCAAAACATCACGAGCTCGTGGACCGCAGCGTGGAGCTTTACAACCACAACTAATACCGTACCGTGGGTCACCAAAAAAAGCATGCCCAAGGGCATGCTGGCCTCGGCCGCGGTCGTCGGCGACAAGATATATGTGATAGGCGGCTATTACGACACCAACTCGATGAACGTGCTGCAATACGACCCGGCGGCCGACTCCTGGAACGTTTATGACACCCTTGACATCAACAGGTCGCCCGCCGCGGCCGCGGTCAACGGCAAGATCTACGCGATCGGCGGCGGCGACATCAAAACAGTCGAGGAGTACGATCCCGTCGCCAAGACTTGGACCTTGAAGGCGGACATGCCGACGCAGCGCGGGCCCGCCCTGGCCGTGATCGATTCCACCATTTACGCGGTGGGCGGATACAATTCGATTTCGGGTTCGCTCGGTACCAACGAATCATACAATCCCTCGGCCAACGCCTGGACGCAGCTGACCGACATGACGCCCCGCAACAGCACGCCGGTTGCCGCGGCCAACGGAAAGGTGTATGCCATCGGCGGCGAATACTGGCCCAGCACGCCGCTGGACCTGGTGCAGGAATACGACCTGGCCGCCAACGTGTGGAACGCGAAGACCGCCATGCCCACCAAGCGGACGCGGGCCGGGGCCGCGACGGTCAACGGCAAGATCTACGTGATGGGCGGCACCGACGACGTGAGCGATCTTGCCAAAGTGGAATGTTACGATCCGTCAACCGACTCGTGGACCACCAAGGCGAGCATGCCCACGCCGCGGTGGGGCGTTGACCTCGTGGTGGTCAACAACAAGATCTACGCCATCGGCGGCGTGCAGGGGGCAAACGGATACATGACGACGGTTGAGGAGTACGATCCTTCGCTTGATCCGTGATAAATTTAAAATAGAAAGCCATGGCGTTCCCCCATAATAAAGGCTGGGTCACACGATCCAGCCTTTATTATGGGGTCGGCCGTCCTTCCGGTCTCGGGCCCGCCCTCGGGCTGCCGCGCGAAGCCGCCGACGCGGCGGCAAAATTCAAGCCTGTCAACTAGCACAATGGCGCCGACCAAGTATTGATTAATAGGATAACCTCACCCCGGCCCTGCGGGCCGCCTCTCTCCCGCAGGAGAGGGGGACGCTTATATTCTCCGGTTCAACCCGGGGCGGTGCCCCGGGCTATAACTATGCAGCCACTTCGTGGCGGTTTCAATAACTAAAATGAAAGTTCGCCTTGGTAATCGGTCGCTTCAAGGGTGCGCCCAGCGGGAGGTTCGGGCTTGCGGACGCCGGTACCCGGCCGCACCCAGGAGGGGGTAGCGTAGGACCGGGCGTGCTTAACGGGTACGAATCTGTTGAAAAATGGTGGAGCGCGACCTGGCCGGAGCGAGGGGGAAACTTTCCCCACGAGATGATTTTATTTTATAAACTTGGATTATTTACTTCTTACTTGGGGCGCCTTCAACAGCCTGGCTTACCGCGGCCACCAGCCTCTCCAATGTAAACGGTTTCTGGATATACCCCCGTATCCCCGGCATCCTGATGATCGAGGCCGTGTCGCCCACCATGAACCCGGTGGAGAAAATGGCGCGCGCATCGGGATTGACGGCGCGCAGGGCAGAGAAGCAGGCCCTGCCGTCCATGATGGGCATGTTCATGTCGAGCACGATGCAGTCGACATTCCCGTAGTTCTGGCGGTACCACTCCACGGCCTTCTTGGGGTTGGTGAACGAGGTGGTGGTGTGCCCTTCGCCGGACAGGAATTCCTTGACAAACTCGCATATCATGGGCTCGTCGTCGACGACCATCACGTGCAGGAGGCGGCCCTTTTTTTTCGACACGGCCGGCGCCTTTTCGGCGGGCGCGGGGCTCGCCGCCTGCGGCAGCCAGAGCGTCATGGCGGTGCCCTTGGCGACCGTCGACTCCGCCTCGATGAACCCGCCGTGGCGCTTCACGGTCCCGAACACGCTCGCGAGCCCGAGGCCCGTTCCCTTGCCCGGCTCCTTGGTGGTGAAGAACGGCTCGAACAGGTGTGCCTTGACATTTGCGTCCATGCCCGTGCCCGTGTCGGACACGGAGACCGAAACGTACTGGCCCGGCACGATGGTGTAGGGGCGTTTTGCCGCGAACACCTTGTCGATCGAGACGCAGGCGGTGGAAAAGGTGAGCGTGCCGCCGTCGGGCATGGCGTCGCGCGCGTTGATGGCGAGGTTGAGGAACGCGCTTTGCAAAAGCGACTGGTCGCCCTGGATCACCGGGTTGAGCGCGGTGAGGTTCTTGGCGATCACGATGCGCTTGTCGATGCTGTGCGACAGGAGCGCCGCGACGTCGTCGATGAGGGTGTGGATGTTGAGCGGCTTCACCTCGTAGGCGCCCTGCCGCGAGAACGCCAGCAGCTTGCGCACGAGGTCGGTGGCGCGGTCGCCGGCATTGAGGATCGCGGTGGCCTGTTCCTCGACCTTCGGATCGCTGGCCGCGCCGCCTTTTTCGCGGTTTTCGAGCCTGATGAGGCTCGCGTATCCCATGACCGCGGACAGGATGTTGTTGAAATCGTGCGCCACGCCGCCCGCGAGCAGGCCCACCGACTCCATTTTCTGCGACTGCCGGTACTGCTCCTCGAGGGCCTTCTTTTCCGTTACGTCAATCATGCACATGCGCATGCCCGTGATTTTACCTTCCGCGTGCACCTGGTCGCACTGGAGAAGCACCCTGAGCGTCTTGCCGTCCTTGCGCACGATCCTGAAGTCGTGCAGCGGAAGGTGGCTTCCGGCAAGGATCGCGCTAAAATCGCTTTTCGCCTGCTGCCGGTCGTCGGGATGAAGCAGGTCGAGCACGGTATGCTCGCGGTCGAACTCGCCCTGGGTGAAACCGGTCAGTTCGTATCCCGACCGGTTGAAGAACGAAATGACCAGGTCGCGGTCCGCTTCGCAGATGCCCACCGGTAGCATGTCGGCCGTCTCAAAAAAACGCGCGTCGCTGGCGCGTTTCTCGGCGTCGGCCTTTGCCATGGCGTTGCGGTACCCGCGGTGGAGCACGAGCGTGAAGATCACGGCAAGCGCCAGCGCCATGAAAAACGAGGTCGAGACGTCGGCCATGCGTTCGAGCTCTGAAGAATATCCAACGATGATCTCGGGATTGGTGAACTCCAGGATCATGAGCAGCACCACGTCGATGAGGTACATGCCCAGGGTGAGAATGCGCCCCACGCCGCTGGCGAACACGAGAAAAATAAGGGGGCAGATGAGAAGGAACAGCTGCGTGCCGCCGCGGCTTCCCGCGTTGAAAATCCACACCACCGAAAGGAGGGCGACCAGCGTGCCGGTTGCCGGGTACACCAGTTTCGTGTACGAAACGCCGCGCCAGGACAGGTACCAGAACAGGGCGAACAGGAGCGCGGCAAGCAGGGTGCCGATCTGGAGGACCATATTAAACTTGAGCAGGGCATTCTCGACAAACGCTAAAAGGGCGGCGCAGCCGCAAAGGATCTGCACCCAGGGAAAAAGCCATTCCTCCAGGTTCTTGCTCGGGCTGCTGCGGGTGACAAAATGCGATATTCTGCGGAGAATATCCATGAGACCGGCGTGCTCGACGTCCGGGCCGTTCTTGGTTTTGATGGAGGTGGAATTGCTCATCAGGTGAAGCTGATATAATGATAAAAATGAAATACAATACTATATAATGATTCCAAATTGTACTACTTCGGGAGCGGTTTTTCAAGGCCGGAGTAAAGGAAATCGGAATGGAGGATGACCAATCATGCCTGTGCTTACGACCCGAACGCGTAAAAGAGCAGCGCGTAGCAATAGGCCAGCGTCTCATCGGCCACGGCCCTGATGCCGTTGCTGTAATGCCACCACTTTCCGGCGTCGTAATCGCGGCTCGGGCATGCCACGATCCCAACGGAGCAGCCTTTTCCCAGCGCTTTTTGAAAGAGCAGCTGCGAACGCCGCGAATGGCACCCCAGGGAATACAGGGTGATTGATTTTACCCCGGGCGCGGACTGCGACAGCCATTTCTTGACCGCCACCCCTTCCTCGTAGGTGCGGTCTTTCTGGACAAATACCGAAGGAACTGCGATTATTTTGGAACTGTCGACGCCCATTTTCTTCAGGGTGGCCGAACAGATATGCGCGAAGGAAGAATAGCCGGTTAAAAAGAATCCGGTTTCAGGCGGGCCTCCGGTGACCACAAGCAGGCGGCAGTTCCTGTTGAGGAAATCCTTCGCGGCAAGCTGCAGCGCGTAGTCGGGCACCCATCCCTCAACAACAAGAACATCCGATCGTCCGGGGCGCACCGGCGAGAGAAACGGATGAATGGAAAACACAAACGCAAAGCACCCGGCGGCCGCGAGCAGTGCGATGGCGCACCATCCCCACAGGGTGGGAACAAGGAGTTCTCTCCGTGTAAAGAATTTCATTTTAAGCTCTAAAAATGCATCATGCTTAAGCAGTGTGCACCGCACTTATCTTTTTCCAGTCCTGCCTGACGCGCGGGCAAAGGTAATGTTACCGCGTTTTTTTCTCCCCCTTATCAAGGGGATGCCCAGGCAGAGGGGGACTTTCCGCTGTGGATGCGTCGCGAAGGGGCGACGCATCGCGAGCTTTGGTGCGAGCGAACCCACGCGCCCCTTTGCAGGAAAGGGCGTGCCCCCGGATCGCCGCCGCCTTCCCGGTTTTTCTTCTTGTCAAGAGGGCGGCGGAAGCCGGGAGCCGGGGGAAACCACGAAGTGGCGTCCCCATCAAATTAATAAATCGACACGGGCTATGGCGTTCGTCCATCCCCAATGACCTGCAGGCCGCAGATGGTCATGTCGTCGCGAAAGGGGCGGCCGCCCGTGAACTGCCGGACGTCGTCCATGATCCCGGCGACAAGCGCGTCGGCGGTGTCGGCGTGCGGAAGCCTCGCGAGAAGTTTTTCGAGGCGCTCCGAACCATAGGTGTCGCCGTGAACGCCTTCGGCGTCGATGAGGCCGTCGGTGTACATGAAAAAGCTGTCGCCCGCTTCCAGCGGAATGGTCGATTCCCCGAGCTCGGCGCGAAACGAGGCGCCGTCGGAAACCAGGCCGAGCGCCATGCCGCCGGTCGCCATGATCCGCGGCCCGCCGTTGTATTTGTCAAGCTTTATGAGCGGCGGGTGGCCGGCCCGCGCATACGTCATGGACGCGCCGTCGCCGCTGATGATGAGGCACAGGGCCGTGATGAACGAGCGGTGGTCGATGTTCGCCGCCATGCTGTCGTTCACGGAGCACAGCAGGCTGCGTGCCGACGTTTCGCGCCTTCCTTCGGCGCGGAACATCGACCGCAGCATCGTCATGAGTAGCGCGGCCGGGATCCCCTTGCCGCACACGTCGGCGATCGCGACAACCCAGTTGCCGGCGTCGTTCTGGAAATAATCGAGGTAATCGCCGCCCACCTCGTACGCCGGATAATACACTCCCTTGAGGCTCACGCGGGGGATGTTCGGCCTGAATGACGGCGTCAGCCGGTGCTGGATGGCGCGCGCCGCCTCGAGTTCGATGTCGAGACGGGCCTTCTGTTGGAGCATCGCCATCTGCGCGTGCAGCTGATCGTTGGCGGTCTTCAGCTCCGCCGTGCGCTCCTCAACACGCCGCTCAAGGTCGTTTTTCGCCTTTTGCAGCGCGTCCTGATATTGTTTGCGCTCGGTGATGTTCCGGCTCACGCAGATGAGCCGCGAGACACTGCCGCCGTCGTCGAATTCGGGCACCTTTGACGTGGCGACCCACTGCTCCTTTCCCGCGATGCCCATGATGGGCTCCTCGCGGTCGAGGATGGGCGTGCCGGACCTGATGATGTTCCGGTCGTCGTCGTGGTACCGGCCGGCCAGGTCGGGCGGGAAAAAGTCGTACACCGTTTTGCCGATCACATTGCGCTCATCGCTCTCGCCGATGAATTTCCGGTGCGCCGCGTTGTCGACGATGTAGCGGCCGTCCGCGTCCTTGACGTAGATGTTGTCCGGGATCTTGTCGAGCAGCACCTTGAGGAGGTCGCGCTCCCGGGCGATGAGCGACAGCGAATGTTCGCATGCGTCAAGACGCCGCCGCAGTTCCCGCGCGTCGGCCGCGCCGCTCTCCGCGGCGGTGCTCCATGACTGGCGCGTGTGCGGTTTCTTATTCAATGCTCATCAGCTCCAAGACGCCGTGCAGCGGCCGCGCTTCGCCGGCGAACCTGACCTCGGCGTCGTAATAACGGGTGATGGGTTTCCCGATCACCACCTTGACCAGGTAGCCGGTAAAGGCGCCGAGTTCGTCCACGAACGAGTACCGGTACAGCAGGTCGCGTCCGGTGATGATGAATGAATTGTCGAGCGCCGAAATGACGCGGCCCTCGACTTGCTTTCCGTCAACCGACAGCCATTCCTTCCTGATATGAAGGCCGGTCATGGCAAGGGGCTTCTCCTGGCCGTTTTTCCAGATCCATCCCGCGGCCGGCAGTTTTTCCTCCGGCGGCAGCCTGAAATCCGCGAGAAAAAAGCTGTCGCCTTCAAATCCCCTGAAGGTCACCCATCCGCGGCAGACGTCCCGGGAGGTGCCCACCGATTTCGCCACTTCCAGCATGCCGAATCCGTTCAGGTCCTGTTTGGGAAATCCGGGAACGTCGAGCGAGGTCTCCAGCGAGGTCCACGGAACCAGGATTTCATAATCATAGAATTTTCCCGATTCGTTTTTCGGGAAATCGAGGTTGGGTGTTTTCATGGCCGCGGGAACGCCGTGCAGTTTGATCTTCACCGTGCCCTTGCCCAGTTTCGCAAAAAGGCACGTGTTTCCGCCGCAAACGCTCAGCGTGTTGGTCCCCACCGACAGCGTGGAGGCGCCCTGCTCAGAGTAGTTCCATTCCTTCCGGCTGAATTTCTCGTTAACCTTCCAGGAGGTCGCCCCCGGCTTGAGCACGAGCGCCTTGCACGCGGCGTTGTTGTTTTCCACGCCCAGATTGGTAAAAGTCAATTGCACCTGGACAAACAAACGGTCGCCGTGCATGGCGGTGAGGGTGTAATATTCGGTGAAGCTTTTGTTGCCGAGCATGTCGGGATTGAGCGGGTGCCCGGTTTGGGAGGCAAATGAGGTGACGGCGAGAATGATGAAAAGAAAAAGGAATGATAATGACGGATGAAATTTCGGGAGTAACGGTCTGTGCACGATCATTCCTGGAATGTTTTATTAAAGGGTAAATTTTATTATGAATAATATAAATGATACCTGATTTCCATGTAGTAAGGATGGATGCTTATAGAATTATTTTTCGAATAAAAAAGGAAAGTGCAAGCGAGAAACCTCACCCCGGCCTTCGGCCACCCCTCTCCCGTAAGGAGAGGGGAAAAAATTCTTATCCCCCTCGCCCTGTGGGAGAAGGGGGTGAGGTTAACGCAATCAAGATAAAAGAAATTATTCTGTCGGTTGATTATTTGCCGATGTCGGCGCCGACCCCGCGAAGCGGGGAAACGCCCAGACCACAACGTAGATTCATCTCTTTACTTTTCAAGAACGGGAACTGCAGGCATGCGGATATACCCCTCTGCAATAGCTTTGCCCAATAAAGGTGTAACCGTAGACTTTAGCAGCGGCGCGGACGGCTCAAGAATATGCAGCGCGGTTGACAGCTGCGCCACGGGGCCGGTCACCGCCGCGTCGGGAACAATGCCCTTGCGGTGGTAATCGCCGATGCGGGAGCTTATCCCCATGAGGCGCAGAAAGGTGATCTTGAGGTCTCTTTTGCCAAGATATGTGCGCGAGATGATGATCTGGCCGATGCCCTTGCCGTAGGTGGTCTCGCCCACGAGCGCGGCCGTGTCGCCGCCGGCCGCGGCGCGGCCGTCCTTGAGGCCCGCGATGAGGATCTCCGAGGCGCTGGCGGAAAAGCCGTTCATGAGCACGGCCAGGCGCTTGCCGGCGAGCGTGGGCGAATGCGCGAGGAGCGTTTTCCAGTTCACCCACGGCACGGTCGCGGCGGTGCGCGCCGACTCGTCGTATGTGCGGTACGTCGCCTGGATGTAGGGCGTATTGACAGGAAGGAAATATTCCATGATCGAATCGACCGTATTGATGTCGCCGCCGCCGTTGTTGCGCAGGTCGATGATGATGTTGGGTCGCCCGGCAAGGAGGGGAAGCGTGGTGAGAAATTCCGAATAGGTGACGTATTGCTTGAATTCGGTGATCGTCAGCACCGCGGTTGAATCGGTGAGAGCATCATAATACACGGTGTGGGTATCGAGCACGGCCGCGGCCGATGACAGCGCGGCGCCCGCCGGAAGCTGCGTGGAGTCGTAGGTGGTGTAATTGACGCCGTGGAGCGTGTCGTCGACGCTCGCGAGCAGGGCCTCGGGGATCTGAAAGGAATCGAGCGCGGTCTTTTCGCTTGGCACCTTGTCCTGCCACAGGCTGTACGCCGAAAGGTACTGCCACACGCTTTCGAACTCGGGCAGGTCGCGGCCGGAAGTGTCGAAGGGGTAGGTGGCGCATCCGGAAATGAATAAACAGGCAATGCTTGAAAAGACGGCTTCTAGAATCACGCAGGGACGAACAGATGAGTGGGTCCTTTTCATATACGATCTATCCAAATAGAAACCCTTCGACAGGCCTGGCAAGGATGACATCGGGGTCATTCCCGCGAAAGCGGGAATCCATGTGGACTGGACTCCCGCTTTCGCGGGAGTGACAATTATTCTCACTTCGCTTCAACAACCTCTCAACCCGTCAACCTTTTTTCCTGGCTTCCTCCGCCGCGTTGCGTATCGCCGAAATCCGTTCTTTATAATCCTCCGCCTTGAACACATAATTGCCCGCCACAAAAACATTCGCGCCCTCGCGTGCGCACAGCGCCGCGGTTTCGCGGTTGATGCCGCCGTCCACTTCGATGTCGAGTTTGGGGTTACGGCGTGAAGCCTCGCCGGCCAGCGTTTTTATTTTGGGCAGCATTTCGGGAATGAATTTCTGGCCGCCGAACCCGGCATACACCGTCATGATGAGCGCCTGGTCCATTGCGGCGAGATGGGGAAGAAGCAGGTCAACGCCTTTGTCGGGATTGATGGACGCGCCGGCGCGCACGTTGCGCTTGCGGATGTCGGAAAGCACCTGCTCCAGATCGCTTTCGCACACCTCGGCGTGCACGATAAGAACATTCGCGCCCGCGTCGCAGTACTGCGTTATATACTTTTGAGGGTTCGAAATCATGAGGTGCACGTCGAGCGGTATCGAAACGCATTTCTTCACGGCCTCCACCAGAAGCGGGCCGAACGTGAGGTTGGGCACAAAGTGGCCGTCCATCACATCGCAGTGGATGCGGTCCGCGCCGCAGGCCTCGGCCTGCTTCACTTCCTTTTCCAACACCCTAAAATCCGCCGAAAGAATGGACGGCGCCACGAGAACCGCCGGTTTTGACATGCGCTGCTGCTTTCTACTTGAAAAATTGCGAAACGGCCATGACCTTCACCACATCCCAGTTCGAGGCGATGTAATCGTAAATGGAAAAAACCGTCACCGCAGCGGGAACGCACATGACCCAGAACCCCGGGTGCCTGCCCCAAACCACGAGCGGGATCCACGGCACGTGATATGCTGCGCCGAGGCACAGGGCCAGGACCGTGAACGCGCCCACGGCCTGCACCACGGCCTTGAGCTTTCCCATCTGCCGCGCCGCAAGCACCTTGCCGTGGTATGCGCACATCATGCGCAGAATGGAAAGCACGGCGTCGCGGTATAAAAAAAGCAGGAACATCCACAGCGGGATGATGCGGTCGGCGCACACCATGAACGATAGGAAAATGGTCTGGCGCGAAAGGCTGTCGGCCATGGGGTCGAGGAGCTTGCCGAAATCGGAGACCTGGTTGCGCGCCCGCGCCATGCGTCCGTCAAAAGCGTCGGAAAGCTCGATGAGCGCCGCAAGGCCGGCGGAGATCCACAGGCCGACCACGGGCGAGGCGGCGTGAAAACTCCGGATGAAGAAGAACGCGAAAAACGGCGCTATGACGATGCGCGACAGGGTAAGCGCGATGGCGAGGTTGAACGGTTTCATTTGGGGTTGCCTCCGGTTTTTACGTTCTGTATGATCGCGGCAATGGACGCCTTGCCGCTGCAGCCGAATTTTTCCCACACCGGTCCGCATTTCGCGGTGAACAGGCAGGCGATGGTCGCACGCGGGTACCGGCGGCCGAATTCCGAAAGCACGTAGTAATTGGCCTGGCCTTTTGCGATCACCAGGTCGGCGCGGGACAGCGCGGCCGACAGCGCGCGGCTCATTTCCCTAAAAGAAATTCCGAGCGTGTCGGGGCCGGCACCAATGAGCCGCGAAGCCGCGTGCTGCATCCCGGCGGCCCTTGCGTCGGCCATCACCGCATCGCTGGTGATGGGCCCGCCGCGCAGCGGCACGGTGACATCGGCGCCGTACGACGAAAGAAGGCCGACCAGAAGCTTGTCAAAGGGGAGCTCGCCCACGTTGTCCGGTATGTAAACGATCGATTTGGCCCGCCACGCCGCCGCGTGGATGCGGCGGCAATGGTCGACGTCGAGCCCTTTGCGAAAATACCCGGCAATGGTTTTTTCGGCCCGCGCGGCGGTGAGGCCGTAGCCCGCGCCCGCGGTGCGGAAGTCAAGGCTGTTTGCCGCAATCGCCCACCGTACAAGATACCTGAACCTGCGCTCGCCGCTCAGCGCCGAGGCCCTCTTTTCGACCCTGCGGGCGATTGCCATTCCCGCCTTCAGGCACGCGGCGCGCAGCCTTGCAAAGGGCATCTTGACGCCGAGGCGGCGCTTGAGGATACGGTGGAGCTCGGTGATATAATACGAGGGGGGCATCCCGTCGGCGATATGGCCGGAAAGGTAGGCAAGCGACTCGCTGAGCACGGCCGCGCCTCCGGCGGCCGGCGCGTGGAGCATGTCAAGCGCTCCCGTTATGTCATCCACGAAACAGGCGAGGCATTCGGGGACGAATTTCATAATAGTAAAATAAATGAAAGACAAGTATTGATAAGCCGTTAAAATGATGATGCTTGTAATTTACGGTCAATCTCTATATAATGGTTATATGATTATGATAATGTTGGTGGGGCCTCCACCTGGCCCCCTGCTTCCGCCGCATCCCATATGTCAATAATAAAAACCTCTTGGAGGATGCGGCGGTGATCCGGGGGCACACCCCTCTTGGCGCCGGTACTTTAGTGATTCGCGGAAAGAATTAGTGGCTGGCGATGCAGGAGTGGCAGCGTAAGCCATTATTCTGTAGATAAAGACAAGTATTATAGCCTGTAGGGTGCAGTTGCCGAGTGGCCGCTTTTAAGCGGCGTATCGAGACGCAAGGCATATAAGGGCGGTGGCAGCCCGAGTGTGAAGCACGAGACCGGAAGGACGGCCGACCCCGCGCAGCGGGGGAACGCCCAAACCTTATATTTAGCAAACCCCTGCTTAATAGGAGCCGGGCAATGAAATTGCTCAGGAGAATCGGGAAGAGCCTGCTCATCGGATCGGCCATGGGGATCGCTGTCGCCCTTTTATTCAACCTCTTTTTTTTAAAACGGGTCATCGACGTGCTTGAAGACCAGACCTATTACCTGCGCTATCATATGTTATACGAAGATAACGCGCCGGCCAGGGCGGACGGCATGGAGGAGGAAAACGACAACGGCATTTACATCATCGACATCGACGAGATGAGCCAGCACAAGCTCGGCAAGTATTGGAACTGGGACCGCTCGTACCATGCCCAGATGCTCAGGACGCTTGCGAAACACGACCCCGCGGCGGTCCTGTTCGACATCATGTTCTTTGATCCCGACGATAAAAATTACGTCTCGCGGTTCGAGCGCCTTATTGACACATGCAAAAGCAGGACGCCGGGGTTTACCGTGCCCGCGCCGGTATACGGGCCGCTTTTGTCGTCCATCGATTACGACCGGCGGTTCATCGCCGCCACCGGTCAGGCGGGGAACGTTTTTCATGCCGTTGAGATGGAAGAGAAACGCGACTATCCGGGCTGGGCGCAATCCACGATCGAATCGAAAATGACCATGGAATGGCACGATTCGCTCCATCCGTCGTCGGCCCTTATTCTGCCGCCGCTCAAGCGGAAGCAACTTTTCGATAAAAAGCCGGTCATCGACGGCATATTCCCGGAACTCGCCCGGGCCGCGCGGGACATCGGGTTTGTCAATATGCCGCCCAACTCGGACGGCGTTGTCCGCGAGATCCCGCTTCTGTACGGCTTCGGCGACCATACGCCCGTGTACCTGCCCATCAGCGTGCGCGCGGCCGCGACCCTGTTCGGCACGCCCAACGGCGAGATCGTGTTCGAGCCGGGACGCTATCTCGACATCGGCAGGCCCCTCAAGGCCTTCAAAGACTCAAGCGGCACGCTCAGGTTCTCCTACCCCAACCTCACCGCCCCCATGGTGGAAGCGATAATTGACAAAAGGGAAGCAATCATGGGCTGCAGGCCTCGTGCCACGGTGGAGGTCGCGTCGCTGCTCAGGGTCGGCAGGGACAAGAACGGCGCCGCGTTCGTCGAGATGTCGTGCGGGCTGTTCCCGCCGTCGGTCTCCCGCGCGCTCCTCGACTCAGGCACCGGCAGGATGGCGGCGTTGAGAAAAGGTGATTCGCTTTTCCTCGGGCCTTCCATGGTTGTCAAGCGGTCCTCTTCGGACCAGTGGGCGCTCACCGCGCCCGAGGGCGACGGCGAATGGGATTTGTCGGCAGTGGACCTCGAGACGCTGGGCCGGCTCAGCCGTTCCGATTTTGACAAGGTCCGTCCCGGTGAAAAAAGACTTCTGTTTTACGATTTTTACGTGACGAACCATGACGGCACTCTCGCATCCTCGCTGCCAATCATGAACGCGTCGGTGCTCAAGGATTTGTGCACTACGGGCTGGGCGCCAATCGAAAAACTGGCCCCCGGCACGCGCATGGACTTCGGCAAACCGGTGAGGATACCGCTCACCAAAGACAACCGCCACATTGTCACTTATTTCGGACCCAAGACAAAGACCTTTCAATATAAAAGCTTTTATGAAGTCTTAAAGGACCGCGTGCATGGCAATCTGGAAGGCAGGATTTTCCTCGTGGGCGCCTCGGTGCAGGGCCTTTTCGACATCGTGCCAGCGCCCATCGACAACCGGTACCCGGGCGTGGAGGTGCACGCGTCGCTCCTCAATTCCTTTTTGACCAACACCTTTGTCACGCGGCTTGCGCCGTGGCAGGACTTCATCATCCTGCTCATGGTGGCCATCATCATCGGGTTCATGTCGTTTTTCCTCAAGCCGCTTGTCGGCGCGATTTTGAGCGTGGCCGCGGTGATCGGGTACTTTGCCGTCGCGATGACCATTTTCGGCGGCAGCCATCTGTGGATCGAGATCGCGCGCCCCGTGCTCGCCATCCTGCTCACGTTCACTGCCGTGATGGCCTACCGCTACATCACCGAGGAGAAGGACCGCAAGTTCCTGCAGAGCACCTTCAAACAGTACCTGTCGCCCGAGCTCATCGACCGGATGTACGCCTCACGGCAGCTGCCCATGCTCGGCGGCGACGAGCATGTCCGCACCGCGTATTTCACCGACATCCAGGGGTTCTCGACGTTCTCCGAGAAGCTTGGTTCCCCGACGCGCCTCGTGGAGCTGCTCAACGAATACCTTTCGGAGATGACCGACATCCTGCTGAAGCGCGACGGCATGCTTGACAAATACGAGGGCGACGCGATCATCGCGTGCTTCGGCGCGCCCATGCCCATGGACGACCACGCCAAGCAGGCGTGCCTCACCGCGCTCGACATGCAGCGCCGGCTGGCAGAGCTGCGGAAGAAATGGACGGCGGAGGGCGACAAGTGGCCCGCCATCGTGCACGAAATGCGCATGCGCATCGGCATCAACACCGGGCGCATCGTCACCGGCAACATGGGCTCCAAGACGCGCATGAACTACACCATGATGGGCGACCCCGTGAACCTCGCGGCGCGGCTGGAGAGCGCCGCAAAGCAGTACGGCGTGTTCACCATGATCAGCAACTTCACCTGCGACCTGGTGAAAAACGATTTCGAGGTGCGGCAGCTCGACAAAATCACCGTGGTGGGAAAATCCGAGCCGGTGACCATCTACGAGCTCATGGCCGAAAAGGGGAAGCTTTCCACCGGAACCGCGCAGATGCGGGACCTATATTCAAAGGGCATGGCGCACTATTGCAAACAGGAATGGGACAAGGCCGTTGAGGTGCTTAACGAATCGGAAAAACTCGAGCCGTACCGGGCGTTTGCAAAGACCACGCCGAGCAGGGAGCTCATCAGGAACTGCGTCAAGTACAGGGAAAACCCGCCCGGCCCCGGTTGGGAGGGCGTGAACCGGCTGACGTCGAAGTAAATGAAACGTCAATGAAAAAAGTTTTGACGCCGCCTGAATAGTATATTGATTTAACCGGCAATGGTTTTGCGGCTGGAACGTATTCTTGTCGACACCAAAAAAGGGGTTCGCTATGATGGGAAAAATCATTCTTCTGCCTTTCTGGATCCTTAAAAAAGGCCTGGGCGCCGTGTTCGGGATTGTCCGTCTTGTTCTCGGTACGGGCATCGCCGCGACCCGGTTCGTGCTCGGCAGGCGGCTGGGCACCGTTGCGCTTGTCGTGGCCGCGTTTATTTTGGGGAAAAAGTATCTGGAGAAGAAGGCCGAGACGCCGGATCTTGATAATTCAAATTAATAATCCGGGCGTTCCCCGCGCTCAAGGCACGGGGTCGGCCGTCCTTCCGGTCCACCCCTTCGGGTGCTTCTCCCTCGTCAGGGATTTCCAAGGGTCACAAGGGTCGTCGTCCTTCGGCTCGGGCTGCCACGGTGTCCGGGCAGCATCGCGCTCCGGCGCGGCCCCCAGTCCTGCCTGCTATGTAACAAGGCAATAAAAAAAATCTACCTTCAGAAAAAAGATTTCAACAACCTGCTATCCGAGCTCTTCGCACAAGTTTGCTGTTCGTGAAATTGGGAGATGGTGTCAACAATTCTAACGCTCGTTAAAGATTGCTCTCTAACCAGTAGGACTGACGTCGTACACCACTTTCCCGAACTACTTGTCGATTTCTTTTTTCTAAGCCTTCATTGACCATTTGTTTTCCAGTCCCACTACGCAACAAGACCTATTTGATATTCTTGATTCATAACCATACACGCATACAGCCTTACTGCAAGCTTGCGTGCCACCGCAACAATAGCCTTCTTCTTACTCCCCGAGTTTCTCCTCACCTTTTCGAATTTCTCACGCAATACTGGGTCCTTTCGGATGCTTACCCATGCGCTTTCTATCATCCACGATCGGACAAACGTCGGCCCCTGGCCGGTTATTCTCCCTTTGTGTTCCGTCTCCCCTGAAGAATGTTCACCTCCTGTCAATCCAAGAAAATTTGCTAGCGACTTGCCGGTGCTGAATCTCGTAAAATCTTCCCCAAGCTCCAGCACCAGCCGTATGGCCGTCAGCCATCCTATCCCAGGAAGACCTCTTGCTATTGCAAATGCCCTCTGGTATCGCGGATTCTTACTTAATGCTAGTAGCTCCTTACGCAACTCAATTTGATATGTCCACAAATTCTCTAAAAGTGAAAGTAGCACCTTGATCGGCTTCCGCAGCACTACACCTACCGACAATTCCTCAACGCTCCGAAATTCACTCTTTCCCCATGCTTTCTCCTCCGGTATCGCCGTCTCGATACCGTGATACTGCAGCAACTTTCTAATCCGGTTGCGTGTCGACTTGATCTCCTTCTCCACCGCATTCAGCGTCCGGCACGCCTGACGGTCCTCTCGCCGTTCCTTATCAGGTACATGACATCCGCGAAGATGCTCTTCGCCTTCAAGCATCTTCGCCAATCGCCATGCGTCCCGTCTATCCGTCTTTACTCGGTTTACCTTCTCTTCCAACATCAAGTGTGGTGGCAACACGACACACTCAATCCCATCTTCACTCAAACGGTCGTACAGGTTAAAGCCCCTGAATCCCGCCTCATACATCACCTTGATCGTACACTCCGGATATCGGCGTCTTAAATAGGCACGCAACACGTCGTAGTTGGCAGGCATACTGCTTTCGTGAACTGCCATCTTTTCAGAACGTACGCATACACGCCACGTCTTCTTCGCATCATCAAGTCCAACAAAAACTTCTTTCCCCTTTACGATCCAATCTTGCATTTTCTTGTCCATAAGCTACCTTCCTTTCTTTGTGGTGTTTCTAGCACTACGTTGAGTTTGGTTTAGAAAGAAGGTAGCTTTTTTATTGGGCTATACGCAACTTTGTTAACATAGTAACTAACGCCGGAGATAAAAAACTTTGCCGGTTTTGTTTTCCGCTTTGTTAAAATGAAAATGATTAATGATGTCATTGCGAGGGGTCCTCGACGAAGCAATCTCCCGAAAGAGGTTAAAAGATAAAACGTCACTTTCACACTGCTTACCGATGAATTTCCTAATTAGTCCTTCATTCTATCCTCTTGTTGTTGTCCTAACTTCTCCCATTCAGCTTTTATTTTAATGAAACTTGCGGAGATGTTCATCAAGATCAAACATTTCCGGCGCAACTGGATTATTCTCACCTATTGCCTTATGGTCGTTCAATCAATTGGATATTTACTCACGGGCTTGGGAAAGTAGCATTCGTCAAGATATGCAATCCCATTTTTGATTTGCTGACCGCTGATTGGTGACTGCTGAAATCTGCCGCTCTAAAATCGCCGGACGTGAATATCCTGTTGACGCACCAGTTTCGCCGGTATATAATAAACATTGTCAAGAAGGAAACGCAGACACCCGAACAAGGACACATCTCATGGAAATAACGGCACATGATCAGCGTCCCGCAAGCCCGCCTGAAAAAAGGATCGATTATATGGCCTGCTTCGGCGTCGCCTGCTTGTTGCTCGCAATTCTTTTAGCGCCGCTGTTTGTCTGGAAAACCGCGCACGTGCGGCACAAATGGAACGGGGTCGTCGCGGCGGTGCAAAAGAACGTTGTCCCTCATTCGGCCGAAGCGATGTTTCTCAAGGACGCCCTTGCCGCGACGACCGTACAATACGGCAAGGCGTCCATGCGGGCGATGCATGCCATGGCGATGGAGATCGAGATGACGCTTGCGGTGGCCGGGGTGCTGCTGCTGTGGTTCAGGGTGAGGGAAATAAAGAGGGAAAAGAAAAAGGGAGCCGGTTCTTAGCGCTCCCTTGGGTTTCAATCATCAAAGCGACGCTGTTAAAATACAGCTATCATTTTACAGACCTTCCTTCCCTCCGCCTCGACCTTCAGGAAATAAATCCCTTTATCCATGGTGGCCGTCTCCAGCCGGACACTCGCGCGATTGCCTGCGAGCATGATTGACTTTATCAACCTGCCTGTGCAATTGTAAAGCTGCAGCCGCTTGCCGGCCTCCGTCGCGCCGGTGAAGGTCAACGCGAAGTTCCCGTTGGCCAGGCGTTCGATGCGGAACAGCTGCGCCGAGTTTCTTAAATTGTCAATCACGCCAGGGTTCTGCCTCACCGGGTTGTTCCCATTCCTTATCCCGTACAGGTATCCGTACAGCGCGATCTTCCCCCGCATGGTCTGCTGCGGCGTGAACTCCGAATGGGCGTACACCCAGCGCGTGTTGAAATAGACCTCGCCCTTGGGCCACGTGTTGTTGGCCGGGTAGCTGAACGCGCACATCCAGCTCGGATTTCCCATGATCATGTTGCCGCCCCAGTCGTCGGTGTTGAAATAGGGCGTCATGCCCGGGTGCTGGCCCGGCGTGCCGTCATTGCCGCCCGAGATGTACATGGCGTCCACGCTGCGCTTGCTCGACAGGGGCGTGGACGCGGTGGTCATCTGGATCAGGTTTGCCGGGTTGCGGCCCAGGTTCCAATCCGCCTCGCAAATGAGCGCGTTGAGGAACAGGTCCTTGTCGGCCTGGGTCGCGGCGACCGCATGGGCCAGGATCGTGCGGTGCACGTGCGTTTCGGTGTGGAAATACTCGGTGTTGTTGTCGGTACAGCGTCTTGACGGACGCGAGCCGCTGTAGTTGGTCTCGCTGTTCTTCGCGTCGCTCACCACCGACGACACCATGTTGCTGTAGAGCGTCTGGTAATGCACGGTCCTGTTCGTCTTGAGATAGCCTGCCGTGGCCCAGATTTGGTTGAAGTTGCTCGGGTCGATGATCGCCGCGGTGGCGCTGGACGCGGCCTTGCTTTCGGCGTTGACCTCGTCCTCGTAGGCAGTGGTGCCGGTAAGGTTGTACAGGTAGGCGGCGGCCGTCATCTTGAGGTCCCTGCCGCGCACCGTGCTTTCGCCCACGTTCTGCTTGAAGTCGAGCATCTGGTCGGCGAGCGTGCCGGCGAAATTGTACGCGTTGACGGCGGAATCGCGGTAGGCGTTTGAAAGCGCGGTGTTTCCCGCGATGCGGAACGCCTCGGCGAGCATGGCGCTGCCCGCGGCCGCTGCCCACGCTGCTATAGCGTTGGTTCCCGCCTGGTAAAGCACGTTGTTGCCGTCCGGATTGGTGAGTCCGTACGAATACGCCTGTCCGTCGCGCAGCCGCAGCCAGAAATCGACCTCGTTTCTCGCTTCGTCAATGATGTCCGGGATGCCGTTGCGGCTTTCGGCGATGCCCAGGTTGTCGTCCGAAAGCGCCCCGCCCGTGAGGATGTAGGGGAACAGCATGTCGTAAATATTGGAGATGTGGTTCATGTTCCGGTCCCAGTCGGCCGCGTCGGCGTGGCCGCCGTAGGCGTTCGCATTGGTCTTGCCGTTTTTATACGGCGCCCAGGCGTCGGGATTGTCCCACACGTCGCCGCCGGTAAAGGTGGTCCAAGCGGGATCGGTGGGCTGCATGGTGGTGATGTACACCACGGTGTTGGCCGGGTCTTTTCCCGGAATGTAAAGCGGCCGCCGCGGAATGGGCCGTATGCCGGCGCTGTCCTGGCCGATGCGCATGTAAAAATAGCCGCGGACCGCGACCATGAACGGGTCGTGATAGATGGTGTCGGCGATGGTGAAGTCCTGGCTGCACCCGACGCCATCAACCGCCAGACGGTAGGTGCCCGGCGTGGTGAAGCCGGTGAAATCAACCTTCCACACGTTCGAGCCGGTCATGTTGTAGCCCTGCGCCTCCGCCGCGCTCGTTTTCCACAGCGACACCGTGCCGGTCTGCTGGGGCGTTCCGGTGGAGGTGTTGACAATATAGACTTTGTTCCCGACGAATCCGGAGTAGTCCCGGGCCCCGCCGTCGCCGAGCCAGGCGTACAGGTCGGCGGCCTTGACGTTCGGCGCCGCCGAATACCCCGACAGGTTCACATGCACCGCCTCGGAGCGGCTGCTGTAAATATCGTACGTGAATGTCGCGGACGTCGAATCGGTGTTGGTGCCCGCGGCGATCTGCAGCGTATAGGTCTTGCCCTGCACCAGGGAAGACGGCAGCTTGAGGTAAATATGGTGTTCCATGGTGTGCGAATAGACGAAATCGCTGCCCGACCAGCTCCCCTCGTACATGCCGTTGAGCTTGGATTTGCGAAAGCAGTTTACGGGCGCGAGTCCCGCGGTCCCATACGCCGCGTCGTCGGCTGAGGCGAGCTTCCACGAGGCGGTCGTGACCGCTGTGGCGGTGTTGAGTCCGGTGCCGTAGTAGGTGAGGATCTCGTTGGTCGTGTCGTGGGCAAGGTTGAGAAACGCGCTGGGGCCCTTTCCGTTGTCAACGAAAAAGACGTCGCCGTCCTTGAAATACACCTCGAGATAATCCTTGTCAACGACCCGAACCTCGGCGAGTTTCGTGGCATTTACAGGTTGGACTGTGAAAAGAAAAAGAAGAAGAGTTGAACTGATGACGGACGCAAATGCGGACGGAACACGATTTTGCATGTGCCCCCCTTAATGAGATGTGGACTGGATGTTCTCAATATAATACCCGGATGGTTGAGGTTTCATTCGGTTGTTGTTGACAGGGCGATGGATAAAAAATGTTGTGTCATCTGGTGGGAGAGGTATCCCCCTGGGGTGCGGCTTCCGCCGCCTCCTTGACAAGAAAAGAAATTTGGAAGGCGGCGGCGATCTGCGCCCACACCCCCTTTGGGTGCGGCCGGGTACCAGCATCTTGCAAGCTCCACACATCCGCTGGGCGCACCCGCGAGCGGCGGTTGAAACGATATTCTGGTACTGTGTACTTGCCAGCGAGCAAGAACGTCATTGCGAGGAACTGCCGGCGACGAAGCAACCATCCAATGAAATTCTCAATAATCGCTCGATATCCAATCCGGGATGCTCATCAGTCAAATGGCTTCAAACCCCTTTTACCCCGGATTCGCATAACAGTATAAGCACCTGTGCGGACATTTCTGCAAATATGACCCCACGTCCCTGCTTTCAAAACACCCGCATCCTTCCCGCGTGGGCTTGAGGCCTAAATCCGGGTGAACGCCGAACCTGTCCGTCTCCTTTAGAATTTCATCGTCAATGCAATGCGCCTGTCTGATTCCCGGAACAAGCCGCAGGACTTCCGGATTGCAGCAATTATACAGTACCATTCCCGCCTGTGAAGCCGCATCCAGCAATTCTTTTCCCAGCGCGGTTCTTTCCTTTTCATCAAAATCACCGAACAGCACATCCCTTTTCTTCAATTTTGAATAATGGCTCATGAACGAAAAGTAGCAGCGTTTCACTCCCGATTTCTTGACATGGGACAGAATGTCATAGAAGGACGGAAAATTCGTGACGGCACTTCCGTCTTTTCTCCGGTATTTGCAAATCGGATCAAACCGCCACGACACCCTTTCCGGTCCCGCAAGTTCGCAAAGGCGATCAAGCGTCTGCAGGCGTACGTGAAGCGGCGCGACATTGGGCTCAAGCTCAGGACAATTATTAATGGTGTAATGAAACACGGCGTTGTTTATTTTCCACAGTTCACCAAACAGTTCGTGCTTGATAAACGCGGAAAAATCTTTTGACCAGAAAACGTATCCCAGCACGTCCCGCGGTTTGAGCGAAACCGTGTAGGACCGTCCGTACCCGGCGTCGTAGGAGATTTCGCCCTTTTCCCACGCGTCAAAAAATTCATTGAGAAAGAACCGTGGAACATCGGTGCGCCGCGAGCAGGAAATGTAATATGCCTTTTTTAAATTCATGAGGGAAAAATATATCCGGATTCAATAGAAATATTCTTAAGATTTATAGGGAAACGCATTGCCAAGTGGCGCGATAGGATGTCTTGACTGAAAAGAAATTATGTCCCGCGCGTTAGGGGCGACTGGAGGCCGCGCTGGAGTGCGGTGCTGCCCGGCCCTCGCCGTCAGGCATATAGGGGCCGTGGCAGCCCGAGCCGAAGGCGAGACCGGAAGGAGAACCGACCCCACCTCGCACGGGTGTGCGAGGTGGGGGAACGCCCAGATTTTTATAATTTAATTTTAGTTAGTAGTTCAAACCCCGTACAACTGGCACGCGCACTGGATCTCGCACATGCATTGGCCGTCGCAGCCGCAATTGCTCTGGCAGGTGCATTGCGGATCGCAGGCGCACGGGTTGTAGTTCTGGCACGCGCACTGGTTCTGGCACGTGCAGGTGCTGTGGGCCGAGCAGACCGCCGCGCTGTAGGCGTTGCAGCTGCACGGCTGGAACGAGCCGTAGCTCGCGCACGTGCCGGCGTATGCCTGGCACTTGCACCCCATGTCCGCGTCGCACGTGCAGGCGGGCGCATCGGACTGGCAGGTGCAGGGGACGTGGGTCTGGCACTTGCATTGGAGGTCGGTGTCGCAGGTGCAGCAGAGGGTCTGGCCCGGAACGTCCTTTGTCGAGGCGATAGTGCGCACGCCGGACGGGCCGGTGATCATGGGAGTGCCGATTGACGGAAAGGCAAGCAGGGCCGCGCCGCCGAGCATTTTCTTGAGGAACGCGCGCCGCCTGGTGACTTCCGCGGCGTTGACGAGTCCGAGACGCTGGCGGGTTTCAAGATGGAAAAGATCGCTCACGGCGAGGATCTTCGGACCTTCGGGTTGTTTTCTACTTCTTTTCTCCACAGTGCCTCCTTTGCACGCTCCGTTCCTTAAAATCAAGCTGCCGCAGCAGCTGGTGGAGCGTGAGCTCGCGGTTGATGCCGCAACGGTAATCGTTGGCGAGTTTTGTGATATTGTCAAAATCGGGTTTCTTGGCCAGGCAGTCGCCGGCGCAGTGCCAGCGCGCGAAGCACGCCGAGCACGGCTCGAACCGCTCCATGCGCAGCGACTTGAGCCGCCGGTACTTGGCCAAGTTGAAATCAAAGGATTTCTTTTTGGCATTGAATGAACCGTAGAAGAACAGGCGCGAGCGCTTGTCGCGACGCGACGAGACCTCGAGGCACGACGTGACGTCGCCCTGCGGGGTGATGAAAAAATTGTCGCCCGCCGCGCCGCAAAAGGCATTGCCCATGTAGGCGAGCCGGCCGCCCGAATACTGGATGCCGATCCTTTGCTTTTGCGCAAGCCGCGAAACCGCCTTGATGCCGTTGATAAACGCGCCGGCGCCCGGGCGGCGGCAGGATTCGGTGGGCCGCTTTCCGCACACGAAGAGCGGCTCGAAGCAGATGCTGTTGGGCCTGAACCGTGTGGTGAGGTGGCGGTATATCGCTTCAATCTTGTTTTCCGAGATGCCCGTGACGGTCACGCGGAATCCATACGGCTTTTTCAGCCGCGTGAGCCGGTCGATGGCCCTGGCCACGACCGTGTAGGAAGGCCCGCCGCTCCTGGTGGGCCGCTGCCGGTTCTGGATCGCGGGCGTGCCGTCGATGGATATGGTGACGCTGCCGATGTTGCGCGCGATCCAGTCGGCCTTGACAACAGGGAGCAGCATGTTGGTGCACAGCGAGAAGCTGCATCCCAGCTTTACTTCCGCGCACCGCCTGCGGGCATACTCGACCGTTTTTGTAAGCACCTTCCAGTTCGCGGTCGGCTCGCCGCCGCCGTGGAACCCGATGTCAATGCTGCGCTGATGAGCCGCCAATGCATTGCGGATCACGAGATCCACCGCGGCGCGGGCATGCGCGAAGGACATGCGGCTGCGGCTGCGTATGGCGCCGCTGTAGCAGTACAGGCAGGCAAGGGAACAGTCATGGGTGAGCAGCAGTTGGGTGCGGTACGGCGCGGGTTTGGAGACCTGAAGGCCGGTGTAGGGCGTTTTGTCGCCTGCCCCGTTAACCAGGCCGGCGCCTTTCAGCAGGGAGATAAACGATCTTTCTTTCGGGGAAAAACCGTTTCTGCCCGCCTTGAGCCGCCCGATGACTTCCGCGGCGGTCTTGTTTACTTTAAAGAACAGCGACTTGAGCGGGAAATACAGCAGCCATTGGTCCGGCTTGTGCGGAACACGGACGCAGTGACATTCGGACGTGAGCGTCAATGCTCCGCCGTTTTTCCGGGAAATGTTATAGGCCGACTCAGGCATGCATCATCATCCGATTCGGGTGATCAGTCATAAATAAAGTATTCGTCCTTCAGTCCGTAATAATAGGTTTGCGCCACCACGGAACCGCCCTTGGTGACCGTCATTTGAACGTCAAAGGTGCGGCACGGACCGGTATTGTACGTGCCGGTAAACGGATGGCAGACGGCGGCGCCGGGAGAAACCGTGTAGGAAATGGTGCTGGTGCCGTTTGCCGTGTTGTTAAGCGGGAACCACTGGGTGCCGGTGCTGAGCCGGTAATAAAAGGTGGCGGTGACGGTCTGCGTGCCGCCCGTGTTCACCGACACGCATGAGTTGAGTGTCCACGAGCTGTAACAGCCGTTGTTGTTGCCATCGACATGTGCGGTAAGCGCCATGGTTGCGGTGAAGATCACCGGGACGTCGTCCGCCGGCGTTTCATCCGGCACGGAGAACACCGCCGTGTCGATCAGGATGCCGCCCGCGCGGAACACCTTGAGGGTGATCGTGGCGGTGGCACCGGCTTCGAGCCCGGTCAGCATCACGTAATGCGGGTTCGTCTCCGCGGGCAGCGAATTGCTGATGGGGAAGAGCGGGCTCTGGTACACGATCGAGTCCGTCGCAAGCGCGGGCCCGTGATGGATGACCACCGCATACGCCGAGTCGCTGCCCCAGCTCATGTCGGCCCCGAATTTCAGGCGGTACTGGCTGTAGTAGTGGTCCTGGTCGCCGTCGTAAACGCTGTCGATGACCGCATAGGCGAGGCGGTAGACGCGGTCGTCGTCCCGGCTCTCCTCCCTGACGCCGAGGATCGAATCGGACGCCACCGGGCGGCCGGAAAGGTCCGTGACGCGTGCGAGGATGTCCACCGTCTCGTGCTGGTCCGCCCCTATGGTTTCGGAGACGCGGTCCGACGTGCTGACGCCGGTCACGGTAATGGTGTCGCGGAGGAACTGTTTCCATGCCGTGGTGCCGTTTTGCCGGCTGTAAAGCCGCACGACCACCTGGCTGGTGCCGCTCGACACATCGACGTCGTACAGAATGGAATAATTGCTCAGGTACCCGTTTTTGTTGAAATCGACGCTGTCCTTGAGGGACATCTTGATGGTGAACTGCTGCCGCACGATGCCGTCGTCGGCGTTGGACTCCTCGCGGATGCCGGTGAGGATCCGGGAAGAAAGGAGCGTGCCGGCCTGGTTGAAGACCGATGCGCGGACCGCGACGCTGTCGCGCAGGTCGGCGCCGGTGATGTGCGAAAGCGTGGTCTCGGCTTTCGCGGCTGTAAAGGAGACGGTGTCGGCGTGAAAGGCCGTCCACGCCGTCGCCGCCGACGGAAGGTAATACACCCGGCAGATGACGGTGCCCGTGTCCTGGCGCGTGTTCTGCAGCGTATAGGACAGCGTGTATGAGCTCGCATAGCCGTCGTTGTCGTTGTCGATCTGACTTCCGGACGAGAGCGCAGACACGGTGATGTGCGGCGATGCGTCGGGGATGGTGACCGGTACCTCGTTGGAGCCGGTCATCAGCCCGTTTTCATCCACGCCGTACACCTTGAAATAAAGCGTGGAGCCCGGCAGCAGGTTGCACAGGGTGAAGCTGCGGCCCGTCCCGGCCGTGGCCACAACAACGGTGTCGAGGCTGTCAACGCCGCTCTGGTGCGAGAACACCAGCCGGTAGCTGGTGATATTAAGGCTGTCTGCGCCCGGCTTCCACACGAGCGTTGCGCCGTTGGCCGTTGGCTGGGTCACCGAAAGCTGGGAAGGCTGGGGCGGTTTCTTGGCGTTTTCCCCGTTTCCGGAACACTGCAGGAACAGGAAGGAAAAAAGCAAAACCGGAAGCAGTAATGCGGCTGGTTTCATACAACACTCCTTACATCGAATATTCAACACTGCGGATTGCGAGAGCGGTGCGGACCGGGCGATTTCCATAAAGCTACCGTATGGAATTTAGTACAATTTATCAATGGAAGCAATTAAAAACAGTATTTGTCTGCATGAGAAATCATGGGGTTTCCAAGGGAGGTTGTTCTTTTCGCATTTTCCACTTGAAAACGTAATAAAAAAATCCCCCTTGACAAGCGGGGGATTTTTGGATGCATCGGCCCAAAATGTCGACCGCTACGGCCCGGGCATCACGCAGCCGCCGTTCTTATCGGTCTTTATCAGCCATAGTTTGTCGCCGTTGCCGTTGCTTTCATTGGTGCCGCATACGACAAAGCCGCCGTCCGGGGCAATGTCCACCGATTGCCCAATATCGCCGCCGGATTGTCCGTAATTCACCTGCCATGTTTGACTTCCATCGGAAGCCAATTTCATCAAAGAGGCCTGTTGGCCGCCGACGTTCATGGCATAGCCGGCCGCTATGTAACCGCCGTCCGACGTCTGCTTGACCGATGCAAGGGAGGCGGCGCCGGTGGAATACCCGGGAAAAACATTTGACCACACCTGCGCGCCAGTCGCGTCGGTTTTCAAAAAGTAGTTTTGCGGCACGCCGGAACTCGTCGGGGCCATTCCCGCGATCACCAGGCTTCCATCCGACGCCTGAATAATACTACCTGCGGACCAGTCGAAACTGCTTGTGGCCGGCATGCGTTTTTCCCACAGGGAGTCGCCGGCCATGGAAACTTTCCCCAGGTCGATGTCGGCGGCCATTCTGGTGGAGTTCCAGATACGTCCCGCATACACAGCCCCGGTGCCGTCGCCCAGCACCACAAGATCGTAGGCTTCGGTCTGGTACGTGTTGAATGATCTGCTCCACAAAAGGGTCCCGGATGCGTCGAGCCTGAAAATGCAGACATTGTCAACGCCTGCATTGGATGATTTACCGCCCACCAGGCACCCTCCGTCCGGCAATGCCCTGACGCAGTTCGCATGCACGCCTTGCGCCCAGTTATATGTTTTTGAGAAAAGCGCGCCTCCCGAGGCGCTCATCTTCATGACGAGCGCCGTCCAGACCGTGCCGTTGTACAGGGACCCCACGCAATACGCAAAGCTTTTGTCGGCAGCGGCGTCCATCTTGCCGGCGGACCAGGAGAGCCCGCTCGAATACGCATAGGTGAAAACGGTGTCTCCGATGCTGTCGAGTTTGCAGAAGAAAGGCAAGTGCAGGCCGCCCGCCTGCGGCTGAATGGTTCCGAATACGAAATAACCGTTTTGGGCGGCGGCCACGCTCGCGCCTTCGGATGCCGGCGTGTTCGGAAAGTAAAGCTTCTGGAACCAGAATTTGGTTTGGGAATAATTGGTCAACGACAGCGGCGTGGAATCCGATGAGGCGAAGCCCGACGGGTACGAATAGGATCCCTTCATCGCATACCAGTACTGGGTGCCCGGCGTCAGCCCGGTGTCCGCATAGTGGAGACCGGTAAGGCCTTGCGCGGCGATGGTCCAGGGGCCGGTGTTGTTTATTGACGAACGGAAAATCGTATAGTTGGTGCAGTATTGGATGGGCGCCCAGGACAAATAAACGTTGGTGTTGTTGAAACTGTCCACCGACGCGTAGTTCGGCTGGTTGAGGGGCTGCTTCAAAAAGAGCCAGAATGTTTTTGACCCCGTGCCTGAATAATTGTCGGTCGCGCTGACTTGAAGGGTGTTCCACACGTTGGCGTTGAGTGCCGCCGAAATGTTCCAGTTGGGGAAGGTGCCGCTCACGGTGGCGGCGTTGCCGTTCACCAGCGCCGACATGCTTGTGACGGTCGCCGGGGTGCTCACGGTTCCCGACACGGCGACGGGCGAGCTGTTGACAAGATTGGAATCCCGCTGCAGGTTGGGCGAACTGATGTAGACGATCGGCAGCGGGACCTGCGTGGTGGTGGCGTTCACCTCGTTGCTTGGCGTTGTCGAGGGGAATTTGTCAACGGTGAAAACCTTGAAATAATACTTGGTGTTCTGCTGCAGGTTGATTACGGTGCAGTATGACGTCGAGACATCGGTGATGGTGGTGTCGAGCGTGCTTGTTGTGGAGACGTTCGGCTGCTGCGAATGATAGACCTTGTACGACGCGAAGTCGTTGTCGGCGCTCACCGACCAGGTCAGGTGCACGCTATTGTAGGAGAAGATCGTGGGCGTTGCGAGCACCGCGGCGTCGGGCGGCGGGTCGTAGGTGAAGGTCGTCCGCAACGTTGCCTGGTTTTTTCGGGTGCTCGCGTCGGTTGCAACGATGAGGATATGGTTGGTGCCGGCGGTGCAGGGCATCGACCATGAATAATTGCTGCCCGACGGAGAAACGGTAACGCCGTTGATCGTCACCAGGGAAATGCCGCTTGCGTCCGTGATGGTGGCGCTTACGGTTGCGGTGCTCACGTTGACCGCGCTCGCGGGCGAGGCAAGGGCGATGGTCGGCGGCGTGGTGTCCGCGGCCGTTGAGTCGTAAAACAGGGTGAAATTCAGCACGGCCCGGTTATGGTTCGAGCTTGCGTCGATTGCATACGCCTTGAATGCGTTGGCTCCGGGCGCCAGCGTTCTGGTCTCAGAGTACATATTGCTGCTTAGCTGCAGGGTGTCGCCGTTCAGCGTGACCAGGGAAATTCCGTTCGCATCGGTCGCCGTAAGCCGGACCGTGACCGTCTTCACCGACATGACCTGGGAATCGGCGAGGGAAACCAGCGAGATTTTGGGCGGCGTCGAATCCGTAAGTGTGGAATCGTACGTGACGGTCAGGTTTTGCAGGGCCTTGTTGTGGTTGGGGCTCGCGTCCTGGGCGGTTACGGTGATGGTGTTCGATCCCTGGGTCAAATGCACCGGATGCTGGTAATTCGCGTTTGTCGAGGAGACCGTGTCTCCCCCGATGGTCACCAGCGCCACGCCGCTCTGGTCCGAGACCGTCACCTGGACCAGCACGGGTTGCGCGGAAAGCTTCTGGCCCGGCTGGGGCGAGACAAAGGTTATGGTCGGCGGCGTGTTGTCCGCGGCCGTCGTGTCGCATACGAGCGTGAAAACGAGCGTGTCTTTGTTATGGTTCGAGCTCGCGTCCTGTGCCACCACTTTTATGGTGTTCGTGCCGTTGACAAGAACCTCGTTCCGCTGGTAGTTGCCCGCGGTGAGGACCGCCGTGTCACCCATGATGGTGACCCACGCAATGCCGTTGGCATCGGTCGCAGTAACCTGGATGAGAGCGTTTCTCGACGAGACCACCTGGTTGTTGGTGTGCGAGACAAGCGTTATTTTGGGCGGAACCGTGTCGGCTGCGGTGGGATCGTAGGTAAGCGTAAATTTGAGCGTGTCTATGTTGCGGTTCGTGCTCTTGTCCTGAGCCAGCACCTTGATCTGGTTCACACCGGTTGCAAGCGTGATTGATTTCTCGTATTTGCCCGCATTGAGGACGGCCGTGTCGCCGTTGATGGTGACCCAGTTGATGCCGTTGGCGTCGGTGGCGGTCACCTGGATAAGCACGGGCGAGACCGATACGGTCTGTCCGGTCGTATGCGACACAAGGGTAATCGCGGGCGGGATCACGTCGGCCGCAGTGGAATCGTATATGAGGTTGATGCTCGTGGAATCCTTGTTGCCCGCGCCGTCGGTGGCGACCGCCCACACCGCGTTACTGCCGGGATGCGACAGTGAGATCACCGCGCTCCAGGTGCCGCTCGTGTAGGCGGCAGAAAAACCGTTAACCTTGACAGATGCAATTCCAGCCGGATCCGACGCCGTCCCGGTAACGGTGATGTTGAGCGGATTGCTCACCACGGTGTTGATCGACGGCGAGGTGATGGCCACCGAGGGCAGGGTCTTGTCCTGCGCCGCGGCGTTGTAGACAATGGCGATGGAATCGCGGGACACGTTGTGCTGCGGCGATGCGTCGGTCGCGGTGATGAGGAGCTTGTTCGGCCCGGCGGCCACGGGAACCGAGACCGACCAGGTGTTGTTCACGATCGTCGCCGCAACGCCGTTCACCAGCAGCGAGGCGACACCGCTGATGTCCGCCGTGGTCCCCGATATCATGACCGTTGCGGTCGCCACGGTGTCGCCGTTTCTCGGCGTGGCAACGGTGAAGACAGGACCCACGGTGTCCTTAACCGTGGTGTCGAGGGTCACGGTAAACGTGTCGGACGATTTGTTCTGCGAGGGGCTGTTGTCGATCGCCGTGATGATGATGGTGTTCTTTCCCGGGACAAGGTCTTGGTTGATCGAGAACGACGAGCCCGAAAGCGTAGCCGTCTGCCTGTTCACCTGGACTGCAAGCACGCCCGAGGGATCGGTCGCCGTCCCCAGTATGGTGACCGGCGTCACGGGCACCTTGCTGCTGTCGGCCGGCTGCAGGAGCGCGATGACCGGCCCGGTAACGTCATGCGCGCTGGCGGAATTGACAAGCGTGAGCGTGTCCCTGAGGGTGTTTCCCTTGTTGTCAACCGCGACAAAGGCGAACGTGTTCGTGCCGCTTACAAGGTCCACGTTGCGCGACCATTGGTCGCCGGTCACGGTAATTTCGGAAGTGCCCATTTTAAACGTGATCAGGCCGTAGTCCGCGTCGATCGTGCCGCTCAGGGTCGCCGAGGTGTTGGCCAGGGTGTCGTTGTTCTTGGGCGAGATGAAGGTGAGAACGATGGGGTGGGTGGAAAGTAATTCAATCTGCGGCTGGGCTACCACGTTGGCCTCGATCGTCACCGAAACGCTTCCCGAATCAAAGACCTGGCCGGCGCTGTCGAGCCCCTCGACGGTTACCACCACCACGCCGACGGGAACGCGCGTGATTTGGGCCTTGTGCGCCGAATCCGGGACCGTGATGCTGGTGTCTATCTCGGCACCCATGACCTGCATCCTGATGCTTTTTACCTGCGGGGGAACCGCAATGGTCGACGCGCCTTTCTTGAACAGCAGCACGGGGTACACCTCGCCGTACGGCTTCGATTCCGGTTTGTTAAACAGTGAGTCCCTGCCGCAGAACAGCAGGAGGAGGAAGCACGCCAGGGCGGCGGAAACGACGATGCTGAAACGGCTCTTTACTTTGGTTACCATTGTACCATCACTCCTCCGGTTTGCTGTTCGGGAACTTCAGAGTTTTTTCTTTCAAAAACGACATACGCGGCCGCTGCGCCGCCGCACACTACTACCGCGGCGGGCACCCAGAAATACCATTGTGTAAACAGCGATTTTTTCTTTTCCGGTTTCTGGGCCGCTTGCTGCGGCTGCGGCGCCGCGGCAGGGGCCGGAGCCGCCTGCGCGGGCTGGGCCGCGGCCGGGGCCTGCATGGCCGCTTTCGTCTTTTCAACGATCTGCTGGGCGATGGACGGGACCGACTTGGTGAGCACGTCGCTGATGGCGCATTTGCAGTCGAGGGTGACCGAGAACCGGACCTCGCCCGTCGCGACGTCAATCATCCGCGTGGAAAGCGTGTACATCCCGCCGATTTTTCCGATGGTGCCCGCGAAGATTTGCTTCACGCCCAGGATCTGTCCCATCTCGACCATGCAGGATTTGTCGTTGCACATGCCGCTCTGCTGGAACCCCTGTTCCTTGAGGATGGTTTCCATCTCGCCGCGCTCCATGACGCGGAAAATCTGGGCATTGATCAGCTCCGACCTGAACCGGTCGGAGATGATGCGCGCCTCCGACGCCTCGACCCCTTCGCCCGTCAGGTCGTTGACCGCGATGGGAATCTGGCCTTTGTCGGCGAAGCAGAGGCAGGGAGCAATGATCAATGCGGAGAGCAGAAAAACCAGGGCGCGTTTCATCGAAAATCTCCTTATTATGTGGTTCAAACGGAATCAAACGGGGTTCAGCGCATGGTAACTCATAATTATGTCATAAAATGTAGCATTTTTCAACGTAAAATAATGTGATGTATGTCACATCATTTAAAAAATTTAAACAAGGAAAAAACGGCAAAATGAGGGGTCCGGTTCAATTATCCTTCCTTATTATAATAGGTGAAATCGAAATTGGCAGAGGCGGTCAACGTTCCTTATGGATTACCGCCAAGCTTCCCTATAAGTCTCTCCTCCGCCTTGCCCTCAAGCCCCGAGGATTTTCCCTTAACCAGGTTCCTCACCGCCGTCATCTCGCTTTTTGAAAACCTCACGCCGTTCAGCACATGCTCCTCGAATGCCTCGAACGCGACAGGGCATACTTTTTTCCCGATTTTCAGGAGCACCGCGGCGTACTGGCGGATTTCCATCTGCGCGTGCGCGTCGAGCCGCAGCATGATAAAACGGAACAGGTTGTGCAGGTCGATCTGCCAGTACCATTCAGTGTAAAGGGACAGGGGCAGGTTGATTCTCGCGAGCTCGCGGGCGATGTTGTTTTCGAGAAGCGACTCGTATGCCCCATAGAGCTCGTTCTGATATTTCTTGAGGATGGTCAGCACCTTTTTCCGCAGCGCGGCCGGTACCGCGGTGGTCGCGCGGCCTTGCTTGTTGTTTTCGCTCTGAAACGCTATGTCGGCGGTCGACGGCATGTAGAATTCGTTCTTCATCACGCTGTAGCGGCCTGAAATCTCGTTGAGCCGCGCGGTGCGGTGCCGTATCCACTGCCGCGCCACGAAAATAGGCAGCTTCACGTGAAAGGTAAACACCACCTGCTCGAACGGCGAGGTATGGTCGTTGCGCAGCAGATAGTTGATGAGCCCCTTGTCTTCGCGGTAGGTCTTTGTCCCCTTGCCGTACGATACGCGGGCGGCCTGGACAATGCGCGAATCGTTGCCGAGATAGTCGACGAGACGGACAAAGCCTTTGTCGAGGACCTTGAATTTCTTGTCGAGGATTTTTTCGGCTGCGGGGGAGATGCAGTGGGACATGTTGAACTCCAGCTACGCCAGTTTTTCAAATAGTTGGAAATGCCTTTGAAGGCTCTCGCGTTAGGCAAGACTGGAGGCCGCGCGGGAGCGCGGTGCTGCCCGGACCCCGGCGGTCCGCCGCCATCGGGCCGTGGCAGCCCGAGCCGAAGGACGACGACCCTTGTGACCCTTGGAAATCCCTGACGAGGGAGAAGCACCCGAAGGGGTGGACCGCAAGGAGGAACGCCCAACCATTTATTTTTTAATATCTATAATGTTCCGCCTTGTACGGCCCCTCGACCGGCACGCCGATATACTCGGCCTGCTTCTTTGTCAGCGTGGTCAGCTTCACGCCGATCTTCTCCAGGTGCAGCCGCGCCACTTCCTCGTCAAGATGTTTGGGCAGGCGCGTCACGCCGGGCCTGTTCGTGTCCCTGTTTTTCCATAAATCAATCTGCGCCAGGGTCTGGTTGGTGAACGAGTTCGACATCACGAAGCTCGGGTGGCCGGTGGCGCAGCCCAGGTTCACGAGCCGGCCCTCGGCGAGCAGGTAGATGCAGTGGCCGTCGGGAAAGATGTATTTGTCAACCTGCGGCTTGATGTTGACCTTCTTGATGCCGTGATAATGGTTGAGCTTGTCAACCTGGATCTCGTTGTCGAAATGGCCGATGTTGCAGACAATGGACTGGTCCCGCATCTTCGCCATGTGGTCCGCGGTGATGATGTCGCAGTTGCCCGTGGTGGTCACGTAGATGTTGGCAAAGGGGAGCGCGTCCTCCACCGTGGTCACCTTGTAGCCGGCCATGGACGCCTGCAGCGCGCAGATGGGGTCGATCTCGGTCACCCACACCTGCGCCTTCTGCGACGAGAGCGATTCCGCGGAACCCTTGCCCACGTCGCCGTAACCGCACACCACCGCGATCTTGCCCGCGAGCATCACGTCCATGGCGCGCAGGATGCCGTCGGCGAGCGAGTGCCGGCAGCCGTAGATGTTGTCGAATTTCGATTTCGTCACCGAGTCGTTCACGTTGATCGCCGGAACGAGCAGCTTGCCCGCCTGCTCCATCTGGTACAGCCGGTGCACGCCCGTGGTGGTCTCCTCCGAAACGCCCTTCCATTCCTTGACCACCTCGTGCCAATGGCCCGGCTTTTTCTTGTACACGTTCTTGAGCAGGTCCTTGATCACGCCCTCCTCATGGCTTGACGAAGCGGAATTTATCCACGTGTCGCCGTTTTCGAGCTGGTACCCCTTGTGGATGAGGAGCGTGGCGTCGCCGCCGTCGTCCACGATGAGCTCCGGGCCCTTGCCGCCCGGAAACGAGAGCGCCTGGAAGGTGCACGCCCAATAGTCCTCGAGCGACTCGCCCTTCCACGCGAACACGGGAACGCCCGCCTTCGCGATCGCCGCCGCGGCATGGTCCTGCGTGGAGAAGATGTTGCACGATGCCCAGCGCACCTGGGCGCCGAGCTTCGTCAGCGTTTCAATGAGCACCGCGGTCTGGATGGTCATGTGCAGGGAGCCGGAAACGCGCACGCCCTTGAGCGGAGCCTCTTTCGCGTACTTTTCGCGCACGGCCATAAGGCCGGGCATTTCCTTTTCCGCAATTTCGATTTCCTTGCGTCCCCAGTCGGCAAGCCCGATGTCCGCGACCAGGTAGGGGAGCGCGTCCCAGACGTTGATGTGCGGTGCCATGATATAAAACTCCTTTTTTTAATAAATTTCTTCTGGAATTGAGAGCGAGAAAAAATAGTTGATGCTGGGATAAAAAATTAATAATTACTTAATGAGGTTGGGCGCCCCGCCGCTTTCGCGGCGGCGGCCGTCCTTCCGGTCTCGCCTTCGGCTCCGGCTGCCACGGCCCCTATATACCTGACGGCGAGGGCCGGGCAGCACCGCGCACTGGCGCGGCCTCCAGTCCTGCCTGGCGCGCGGGCAAGGGCGAACTTTCCGCAGTTATTTTTCCCCCTTATCAAGGTGGATACCGCCGGAGGCGGAGGGGGATGTTCCGCAGCGGATGCGTTGCGAAGGGGCGACGCCTCGCGAGCTTTAATGCGAGCGAACCAGCGCGCCCCTTTGCAGGAAAGGGTGTGCCCCCGGATCACTGCCGCCGCGCTATTGTTATATGTGACATTCTGCGGCGGCGGAAGCCGGGGGCCAGGGGAAACCACGAAGTGGTGTCCCCACCAAATAAGGAAATTAATTATTATTTGAGAACCGGTGCCGTGACCGGCAGGCGCCCAGATCATTTAACTTTTTAATAAAAGGGGCTGCCCGGTCCTGTCGATCACGTCCCGCCACAGCGGGCTCTCCGGATCGACCCGGTTGCGTTTCGATACGGCAAGTCTGATTGGTAAATGCACGAAGTTGTTATTGACAAGCGAGATGAGCACTTCGGTCCTGCCCGCCATGGCCGCGTGCGCGGCGTTTGATCCCAGGCGCGCGCAGTAAATGGAATCGGTGGTAATGGCCGGCGCGCTGCGGATCATGTAGCTGGGGTCTATGTATTTCACGCTTATCTCGATGCCCAGTTTTTCAAAATGCTCCTCGATGCGCTTCTTGAGATACAGGCCGATGTCGCTGAGCTTTTTATTGCCCGATGCGTCGGTGCCCGTGGCCTCGCCCGCAAGCTCCTGGCCCGCGCCCTCGGCGACGAGGATGACGGCGTGGCGGCGCGATTCGATGCGTTTTTTGAGCGACGCGAGAAGGCCTTTTTCGCCGTCGAGCTCGAACGGGACCTCGGGGATCAGCACGTAGTTGACGTCGCCGGAGGCCAGCGCGGTGTGCGCGGCGATGAACCCCGACTCGCGCCCCATCACCTTGACGATGCCCACGCCGTTCATCACGTCGTGCGCCTCAACGTGCGCGCTCTCGGCCGCCTCCACGGCGAGCGACACCGCGGTCTCGAAGCCGAAGCTCCGCTGGCAGAACGCAAGGTCGTTGTCGATGGTCTTTGGCACGCCGACCACGCTAAGCCGCGTGCCGCGCTTACACGCCTCCTGCGAAATGGCAAGCGCGCCCTTCATGGTGCCGTCGCCGCCGATGGCGAACAGCATGTTGATGTTCATCTGCTCAATGGTGTCGACCATGAGCGGGATTTTTTCCCCGCCGCCGCGCGAGGAACCGAGCATGGTGCCGCCGTTGTGGCGGATCTCCTCGACCGCGGAAGGCGTCAGTTCCATGGGCGCCACGCCGAATTCCGGAAGCAGGCCGCGGTACCCGTTTCTGATGCCCGTGATCCTGCGCACGCCGTACCGGTGCCACAGTCCCATGACGATGGAGTAGATCACGTCGTTGAGGCCGGGGCACAGGCCGCCGCACGTGACGATCGCGGCGTGCACCTTTGCCGGGTCAAAGAAGATCTTTTCCCGCGGACCCGCGAGCTCAAGGAGGTTCTGTTTTGCAAACGGGCCCTGCGCGACGCCGGGCCGCGCCGCGATGTCGTACATGATGAACTGCTCGTCGGTCGCGTAATTCGCGATGAGGTCGTCGGGCAGTTTCGACAACACGATGGGCGACTGGATGCGCGGCGCGCCGAGCGAGGGGATGGAAAAATCGAAAAGCTCCATGGGATGCTCCTGAAAATGGGGAAGCGGCGAATAGGAAAATACGTTAAAGGGGTGATGAATTAAAGGGTTAATGCGTCGGGAGGAGATTCTCCCATGATTCTTTTAAAACGGGCGACCGCATAACTATTTTACTGATGACACCGCGTTGAAGGGACAATTCCCGAATGCCCGTTCCTCAAGAAATAAGCCTGCTCGTAAACCGGTTCAAGCAAAACATTTCCTCGTATTCCTCCCCGTCGTACAACGAAGCGCAACTTCGCCAGGAATTTCTTAATCCTTTCTTTGGAGCGCTCGGCTGGGACGTCGCCAACAAGCAGGGATTCGCCGAGGCGTACAAGGAAGTGATCCATGAGGACGCGGTCAAGATAGGCACGGCGACCAAGGCGCCGGATTATTCGTTCCGGGTCGGCGGGACGCGCAAGTTTTTCGTCGAGGCAAAAAAACCGTCCGTCAACATCAGGGAAAACGCGATCCCGGCCTTTCAGCTCCGCCGTTACGCCTGGTCGGCGAAATTGCCGCTCTCGGTCCTTTCGGATTTCGAGGAGCTTGCGGTTTACGACTGCAGGGTGAAGCCCGCGAAAACCGATAATGCGGCCGTCGGAAGAATCCTGTACATCAAATACGATGAATACGAAAAACGCTGGGACGAAATAGCAGGTATTTTTTCAAAGGACGCGGTGCTCAAAGGCTCGTTTGACAAATACGCCGAGGAAAACAGGGCGAAAAAGGGCACCACCGAGGTGGACGACGCGTTCCTTTCCGAGATAGAGGAGTGGCGCGATCTGCTTGCAAGGAACATCGCCCTGCGCAATGAAAAACTCTCGAACCGCGAACTGAATTTCGCCGTGCAAAGGACCATAGACCGCCTGATTTTCCTGCGCATCTGCGAAGACCGGGGAATAGAGGACTACGGCCGCCTGCAAGCTCACCTGAACGGCGAAAATGTTTATAAACGGCTGTGCGTGCTTTTCAGGGAGGCGGACGACAAATACAATTCCGGGCTCTTTTATTTCCGTGAGGAAAAAAACAGAAAAGAAGGGCCGGACATCGTTACGCTGGGTCTTGACATTGACGACAAGGTGCTCAAGCAGATAATCGAGAAGCTGTATTACCCCGAAAGCGCCTATGAATTTTCCGTGCTGCCCGCCGACATTCTTGGCCAGGTGTACGAACAGTTTCTTGGAAAAGTGATCCGGCTTACGGCAGGACACCAGGCAAAGGTAGAAGACAAACCAGAAGTAAAAAAAGCCGGCGGCGTGTTTTATACACCGACGTATATCGTGGATTATATCGTTAAGAACACGGTGGGAAAGCTGGTGGAAAACATAGCGCCTAAAAAAGCGTCGGAACTCCGCATCCTCGATCCCGCCTGCGGCTCGGGCTCGTTCCTCATTGGGGCGTATCAATACCTTCTGGACTGGCACAGAGAATGGTACACGAAAAACGACCCGGACAAATGGACCACCGGAAAAAATCCAACGCTTTACAAGGCGCGAGCAGGTGAATACCGTCTTACCACACCGGAGCGTAAAAGAATTCTGCTCAATAATATTTACGGAGTGGACATCGACACGCAGGCGGTGGAGGTTACGAAGCTCTCGCTTTTATTGAAAGTCCTGGAGGGAGAAAACGAGCAGAGCATTGCGCAACAACTGAAATTGTTCCACCAGAGGGCGCTGCCGGATTTGGGGAATAATATCAAGTGCGGGAATTCTTTGATTGAACACGATTATTACCACTCCGAAGGCGTTCAGGAGACAATGGCCCTGTATGACGGGCATGAAAGCGCCGGGGATGACGAAGAGTATAAGATAAACGCGTTTGATTGGAAGTCGGAGCAGGGGTTTAAGGAGATTATGGAGCGGGGAGGGTTTGACGCGGTGATTGGGAACCCGCCGTATGTGCGCCATGAAATGCTCGGGCAATTCAAGGACTATTTCAAAAACCATTATAAAGTGTTCCACAGCTCCGCCGATCTCTATACCTATTTTATTGAGCGAGGTGTGTCTTTGCTCAACGGTTCCGGCTTGTTCTCGATTATTGTCGCAAACAAGTGGATGCGTGCGAATTATGGGGAACCGTTACGCAAATGGATGAAAGAACAAACGATTAATGAGATTATTGACTTTGGGGATCTGCCGGTCTTTAAAAATGTGACCACCTATCCGTGCATTTTAAAGCTTTCCCAAAATAAGCCGCTCGGCAAAATGAGGGTATGCAAAGTCACGAGCTTGGAATTCAAGGATTTGATGGAATACGTTTCGGAACATGTCGCGATTATGTCACAAACCCCGTTGCCGGATTCAGGCTGGAGCCTTGCGGACAAAAAGACTGAACAATTGTTAAATAAAATCCGAGGGAAAGGAATTAGGCTTGAGGAATATGTCGGGGGAAAAATTTATTATGGGATTAAGACTGGATTAAATGATGCTTTTGTTATTGATGAAAAAATTAAACGAAGCCTCGTTAGAGAGGACAAAAACAGCAAAGAAATAATAAAGCCGTTTTTAATGGGAAGGGACGTAAACCGATATTTTACGGTGTGTGAAGGGCAATATTTGATTTTTACAAAACATGGCATTGATATTGAGAAATATACCGCGATACAAAAATATTTAACAAAATTCAAAGACCAACTCGCGCCCCGCCCTAAGAACTGGAAAGGCAAGGAGTGGGATGGAAGAAAACCTGGTGCCTATAAATGGTATGAAATTCAGGATACCATAGATTATTACAATGAATTTGAGAAACCAAAAATAATTGTACCGGCAATCATTCAAAAAGCAACCTACTGCCTTGATACGACGGGATATTATTCGAATGATAAAACCACAATTATAGGTTCCGATGATCTATATCTCTTGGCGTTGCTTAATTCAAAAACCGTTGATTTCGTCATGCATTCCATTTCATCGACAAAGCAGGGGGGCTACTTCGAATATAAGCCGATGTACTTATCAGAATTGCCCATCCGCAAGATAGATTTTTCCAATTCTGCAGAAAAATCCCTCCATGACAAAATTGTCTTCATGGTTTCTTCCTTGCTTGAGGACCATAAGAAACTTTCCCGCACCCCACCCAGTCACATGCAGACCGTCCTGTCCCGCAAGATAGAATCTACAGACAATAGAATCGACGAACTCGTCTACGAACTCTACGGTCTCACCAAGGAAGAGATCAAGATCGTCGAAGGAAATCAGCAATAGACTTTTCCTCGCACCCTCCCCCTATTATTATTTATATGGATCCATTTTGGGATCTCCCGGGACCTCAGGCAAATTCTCAACAAACTTCCTAATCTCGTCACGCACCCTGCGAAAGACTTGGAGAATCTCCTCCTCGGATTTCAGTGATTTCGCAAGGTGCGGCGGATCGTCGAATCCGGCATGGAACCGTTTTGTCTTTCCGGGAAATACCGGACAGGTCTGATACGCTTCATCGCACATGGTTACCACATAGTCAAAAGGAATATCCATCAGCTCGCTAACGTGCTTTGACCGCTGGCTTGAGATGTCAACGCCCGCTTCCGCCATGACCTTGACGGCAAGCGGATTCACGCCGTGGACCTCGACGCCCGCGGAATAGGCTTCTATTTTATCGCCCTTGAGCGTTCGCGTCCAGCCCTCGGCCATCTGGCTGCGGCACGAGTTGCCGGTGCAGAGGAAAAGGATTTTCAATTTTTCCATATGTTCTTATTTTTCCCTTACTCCCATTTGACCGGCCTGGGGGCAAATGAATTTTGAGCGGCAGTGAACGCAAGCCATGCCGGGAATAATGACGAAGAAACGCAGAGCAAGGAGCACAAAGAGGCCGATCACCAATCCCAACAGCAAAAGGTTGAATTTGAACACAAGGAAGATTGCACCGCAGAGAATCGGCAGGACCAATGACAAAATGTAAAGATTGTTTTGACACAACAGCCCTTTGGCCCTGTTCGGAAAATTTGCCGGCTTGCCGGGTTTTGCAATGAGACGCGCGAAAACATTCAACCCCGAGATGCAAAGACTGTCCGGCAGCCTGAAGTACACGCAGTTGGTGCAGACCTTCATGGGCATGATTATATACATTTCCAGAAAGGAAAGCGCCGTGTAGAGCACCGCAACAATAATCCCTGTTGATCCAATGACCTTGGTCAGGAATAAGAAAATGAAACCGCCGGCGAGGAAATGCACCATGGTCGTGCCATTGTACATGATAACGCTCGACACCGGATATCTATCAAATATTTCAGCCTTGGACATGCGTCATCCTTCCTGAAACAATAATGAGCACATTCGATAGCCGCTAGCAGCATGTCCCCGAAGAAACGGCGCCGCTGCAATCGCAGGTGCCGAGGTCGGGATCGCCTTTTGTCAGGATGCCGTTTATCATTGCGGTTGCGCATCCGACCCCGCTTTTCACCGAGAGCGCGCCAAACGCGCAGTTCTGCGAGCAGGCGCCGCATTCCATGCAATTGTCAAGCGCAATGATATGAGCACGGCGGTCATTGATATCGAAAACACCGTGCGGGCATACTTCGACGCACCGTCCGCAGCCGGTACATTTTTCAGAAGCAAGTTTTAAGGTGGACACCCCGCGTAAATAAAATTGATTCATGAAAACCTCCAGAACCGGTAAAGTGCCGCGGCAAACAAGACAAGTGAAATTCCCGCGCCTGCAAGGTACAGCGGCAACGCGATTTTCAATTCGGCTTTAACGCCCGACGGAGAAGTGAAGGTGGTGCTCCCGGTAAAAAGGAACGCCTGATACGAGCTGAACGCAGGCATTGCCACCAGGCAAAATGCTGCGAGGAAAACATCGGTGCGAACCGGCTGGAGGAATAAAAATACCGCCACCGCACCGATCAGGCCGGTGCAAAATCCTTTGAATGAAAAAGCCCGGCCTGGAATGAACGGCAGCAGCAGCGGCGGCAGGCCGGAGCCGGTGAACACCGATGTCAGCCCGGCAACAACAATCGGCCAGACGCCGGCCAATGCTTGCTTAAAGATAATGCCGGTGCGGGTGATGCCGAAGAGGATGGCTGCGATAAGAAGAAACACACCCAGGGTTTTAAGAGCGGGAACGGCCTCCATGGGAACAAGTTTGGCCCTATCGACAATGGAAAACCGCACCCGTCGCATGTCGGGGGTCGCGGAGAAATTATTGTCAAGATATGCCGGGATGTCCGATGCGCGAATCGGCCCGAATTTTATTGTAAATCCGCTTGCCTTGTGCAATTTCGAGGCATTAACCCCGGAGGCGCTCAGTTGCGGCAAAATAAGTGTCCGGTGCGATACTTTCGAACCCAGGTCGCTGGCTGTCAGCTGCCGCACGATCTCGGCAGTGCAAAACGTCCCTTTGCCTGCCGCGCACCAGACGTTGATGCCTCTTGTGTTCAGCACCAGGACATGGACATTTCTATTCTCCATCGCCTTTCGAACGTGGTTGCAGGTCAACCGGTAATTGGCGGTGACCAATACATTTGATTCTTGCGACGGGTTGCCTATCCGATAAAGCCCTGGTTTGATGGAATACTTCATCCTGAATTTATCGCTGACGCGACACAGCACGTCTCCCATGAAATTAAGGGGAGGAAGGTGAGGGGCGGCCGTGTCGCACTTCGGAGATGCGATCATGGTTACGACGCCTCCCGGTCCTTGCGCCGTTGAAATTTATCCTGACGTTTCTTGCAAAGGTATTCGGGGCTGCGCTGGAGGATTTTTGACAATTTCTTGCCGTCCTCAATGATTTGATTATCCTTTGTCAACGAGATAAACAACCAATCCAGAACGCCGTGGATAACCGGCGTTTTTTGCAAAGCTTCAGGCAGGCGGTAATAGATCCAGCGTTTTTCCTTGCGGCTGTTCACGAGCCCGGCATGTTTTAAAACAGTCATGTGCTTTGAAACAGTCGAGGGGGCCAGCCCGAGTAACTCAATTATACGGCATACGCACAATTCGCCTTTTCTGAGGGCAAAAAGGGTGCGAACCCGGTTAGCGTCCGACAAAGCCTTTGCGATGGTTATCATTTCTTTCATTTTTTGATCATGCCTCCAATATACGCCAGTTATCATCATGATCCGGTTATTTAATAGGTGACAACCGTTCGCCCTGAGCTTGTCGAAAGATGAACGCTCATGGTTCGACGCGCTCACCACGAGCGGTATGGGTTTCCATCAAAAATGTCGTCTATATTCTGACCTCATTAATAATTCTACATTTCGCCACATATAGAAATATAATTTAAAAAACGACCTGTATCAAATCTTCGGCCTCGTGTGTGAGTTGACGCCGTTACGAACAACTAAATCAAGATCATCGAAGGAAATAATCAATAAGTTTGAGCCCCCCGTTTTCACAGACTTCGCGAAATGCCATTCCTTTCCATATTATATAGCGCAATCATCAAATCAACAATTCCTCGCTTCATCCTCCCTCTATATTGTAATTTCTTTTATTCCTCTATCGCTTCATCATGGCCATTTTTATTGACAGATTTTATTTCATGAAACATCCTCACACCAATTTTATGAACACAGGTAAACTTTTTTTATTCATCTTCATTTCATCAACAATAATATTCTATTTGTCCTGCGCCCACCAGATCCCTCCCAGCGGCGGGCCGGACGACAAGACGCCGCCGAAGGTGCTGTGGGCGGCGCCGCCGGCGGGCACGGTGAACGTGCCGAAAAAAAGCGAGATCGTCTTCAATTTTTCCAAATGGGTCAGCCCACAGAACATCGACAAATGCCTGAGCGTTTTCCCATTGCCGTCCGGCGGGGTGAAGATAAGCGTATCGGGCAGAAAGATAACGGTGAGGCCCAAGGCCGTCTTTTCCGACTCAACGACCTATCACATCGTTTTCAACACCTCGCTCAACGATTTGCACGGCAATTCCATCGGCACGCCGTACCAGCATTATTTCTCCACCGGCCCCACCATCGACAGCGGCAGGGTGTTCGGCTGCGTGGCGCTCGGCGACGCAAAGGGCGTGCAGCCAAAGGTGGCGCTGTACACGAGGGCGGGCAAGGGCGACACCATTTATTTCGGCCTGCCGTCGTACCTGACGCAGACCGACAGCGGCGGCTCGTTCTCGTTTGAAAACATCCACCGCGGCGCCTACGAGATCCTCGCCTTTACCGACGCGAACGGCAACAACCGGCTCGACCCGACGGGCGAGGCGGCGTTCGCGCCGGTGCAAAAGAACATCGTGCTCGACCGCACCGCGGGCCCGCTCGTGCTGTACCCCGTCAACTGCGACACCAGCACGCGGCACATCGCCACGCTTTCGCCGCTCTCGCGCACCTGCATCGCGGGTGAATGGGCGGGCGGCGGCACCCTGCCCGATTCCCTGTACGATGCGGCGTGGCGCATCGAGGCCGTGGAATCGCCGCGCGTGGTCGCGATACAGAACTATTTCACCGTGCTGCATACAAGACGGTTCCTGCTTGGGCTCGCGGACACGCTCGGCCTTGCGCCGTTCAGGCTGGTGTACACGAAACATGCGCCCATGCTTTTCGGTACGACGACCGTTCTGCGGGACACGATCCGGTTCAACGGCCTGACGAACGCCGACACGGTGCGGCCGGCGGTAAGGGGTTTTGATCCCAGGACGAATGCGGAATTGAAACCCGTCATAAAGCTGTTCTGGTCCAAGCCTGTGCGGTCGGCCGCGGCGCAATGGCCCTGCCTGGACACGCTCAAGAACAGGGTTGATGTCAATTTGTCAAGGGGATTCGGCGACACCACGACGCTGACGCCGGTCCGTGCCTTGACGCCGGACATGGGATACTCCATCAGGATTCCCGATTCGGTGTTTACCGACATCGGCGGGAACAGCCCGCACGATTCGCAGGGCGTCGTCATCAGCTTCGTGACGATTTCGGAAAAGGACATCTGCTTCAGCATCTCGGGGAGCGGCGCGTCGTGCCCCAAGGGCGACAGCGCGCTGCTGTGGCAGTTTCTCCCGCTGGGAAAGCAGAATTCCTATTTTTCAAGGGACGCGGCCGGCAAGTTCCGCTTCGATTCCCTTCTGGCCGGCAAGGGAAGAATCAGGCTTTTCTCCGATGTCAACCATGACAGCGTTCCCACCCCCGGTAGCCTCATTCCGTGGACGCCGCCGGAACAATACTGGGTTTTTCCCGACACCGTCGAGGCGCGCGCGCGCTGGGACGTGGAGGGCGTGTCGGTCACGTGCGAGACGTGCAAGTCCAAAGCGATGCCGGCGCAAAAGCCGGCCGTTGAGGAAAAGAAGAAGTAAGACGCCTCACCCATCACCCCGCCCCTCGCAATGCTCGGGGCACCCCCCTTCCCCTCTCCACCCGTGGACAGGGGAAGGGTCCGGGGAGAGAAGGAGTGAGGCGGGCGAAACGGAAGCAACAGAAAAAAAGGAGATCTCATGCCTTCACAAAGGAAAATCAGGCACCTCGGATGGTGGATCGCGGCCATCGTGGTTCTGCTCGTCGTGGTGTTTGCCAAGAACATCGTGATGTTCGTCACCGATTATTTCTGGTACCGGGAGCTCGGATACGCTCAGGTCCTCGTTAAAATGGTCCTGTCGCAGGCGGGCGTTTCGGCGGTCGCCGGACTTGTGGCGTTTATCGTGATCTACGGCAACCTCCTGCTCGCGCAGAAGCTGTCAAAGCCGCTCTCATTCACGGCACGAACGCCCTGGACGCCGTACATCGAGGCGTACGGCATAATGCCGTTTGTCAAATACGTGCTGCCCCTTGCCGCGGTCGCGGCCGCTTTTTTCATCGGCAGCGTCGCCAGCGGGTACTGGGACCTCTTTCTCAAGTTCAAGGGCGCGGTACCGTTCGGCACGGCCGACCCGCTTCTGGGCAAGGACATCGGGTTCTACGTGTTCAAGCTGCCGTTTTACCGGCTCCTCTATAATGGCGGCCTCGCCATATGCCTGCTGTCGCTGGCGGGAAGCTTTATCGTTTATTTTTTGCGGCAGAACATCACGTTCACCGGCCGGTGGGTCAAGGCGGCGGGTGCCGCCAAGGCGCACATTCTCGTCCTCACCGGGCTGGCCGTGGCGTCGCTGTATTTTCTGTTCCAGTTCCGCATGTACGACATGTTGAACGGCGTCGGACGCATCGTCAACGGCGCCGGCTATGCCGATATCCATTTCTACCTGCCGTTTCTCAGGCTCATGCGCTACATCTCCCTGGCGGCCGCGCTTCTCGTGTGGCTCAACCTCTGGACCAAGACACTCAGGTTCGCCATCGGCGGCATCCTGCTCGTGTTCCTCATGTACCTCATCGGCCGGGGCGCGAGCGGCATCGTGCAGCAGGTGGTGGTTCTGCCCAACGAGGTGAACAAGGAGTCGCCGTACATCAAATGGAGCATCCAGAACACGCGCGCCGCGTACAACCTCGACGTCATAGAAGAAAAGCATTTTTCGCCCACCGACAACCTCACGGCCGAGCTCGTGCGCAAGAACGACCTCACGGTGAAAAATATCCGTTTGTGGGACAACGCGCCGCTGCTCACCACGTTCTCCCAGCTCCAGGAGATCCGCACCTATTACAAGTTCCTCGACGTGGACAACGACCGGTACTTGATAAACGGCAAATACCGGCAGGTGATGCTGTCGTCGCGCGAGCTCGTGGCGTCGAGCCTCCAGAACCGCAACTGGATCAACGAGCATTTCTCGTTCACCCACGGCATCGGCCTGTGCATGGGGCCGGTGAACAACGTCACCAGCGAGGGACTGCCCGAGTTTTTCGTCGAGAACATCCCGCCGGTGGGAAGCGCCGACATCAAGGTGACGAGGCCCGAGATCTACTACGGCGAAGCCGACGCCGATTACGCAATTGTCAAGACACGGTTCAAGGAGTTCGACTACCCGTCGGGCGACCAGAACGTCTATACCGAATACAAGGGAACGGGCGGCGTCACCATGGGCGGCGCGCTCAAGAAGCTCCTGTTTGTGACCAGGTTCAACGAGCTCAAGATTTTCCTCTCCACCGACATCACCGCGGACAGCAGGATTTTATACTACCGTAAAATAGGCGAGCGCGTGAAAAAGGCCATGCCGTTCCTCGAGTACGATTCAGACCCGTACATGGTGATCGCGAAGGACGGCAGGCTCGTGTGGTTCATCGATGCCTACACCACCACCGCGGCCTACCCGTATTCGGCGTACGTGCGCGGCGTGGGCAACTACATCCGCAATTCGGTGAAGGTGACGGTCGACGCATACAACGGCACCGTGTCGTACTGGGTGGCCGACCCCAGGGACCCGATCATCAAGGCGTACGGCCGGATCTTCCCGAACGTGTTCAGGCCCATTGCGGAAATGCCCGTCGACCTCCGCTCCCACATCCGTTACCCGCAGTCGCTGTTCGGCATCCAGGCAAAGGTGTACGCGCTGTACCACATGACCGACCCGCAGGTGTTTTACAACAAGGAAGACCTGTGGAAGATCCCGGAGAGCTTTTCGGAGGGCGAAACCAAGCAGATGTCGCCGTACTTCACCATCATGAAGCTCGCCGAGGTGGGAACGCAGGAGGAGTTCATCCTCATGGTGCCGTTCTCGCCCGCCAAGAAGGAGAACATGATCGCGTGGCTCGCGGCGCGGTGCGACGAGCCCAACTACGGCAAGCTGCTCGTGTTCAATTTTCCCAAACAGCAACTGGTGTACGGTCCGAGCCAGATCGAATCGCGCATCAACCAGGACCCCGACATCTCCAAGCAGATCACGCTGTGGAACCAAGGCGGCTCGCGCGTGATATGGGGGAGCCTGCTCGTGATCCCGGTGGAGCAGTCGCTTTTGTACGTCCAGCCGCTGTACCTCGCGGCGGAGAACGGCGGCGTTCCCGAGCTGAAACGGGTGATCGTGTCGTACGGCAACTCAATCGCCATGGAGGAGACGCTCGAGAAGTCCCTGAACGCGATCTTCGGAGGCTTGACGCAGGCCCAGCAGGCCATTGCGCCCCCGCAGCAGCCGGGCGCCCCGGTCGGGGAACCGGAATCCGCATCTGTAAAGAAGCTCGTCGCCGAGGCCAACCGCCAGTTCGAAATGGCGCAGCAGGAATTGGCAAAGAAGAACTGGGCGGGATATGGAGCGGCGATGGATGAGGTGCAGAGAATATTGAAAGAAATGGGCAGTAAAGTTAAATAAAGAAGATCATCTGGTGGGGGCACCGCTTCGCGTTTCCCCCTGGCCCCACATGTAGAGACGCAGCGCGCGCGTCTCTACATTGCGGGGCACACCCCCTCCAGCAAAGGGCCGCGCGAGTTCGCTCGCTTGACACTCGCGAGGCGTCGGCCCTTCGCAACGCAACCTCAGCGGTGCAACCCCCTCCGCTTTCGGCGGTTTCCCCCTTGGAAAGTGGGGGGTCTTGTATTGAATTTTGTATTGGTTGCTAGGTTCCACAACGATGCTCGATGGGCGTCGCGATTGCTCTTTACTAACTGGAATTCGCCGTCGCGTCAGGGGCGACCGCAGGCCGTCGCTGGAGCGCGGTGCTGCCCGGCCCTCGCCGACACGCATATAGGGGCCGTGGCAGCCCGAGCCTGAGGTACGAAGGCGAGGGGAACGCCCAAGATTTTCTTATTTTTAATCTCTAGATTTTTATTATATTAGTAGGCTTTTTAATCCCCGCATTCAAGGACCTGGCCATCGTCAAAGAAGGACGTAATGAACATACTCGACCTCCTGCTTCCCCGCGAAACGAAATTCTTCAATTACATGGAACAGCAGGTGGAATTCCTCATCAAGGGGTGCCAGACCTTCAAGGAACTGGTGGGGAAGATCGAGACGATGTCGGAGGACGCGATAAAAAAGGAGCTGCTGGTCATCAAGGACTGCGAGTCAAAGGGCGACGACGTTGAACACCTGATCATCGAGGAGCTCGACAAGACGTTCATCACGCCGATCGACCGGGAAGACATCCACACGCTCGCCATCAACGTCGACCGCGCGCTCGATATTTTAAACAGCATCTCGCGGAAGATCGAAATTTACCGGATCCGGCAGGTGCCCGCCAACGTGTGGAAGTTCGCCGACATCATTGTGAAAATCGCCGCGCAGATGAAGCTGGCCGTCTGCCATCTGAGAAACCGAAAGGGCATCCAGGACATCGCCAAACAGATGCACGAGCTCGAAATCCAGGCCGACGAGTTGTTCCACGAGAGCATGGCCGAACTCTTCAACGCGAAAGACCCCATACACATCATCAAGTTCAAGGAAGTGTACGAACACCTCGAGAACGTCGTGGACGCCGTGGACTACGTGGGCAAGATCGTGCGCGGCATAAAGGTGAAGCAGGGCTAGCCCGTGATCAGCTCGTTTTCACTCGTGGTTGTCATCGTCATCATCGCGCTGCTGTTCGACTTTGTCAACGGGTTCCACGACGCCGCCAACGCCATCGCCACCGTGGTGGTGACGCGCACGCTCACGCCCGGCCAGGCCGTGCTCATGGCGGGGCTCGCCAATTTCATCGGTTATTTCACCTTCGGGGTCGCCATCGCCAAGACCGTGGGCAAAGGCATTGTCCACATCGACCACGTGACCCTCACCGTGGTGCTCGCCGCGCTCTGCGGCGCGATTATCTGGAACATCATCACCTGGCTCATCGGTCTTCCCACGTCGAGCAGCCACGCGCTCATCGGCGGGCTCGTGGGCAGCGGCGTTGCCGCGGCCGGCGTGCACGTCGTCATTTGGAGCGGCGTGCTCAAGATCGTGCTCTTCATCGTGTTCGCGCCGTTCATCGGCATGCTGGGCGCCGTCATTTTCACGCTTGTTATTTTCTGGATATTCAGGCGCGCGAGCTATTCTGGTTCGTCAAGGATCTTTAAGTATATGCAGCTCGTGTCGTCGCTGTGGTACAGCGTGGGCCACGGCACCAACGACGCACAGAAGACCATGGGCGTGATCGCGCTCGCGCTGTTCACGGGCGGGGCAACGCAAACCTTTGAGCTCCATGGGTGGGTGGTATTTTCCTGCTATACGGCCATCGCGCTCGGCACCATTTTCGGCGGGTGGCGCATTGTCAAGACCATGGGGACCAAGATCTCCAAGATCCATGCCATGGAGGGCTTCTGCGCCGAGAGCGCGGCCGCGCTCGTGCTGCTCGGCACCGCGCATTTCGGCATCCCGGTGAGCACCACGCACGTGATCGCGGGCTCCATCATGGGCGTGGGTACCGTTGAACAGGCGGCCAAGGTGCGGTGGATCACGGCGCGCAAAATTTTATACGCCTGGCTGCTCACCATCCCCGTTGCGGCGTTTATCGCCGCGATCTCGTATTTCGCGCTGGCGCCGGTGGTGGGGAAATAATCCTTTTCTCGCGCCGGCATTTTCCTTTCCCGCAAACGTCCGCTGACCAATTTATAACAGTTCCATCAGAACTCCCTAACAACGATAAGCGATTTTATGCGGGACGAAAGGGATGCCTTTCGCCGAACAAGGCAAAAAACGCACAAAAAAGAGGAGGACCGCATGGAATCCCATCAATTCCCATCAGTCAACAAGTTGCCGGCGTGTGGCGGCGACGCCGGCGCGCCTCGGCCGCAAAAAGCCCGGCCGTACCCCAGTCTCCAGGGCCGTTTTGACGCGGGCAGCGCCATCGACCTGCTCCTGTTTCTCGTGCAGACCGCAAAGACCGGCAGGCTGATCGTGACGCCGTCGGGCAAACCGATAACCGACGCTTCCTGCACCATTCTCATGCGTGAAGGGAAGATCGTGCATGCCGAATTCGACAATTGCCGCGGCCATCAGGCCCTGTGGAAGGCGCTTAACATTCCGGAGGGAATGTTTCTGTTTTATTGCGGTGATTTGGATAAATCGAAGACCATCGATGAGAACCCCATGTCGCTTTTATTGGAAGCATGCCGACGGTACGATGAGGCGGCAATGGGGCTCGGTGCAGCCGAATTCACCAGTGCACCTGATGCGGTGAAAGGCCCTGCCCCGGCGAGGGCTGCGGCGACGCGAGGTGCCGCTTTGGGTTCCACCAAAAGCTGAGCCGACGCGGCAGCGTGCGCTTCTTGCGCTGGTGCGATTGCATGCGGCACAGGATGTCGTCGAAGATGCGGATGGCATTGAGGACGTGCGGGCGCTTGTTGAGCATCACGCATTCGGCGCGCTGGCCCATGGCCGCGTCGGTGATCTCGGCGCTCGGCGCGGCGGAGGTTGCCGATCATCGATCTCCACGTTTCGACGCTGTCGTGGGCGCAGTTGATGCGCATGCAATTCATGCCGCGCATGAGCATGCTTTTTACGAGGCTGTAGTCTTGCGCCGCCTCGGCTCGAAATCGATGTCGCGCCCGCCCCATAAAAAAATCATACGTTCCGCCATATGTTCTATCATTATCCCTGCCTACGTGAATAGGTATAAAACCCTCTGATGAATTTCTAATCAATTCAATAAAAAACATTAACAGAGTCCGGTTAATTTTTAGCGTGCTTGTTGCAAATGCCGACTTGAACGTTTTGCCTATTCCATTTATGAAACCAAGAAAGGAGGAGGGAATGGCTGAATTACAACAAAAGATCCAAGAGCGCGCCTATTTTTACTTCCTGGAGCGCGGCGGGGACAGTGGCCGTGAAATTGATGATTGGCTGCGCGCGGAAAGGGAGATCGTTTCGGTCGAGACGGCCGCAAAAACGCCCGTCTTGATGGAAACCGCGTCGGTCGCCGAAAAAAGAAACGCCGGTCCTCGTAGACCGGTTGCAAAAGGCAGGCGGTAGGTTGCGGGCCGGCCGGGACCGCGGCGTCCAATTGGAAACAAATTTCACAACAAAGAATGTCATCTCATTGCCGATTGATTAATTGCACTTTATCATCATGGAGCCATGATTATAAAAAAGCATTTATCCATTCAGTGTTATCGTGCGCAATAATTCCATTCTGCATTCATGCGTTTGCCGCCGCGCCGTGGAAATTCGGCATCATCGGCGATACGCAAGCGGCTGATTCCCTTGGATCGTACGGCGTAGACACCGTCACCCAGGCCGCATGGGCGGTTGTCAATTACGGCGGCGATTTTGCCATTGCGCCGTTTGCGGCGACGCTGGTACTTGACGGAAGGGAAGGCAGGCCGGCCGCAAACCGCCCTTTCAGGTTGCGTTACGGCCCCGCGTCGTGCGTCATCAGTGTTGACGGGCCGGTGACCGGACCCGTCTCGCTCAGGATTTCGGACATGCGCGGCCGCACGGTGCGCGTTTTCTCCGCCTCGGAAAAAAACCAATTCACCTGGAATTATGCGCGGGAAGGCGTGGCGAACGGCCTGTATGTCGCCACGATCAGGACCGGGGCCTCCGTCGAGACGGTGCGGCTCGGCATTTTCCGGCGATATTCATAAAAACGTCTCTTTGACAAAACGGATTTATGCGGCGCGTTGCGTGACGCGGTCGGCCTTTGTGCCCCAAAGGACTATTTTCCTGCGCATCACAGCGCGCCGTTTTTATAGAGGGACATGGATTTCTGCCGCAGCCGGGGATTGATATGATACAAGCCGTTGTGGTTGCATGGCGGTTCTTACGAATTTCTCATGAAACCCTTAGAACCGCCTAATTCTGACGGTGCATTTTTATCATGTGAAGAAAACAGGAAAAGGAGGCACCCATGGTTTATCGTCCCGTTGTGAAGATGAATGCCGACCTGATCGGCGGCAGAAGGTGCATGGACCCGTGCTTGGGACACGTGCGCGGCAGGGTTGTGGACTTGGATGGCCACGGCATCCTCAACGGCAGGGTATGGATACGCGAAACCGGCCGAAGCACCTATACCGACGAGAGCGGAAATTTCGTGCTTGTCAATGTGCCGCCCGCCGTGTATTCGCTCGTCGCGGAGAGTGAAGGATACGCGCAGGCCGTGATCACGGACGTGCCGGTGGAAATCGGCGACAATCCCGGCAATCTGTTCGTGATGTATCCGCAGTATTCGCGTTCGAGGTTCGATCACCGTCATTGCGAACCGTTGTTCCAGAATTGCTGAGAATGCTCCTCGGGTCCGCGGGTGGTGCGGGTCCGGCTGCAGATATCCAGTGTGAAAAGAGGGCAGGCATGCCAAACCTTTGCAACCTCCGTGCCTGTCTTCTTTTTTTTTCGGGAATCCTTCCGGTGCTATATTCACGCGCCGCTGAACGGCGCGACGGCGAGCAGCGCCTTGACGATTGACCGCAAATCATCAAGGTCGAACGGTTTCTTCATGAACCGGTCCTGGGCCCGCAGCCGTTTGCCGGCCAGCACCTCCGGCCGCACCTGCAGCGCGGTGAGGATGATGACGCTCGTCCTGGAAAGCGCGGGATCGCCGCGGATATGCTCGTACACCTTCCAACCGTCAGGGTCGGGTATCAGGATGTCGAGCACCACCAGGTCGGGCGTTTCGCGGGAGAGCGCCTCGAGCGCGGCCGCGCCGGTTTCCGCCGTTGTCAAGGCAAAGGCCGGGTCCCTGAGCGTGAGCGCGATAAGCTCGCTGATCTGCGGATCGTCCTCAACGATAAGGACGCGGAATGAAGGATGGTGATTTAATGCGGAGCCTGTCATGTGAAAACTCCTGTAAAATGTGTTTTACTAAAAGTAAGGGAAAGATTTTAGAGGATTGCGAAAAAGATGCAAGAAAATTGTTATCGGCGAATTGAAGAACACCGTGCCCGCTGCCGAGCGCGTGAACTGTGCCATTCAGCAATGCCGTACGAATTATTTCGGAACCAATTTCTCATTCATTAATAACATTGAATTTGTATTTTTTGAAATCGTGACGGGCCGTTTTTAACGGGAGGCACCATGGCGGGAATGCAATATTTCGGGCATTGCGGGGAGGGGGAAGCGCATTCCCTCGACTCCATCCGAAACGCAATCGCCTGCGGTGTTGACTGGGTGTACGTGGAGGTGCGAGCTGAAAACGGCGCCGCGGTGCTGTGCTCCGGAAATAATGAAGCGTATCCGTCTGTAAACAAAGAAATCAATCAAAAATCCTTGGAAAGCGCAAATCCTTTTGGCGGAAAAAGCCCTGTGCCGCTTTCCGATGTCATCGGACGCATTGACGGCAGGACCGGTCTTGCCATCGAAATGCAGGGATCCTGGCTTGCGTCCCAGGTGGTGCGGGAAATCCACCAGGCGATTTTCTCGGGAAAATGGAGCCATAAACATTTCCTCGTCTGTTCCCGGAACTTCATTGAGTTGCAGATGATCCAGAGCTATGATCCGCATATAAGGGTGGGATGCATTCCGGAGGGCGTGCTTCACGTGAACGTGGAGTTCGCCGAAAAGATCGGCGCATTTTCACTGCATCCCTCCCGGCGGCAGTTGACCATGGAGCTGCTGGATGACTGCCACCAGCGGGGCATTAAAGTGGTTGTGCCGGATGTCAATGCCGTGGAGGATTATTACCTCCTGGAGGCCATGGGCGTTGACGGCGTGGTGTCGCGCTACCCAGAGAAAATAATGACCTGGCGCTACATCAACAACATGCCGGATTCGCTTCTGATGAAATCGTGATCATGGGGTTTTCCGCCCGATGACGCTTAACCTTAGAACGTTGGCATCCCTTTTTCCTACCTGCAAAGTGCAATCGGTTATCGCCATACCGTCCAGTCTCCCGCCCACCTCGGTGCCCTCCGGCGTCATAACAAAAAACTAATCAAATCCGCATTTTGCAATCACATTACGCGGCGATTTTATAAGCGTTCGGAAAACGTGTTGCCGGGAAGGAAGGCGATTTTCCCGACAAATAATTATGGAATAATGAAAACAGTGGTCACGCTAACACAATTTTAACAATTCCCTAACAAAATTAAAACCAGCAGCAGCCATCTTTTACATTGAATCCACCCTAGGTTTACAGGAGGGATGGCGTGAAAATGGGGATAAGAAAGGGGGCAAGGGGAAACGAAATTATTCGCCATCAGTAACCGGCTTGTAAAAAGAAAAAAAACAAATCACCATGGGAGGATTCATGAAAAAAGTAACGATGATGATCGCGGCGATGCTGTTTCCGGCCGCCATGTTTGCGGCGCAGCAGAAAGACAGCGCTTCTGCGGCACAGCTCCAGATCGAGACTGCTGCCCAGCCTGCGGCGTCCGCGGATACGCTGAAAGAACAGGTAGAGAAAATCAAGGGCGAAGTTGACGGGATCAATGAGAGTTATGCGGAAACCAAGGCAACGGTGGGCGCGCTGAGCAAAATTAAGGTTTCCGGTTACATCCAGGCGCAATGGGTCCGCGGCGATACCGCCGGCGTTGTGGATGGATCGAACAAGGCCGTGACCGACCGTTTTCTGATCAAGCGCGGGCGTGTTAAAACGACGTACGATGCTGGACTTTCCCAATATGTACTCGAATTGGATGCCACCCAAGACGGCATTGTGATCAAGGATGTTTACGCGATGTTCAAGGATCCGTGGCTCAAGTCCTTCGCTCTCACCGTCGGTTCGCAGGACAGGCCGTTCGGCTACGAAGTGCATTACTCTTCGAGCCAGCTCGAATCGCCTGAACGTTCCAGGGTGATCGGCACGTTCTTCCCCAAGGAAAAAGATCTCGGGGCGATGCTGGAATTCGCGCAGGAAGACGGCCCGGCCTCCTGGCTCAACGCCAAGGTCGGCGTTTTCAACGGGCAGACGAACATCCTTGACGAAAACGACGGTTACAAGGACGTCATCGGCCGTCTCGGCGTAAATTTCAACCTCCCCAACGCCGGGGTCTCGATTTCGGGCGGCGTGTCCGGATACTACGGACAGGTGCAGAGCACCGACACCACCGGGAAAGTTGGAAAGAACTATGCGATGTCCGGGAATATGTGGGTGGCGAACGCCAATACCAAGTTCAACGAGAATTTCCTTCGCGAATATTATGGCGGGGACATTCAATTCACTTATGCGACTCCCGTCATCGGCGGGACCTGCATAAAGGGCGAATATGTGGCCGGCAAACAGCCCGGTACGGCAGGATCAAGCCAGTATTACGCAACGAACAACAGCATTGCCAATGCCATCGCGGGCACACCCGCGGTGACCTACGGCACGCAAACCACGAGTTCGATTTACCAAAGAAACGCCATGGGCTGGTATGCGTATTTCATACAGAACATCGATCCCGCGAGCCTGCAGTTGGTTTTAAAGTATGATATCTATGACCCAAATACCGCCGTGACTGGCACGGATTTTGATACAACAAAGTCTGCGGTGAAACCCAACCTTACGGCTGCCGACATAGCGTACAATACCTTTGGGCTCGGCCTTCTCTGGTACGTTCCATGGGCCACAAACATTCGATGCATGCTGTTCTATGAATTCAACCAGAACGAAAAGCTGACAAACCCGATCGGCGGCTTGGCAAAGTACACGAATGACCTCACCGACAACCTTCTGACCGCGCGAATACAGGTAAAATTCTGACCCGGAAGTGAAAACGCAAACAAACTATAAGGAGGAATGATCATGAAGCATCTTACAAAAACGGTACTGGTCGCAAGCCTGTGCCTTGTTGGCGCCGTGGGTATTATCGCCGCGGCGGGAAAGAAAGTGATCACAGTCAAAGGGTCCGATACCATGGTGATCCTCGCCCAGCGCTGGGCGGAGGAGTACATGGCTAAGCATCCCGACGTCACGGTCCAGGTGACCGGCGGCGGCTCGGGGGTCGGACTCTCCGCACTCATCAACGGCACCACCGACATCGCCGACGCGTCGCGGCCCATCAAGAACAGCGAGGTTGAGAAAATTAAGGCCCGGTTCAATGCGCTCAGCTTCGAGACCAAGGCGGCAAAGGACGGGATCACCCTTTACCTCAATGAGGCCAACGGCGTATCCGAGTTGACGATTGCCCAGATCAAGGCGATATATTTGGGCGAAGTCACCAATTGGAAGGATGTCGGAGGAGAGGACGCAAAGATCGTACTTTACGGACGCGAAAACAGTTCGGGAACCTACGTCTATTTCCGTGATAATGTTCTTGACGGAAAAGACTACAGCCCCACGATGCAGAGCCTTCCGGGCACGGCGGCGGTGGTGAACGCGGTCGCGAAAGACAAGGAAGGCATCGGCTACGGCGGCGCGGCGTATGCGAAGGGCGTGAAGGTCCTCAAGGTGAAGAAGGACGCGAATTCGCAGGCATACGAGCCGACGCCGGAGACCATCAAGGCCGACCAGTACCCGATCACGCGGTACCTGTACATGTATACGCGCGCGCGGCCGGTGGGCGATGTGAAGAACTTCATCGACTGGACGCTCGGCGACGAGGGACAGGCGATCGTGACCAAGGTGGGGTATTTCCCGGTGAAGTAAATAAAATTCACCGCAGAGGCGCGGAGAGCGCAGAGAAAAAATACAGAGAAGAATAATGATACTTGAAATCACGAAATAAATGTCCTATTAACCGCAATTTGTGTTTTCTCTTCTCTGCGTCCTCTGCATCTCTGCGGTGAAATCTTTTTCATGTGACAAGACAAATTCAAAAATTAGGAATTATCTGTCATTGACAATAAAGAAAGATCGCTAATGGCCGGCACCGATACCATGACCCGCACGCTCCGCACCAGGCCCCGCATCAGGCCCCTTGAATTTGCGGCGGAAAAGCTGCTGGCCGCCGTCGCGTTCGTGTCGATTTTCTTCATCATCCTTATCCTCATTTTCGTGTTCCGGGAATCCCTGCCGCTCGTGCTCGGCACGGCCAGCGACGACATCGGCAAGGTGACGCTCAAGAAAATTTTCGACGCCGCGTGGATGCCGGTGTCGAACAATCCGCGGTACGGCATCATTTCCCTTATCGTGGGCAGCATCAAGGTCACCCTCGTGTCCATGGGCTTTGCCTTTCCCGTTGCGATTCTTGCGGCATTGTTCACTTCAACGTTCGCGCCGAAATGGGCAAAGGAGATCATGAAGCCGGTGATAGAGATTTTGGCCGGGTTCCCCTCGGTGGTGATCGGTTTTTTCGCGCTCACGGTGCTTGCATCGTTTTTTCAGAGTGTGTTTCACCTGCACTACCGCCTCAATGCCTTCACCGGCGGAATAGCGCTTTCACTTGCCGTGATCCCGATAATTTATACGGTTGCCGAAGACTCGATCAACGTGCTCCCGAAAACCATGAGGGAGGCGAGCTACGCGCTCGGCGCTTCAAAATGGGAGACATCGCTCTACGTTCTTTTACCAGCCGCGACGCCCGGGATTTTCGCCGCGTTTCTGCTCGGCCTGGGCCGCGCCTTCGGCGAAACCATGATCGTGCTCATGGCAACGGGCAATGCCGCGCTCCTGTCGCCGAACCTGTTCGAGCCGGTGCGCACCATGTCCGCCACCATCGGCGCTGAAATGGCCGAGGTGGTGTTCGGCGACGCGCATTACAACGTGCTGTTCTTCATCGGCGTGTGCCTGTTCATCTTTTCGTTTTCGCTCAACGCGGTCGCCGAGCTGGTGGTGCGGCAGCGGCTCATGAAACGGTTCAGGGGGAGCGCATCATGACGCTCGGGAAAAAAGCCGCCGGCGCCGGCATCGTCGCCCTCACCGGGCTCTGCGCGTTCGGCATCATCGCCGTGGTGTTTTTCGTGATGGGGACCATCGTCATCGGCGGCCACCGCATGATGACCTGGACGTTCCTCACCGCCGCGCCCGCGCAGGGCATGACCGCGGGCGGGATTTTCCCCGCCATCGTGGGCACGTTCTTCCTCGTTCTTATTATGTCAATAGTCGGCGTGCCCGTGGGAACCGTCACCGCGATCTACCTTGCCGAATACGTGAAGCAGGGGTCGTGGATCGCCAAAAGCATCCGGTTCGCCGTGAACACCCTTGCCGGCATCCCGTCCATCGTGTTCGGCCTGTTCGGCCTCGGCTTTTTTATCCAGTTCGTGGGCCGCAACATGGACCGGCTTTTCACGCCCCAGGGCCAGCTCGTATGGGGCCAGCCGTGCATTTTGTGGGCGAGCCTCACCATGGCGCTGCTCACGCTGCCGGTGGTCATTGTCTCGGTTGAGGAGGCGGTGAAGGCGGTGCCGCGCGATTTGCGCGAGGCGAGCCTGGCGCTCGGCGCCACCAAATGGGAGACGATCCTGCGCATCGTGCTGCCCAATTCAATCACGGGCATGTTGACAGGCGGGATTCTCGCGGTGAGCCGCGGCGCGGGCGAGGTGGCCCCCATCCTGTTCACCGGCGCGGCGTATTTTTTGCCGCACCTGCCGACAAAGCTTTCGGACCAGTTCATGGAGCTCGGGTACCACGTTTACATCATGTCAACGCAGTCGACGAACGTGGACCAGACCGCGGGCATCCAGTACGCCACCACGCTCGTGCTGCTGCTGCTCACGTTTTTGCTCAACTTTTCGGCGATTTACCTGCGGTACTGGATGCGGAGACGCAATTTGCAGTAGAGGAAAAAAAGCACCGCAAAGGCGCAAAGATCGCAAAGTTAAAATGAGGATAATTAAGGAATCGTCAAAACATTAAAAATCTTTGCGTCCTTTGCGTCTTTGCGGTGGGGATTTAATACAAAAAAGTGAACAAGTAAGGGAAACCATGGAAAACGGCAACGTCGTCATTCGCACCGAAAACGTGTCGCTGCACTACGGATCCAAGCCGGCCCTCAAGACGGTCTCCATGGACATCCGGGAAAAATGCGTTACCGCGTTCATCGGGCCCTCGGGCTGCGGCAAGTCCACGTTTTTGCGGCTGTTCAACCGGATGAACGACCTTATCGAAGGCGTGAAGATCAGCGGCACGGTGATGATCGACGGCGTTGACATTTACGCGACCCCCATCGACGTGGTCGACCTGCGGCGCAAGGTGGGAATGATATTCCAGAAAAGCAACCCGTTTCCGAAATCGATTTACGAAAACGTGGCCTACGGCCCCAAGATACAGGGGATACGGAAAAAGGGCGAGCTCGACGCGATCGTGGAGCAGTGCCTGCGCAGGTCGGCGCTATGGGACGAGGTGAAGGACGGGCTGCACCAAAACGCGCTCGGCCTGTCGGGCGGCCAGCAGCAGCGGCTGTGCATCGCGCGGGCGCTTGCCGTAAAACCGGAAATTCTGCTCATGGACGAGCCGGCGAGCGCGCTCGACCCGCTGTCCACGGCCAAGATCGAGGAGCTCATCTACGAGCTCAAGAGCGCCTACACCATCGTGATCGTCACCCACAATATGCAGCAGGCCTCGCGCGTAAGCGATTACACGGCCTTCTTCTATCTGGGCGAGCTTGTCGAATACGACAAGACCACGGTCATGTTCACGTCGCCCCAGCTTAAGAAGACCGAGGACTACATCACGGGAAGGTTCGGATAAGCACGGAAAGGAACGGCTGTGGAACGTCATTTTGAAAAAGAGATCCAGCAGGTGATGGAACGGCTGAGGTCCATGGCCGTGGCCGTGGAGCATGCGGTCACGGGGGCGCTGCACGCGTTTCTCGCCCGGGACGCCGGCGCGGCGCAATCGGTGCTCGACAACGAACACGTGATCAACGAGTTCGAGGTCGGCATCGACAACGACATCGTGCGGTTCTTCGCGCTGCGGCAGCCCGTGGCGGTCGACCTGCGGCTCGTGCTCGCGATCCAGAAAATCAACAACGAGCTCGAGCGCATCGGCGATCACGCGGTGAACATCGCCGAATCCGCGAAGCGCTCCGCGTCGCTCGCACCGATGCAGGAAATACCGGAGCTCTTCCGCATGTCAAAGACCGTGAGTGCCATGCTCGCCGAATCGCTGGAGAGCTTTTTTACCAAGAATTCGGAGCTTGCGCGGGCCCAGCTGCTGAAGGACGATGAAATCGACCGGATGAACAGAGACGTCATCCTGAAGTCGATCGACATGGCAAAGGCGGACCCCGGGCTCATCGAACAGGTCATCGAATACATCCGCGTGAGCAAGAACCTGGAGCGCATCGCCGACCTGTCGACGAACATTTCGGAAGAGGAAATATTCCATAACCAGGCGCGCATGGTGAAGCATCACACCGACACGACGGTCCCTCCGTTTACCGATTGAGCGCGCGGCCTGAGGTCTTGATTTCATTCCGTGCATTATATTTAATATGAGTAATGCACCGGGGCGTCCACGCCGCGTGTCGATCGCCGGCCGGCATGGGCAAACAGAAATGGAAACACCATGGCGCGAGAACACATTCTCATTGTTGAAGACGAAGAGGAAATCCAGGAGCTCATCAGCTACAACCTCACCAAGGAGGGGTTCAGGACCGCCGCCGCCCTGTCGGGCGAGGAGGCGCTGAAGAAGGCGCGGGCCGAGCGGTTCGACCTCGTGCTCCTCGACCTCATGCTGCCGGGCATGGATGGGCTTGACGTATGCAAAGCGCTGCGCAAGGACGAAAAGACCCAGACCGTGCCCGTGATCATGCTCACGGCAAAGGGGGAGGAGTCCGACATCGTGACCGGGCTCGAGCTCGGCGCCGACGACTACGTCGTGAAGCCGTTTTCCCCCAAGGTGCTCGTGGCGCGCATAAGAACCGTGCTGCGCAGGAAAAGCGCCGAGCCCTTTGACGAATCGAAGCCGGTGGAGATCCACGACCTGTCCATCCATCCGGGCAGGCGCGAGGTGCTCTTCAAGAAAAAACCCGTGCCGCTCACCAACATGGAATTCCGCGTTCTTCATTTTCTGGCAAGCAGGCCGGGCTGGGTGTTTTCCCGGTACCAGATCGTCGAGGGCGTGCGGGGCGACAACTACCCGGTCACCGACCGCTCGGTCGATGTGCTCATCGTGGGCCTGCGCAAAAAGCTCGACGCCGCCGGCGCGTATGTCGAAACCGTGCGCGGCGTGGGATACCGTTTCAAGGAAGAGGCCTGATCGCCATGTGGCCCAAGAAACTCGTATGGCGCTTGTTCTTCACCTGCCTGCTGATCATGGGCGTGCCGGTCGCGCTTGTCACCTGGTATGCCACCGACGCCTACTCGAAATTTTACCGTGTCCAGGCGACCGATGACCTCAAGGCGCGCGCCTTTCTCATCGCGAGCCAGATGGAACAGCACCTTGCCGCATCCTCCTCGATCAACACCGATTCGCTGTGCAAGACCCTCGCGAAAAAGGTGCATACGCGCTTCACCATCATCGCGCCGGACGGCAGGGTGCTCGGCGATTCGGAGCGCAACCCGGACTCAATGGAAAACCACGGCAGCAGGCAGGAAATCGTTGAGGCGCTCAAGGGCGGCATCGGCGTTTCGGACCGGTTCAGCTACACGCTCGAGCAGGAACTTATTTATGTGGCCGTGCCCGTGTATCATCACGGCATGATCGCGCAGGTCGTGCGCACCTCGTTCCCGGTCGCGGTGATCAGGAATGCGCTCGACCGGCTCTACCGGCGCATTACGGCGGTGGTCGCGCTCACCGTACTGCTCGCGGCGCTGGCAAGTTTCCTTGTGTCAAGAAGCATCAGCGCGCCCATCGCGGCGATGAAGATCGGCGCGCGCCGGTTCGCGTCCGGCGATTTTTCCGAAAAGCTGCCGGCCGCAGGTTACGAGGAGGCGGCCGAGCTCTCGGCCGGGCTCAACGAAATGGCGCGCCAGCTGAGCGAGAAAATCGCCACCATCACCGAGCAGCGCAACGAACAGGACGCGGTGCTGTCGAGCATGATCGAGGGCGTGATCGCGATTGACGCAGGGGAAAAAATCATCACCATCAACAATGCCGCGGCGTCGCTGTTCTCCATCGACCGCGGGCACTGCAAGGGCAGGCTCATCGGCGAGGTGCTGCGGAACATCGAGGTGCAGGATTTCCTCGCCGCCACACTCAAGGTGGAAGGCCCGTCCGAATGCGAACTGCTTCTGCCGGTGCGGGGCAACGGCGAGAAAAAAGCCGGCGAGCTGTTCCTCCAGCTCCATGGCACCGCCCTGCGCGGCGGCGACGGCAAGGCCATCGGCGCGCTCATGGTCATCAACGACATCACCAGGATAAAGAAACTCGAAAACATCCGGAAGGACTTTGTCGCCAATGTTTCCCACGAACTGCGCACGCCGCTCACCTCCGTGAAGGGCTACGTGGAGACGCTGCAGGCCGGCGCGCTTGACAACCGCGACGAGGCGCAGCGCTTCCTCGGGATCATCGAGGGCCAGGTGGACCGCATCAACTCCATCGTGGAGGACCTGCTGTCGCTGTCGCGCATCGAGCAGGACTCGGAGCGCAGGGCAATCGAGCTTTCGGCAGGCGCGATCTGCGACGTGCTGTATTCGGCGGCCGACACGTGCCGCCACAAGGCGTCGCTCAAGGCCATCGAAATGGAGGTCTCGTGCGACAAGACGATCGGCGCGGCCATGGAGAAATCACTGCTCGAGCAGGCCGTGGTGAACCTTGTCGACAACGCGATCAATTACAGCGACGAAAAGAAGAAGGTCTGGATACGGGGCGAGGTCAGGGGCGGCGAGGCGCTCATATCGGTGCGCGACGAGGGCATCGGCATACCGGCCGAGCACCTGGAGCGGATCTTCGAGCGGTTCTACCGCGTTGACAAGGCCCGCAGCAGAAAGCTCGGCGGCACGGGCCTCGGGCTCTCTATTGTAAAGCATACCGTCCTGGCGCACCACGGCAAGGTGTGGGCGGAAAGCAGGGTGGGCGAGGGGAGCACGTTCTATATCGCGTTGCCGCTGGTGAAATAAGACATTCACCGCAAAGACGCAAAGGCCGCAAAGAATATAAATTGGTTGACGAACGCAATTGACGTCGCTCCCGCGAAAGCGGGAGTCCGGCAGTTATAGCCGTTTTCCCGCTTCCGCGGGAGCGACAAAATCAAGGAGCGAGACTTTTAGGGGGAAGCAGCATGGCCGTCCATTTACAGAAGGAAATAGACAACCTCAAAAAGAAAATCCTGCGCCTCTCGGCCATGGTCGAGGAGAACGTGGAGCGCGCGGTGCGCGCCGTGGAGAAACGCGACGCGGACCTCGCCGAGAAGGTGGTGGACATGGACCGGGCGGTCGACATCATGGAAATCGAGGTGGAGGAGGAGTGCCTCAAGGTGCTGGCGCTCCACCAGCCGGTCGCCACCGACCTGCGCTTCATTGTTGCGGTACTCAAGATCAACAGCGACCTCGAGCGCATCGGCGACCTCACGGTGAACATCGCCGAGCGCTCGCAAGAGCTCGCGCGGCGTCCGGCGTTCGCGTTCACCTCCAACTTCCCCGCCATGATGGAGAAGGCGCGGCTCATGCTCAAGAAGGTCCTCGACTCGCTTGTCAATCTCGACGCGAAACTCGCGCTCTCGGTGTGCGCCGCCGACGACGAGGTTGACGCGCTGTACCGCGAGATGTTCGACAAGGTGAAGGCGGGCATCGTCAAGGAGCCCGACAAGGTCGACGACTACCTGCAGATGCTCTCCATCACGCGCCACCTCGAGCGCATCGCCGACCACGCCACCAACATCGCCGAGGACGTGATCTACATGATCGAGGGGTCGATCATCAGGCACGGCGCGGAGAAGTTCAGGCGGGAGGCGCGTTGAAAGGCCCCGCGTCCAATAATACGATGCTCTTTACGGTACGATAGTACGGCAGGCCTCGCCCTGCGGCCGGCCAACGATATACCCGCGCAACCACCGCCGATAGTATTTTTTTCTCAAGCCCATTGTGAACGCGCCGGGCCGGGAGCGCACCATGAACGTGATCGCCGTCAACGGAAGCCCGAGAAAGACCTGGAACACCGCGACCCTGCTGCGGCACGCGCTCGACGGCGCCTCCTCGCGGGGCGCGGCCGGCGAGATGGTCCACCTGTACGACCTGGATTACAAGGGCTGCATCAGCTGTTTTGCCTGCAAGCTAAAGGGCGGCAAAAGCTATGGCAGGTGCGCCGTGAGCGACGGCCTGAGGCCGGTGCTTGATAAAATAGAATCGGCGGACGGCCTTGTGCTGGGATCGCCGGTATATCTCGGTATGGTGAGCGGCATGATGCGGTGTTTCCTGGAGCGGTTGGTCTTCCAGTACATTGTATACGATGCGCAGCATTCGCACCTGTTTAAGAGGAAAATCCGCACCGGCCTCATTTACACGATGAACGTGCCGCAGGAGCGTGTGGCGCAGATGGGCTATGAGGAGAAATTCAAGGGCATGGAAATGTCGCTCGGACGGGTTTTCGGCGCGTGTGAATCGCTGTTCGTGACCGACACCTGTCAGTTCGACGATTATGCCAAATACGAATCGTCGCTCTTCAATGCGGAAGAAAAGGCCGCACGGCGCAGGGAAGTTTTTCCCGAAGACTGCCGCAAGGCCTTTGCAATGGGCGCGCGGCTGGCGGCGCCTCAATAACCGGCAAGGGGAACTCATGGCGATCAAAGGGGAATGGATCACGTACGGCGGCGGCAAAGGATATTTTGCCGCGCCGGAAAGGGCGGCGGCGCCGCTTCCCGGGATCATCGTGATCCAGGAGGCGTTCGGCGTCAACGAGCATATCGAGGACGTGACGAAACGCTTTGCGGCCGCGGGATACGCGGCGCTGGCGCCCGACCTTTTCACGGTGAACGGCGAAAGGCCGGCACCGCTCTCGCCCGAGCGCATCGGCAAGGCAGTGAGGTTCATGCGGCAGCTGCCGCCGGGCGCCATGGCCAATCCTGCAATTCGGGATGCCGAGATGGCAAAGCTGCCCGACGCCGATCGAAAGCAGATCGGCGAGACTTACGGTCAGATTTTCGGCGGGCCGGAACGGTTGCCCCCGTACGTTGCCCGGCTCAGGGAGGCCTTCCGCCACCTCAGGGGCGCGCAGCCCCAGACCAAGGGCCAGAAAGTGGCATGCGTGGGCTTCTGCATGGGCGGCGGACTGTCGGCGCTTCTTGCCTGCGAGGAGCCCGAAATTTCCGGCGCCGCGGTGTTCTACGGCGCCACGCCGCCGGCCGATAAAATCCATTCCATACGGTGCCCCGTGATCGGCTTCTACGCCGGCAACGATACCCGCATCAACCCCGGCATACCCGTGTTTGAAAAGGCGATGCGCGCCGCGGGAAAACAATACGAGCGTTTCGTGTACGACGGCGCGAACCATTCCTTCTTCAACGACGACGGGCCTTCTTATAACGTCAAGGCGGTGCGAGACGCGTTCGTGAGGCTTCTGGCGTTTTTCCAAAAGACCCTGTCGGACTAGGCGGCCGCCGTTGGAACATGCCCCCGAATGCCTGGTGATGGCCAAGCCGGCCGGCCCCGCCTGCAACCTGCGCTGCACGTACTGCTATTACCTTGACAAAGAGAAATTGTTCCCGGCCGGGCCGCGCCGCATGTCCGGCGAGCTGCTCGCGCGGTACATCCGGCAGCGCTTCGAGGCGTCGCCGGGCCCCGCCACTCACTTCGAATGGCACGGCGGAGAGCCAACGCTCGTGGGGCTGGACTATTTCCGCACGATTATACGCCTGCAGCGGGCGCACGCGCCCGCCGGACGGACCTTTTCCAACGGCCTGCAAACCAACGGCCTGCTCCTCGACGCCGCTTGGGCGGATTTTCTTGCCAAAGAGGGATTTTCGGTCGGCCTCAGCATCGACGGGCCGCAGGAATTCCACGATCGTTTCAGACGGGCGGCGGACGGCCGCCCCACGCACGAGCGGGCCGTGGCGGCATACCGCCTGCTCAGGGAGCGAGGCGTTTTCTGCAACGTGCTGTGCGTTCTCCATTCCGTCAACACGGCCGAGCCCGACAAAACCTACGATTTCTTCCGGAGCATCGGTGCCGCCTACCTCCAGTTCCTGCCGCTCACCGGGGCGGGCAGGCTCTGCGCCGGACCCCAGGATATCGGGGCGTTCCTGTGCCGCGTCTTCGACCGCTGGATACGCGAGGACGTGGGGCGCATCGTGGTCCAGATATTCGACGAGGCCCTGCGGCCGCTGTACGGCATGCCGCACGCCTTGTGCCTGTTCCGTCCGGCGTGCGGCGAGGCCGCCGTGCTGGAGCACGACGGGAGCTTTTACGCATGCGACCATTTCGCGGATCCGCAGCACCTGATCGGGAATATCAGAGACAAATCGCTGCGCGACCTGGCGTCCGACCCGGCAATGAAGCGGTTCGGGGCGGCCAAGCGTGACTCGCTTCCCCGGCAATGCCGGCAGTGCGGCGCGCTTGCGTTCTGCAACGGCGGGTGCCCCAAGGACCGGACGGCCTTCACCGCGGACGGCGAGCCGGGACTCAATGTCCTCTGTCCGGCCTTCAAGGCGCTTTTTTTCCATGCAAAACCGGAACTGATGCGACTGGCAGAGCATATGAAGTCGGGAAGGCGGCTGCGGGAGTTTGCGGCAGGGGCGTAGCCTCGTAAAAGACATGTCCGAAAGTTTTTGCGTCTGCAGGATTATCGGTAACACAGGGAGGAACCCATGAAAAAAATGACGGTTATTTTCGTAATTGCCGCCACGATATTTTCCTATTATGTCCAGGTGTCGGCGCAAACGGCCGGTTCTCATTACCGGATCGCCAACAAATTCCACCTCGACGGCGACGGCGGGTGGGACATCATCACCGCCGACAGCGCCACCGGGCGCGTGTTTGTTTCCCATGCGACCATGGTCCAGGTGATGGATGGCAAAACCGGAAAACTTCTCGGTGTGATCCCCGACACCAAAGGTGTGCACGCCGCGGTCATCGCGGCCGACGCGGGAAAAGGGTTCACCAGCAACGGTAAGGACACATCGATTACCGTCTTTGATTTGTCAACCCTCAAGGTACTGCGGAAAATCGCGGCGACGGGCGCGGGACCGGATGCAATGATATACGACGCGTTTTCCCATGCGGTGTTCTGTTTCAACGGCAGGAGCGCCAACGCCACGGTGATCGACGCGAAAACGTGCAACGTGGCGGCGACCGTCGCGCTCGACGGCAAGCCCGAGTTCCCGGCAAGCGACGGGAAGGGGCTGCTCTACGTCAATCTTGAGGACAAGAGCCTGGTGGAGGTGATCGACACCAAGGCGATGAAAACGGTGAGGAGCTTTTCCATCGCGCCCGGCGAGAGCCCCACCGGAATAGCGCTCGACAATGCAAAGAGTCTTCTGTTTATCGGCTGCGGGAACAAGCGCATGGTTGTTGCCGACGTGAAGAGCGGGAAGGTGATTGCCTCGCTTCCCATCGGAGACCACTGCGACGGCGCGGCGTTCGATCCTGTTTACAAACGCGCCTACGCATCGTGCGGCGACGGTACCCTCACGGTGGTGCAGGAAGAGAAGGACGGCGCCTGCACGGTGCTGGAGACCGTGGCCACGCAGAAGGGCGCGCGCACCGTTACGATTAATGAAAAGACACATCACCTGTATCTGCCGACCGCCGATTTCGGTCTTGCGCCGGCGCCGACGCCCGAAAACCCGAAACCGCGTCCGGCCATACTGCCGGGTACGTTCGTGGTGCTGGACGTGGAGACGGTTCATTAGCGGCCCGCTCATTCAATCGGACGGCGTAAATCCTGGCGTCCTCGTGCCGGCGGAATGTTGAGCGGAAACTCTTCTGCCGAGGCAAACCTTTCTTGACAATGTTCAGCGCGGTGAAGGCCGACGGCATTTTCTCCTGAACCATAACGTTGACAAATACCTCGCAAGACCATATAGTTTCATTGGAGGCCGCAGGGTGAAAAAACGCAACGACACAGCCGCCGTAAACGTTGACATGAAGAAACAGAGGAACGCTTCACGGCCGTACGATTTCAAACTTATTATCATCTTCATGGCGGCCTATATTGTGCTTCTTCTTCTGCCGCTCGTGTTCGGCGGCAAGCGCGAGGATCCCTTTTTCAGCTACAAAATAATGTGGCTCAACATCCTCGGCCATCACTACGGACTTCCGCCCGAAACGCCTAAACCGCTGTTTATTGTGCTGTGCGGTCTTTTATGGCACGGCGCGCTGTATTCCGTGATGTGCGCGTTTGGGGCCGGGGTGCTCTGGCTGCTCATGAAACTCGCCGTGCATTTCGGCGCGTCGTGTTGGACCGGGCTGGCCGCGTTCGTCCTGTTTATCGCCTGCAACACCACGGTGCTGCCCGAGTTCATCCTGTCGGCATATTACCCCATGCTGTACTTCTTTCTCCTGCTCGGCGGTGCCTACGCATTCATAAAAAAACGGCCGCTGCAGGCCTCTCTCTTCTTTCTCGGCGCAGGACTGGTGCGCCCCGAGGCGTGGGCGGTCCCCGCCCTCGTCATGCTGGTTTCGCGGTTCAGGCGGGAGCGGGGATTCTCCTGGTGGTACGCGCTCGCGTTCGCGGCGCCGCTGGTGTGGGCCCTGGTCGACCTGCGCATTGCGGGGTCCGCCACCTACTCCGGCGACGTGACGCAGGATTATATGGCGTCGCTCATGCTTGCGCCGGTGACCTTTGCGGGATACTGGCCCGCCACGCTTGACAATGTGATAAGCAGCTTCTTCTGGCCCGTGCACCTGGCGGGCCTGGCGGGGCTGTGCTACTTTGTGGTCCGGAAGCGTACCGACGATCACCTGCTCTTGGCCGCGCTCTTCCTGCTGCCGTTTCTTGCCTTCTGGCTCATGTCTTTTGTCAAGCCCGTCATCGTCCACGTGCGGTTTCTTTCGTTTCCCATGCTCCTGTGCTGCCTGTACCTGACGGTCGCCATGGCCGAATGGATCAAAAACAGGCTGATTTACACCGCGACATTCATCGCCCTGCTGAACTTCGGATTCAGGCACGACGTCATAAAAACAACGGTGTTGAACGTCATGGCCGACACGATAATTCAGGAAGCGAGGAAGCAGGTTCTCGGCGCGCTGCGCAAGATGGAAAAGCCGGCCGACGTGATTATCTGCGGCCGTTCGCTGGCATATTTTTCCTACCAATTGGGCGAAGAGGCGTCGGGGAAGATAGTATTATTTCGCGAAGTGGGGGCGAACAACAGCCCGCTGCGATGTGTCTCAAAGGGAATCGTGGTGTTTATCATCAACGACTTGGGCAGCAGTGACCTGGTGCAGTTCGAACAGCTGATGGGGGCGCAATCCCAGCGAACGGGCCCCTATGAATTTGCCTCCTTTTATAAAACCAAGAAAAATACCGGTTTTATCTACCTTTTCCAGCGCAAGAAGGACCGGCCGCTTCCGCAGGACTGCCCCGGATATGGTAAAAGGTAGGAAGCCTTTCAGTCGCCTTTGTCAACTTTGCCGCTCCTCTCGCCGTGATTGCTCTCCGTCAACGCATCAACCGGCCTACCTTTTTTTATACTCCGGGTGCACCAGCTTTCCCCGCTCGTACGAGCCGAGCACCCGGCAGAACACCGTGATCTCCCGCAGGTGGTTGAGCGCGTTTGCCTGGCGCTCCTCGCCGCTCCCGCCTGCAAAGTCGAGGTAAAACAGGTATTCGAAGGGTTTGCCGTGCACCGGCCGCGATTCGATCTTGAGCAGATCGACGTCGCGCAGCGCGAACACGCTCAGGCCCTTGAACAGCGCGCCGGGCATGTTCTTGAGCGAGAACACCACCGAGGTCTTGAGGCCGGCGCTGCGCCGCGGCAATGGCGCGGCTTTTTTGGACAGGATGAGGAACCGGGTGATGTTGGCCTTGTTGTCCTCGATGTTCTTGGCAAGAACGTTCATGTCGTAATCGATCGCGGCCTGGAGCGAGGCGATTGCCGCTGCGTCAAGGAGCCGGCAGTCCTTTATCTTGCGCACCGCCGCCGCGGTGTTGGACACGGGAACGCGCTCGGCCTGGGGCATTTTCCTGAGGAACTTTTTGCATTGCGCAAGCCCCTGCGGGTGTGAATACACGCGCATCACGTTGTGCGGCTTCACCCCGTGGTTTGCGATGAGATAATGGGAGACCCGTAAAAATATCTCGCCGGTGATGGAGAGATCGCCTTCCAGAAGCAGGTCGTAGTTCTGGTGGATGCTGCCGGTGAGCGAGTTCTCTATGGGAATGATGCCCTGAGCGGCCCTGCCGCGCTCCACCGCCACAAACACGTCCTCGAACTCGGGCACCGGTGCCAGCGAGTGGGCCGGCCCGAAATACTGGGCCGCGGCAAGCTCCGCAAACGCTCCCCTTTCCCCTGCAAACGCGATCTTCATCAGAAAATCCTCCTTACCATTGCAAAATGCTTTGTGTAATACTCGTCGTCAAGCCTGTCGTACCGCACGCCGCTTGATGTGCTCGCATGGACGAAGGAATTGCCGCCCATGTAAATGCCCACGTGGTTGACCGCGTTGAACACGCCGCCCTTGAAAAACATCAGGTCGCCGGGCCTCGCGTCGCGCACCGCAATACCGCGGCCGAGCCATTTGAGCTGCCGGGTGGAGCGGGGGAGCCTTGCATGGTTGAGCTCCCTGAACACCACGCACACGAAGCCCGAGCAATCGAACCCGCAGCGGTCCATGCCGCCGTTTTTGTACCGCACGCCGAGATAGGAGTCGGTGATTTTTTTCAATTTATCTTCAGGCACTTTGTAATCCTTGCGGTAATCGTAGTTCGCGGGAACGTAGTAATGGATTTTTCCCGAGGAGTCGGTGACGGCGCGGTAGGAAGCGGCGCAGGAGGAAAAAATCAAGACTACGCCGGTTGATATGCTTAACAGGAAGAGAAGATTTTTTATGGATTTGGAATCCATAGATGATAGGATAAAAATAATTAAAGAGGATGCAGGAATGTGTCCTTTACATGGTCTAAACAGTGAGGCAACGGTTTCAGTCAGGATAGAGGAATGAAATCAGCGGACAGCGGTCACCGGCCAGCAGTCAGCAAAGAACAATCAGTAAAACGAATCCCCCGCCCCCTTTCCCCGAATCAGGGAAAGGGGAGCGGAAACAGGTCTGTCGCAAGTCAGCCGTGGAAAGTAATCAGGTTATTGGACGACAGCAACCCCTTGACAGGCCCAGGGTGACGTTTGCAAATTCTTTTTTAGCAATCGTCCGCGGGTGCTCCCAGCGGATGGGTGAATCCTGCAAATCACGGTACCCGGCCGCACCCAGGAGGGGTGTGCCCCCGGATCGCCGGCGCACTCTTGAAAAAATTTATTAATAGCAATTAAGGTGCGCCGGAAGCCGGGGGCCAGGGGGAGACTTCCCCCTCCAATACTATTTTTATTAATATTATTTACTCTTCGTCAATTCCTGCACCGTAAACCCCAGTCTGATCAGCGTGTCTTCCCGCCATTTTGGCGCCATGAACTGCACGCCCACGGGAAGGCCGCCCGCGCTGCCGCACGGGACCGAGATGCCGGGGATAGCCGCGAGGTTGGCGGACACGGTGTAGATGTCGGTGAGGTACATCTGGAGCGGATCGTCGGTTTTTTCGCCGATCCTGAACGCGGGCGTTGCGGAGACCGGGGAGATCACCGCGTCGCATTTTGTAAACGCGCCGTCGAAGTCGCGGCCGATGAGCGTGCGCACCCGGGCCGCCTTGAGGTAATAGGCGTCGTAGTAGCCCGACGACAGCACGTAGGTGCCGAGCATGATGCGGCGCTTTACTTCCGGCCCGAACCCCTCGCGCCGCGTGGTCTGGTACATGTCGATGAGGGATTTCGGGTCTTTCGCGCGATACCCGTACTTGACGCCGTCGTAACGCGCGAGGTTGCTCGACGCCTCGGCCGTGCACACGATGTAGTAGGTGGCGATGCCGTACCCGAGGTTGGGGAGGGACACGTCGACGAAGGCGCAGCCCGCGGTTTTCAATTTCGCCATGGCCGATTCGATGAGGCGGCGCACCTCCGCGGACAGCCCCTCGCCGAAATATTCCTTGGGCACGCCGACGGTGAGGCCCTTCATGTCGCTCTTGTAAAGAAGCGGATCGTTTTCAAACCGCTTGCCAGCGCAGGTGGAGTCGCGTTTGTCAGGTCCGGATATCACCGAAAGCAGCAGCCCGAGGTCGCGTACGTCGGCGGCGATCGGGCCGATCTGGTCGAGCGACGACGCGAACGCCACGAGCCCGTAGCGCGACACCCTGCCGTAGGTGGGCTTGAGCCCGGGAACACCGCAGTGGCAGCACGGCTGGCGTATGGAGCCGCCGGTGTCCGATCCCAGCGCGAGCGGCACGAACCCCGCGGCAACGGCGGCCGCGCTGCCGCCGCTCGATCCGCCGGGAATATAGTCGGGGTTGCTGGGATTTCTTGTCACGCCGAAAAATGAATTTTCGGTGCTCGAGCCCATGGCGAATTCATCGAGGTTGGTCTTGCCCACGATCACGGCGCCTGCGGCAATGAGCGCCTCCACGACGCTTGCGTTGTAGGGCGGGATAAAATTTTCGAGGATCTTCGAGGCGCAGGTGGTGGCCGTGCCCTCGGTGCAGATGTTGTCTTTCACCGCGACCGGAATGCCGAACAGGGGCATTTTGTTTTTTGCCGGAGCAGGGAGTTTGTCAAGCTCTTCTGCGCGGGCGAGCGCGGCCTCGGGCTGGACCGAGATGAACGAATGGATGCCCTTGTCGCGTTCGGCAATAAGGCCGAGCGCGCGCGAAACGATCTCTTTGCTCGAGATTTTTCCCTTGCTGCATTGTTCGGCAACGCCCGACACGGGCCCGTCAAAGAAGTTCATTGAGCAGCGCCCCGTGTTACCGGTACCATCTGAACAGGTAGAGGCTCAGGGCCACGCCGACCAGGGAGAGCAGGTTGAATTTCATCTGGAACCCGAGCTGGAACTTGATCGCGGCCAGGTCGATGAGGAGCGGCTTGTTGTTTACGAAGTCGCCGAACCCGAAGCTGATATTGTAGGTGAACAGGTTCTTCACCACGTTGCTGGATCCCGGGATGAGGGTGAACAGCGTGCTGAGGTATGCGCCGATGAGGATGCCCACGATGACGATGAGGATCAGGGTCCAGATGTTTCTGTCTTTGAAGCCGATTGCCATAATTTATTTCCTTCCGGGCGATTTAAAAAAATTTGTCGGATGACCGCTCGCCATCATGTCATTCCCGCGTACGCGGGAAAACGACTATAACTGCATGCAACACTGCGGGAGTTTGGGTTCATGCCAATCCATTTTTCCCGAATGGATCCCCGATCGGGCTCGGGGATGACAACGCCAACAACGGACGAAAAAGTTACTCTAAATATAGTTTTTATGCGGTGGTTATATCGCATTGTAAATAATCAATGCCCCTTGTACTCTCCCAACACGATCGTGGTGTTGTAAGTTTTTCCTTTTCTCACGTAGGAGATGCCGACCGTGTCGCCCACGAAATAATCGAGAAAGAACCCGCCGATGTCGGCCGACGACCTGATCTCCCGTCCGCCCATCTGCACGATGATGTCGCCGCGGGTGAGTTTTGCCGTTTCGCCCGGGCTCTTCTTGGTGATTTCCGATATGACAACCCCGGTGGTGCGGTCGTAGCCGAGCGCCAGCGCGAGGGAGCGGTTGAGGTCCTGCACCGAGATGCCCGTGTAGATCATGCGGCGTTTTCCATAGGCGATGAGCTCCTTTGAAACGCGCTTCGCCCGGTCGATGGGGATGGCGAAGCCGATGCCGATGGAGCCGCGGTACGAATCGCTGCCGGTGAAGATGAAGGTGTTGATGCCGATCACCTCGCCGAGCGCGTCCACGAGCGGCCCGCCCGAATTGCCCTGGTTGATGGCCGCGTCGGTCTGGATCATGCCCTGGTAATACACGCCCTCGCTCGGTGCGAAGTTGCGGTCGACCGCCGAGATGACGCCCACGGTCACGGTGGGCCGCGCGTCGTTGATGAAGAACCCGAACGGGTTGCCGATGGCGATGGCCCATTCGCCGATCATGAGGTTGTCGGAGCTGCCGAGCTTTGCAAAGGGGAAATTGTCGCCCTTGGCCGCCACCACGGCGAGGTCGGTCTGCGGGTCCACGCCCACTACGCGGCCCTCGGCCTGGTGGCCGTCCGAAAACGTCACGAACAGCTTCTGCGCGCCTTCAACGACATGGTAGTTGGTGAGAATGAAGCCGTCCCTGGAAAACAGAAAGCCCGAACCCATGCGCTCGACCTCCTTGACGCGGGGCACGAGCTCCGGCGCAAAGAAGAAATCGAAAAACTCGTCGGAGGAATAGGAGCGCCGTACCACCTGCAGCTGCGTCACGGTGATGCCCACCACGCACGGCGAGATCATTTTCGTGGCCCGCACGATGGCATTCGAGCGCGTGCCCTCAACGGCCGGAATGTTTGCGCCATGGCTTGCTTCCAGCGCCGCTGCCGAGGCGGTGTCGGCTTTCTGCAACAGGGCCGTTTGCGATTCCCCGGCCTTATTATACCGTTTGAAAATTTCCGCTCCCGCAATTCCTCCCACGATGAGGCCGAGAACGAGGAAAAGAATGTAAAGCCCCGTTTTCCCGGCGGACGACGATAAAATTCTTTTTTGCATGGTGGTTCTTTCTAAAAAAGATAAAGTAAAACCGGGCGCCCCGCCGAAGACGGCGGCGGGCCCCCTTTCGGGCTCGGCTATACGCCTCGTTGCCGGACCGCCCTGGCCCGTCGGCGAACTTATATTTTGTCAATCGCCATCGTGACTCCAATCGAAAAGTCAGTTATACAACATCTTTTTAACTTTACCGGAATATTTTTATACATTGTCATTAATCCCAGGATATTCCACATAATCAAGCACAAGCCCGCACGCCGGCGCGGTTTCGCCGGCTTTTTTTCGGTCTTTACTTTCGATAATGTCCCTGATCGTCGTGTCCAGCCTTCCTCTTCCGATGTCAATGAGCGTTCCCACAATGGAGCGCACCATTTTATACACGAACCGGTCGGCGGCTATTAAAAATACCCTGTTGCCGGCCTCCAGCGAAAGCGATGCCTCCGAAACGGCGCATACCATGTTTTCGGTGGTCGTGTCGCTCGAGCAGAAGGCGGAGAAATCATGCGTGCCGAGCAGCAGAGGGATATTTTTTTGCACCTTGTCCCAGTCCACGTCGTAAAACACCATCCATACCCTTTTGTAAAAAAGCGGCTTTTTCCTTTCGGCAAGGTAATACTTGTAGCGCCGCTTCTTCGCCGAATACCGCGCGTGGAAATCGTCTGCGACCCGCTGCATGCCGTACACGCAGATGCCGTCGGGAAGCACGGCGTTCAGCGAGTGTTCGCATTTCGCAACGTCGATCGGCACCGGAACGTCAACGTGCGCGCCCTGTGCGCGCGCGTGCACGCCCGCGTCGGTACGGCCCGCCCCGGTCACCGTGCATTCGCAACGAAGCACGGTCGCAAACGTGCTGGACAGCGCGTCCTGGATGCTCGGCGCGTTGGTCTGCGACTGCCACCCGCCAAATCCGGTGCCGTCGTATTCGACGCGGAAGAAATAGCGCATGAAACGGTTCTGTTTCGGTTAAAAGCAATGATCCTGATTTTTCCCTTGGTAAAGCCCGCGCGTGGGTGAACCCTCTGGTCATTGATTCTTAATTGTCAATTCTGGCCGCCCCTCACGATCCGGTAGCAGAACACCTGAAACCCCGCCTTCGAATCGTCGTACCTTCCCGTCTTGAGCCCCGTGTCGAATTCGGCGAGCAGGCAGAAAATCCGCTTGTACTGGCCGGCGGTGAACGACAGCGCCTGTTCGATCAGCCGCGGCTTTATAACGGCCGGAAACAGGCGGCCCTGCTGGCCCGCCGAAAGGACGGCGGCCGCCACGGCGATCTCGAGCGCCGCGTCGTTCTGCTGCTGCCGTCCGACGGATCGGTAGTTCCTGAGCGTTCCGGGATTCGCCTTTGTAAATTCCGATATCCTGAACAACGACCAGAAATGCCGGAACACCGCGCCCACGTACGGCGGGAGATACACGCTCGCGGCGTAGATGGATTCGATGATCTCCAGCGCCCGCGCCATGTTTTTCTCGCCGAGGGCCTGGGCGAGTTCATACTGGGTCGCCTGCCGGGTAGCGCCGGCGACCGTATCGATCACCGCGCGGCTTATCGCCGCCGCGGGCTCGAGGAAAAGGTCTATCTTCTGGAGCTCCGAATGCAGCACCGCGGTGTCGGCGCCCACGAGGTCAACGAGATGCTCGGCGTCGTCCCTCGTGATGCGCCTCCCGAACAGGTGCGCCGCCTGCGCCCCGACCCATTCGGCCATTTTATAATCGGGCGGCCTGGGGAACGTTTCGATGAGGAACTTTTGCGGCTCCTTCACGGCGCGCTCCTCAAAATCGCCGAGCCAGGCGCCGTATTTCTTGGACAGCGCCGCTTCCTTTGATTTTTTCGCGGCCCGCAGCTTTTCGGTCTCCATGACCACGAGCGCGTCCGCCGCGTCGGCGCCGAAAACCGCGGCGAGCTGCCCGAGTTCCTTGTCGTCAAGAAGGTGCACGTCCGGGATCACGAAAACGCGCAGCGGCGACAGCAGCGACGGCGTGAGGATGCCTTCGCAGAATTCATCGAACGGCGCATCCTGGCCGCCGTAGCGGTGCACCTCGGCCCCGGGCTGCTGCTTTTTAACCGCGGCGATGAGGTCGGCGGCGGCGAGCTCGCGGCTGGTGATGTCGTCGCCCGCGAGCAAGACAAAACGGAGCTGCAGACCGCCGGAACCGGAAAAAAGGTTGTTCATGGGATGAGGTCTTCGATGGAATGGCTTTTGCCGTTTATCGCGGCGGAAAACGCGGCCTGCGCCTTTTGGAATTTTTCCTTGCCGCGCAGCGCCTGAGCGATGAGCCCGGCAAGCTCCCGGCCGTTGCCGGCGCAAAACGCGACCCCGGCGCCGAGAAGCGTGTCGCCGCTTTCCTGTTGGGTGCGGTAGTTGGACCCGAAAAAAAGCGGGATGCCGAACTGCGCCGCGTCCCACATGTTATGGCCGCCGGTGGTGTCAAAGGTGCCGCCCACGATTGCCGCGTCCGCGATTTTATACATGGCCTCGAGTACGCCCATTTTTTCCACGATGCACACGTCCCATCCGTGCGGCGCGCTCATGTCGTGCAGGCGCAGGGTCCCGTTGCCCAGCTCCCGGGCGAGCGCTGCGCCGTCTTTGAGGTGCCGCGGCACCACGATACACCGGGCGGAAATCCCCCTGCGTTTCAGGGCGTCGAGGGCGTCCTTGACAACCGCGCCTTCTCCGGCGTGGAGGCAGCCGGCCGTGATGCAGGTTTCCTGCGAAGAAATACCCATGTCGCCGCGGAGTCTGGTCCGTTCTTCCCTCGGCGTCGGCCGTATGGCAACATAACTTTTGAGGTTACCGGTCACGCGTATCGCCGCGGGCGCCACGCCGAGCCGGGCGAACCGGGCCGCGTAGGCTTCGTTCTGCGCGAGCACCGCGTCGGGATAGCGCAACAGCGGGGACAGCAGCCAGGCAAAGCGCCGGTACCATGCGAGCGAGTCTTCTTCGATGCGCGCGTTTGCGAGCCCCACCGGCACGCGCCGGTCGCGGCAGGCAAGGAGCATGGCCGGCCACAGCTCCGTTTCCATGAGCCACACGCGCGAGACCGAGAATGTTGACAGAAGGGATTTCATGAGGTGGAGCGTGTCCAGCGGCAAAAATCCCGCGGCGATGATGTCGTCCCCGCCGCATTGCCTGAGGTAATCAACGCCCGTGCGCGTGGCCGCGGTGAGCACGTATTTCTGGCCTGGGTGTCTGTTGCGCAGCATGGCGAGAAACCTGGCAAGCAGCTTGCACTCGCCGAGCGATGCGGCGTGGATCCACACCGCGGAAGAAGAGGCGCGACCGGGCCGCGGCAGCGGAATCGCGGCGCGGGAAGCGATGTCCCATTTATGCCACAGCGGCGTGGGGCGTAAGAGAAAAAGCGCCATGAGCCTGGCGGATTCCATGATCATGCTGTAGGTGTAGACGATCAGGCGAAGCAGGGGATGCGTCATAGAAAAATACGGATTACCTTATTCTCTCTCATGTATGGAGTTTCTTGCTCCAAAGAATGACGTTTCATACCTTGTTAGATAGTAGCATCTCTCGAAATATTTCAAAAAATTTTATCACGGTGCCCGCATCAGCTCACCGTTAATCGGTTCTTGCCGTCGGCCTTCGACTGGTACATCGCCTTGTCCGCTTCGCCGATGAGCTGGTCTTTGGGCTTGGGATTTTTTCCGTTGTACATGGAGAGGCCCAGGCTGACCGTGTAGGGGATATTTTTCCGGGGATGGTCGTACGGCACCGCCGAGATTTCCTTGCACAGCCGCCGTCCCAGGATCGCGGCGCCCTCGGCCCCGGTGTCTGGCAGGATGAGCGCGAATTCCTCGCCGCCGTACCGCGCAAAGACGTCGGCGCGCCGGATCATGTCAAGCACGCGTGAGACCAGGTGCCTGAGCACCGCGTCGCCCACCAGGTGGCCGTGCGCATCATTGATTTTCTTGAAATCGTCGATGTCCATGAAGATGAGGCCGAACACGGCGCCGCTCCGGTCGGCCCGGGCGATCTCCCGGCCGAGGATTTCGTGGAACGAGCGGTGATTGGCGATGGCGGTGAGCCCGTCGGTGCGCGCCAGCAGCTTGGAATGCATGTCGAGGTACGAATGCTCGATGACCGAGGAGATGAACGACGTGAACACGTGGAGAAACTGGTGCTCGTCGGGCGCGGGAGAATATCCCTTTTTACCGAAAACGGCGAGCGCGCCGATATGGTTGCCCATGACGGTGAGCGGCAGTACGAACGGGGCTGCTTTTTCCGGAAAAGCGGCGGTGCCGCGCCTGCCGCCGAGGATTGAGAGGTGGAGCGCGCCCCTGGCGAACGCGGCAACGTCAAGGAAGGGGAATGCCTTGTCCCAGTTGTCAATAATTGCCTTCCTGATGGCGCCGGAGTCCGCCGGGCATGCGCCCGGCATGGCGAACAGCTCGCTGATGCCGCAGCAACGGACCCCGACGGCACTGAAGAGCGAGCCGGTGCGCCGGTTCACCTCATAAAGGACCGTCCGCATCACCACGGGGATTTCGAGCGAGAGCATCAGCCGGTGTGAAAAAAGGAACAGCGAGGTGACATCGTTGACATGCACTTTGACGTCGGGTTCGATATGGTTTGTCTGCCGCAGGAGCATGACGCTTTTAAGGTGGAAAAGCCGGTTGGCGATGGACTTTTCAACCTGGTAGCGGAGATCGTCGAGCGACAGCGGCTTGAGAAGGTACGATGAAACGCCTACGGTCACGGCCTCGGCTGCGGTCTCGACGGAATCATGACCCGTGACGACCAGGAGTTCGGTGTATTCGTCCTTCCCGCGCGCCTCGCGCAATACGTCGAGTCCGGAAAGGTCGGGCAGCTTGACGTCCGCGATTACGATGTCGAAGCTGCGTGATTTGATGAGCTCGAGTGCGTCGCGGCCGTTGCCGCAGGTGGTGACGCGGCAGACCGCCTTGAGTGTCGTTTCCATCAGGTCGCAGATGACTTTTTCATCGTCAACGACAAGAGCGTCGCACTCGTCCGGCCGTTTAACCAGCGTGCTCATAAATATAAAAGGTCCCGCTTTGCAAATGGCAGTGTCGGAATTGAATGGCACGGCCCGCGTCTTCCCCGCGACTCGGCGCGGGGTTTGCGGGCGACTATATTCTGTTTCCATAGCCAGGGAAGAATCCCCGCCGCTTTGGGCCGGGATTCTTCAATGTCTTCAAGCCGTCTCTGTAAAAATAATATAGTAATTGATGCTGCCGCGGTGCCACGGTAAAAAACCATATAATAATTGGGCGCCCGAACGTAATTACAAAGCCGTAGATAATGGGTTTGACATTTTTAAACTGCAAACCTATATTATCACAATTATTTAAACGTCGGTTTTCCGCTTTTTTTTCCCAATTTATGGCATAACTGATGAAAACACATTCAATGGCGGCACTGGTTTTCGGATTGTTCATCGTTTTTGTGCTTTCGTGCACGTCGCCCTTTTCGCCGTCAACCGACCTGGGCAAACAGGTGCTGGACAGCGTTGATTCGAGCCTCACGGCGCTTACGGCGGGATTTAAATCGGTGAGCGGCCTCAACATCCCAATCGTCAGTGCAAAGAGCATTGTTTTGGGCGGGGCGGACACAAGCACGTTTGTGGTAAAGTCCGGCGACCATCCGCTCACGTTTCTGGCCGGAAGCCTGGGCGACGACAGCGCGTTCGGCTATGCTGAATTGCACGCGTCCACGTCCATCTTGACAAGCCTGCGCACGGAGGCCAACGGCATTGCCGACAGCATCAATCTTCTGCTGTACTACGATTCGACGAACAACGACTGGCAATACGGGAACACCAACACCATCCAGGTGTTTCTCTGCTCGCGCAAATGTTTTCCGCTGGTTCGCAACGATCTCACCGTGACCCAGAATTTTTTGCCCTGCACCACGATCACCTTTAACCGCGCCGTTGCGCACGACACCTTTAACATTTCCCTCGGACTCGGCATGATCTCCCTGCTGAGGACCGAGGCGTCCGATTCCACCACCCGCGTAAAGTATATCGCGGAAATAGATACGGTATATACCGCGGACACGGCTGTCCGGACCGTCGGCCTCTTTACCGGCATTGATTCCGTGGTGGTTTTGAAGCCTGCGATATATGGAGACACGGCGATTTTCGCCGTCATGGCCGAGCATTTCAGCACGCCGCCCCCCGTCACCTCGTTTACTTGGGACACGCTTTTCCCCGTGAACAGGGTCGATGCGGTTCAAGCGGCAAGGAACGGCGATTCCGCCGTGATCACGTATTACACGAGCCGTTACGCTCGCTTCGACACGACCTTTGTCCACGATTCAACGGAGAAATTCATCGGCGCGGTGAGCGTGCAGGCGTCGGGCGGCGGCCTCGTGCGGTTCAGCGGCAAGCCCGCGTTCCAGATCTTTTACCGCGCGCATCCCACCGACCTTACGCCGCAGAACACCATCGTTTTAAGCCCTTACTACGACATCTGCGTTTCCGAAAAAAAACCGCTTCCCGCGGATTCGCTCGTGGCGTCATGGCAGGCCGACCGGTTCATTGAACTCACCATGGACCTGCGGCCGCTGTGGGATTCCATGGGAACGGCGGGAAACGGGAAAATCTTCAGGATCGTGCAGAACGTGACTTTCCCGTTGAATGCCACGGATCCTTTGTGGGAAAGAGTCGGAGTTGACACGACAAGAACGGTCGTCTACGGTCTGTTCGATCACCAGATAACCGGTTCACGCGCCAACAACCTTGGCACGCGGGATTCCCTGAGCTCCGTCATGACAACGGGCATCAATGAGGGGTGGTTGAAGAGCGCGTTCATAACCGTCAACCCCACTCCGACGGAGCTTTCCCTTCAGCTGGCGGTGTTTCTCCAGGACCTGTACAACACGGGAAAACCGTCAACGGGATATCTGTACCTGTTTGTCAAACCCGATGTCCATTTTTCGCGGTTGATTTTAGAGAACAAGAAGGCCGCCACCTGTGATGTGGTGTTTTCCAATCCTCAATGGCAGCGGACGCAATGATGCGCAACTTATTTCTTGTCATTCTGTGCGCGGCAATCGCGGCCTCCGTGGTAGGCCAGTCGCTCCTCGGGATCACGTTTCCCTACGGCGTGCCGGTGCAGACGAATTCCGGGATGACGCTCACCATGGGCGGCGCGGGAAGCGCGGTGGCGGGGGAGCACAGCGTCATGCTCAAGAACCCCGCCAACCTTGGCACCATCGACCGCACCGTTTTTTCCGCGCTGTTTTCGGTGGACATGCTCCGCATCTCCGACGCCGGCGAGCATTCGAATTTCCTTTCCTTCACCCCCTCGCAGGTGTCCATAGGCATCCCGTTCGGCGTTGCCGGTACCATGGGGCTTTCGTACGACCTGCGCGGAGACCGCAGCGCTTTTTTCAGGAGCAAAACGGTGAGCGGCTACGCCGACAGTATTCTGCTTGGGTTTGCGGCGCGGGGCGGGCTGGTGTCGTGGCAGGCGGGATGGGGGTACGACATTATGCATTTTGTCAATATCGGACTTTCGTACGAACGCGTCTATCTTGACGCGGAACAGACCCGTTTGTCAACGATCTACTATCAGGGCGTCGAAACAGATTCGCGCGACAGCACCCTGTTTGCCGGCTGGAACAACGGCGTCCGCGCCGGCGTGCTCGTCCCCGTGGGCAAGGTGAAGCTTGCCGCCGCCGGCGAATACTTTTTCACCGGCGACCTGGAGACCTTTTCCGGGGTGTATCCGAGCAGCAGCAACGTACCGGCGGCAAACACCTACACCGACCAGAAGGCCTCCCTGCGGCTGCCGCCGTCGCTGACGCTCGGCATCAGCTGGGACATCTCGCCGGAATGGCTCGCGGCGTCCGATGTTAACTTCGGGTTCTGGCAGGCTTCGGAATTCCCGGACGTTCTCTCCCAACCCGGTGTGGCCACCACCACAGGATTTTCTCTCGGCGCGCAATACATCCCTGCGCCCAACTTGCTCATGCCCAGGTACTGGGAAACGATCCGCTACCGCGCCGGCATCAGGTACACGGAGCTTCCGGGAAAAGGTTCCCACGAATACACGCTGAGCCTTGGCGCCGGATTTCCGCTGGGCAAGGGGTTCGGGATCCTGGACCTCGGGCTTGAAATCGGCAGACGCGAGAGCGGTCTATTCAAGGACTACAGCGAAGACATGGTGCGCATCGTGATCGGGTTCAACGGCGGGCATAAGTGGGCGAGTCCGGTAAAAGGGACGTATTAAAAACGGTAAAAAGTTCAAAGTTGACAGCTGAACGTTGAACGACCTGACCCAATTACTTTCACCATTAAACTTTCAACGTCCAACGGTGGTGTGATTTATCTTGAGGTGATAATGCCGATAAAAACAAAAAAAGCGACGGACAAGAAGAAAAAAAACCGCGTTATGCACAGGGCTTCTCCTCGCACCGCTCCGCGTGCGGCCGCTAAAAAACGCGCCGCAGCGCGGCCCGTAAAAAACGGACGGCCGGATATTGTTGCGTCCGCTCCTGCGTCAATCAGTAAAAAAGCGGGCCGGCCCGCATCAACGAATATCGTGAAGTCCCAAACAGCAATTGAAAAGCCCGCTTCCCCGAAAAAAACAACTGACGGCGTTGGAAAAACATCGGCGCCGGTTTTTTCTATTGGCCGGGAACCGCCCATGGGGCCGAAATACTTTTTCTCCACCGAGATCCCCGGCACCTACAACGAAACCTACATGCGTGCGCTGCCGCGCGACCAGCAGTGGGTCTTTGCCTACTGGGAAGTCTCGGGCGAGACCATCGAACTCATGCGGCGGCACGTGGGCGCCGACGTATACAGCAAATCCACGTGGGTGCTCCGTGTGCTTGACGTGAGCGACATCTTCTACGACGGCACCAACGCGTGGCGCCAGATGGACATCGAGCTTGCGCCCTACGCCTCGAGCTGGTACGTCAAGGTGTGGGAGGCCGGCCGCACCTACATGCTCCAGTGCGGCATCGTGACGCCGGAAAAAAAGTTCTACAGCGCGGTCAATTCCAACGCGGTGCAGGTGCCGCGCGCCGGCGTGTCTTCGGTGCTCGACGAGGAATGGAGCACCGCCTGCACCGACGAGCTGATCCGGCTGGGCCTCAGGCGCGGGTTCGGATCGAGCGAAAATTCCTCACGGGTATCATCCGGCGGCCCCGCCGGCGGATCGGGTTCCGGTTCGGGTTCGCTTGAGTGACCGCAGCACCTTTCTTTCTGGGAATACGATGAACGCCGCCGCACCCATTCATGAGCCGAAAGGCCACCTCTGCCTCGTCCTGCACGCGCACCTTCCCTTTGTGCGTCACCAGGAATGCGACTACATCCTTGAGGAAAACTGGCTGTTCGAGGCGATCACCGAAACCTATCTTCCGCTCCTCGCGGTGTTCGAAAAGCTTGCCGCCGACGGCGTGCCCTTCAAGATCACCATGACCATGACCCCGCCGCTCACCACGATGCTCACCGATGGCCTGTTGCAGCAGCGCTACGTGCGGCACCTCGACCGGCTCATCGAGCTTGCCGGCAAGGAGTGCGTCCGCACCAAAAGCGAGCCCGCGTTCCACGCCGTGGCGCAGATGTATCTTGACAAATTCACCGCCTGCCGGCGCATGTTCGTGGACGCCAGCGGCTGCGACATCGTCAAGAATTTCAAGGCGCTCCAGGATCAGGGCGTGCTCGAGATCATCACCTGCGGCGCGACCCACGGGTTCCTTCCGACCATGCAGTTCAACCCCAACGCGGTGCGGACCCAGGTGCAGGTGGCGGTCGAGTCGTACCGCGAGACGTTCGGCAGGAAGCCCGTGGGCATGTGGCTGCCCGAGTGCGGGTACTACAACGGGCTCGAGAAATTCCTCGAGGAGGCGGGCATCCTCTATTTCTTCTGCGACGCGCACGGCATCCTGTTCGGCGAGCCGAGGCCCAAATACGGCGTGTTCGCGCCGGTGTTCTGCAAGGGCACGCACGTGGCCGCGTTCGGCAGGGACATCGAGTCGTCGAAATCGGTGTGGAGCTCCAAGGAGGGCTATCCCGGCGATTTTGACTACCGAGAATTCTACCGCGACATCGGCTTTGACCTCGACATCGATTACATCAGGCCCTACATCGACCCCATCGGCACGCGCATCAACACCGGCATCAAATACTTCCGGATCACGGGCAAGAACGACCGCAAGGAGCCCTACGATCGCCAGGCCGCGCTGGCGAAGGCCGCCGAGCACGCGGGCAATTTCATGTTCAACCGGGAGAAGCAGGTGGAATACCTCGCCTCCATCATGGACCGGCCGCCCCTCATCGTCGCGCCATACGACGCGGAGCTGTTCGGCCACTGGTGGTACGAAGGGCCCGAATGGCTCGATTTCCTCGTGCGCAAGATCGCCTACGACCAGAGCACCGTCGCATTGTGCACTGCGTCGGACTACCTCACCGCCAACCCGCGCAACCAGCTCTGCAGCCCCTCGTTCTCGAGCTGGGGCTACAAGGGCTATTCGGAGGTGTGGCTCGAGGGCAGCAACGACTGGCTCTACCGGCACCTTCACAAAATGGAAGAACGGATGGTGGAGGTGGCGCGCGCGCACACCGACCCGGACGCCGTGCTCCACCGCGCGCTCAACCAGATGGCGCGCGAGCTCCTGCTCGCGCAGTCGAGCGACTGGGCGTTCATCATGAAGACCGGCACCATGGTGCAATACGCGGTGCGGCGCTCAAAGGAGCACATCGCGAACTTCAACCGGCTGTACGACGACATCCAGAAAGAGCGCATCGACGAGAATTTTCTTTCGCTTCTCGAATCGCACAATAATATATTTCCTCATATAAATTACCGCGTGTATGCCTGAGGCGCGGGGCGTCTTTTTACAAAGGAGAGAGACCATGGCACGATGGGCAGGGGTGATGATGGCGGTGCTGATGCTTGCGGCCGGCTGCTTCGCGAAATACGGGCCGGAAAAGAAGTTCGATCTGTATATCACCACCGGATACGGGTTCGGCGTGGGCGGCAGTTACCTTGACCCATCGCAGACCTTCGATGCGGGGAGCCTTATCAAGCGTGAAGACCATTACCGGAACTTCGGATGGGGGATCAAGCTCGAAGGAGGGGCCGACTACCTGCTTATGGAAAAGCTGGCCGTGCAGGGAGGGCTCTGCTTCAATTTCGGGGTCCCCGGCATCAGCAGCATCCAGGATGATGGCGTTGGAACCAAAACGACTGCTAATTACGGATGGACCACCTTCGGCATCAAGGCGCTGTTGAAACCCAAGTTCCAGGTATTCGACCTGTTTGATGTATACACCGGATTCGGCATTGGCCTGTATTTCGCTTTTTCTTCGGCGGATATCACCCAAACTACTGCCACGACAAACTACTCCGTAAAAGCAATCGATGGCAACAATCCAGCCCTGGCCTTTATAGGTTCTTTGGGAGCAGAATATCCCCTTACTGAGAGCATCATTCTGTATGGGGAACTATATTGTGAACAAATGAGTTTTACCACGACACAAACCACCTATTCAAATTCAACATTTCCCAATAGCTATATAAAACCTGTTTATTACCACGAAGACGAAGCCGGCAGCCCTCCGCCCCCCAAGACCCCGGCCACCAACGTGGCGATCCGCGTCGGCGTGAGGTTCCCGTTATTTTAGGGCGATAACTATTATTTCCGAAAAGTCAGGCCCGGTTTTAACGCCGGGCCTTTTTTATTTTAAAATATCGTTCCGCTGATTCTTCTTATTTGGTAAATCATTTTCTTACCGATTGATTCATGCGATAGTGTTGCCATAAATCAGACTGCCTTTTGTTAAATACGACATTAAAACGACATTCCGCAACGTATTCCTACTCTTAAACAGAAAAGAATGATCCCCTTTACTGTTGCCAAAACCGGCAACGTTTATTGTTGTATGACATTGTCGGATAACTGCTGCGACGGTATATTTGGTAAAGAACGCGACCCGTTATAAAGGCATTTTGTGAAATCAGTTTTCGCATACCTTTCGTTCCGCGAATTCCTCCGCGACGGTTATAAGGCGCGGAAGGCGGTGAATGCGGCCTTCTCCTACCGGTTCATCGCGCGACGGCTTGGGATCAATGCCAGCACCTTTGTCCGCATCCTTCAGGGAAAGCGGAATCTCACCTTAAAAATGGTCGCGCCGGTCGCGGAGGTGTTCAAGCTTGGCAAGCGGGAAACCGCGTATTTTGGCCTGCTCGTAAGCCTCGAACAGGCCGGGAGCGACCAGGAAAAAAAACTTTATTTTGAAAAGGCGGTTTCGTTCAACAAGTCCGAGGTGATCACCCTGCTCGCGGACCGTTACGCGCTGTTCGAATCGTGGAAGTACATTGCAATACGGGAATTGCTGAGCCATTACCGATTCTGCGGCGATTACGGCGCGCTCGGCCGCATGTGCGCCCCGCCGATCACGCCGGGGGAGGCGCAGCGCGCGGTCGCGCTGCTTGCCCGGCTCGGTATGATCCGTAAAGACGGGAAAGGGTGCTATCTGCCCACCGACAAGTTCGTGACGGTCGGCGAAAACTGGCGGTCCATCGCCATCGCGAATTATCAGAAGTCAACCATCGCGCTCGCCGGCGAGGCGATCGAACGGTTTCCTTCCGACGAACGAGACATCTCCACCTGCACGGTGAGCCTCTCGCAGAAAGGACTCGCCCTTGTCAAGGACAAGGTCAGGACGCTGAGAAAGGAGATATTGGAGGTGGAGAACATGGACCCTGAATGCGACCGCGTGTTTCAGGTAAATTTCCAGATATTCCCGTTGAGCAAATCCACGCGCGGGGCGCAGCGATGAAAACATTCGGAACGTTACTCCTATTGCCGGTGTTCGCTGCGCTGCTTTCCTGCGGCACCGAGCCCATGCGGTGCGGCACCGAAACGGGAAACGGAACCGCGGGCCGGGTCGTGGGCCTTACCGGAAAACCCGTGGCGGGCGCAAGGGTCACGCTCGTGCCGGCCGGTTACAACGAGCTCGAGCCCCCGCCGGGATCGTTCATGCTGTGCAGCGGACAGACCGACAGCATGGGCAGATACCTTTTTGTCAATGTGCTTGCGGGCCGGTACAACCTGTTCGCCGACAGCGGCGCAAACAAGGCCTATCGCGATTCAATTTACATTTCCGGAAACCCCGGCGACACCATCGGGAAGATAGCGCTTGAAAAGTGCGGCTCGATCGCGGGCACCGCGCTGTATTCATCGGGCAGGAGCCTGGAAAACGGGTACATCGTACTTGAGGGAAGCCGCATCTACGCGCCGGTCAGCGCTTCCGACGGCTCCTTTTTCTTTCAGGACCTTGCGCCCGGAGCATACCTTGCAAAGGCGGTGACCCGGTCAAACGGCTATTTTGACATTCCGGTAACCCTCACCATCGGCGAAGGGCAGTCGGACACGCTTCGAAATCCGTTCCTGTTAATCAGCAGCTCCGTGACGGCGCTTGCCTCCGATACGTCCGGCGTGTGGATCGGGACCACAAACGGCCTTGCATGCCTGAGCAATGGAGCCTGGCGCGCCTACGGCCTGTATGACGGATTGTCGAGCAGCCGCATCAATTGCATAAACGTTGACAAAAGCGGCACCATATGGATCGGTACTTCGTTGCGGCTGGCACGCATCAGAAATGACAGCCTGACGGAAAATCTTACGTCTTTGAGTTATCCCCCCATCACGGATATTACCGCGCTTGCGTCCGACTCGACAGGGAACCTGTGGTTCGGCACTCCGCAGGGATTGTTCCTTTATGGTAAAGCGGGCGTCAACCAAATCACCAGCAATGATGCCCTTATAGCAGGCGGCTTGGGATCTTCTCAAAACGAATTAACCGCGGTTACAGCAATTTTATGCCTGCAGCAGGAGATCATGGTGGGAACCATGCACGGCATGTACTGGCGCGACAGCGCGAATGTCTGGAACACGATTGATGAACTCAATGACTTTGCAGTGTCATCGATGGTAGGCAGCGGAAAAGATTCCGTCTGGATCGGAACGAACCAGGGATTGCGTTTGTGGAACAGGACCAGCAAGACGCTTTCTGCGCCGTCCGACAGCATGCAGGCCGGTGCGATTACCTGCCTTGCCGCATCCGGCGGCGATTCCCTTTATGCCGGCGGAGCGAACGGTCTTTTTCTCTATTGTGAATCACGGTTTGTCAATATTGACCTTGGCGCGAGTGGCTCAAATATAAGCGCGATTGCGATTGATTCCAGAGGCGTTCTCTGGGTCGGCACAAATGAGGGAATAGTGCGGATCGAGAATGGACAGACAGAGATAATTCGATAATAAATTCTGTGTTCGTTTATCAATACCAAATGGAAGGAGCGGGGCATGAAAAAAATCTTTGTGGTACCGGTACTCATTGCAAGCACCGCATTCGCTCTCTACGGCGCAAATGAGGTGATTACGAATTTCAAGGACCCGACGATTGTGTGCGACTACTTGATTATTGCGACAAAAGATTTTGCCGGACCGGCAGTCACTTTGGCGCAGCACAGGAACTCGTTCAAGTACGACGACGTGGAAAACGCGAAGGTGGCGTACCTGGAGGACATTTTGACGGCGTTCCCGGGTTATGATTACAATCACCGGAATATGACATTGTGGACGGCGCTCAAGTGGGCAAAGACAAACTGGAAATCGACTTTTAAATATTTAGTTCTTATTGGAACGGACAATTTTGTCTTCAATCCGGCGGACACGAGCGTTGCAAGCAATGGATTGATGCCGACGTGGTATTCAACTAACACCTACGACTTGCTTAATTACTTAAACATGGTGTATATCAACCCGTCACCCGATCTTCCATGGGGGGAACCCTTCCCATGCCCAATTTCCGATGATGGGTATTCGAGTCTTACATCATCGAGTCCTCCAGAAAACTTTTTCATGGGACCCGGCGACACTGGTATTTCAATCGGCAGGATACCGGCGTCTACGCCCTTGCTCTGCAGCCTGTATGTTGAAAAAGTCAAGCGGTTCGATCTTGCGCGCCCAAAAGGTCCTTGGCGTAACAATGTGCTTGTAATTGCCGACGATGGCGCAAAAAAGGGAATTAATGACCCACTGCAGAGTGTATTTCAGGCAAATGCCGAAGAGATAGTAAATAATTCACTGCAGGGGTACATGGTCAGGAAACGCTACCTTTCGGCATTTCCGTGGGACCAATTTTATGAAAAACCAGCAGCGAGATCGGCAATTATTGAGTCAATTAATAATGGAACTGGATGGGCATTTTTCTATGGATACGGGGGCGCGCAGGAGCTAACGAATGAATTTGCTTTGGATGGCGAAAGTGTTATGGATTTTACAAACGACTCAATGCCATTTGTTTTTCTGTCCTTCACATCGACAAACGGATCAATTCTGGGGGCTCAAAATCCATCTCTAACGCCAATGTGTCAGAGATACCTCTTTAGCAAGAACAATGGTGCGATTGTTTACATAGCCAATCCTTTTGAATCATATGCAAGCTCCGATGCGGAAATCGGACAGGCTATTTTCTCCGAATTGAAAAAGAATTCTCATGCAAGCGTGGGCACTATTCTGGCGAGGGCAAAAGCGACATTAATGACTGCAACGGTTTATTCCTCACCTCCGGCCGCCGAGTATTTCTTGTTGGGCGATCCGGCCCTTCGTGTTAGCACCGGCGCTATCGACCTATCTGTCAAATCTTCGCCCGATTCTGCTCCGGTTAATTTAATTCTTTCTCACCAGGCCAGTGCCTTAAACACAAACTACTCAGTCACCTTTACCGTCCGCGATTCCATACCTTCCGATTCAGCCTCCAGTGCAGGATTTAACATGTCTTATTTCTGCGACAGCGCGATTGACACCGTCTCGGGTATTTTCCACGACAGTGTAAGCATTCCCCTTCCGCAATCATACCAGAAACCGCTCAAGGCCATTGTTTATGTCTGGAACGACACCGCGGACGGCCGCGCTGAAATAACCATCGGCGCCGGAGCAGCAAACCCGGTTTCACAGCCGCTTGCGAAAAAGGAAGTGCTGGGAAAGCCGGTGTTGAGTAAAATCCGCGGAGCGCTTGTGATTGCAAACCTGCTGCCGGGGCTCCATCAGATACGCATTTTCGACATACGGGGAAGAATCGTCTTTACCGGCGAGGCCGTCGCGAACTTGGGGAAAATAGCAATCAATGTTGGCGGAAAGAACTTGGGCTCGGGACGCTACATTCTGCAATTGCGCAGCAAGAACGCCGAGACGAATTTGCCGTTTGTCCATGTGGCGGGGGAGTAGAGAAAAACCTCTCTCGAAACCTGCCGTGGCGAAAGTGGGGTCGCAAAGAACGGGAAAGATCAGACAGTATTCATCAGAGATGTCTTGAGCTTTTTACTCTTCACGTCCTTTGAACTCTTTGCGATGAACTCTTTTTCTTCTCTGTGTCCTCCGTGCCTCTATGGCCGTCTTACCTTCTCTCACTCACTTCCACCGCCACGCTCCTGGCGTACCGCAGCGCCTGCGGCTTGTCAACGCGCACGGTCGCGCCTGTCACGCGCGGGTCCTCCATGACGATGGAAAGCACCCGCGCCGCGAGCTTTTCGATCAGGCGGTAGTGCGAGTTCTCCACTTCGGCGATGATTTTCCGTTTCAACTGCTTATAATTCACGGTGTCGGCCAGCGCGTCCGATGCCACGGCCCTTGACGCGTCGAACTCAAAGCTGATGTTCAGGATCACGTCCTGCTTCACGTCGCGCTCCCACTCGTTGTCGCCGATCACGGTGCGGAGCAGCAGGTCGACGATGGTCATTTTTACAAGGGGCATTTATACCTCCCACTTCGGTTTGTGATTGTCATTCCCGCGAAAGCGGGAATCCATGTATTTTTTAATTAATCGCTGGATGCCCGGTCGTAGCCGGGCATGACACATCAAGAAAACCTCATTGCATCAACTATTCGCGGTCATTATTCCATCATGAAAGATACTAAACCCCGCCGCAAAATGGAACTTCTCGCTCCTGCCGGGACCGTGGAAAGCTTTCGCGCCGCCATCGACGCGGGCGCAAACGCGGTATACCTCGGCCTCACCGGGTTCAACGCGCGGCTGCGCGCCCGGAACTTCACCGTGAAGACCCTGTCGTACGCGGTGCCGTTTGCGCACGACAGGAACGTTAAGGTATATGTGACCTTCAACACGCTTGTCAAGCAGGCGGAGCTGGAGTCAGCCGTGCATTTTTTGTACCAGCTTGAGCAGATCGGCGTTGACGCGATCATCGTACAGGATCTGGGCATTGCCATCATAATCAGAAAAAACTTTCCGCGCTTGCGCCTGCACGCGAGCACGCAGATGAGCGTGCACAACACCTCGGGGCTTGAAGCGTGCAGACGGCTCGACATACGGCGCGCCGTGGCTGCGCGCGAGCTCACGATCGCGGAAATTGGGAAACTGTGCGCGGCGGGCGGCGTGGAGATCGAAGCGTTTGCGCACGGCGCACTGTGCTATTCGCTCTCCGGCATGTGCCTTGCGTCGAGCTTTTTCGGCGGCATGAGCGGCAACCGCGGCAGGTGCACCCAGGTCTGCAGGCGCGCCTTCGACAAGGTACCTGCCGCCGGAGAGGCTGCCGGATATTTTTTCTCGCCCAATGATTTGTGGGCCATCGACCTGCTTCCGCAATTGGCCGACGCGGGCGTTGCCAGCCTTAAGATCGAGGGACGCATGAAGGGCGCGCAGTACGTACGGACCGTTGTGGCCGCTTACCGGATGGCGCTTGACAATCCGCAAAAGACCACCGCGGCAAAAGAAATGCTGCGCCATGACATGGGCCGGAGAAAAACCAGGCTGTTTCTTGAGGGGGCCTTGCAGGAAGGGATCATTGATGCGAAAAATCCCGCGGGCACCGGCATCTATATCGGAAAGGTGGAAAAATCATCGCCGCGGGAAATCACGATAATCTCAAATGAAGATCTAAATGTGGGAGACCTTTTGCGCGTCCAGCCTCGGAGCGGCGGGGAAGGCGTCATGGCGGCGGTGAGAAGCTGTTCAATCAAGGGCGGTGTGCTAACGGTTTCGCTTGACAAGGAGATCGCGTGCCTGCCCGGTGATTCGGTATATCTGGTCGGCCGGGGCGGTGAGAATGAAAAAGAAGAAACGAACCTGGCCGCGCGGCCCGCGCAGTACCGGGAACGCTGTCCCGAGGCGCGGAAAATCATGCAAGACAGCATGGCAAAAATTACAACGGACAAAAACAGGGACAGGAGACTTTTTGTCAAAATTGATTCGTACGGCTGGCTGCCGCTGGTGAACAAGCCTGAAATCGGCGGGATCGTCTGCGCTTTTGACAAAGAAGACATGCGCCGCCTCATGCACGACGGCCCGGCGCGCGAACGCCTCGGCCGTGCGGCGTATATTGAGCCGCCGCCGTTCGTTGCCGAGGAAGACCTCGGCCCGTGGCGCCGCATCATCCAGACGCTGTGCAAGGACGGCCCGTGCGGACTCATGTGCCAGAACCTGGGGCATGTTTTGCTCGAACCCGGCGTCAAACGCCTGCGCGCCGATTATTTGCTCTGGTGCGTCAACCGTGCATCGCAGGCCTCATACGCCGCCCTCGGGCTGTCGCATTTCACCTATTCGCTCGAAGACGATTCCATGAATATTCGGAATTGTTTTTCACAAAACGGCATGATCTACCTTTTCACGCATGTGCCGCTGTTCATTTCGCGGATAAGGCCCGTGCTCGAGGCGGGGGGCCATGTTGTTGACAGATTGGGAAGACAAACAATGACAAGGGAGAAAAACGGGCTGCATTATCTCCTGGCCGAAGAGACCGCGAGCCTTTTCAACAAGCGGCAATGGTTCGAGGAATTGGGGATTCAGACATTTTGTATTGATTTGAGTTTTATGAAGCCGGATGGAAAAGTTTTGGATGAAATAGTAGATTGCTATAAAAACGAGAAAAAATATCCTGGATCGTGTTTGTTTAATTTCAAGGGTGGACTGAAATAAAATATTTAATAAATAAAATGCGCGTTCCCCTCGCCTTCGGCTCGGGCTGCCACGGCCCCTTTATGCCTTCGGCGAGGGCCGGGCAGCACCGCGCTCCAGCGACGGCCTTCAGTCCCGCCTAACGCGGCAGCGAAGATTTGTTTCCCCAACGTACATCAGTGCCGCCAATCGAACCTTAGTTGTGATAACAAAAAAGTATTCCATCCTATCAACAGATCTCCGCGGGTGCGCCCAACGGATGGATGAAGCTTGCTGCCGTCGCTACCTGGCCGCACCCGGGAGAGGAAAGCGCCCGCCCAACCGGGAAGGGCGGAAAGCGCTGCCGAGGACCCCGCAGTCCCGTAAGGGGCGAGGAGGCCGAGGCCGGGGGAGACGACCCTTGGAAGTACCCGAAGGGGCATACCTCTCCCCCGATTGCATTTTATTATTTTATCAATAAATAAGACCTTAAATCAGGAGAAATTACCATGCTCGCCACAAGGATCCGCCAGAAAGACGCGGTGTTTTATTTCGTTTCGTATCCGGCCGAGGAACTGCTCGAAAAGGTCCGCTTCATCAGCCGCTTTTACGGCGAGGGCGAGTCGATCAAGCCCGAGGAAGTGCCGGAGGGCGACGAGATCGCCGCGTACATCGAGAAAATCGAGAAGACCGACAAGGCGTTCCAACGCGCGCTGTCGCGGCAGAAGATCAGGGCCATCAAGAACTTTTACGACACCGCGGTCTCGCAGCCGCCCATCCCCGGCACGGTGCTGCTGTTCACCGGCGAGAAGCTGGAGTTCTCCGCAATTGACAAAACAGGAAACATGGGCAACCTGCGCGATCCCGACGGCAGGTACCTCATCATCGACGGGCAGCACCGGCTCGCGGCGCTGCAGTTCTACCTCAAGGAAAAGGCCGCCGAGGCGCCCACGGTGCACGTGCCCTGCATCGTTTTCGACGCCAAGACCGAGGACTTCGCCACCGAGATGTTCGTGATCATCAATTCCACGGCCACGCGCATCAACAAGAGCCATCTTATTGACTTATACGAAAAAGTCTCCTGGGCGTCGCCCGACCGCAAGCTCGCGGCGAAGATCGTTGAAAAACTGTATTCCGAATCCGACAGCCCGCTGCGCTACCGCATCAACCGGCTGGGAGGCCGCTCGCGCCAGGAGAAATGGATTTTGCAGGCGGAGCTGTTCAACGAGGTCCACCGCTGGATCACCGAGGACGATCCGGGCCTTGCGAAGAAGTCCGACGACCTGGGCCGGCTCGCCGAGCGCCACTACCGCGCGGTGCGCGATTTTCTCAAGGCGGCCGAGCGCGTGTGGGGCGATGCGTGGGGGAATCCCGACTTCATGGTCACCAAGCCCGTCACCATCAAGGCCATGCTCCGCATACTGCCGTATTTGATTTCAGACACCGCAATCACCGAGGAAGAAGAGGAACGCGGCAAGCTCTGGGAAAAACGCCTTTCGGGCTGGGCCGAGCTGCAGAAGAGCTTCCGCAACGAGGGATTCTATGAAAGGTTTCCGGCCAAGGGGCAAGTGGAGAGAGTGTCAAGGGTGTTCAGGGAATTGAAGAAGGCGGCGGGGATTAGCGATTAGTTATTATTATTTGTTAATAAAAATATTTGATGGGGGAGGTCTCCCCCTGGGGTGCGGCTTCCACCGCCTCCTTCACAAGGAAGAAGAATGAAAGCCGGAGGCGGCGGTGATCCGCACCCGCACCCCCTCTTTGGCGCCGGTACTCCCTTGGCCTGCGATCATTCGGGTGGCTGTCGATCCCGCAGTGGTGGAGAGTTTACACGGCGGAAGAAGAAAAAATATTTTAGCCATGAAAGAAAATTATTATGGAATCTATTTGTGATTTCGTGGTAATCGGTCGTTGCAAGGGTGCGCCCAGTAAAAGGTTCGGACTTGAATCAAATGGTACCCGGCCGCACCCAGGAGAGGGGAGGCCGAGGATCGCCGCCGCCCTTCTTTTTTTCGGGCGGCGGAAGCCGAGGCCGGGGAGACGCCCCTTGGAAGTACCCGAAGGGGTATACTTCTCCCCCGACTGCCTTAATATTCATGACATCCTGGCCTTTATAAATTTTTGAATATATCTTTAAAGCGTTTTCCGGCCGAAGATCTCATCTCAACGACGATGAATCTTTGGCTCATTTTCTATCATCCCATCAACGCATACCGGGGAGTCGGCAGCCATGAAACTCGATGCGCAGGCAAGACAGCTCAACCAGATCATCAAAGCCGAAAACAGGCACGTGCATGCCATGCTGTCGGAAAAGGGGAGAAACATCTTTTTTCCCAAGCGCGGGATACTTGCCCAGACCGCCGAGGCGTCGGGCAAGGCGATCAACGCCACCATCGGCACGGCGCTCGAGGACAGCGGCTCGCCCATGTGCCTGGAATCTTTGTTGAAGCAGCTCAACCTGCAGAAGAAGAACATCTTCTCGTACGCGCCGAGCCCGGGCAGGCCGGAGATCCGCGCCATTTGGAAGGACATGCTTTACAAAAAGAACCCGTCGCTCGCTGGGAAGCAGGTGAGCCTTCCGGTGGTGACGAGCGCGCTCACACACGGGCTTTCCATGGCCGGATATCTGTTCTGCGGCAATAACGATTCGGTGGTCATACCGGATTTGTACTGGGAAAACTACGACCTTATCTTTTGCCATGGGTGCGGTTCTTCCATCGCGACGTATCCGACTTTTAAAGGCGAGGCGTACAATGTCGCGGGAATGGCAAAACGGCTCAATTGCTTGCCAAAAGGAAAAAAGATCGCGCTCCTGAACTTTCCCAACAATCCCACCGGGTACACCGTGACCGTTTCGGAGGCGCAGGCAATAAAAGATGCGCTTGTCAAGGCGGCAGACGCCGGCAACGACATCGTGGTGTTTGTCGACGACGCGTATTTCGGCCTGGTCTATGGGGACGGCATCATCAAGGAATCGCTCTTTGCCATGCTCGCGGACGCGCACGAGCGCATCCTGGCCGTCAAGTTCGACGGCCCGACCAAGGAGGACTACGTGTGGGGTTTCAGGGTGGGATTCGTCACCTTCGGGATAAAAGGCGGCACGCCGCAATTATACGGGGCGCTCGAGGCCAAGCTCGCCGGCGCGATCCGCGGGAACATCTCCAACGCGTCGAACATCGGCCAGTCGCTGCTGCTCAACGCCTACGCCGACCCGCAGTACTGGCAGGAAAAACAGGCGAAGTACTGCATGCTCAGGGCGCGATATCAGAAAATGCGTGAAATTTTCAAGGCGCATCCCGAATATGCCGAAGTGATGCGGCCGCTTCCGTTCAACTCGGGGTATTTCATGTGCGTGGAGCTTGCGGCCGGCAACGCCGAGGCCGTGCGGCAGAAACTCCTTGCGGCATACGACACCGGCATCATCGCGTTCGGAAACTTAATCCGCATCGCCTTCTCCTCGACGCCGCTTCCCCTGCTCGAAAAGCTTCTTGACAATATCTACAGGGCCGGCAGGGAAACGCGGAAGGGTTGACGCCCATGGCCACGACACCGTTGTCGCCGTTTTACGGCATCATCTTCGACCTTGACGGCACGCTCTACGTGCTGCGGTGGTTCATGAAGCCGCTCATATTCTTCCGGCTTTTTCCCGGCGGCATGCGGCTGCCCCGGTTTCTTGCGGTGCGCGAAAAATTCGCCGGCCGTGACATGGGCGATCGCGAACGGCTGCTCGCCGCGGTCGGCGGCGAGTTCGGCCGCGGGGAACGCATGCCGGCGGAGCAGGCGAAACAATGGATCACCGACAGGTTTTACCCCGCGTTCGTGGCGATCATGCCGTTCTTCCGCTTCTCACGGCCTTTCATCCGCAGGCTCCTGGGCGCGCTCAGGGAAAAAGGCGTCAGGCTCGCGGTTCTGTCCGATTACGGCTGCGTCAAGGAGCGGCTCGAAAAACTCGGGCTTTCCCCAACGATCTTTGACGCTGTTTCGTCGTGCGAGGATGCGGGCGCGCTCAAACCGCACCCGAGGCCGCTGCTTGCCATTGCGGAAAAATGGGGCATCGCCCCCGGCCAGATCCTGGTGCTCGGAGACCGGGCCGACACCGACGGCGCGGCGGCCAAAAACGCGGGCATGCAGTTTATAAGGGTCGCAGATTCATTGCTGCTTCCTCAAGGCGCAATGAGGTGGGGAACTATTAGCAGGATGTTGCTATCGTGATTTTTTCTGGCGTGTGCAGTGCTGACGGCGCTGTAAGAAAAATCAAGCGTTAAATTGTTCGATTTCCCTTTTCGTTTTGACCTATATCCCCAAGCCCCTCTCCGAAAGGAGAGGGGAATAAAAACAAGAATGGTAATTGACTTATGCCCAGCGCCAGGCAGGACTGGAGGCCGCGCTGGAGCGCGGTGCCGCCCGGACCCTGTTTTGTTGGGGCGGTCCGCGAACCGCCCCAACAAAACCTAGGGCCGTGACGGCCCGAGGCCGAAGGCCGAGACCGGAAGGACGGCCGCCGCTGCGCAGCAGCGGGGCGCCCGACTCTTTCTTAACAATATGCGTGTGGATTATTTACTTGACTCCGCCAATTTGAACAAACTATTATTAAGCTGTATTTTGTTATAAAAGTTCGCTGTCAAAAGGAGGAGCCGTCAGCCATGAGAGGAATAAACCTGGTTAAATTCGTCGTTTTCGCAGCGCTTATCGCAATGTGCGGCATAGGCGGGTGCGGCGGCAACAAGGCGCAGGCCAAGAACGACCAGTCGAAACTCGAGGAAGCAAAACAAGCCGCCGAAGACGCCGAAAAGAAGGTGTACGACGTCCGGCAGGAGCGCATGCGGCTTGAGGAAGAACGCGACCAGAAGAAACCCGACGTCAAATGAAAGTCCCGCCCGCCTTCCGGCTTGCGGTCGCCGCCGCCTTTGTCGCGTGCTGCGGCGTTGGCGCAGGCTGTTTCTTCATGAAGCCGGGCAAAGACGACCTGTCGAAGCTCGACGAATCCAAGAAGGCGGCCGAGAGCGCGGAGAAGAAACTCTCCGACCTAAAACAAGAACGCCTGCGCCTGGAATCCGATCTCAACCAGAAACAGGCCGAACTCAAGAAGTCCGAGGAAGAGCGCGACAGCGTAATGCAGAAAACCGGCAAATAACCGATGCCGTGACGATGTTCTTCTCCTCAGGCAATCCATCGAAGGCGCGGCATTTTTGTGCCATTCCGATGTCCCGCGCCGATGCGGCGACCATGCGTGCGCAAAAGCGGCCCGCGCAGGACCGCCGCCATGCAGCCGCTCCTTTCGCAAGAACCTTTGCCCTATGAATCCAGTTTCCCGGCTTATTTCTTTTTTCCTGAAGAAAAGCGCGGGCGGCGCTCATGCCCCCCGGGATGCCGCGGGCACACGGCGTTCCGGCACTCCCGCCAAGCGGGCCGCAGGCGTATTCGGCCTCTGGGCGGTGCTGCTCTATGCCGCCGCCGGCGCCGCGCTCTTTTTTCCTTATTCGTCAACCACTGAGCCGTTCGACCTGCCGCGCGAGGGAGAGATCGCCAAGCAGACCATCATCGCGCCCTTCACCTACGATGTGGTCAAGATGCCAGAGGAACTCGCGCGGGAGCAGAAGGACGCTTCCGCCAAGGTGCTCCTGGTGCTCGACTGGAGCCAGGACGCCTCGAAACTCATGCGCCGGAAGCTGAGCGAGCTGCGGGCGCTCTTCGCCTCGTCCGGCGCGCTGCCGGGGGATTCACTGCCGCCGGCCGCGGCCGAGCTGCTCAACCGGCAGCTCTCCATCGCATCGGTAAAGACGCTTAAGAAGTTCCCGCAGCTGCTGGAGCAGGCCTGCGAGGGCGCAACCCGGGCGCTTGACAAAGGCGTCTGCGCCACGCTTGTCGTGAAGACCGGCGACCAGCGCGACGCCATGCGCGCGCGTTTCAACACGCCGTTCGACCGGTACCTGCTGTACGACAAGGACTATGTCACGCTGCGCAAAGGCGCGGCCGAGGCGCCGGCGCCGCTGTCGGACATCCGCGTGAAGGAGGAGGCGCTCGAGGCCGTGATCAAGCCGCTCAAGGACAGCCCGCGCGCCGACCCGGCCGCGCTCAACGCGGTCTACGAATTTCTGTGCGCCGCGGTGGCGCCCAACGTGTTTGTCAACGAGGCCGAGACCGCGCGGCGCAGGGAGAAGGCGGCGCAGGACGTGCTCCCGATCAAGGGAAAAGTCATCAAGGAGACGGAGATCGTGCGGAAGAACCAGGTGGTGACCGCCGACATCGTGGAGCGCCTGTATTCGCTGAGCAAAACGGAAGAGCAGATGGACTACAAGACCCACGCGTTGCGCTCGAAGGCCGCCAATGCGGGAAACTGCTTCGTGGTGGTCGTCGTTCTGGGGTTCATCGCGTTTTACCTCAAGCGGTTCCAGTGGAAGATCGTGGCCACGCCGAAGCGCGCGTTTGCCTTGGCCACCATCGTGGTGGTGCAGGCGGCGGTCATTCGCCTGGGGCTCCTGGTCGCGCAGCGCCTATTCGAGTCGGCCTCGTCGGGCGCGCTCGTGCCCGAATACATCGTGCCCACCTCGGTGGGCGCCATGCTCGCCGCGATCCTGTTTGACATACGCGCGAGCTTTCTCGTGTCGCTGTTCACCGCGGTGTTTTTCGGCATGTCGCTGGGGTTCAATCTCCAGATGTTCCTGCTTTCGCTGCTCACTTCGATGATGGCCGGTTTTTTCACCGGCGACATCCGCTACCGCTGGGACTTCATCAAGGCGGTGCCGCCGGTGTTCCTGGTGTACGCCGTGCTTATCATCGTGCTGCAGGCGCTGGGCTACCGCTTCTTTGCCGGCGTGGTGCTCGAGAACCTGGGGCTCGCGCTTATCAACTGCGTGGCGTCGGTGTTCCTCGTCATGGTGACCACCATGGTATTCGAGAACCTGTTCGACATCGCCACCGACATGACGCTCATCGAGCTGTCGGACATGAACAATCCCGTGCTCAAGCGCCTGTCGATCGAGGCGGCCGGCACCTACAACCACAGCGTGCTCGTGGGCAACCTCGCCGAGTCGGCCGCCGAGCGCATCGGCGCGAACTCGCTGCGCGCCCGCGTCGCGTCGTATTACCACGACATCGGCAAGCTCAACAAGGCCGACTACTTCATCGAAAACGCGCACGACAAGAGCCGGCACACCAAGCTCGCGCCGAGCATGAGCGCCCTCATCATTTCCGCGCATGTCAAGGAAGGGGTGGAACTGGCCAGGGCGGCGCGACTGCCCCGGGTGATCCAGGACGCCATCCTGCAGCACCACGGCACCAGCACCGTATCGTATTTTTATGAGAAGGCCAGGCAGCAGGACCCGCACCACCAGGTGCAGGAGGAGCATTTCCAGTATCCGGGGCCCATACCGCAGACGCGCGAGAACGCCATCATCATGCTCGCCGACGCGGTTGAGGCCGCATCGCGCAGCCTCGCGACCTCGTCGCCGCGCCTTTTGCGCGAGCTCGTGAAGAAGATCATCCGCGACAAGTTCCTCGCCGGCCAGCTTGACCAAAGCGACCTGACGTTCCGCGACCTCGACGACATCGCCGAGGGATTCATGCCGATTTTGCAGGGAATATTCCATACACGCGAGATAAAAGACACCAAGGAGCTGAAACGTGAACAATAAGCAAGGGTTCGTGCGAAAGCACTTCTTCATCGACCGCAAGATGCAGGGACGCTACATGCTCACCCTGCTCGTCCCGATGCTCATTTTGCTCGTCTTCTTTCTCATCACGCTCTACTACGCGTCGCAGAGCATCGTGAACACCACCACCCGGACCATCAAGGAGGAGGTGGAGAACAAAATCGCCACGCAGTTCCAGGACAATCCGAACCCTCCGGCCGAGGCCTACCAGGCGCTGCTGGTTGACATTAAAAAGTATGTGCGCGATTTTTCGAGCGACGCAAAGTACCGCAAGGCCGTGCTCTCGTCGCTGCTCGTGATTTTCGGCGTCGGCATCCTGCTCATCGCGGCCCAGATCGCCCTGCTCACCGTGTTCTTTTCGCACAAGCTCGCCGGCCCCATCTACCGGCTCGAAAAGGCGTGCCAGGCCATCATCGACGGGAATTACGCGGAGAAGATCTCGTTACGAAAGGGCGACGAGATGCAGAACCTCGCGCACCTGCTCAACGAAGCGGTCCGCGCCTCGAACGAGCGGCTGTGCCTCCTGCGCGACGCGAAAACCGACGAGGAAAAAGAGAAGATCGTGTCAACGCTTAAAATTTGATGTTGACACGTGGAGGCATTTCAACTAATTTAATACATCTTTTTTAACAGGTGGAACATGTTCGGCGCATTGAATTATAAACTGTTCGGACTGAGCTTTGCCTTGCTCGTGCTCGGCTACATCTGCCTGGGCCAGGGGCCGGTGACCAACCAGCTTTCGTGGAGCGTCGCGCCGGTCATCCTGGTGGGGGTCTATTGCGTTCTGCTGCCCATCGCCATCGTGATCAGGGGCAAAGAGGACACCGAAAAGAAACGCTGAGCCTTCGGGCGTTTAGCTCAGTTGGTATAGAGCACCTGCCTTACAAGCAGGTGGTCGTAGGTTCGAATCCTACAACGCCCAGATTATATACCGCCTCGGTTGTGTGCAGGAAAATTGTAAGGGGGCTGGTAGTTCAGTTTGGTTAGAACGCCGGCCTGTCAAGCCGGAGGTCGCGAGTTCGAGCCTCGTCCAGCCCGCCACTTAAAAGGCCCTAAATTCCGCGAAATTAGCGGAATTTGGGGCTTTTTTGATGCCCAAAAGCGGCGGCGGCACTCCTTTGAAAAACTACCAAAACCCCCCAAATCCGGTACTAGTACAAGCAAAAACGTACATTTTTTCTACACTTTTACCTTCAAAAGGAATATCGTTGCACACTGATTTTTGTTGATCCGGGATTTAAAAGGGGGGCGCGACTAAAGTCCGAACAAGGCAGACCCGCTAATTGGAATGTTTCAATCCACGCGCCCACGCGGGGCGCGACCGAGGCCGCGACCACCTTATCTTTCTTGAGATGTTTCAATCCACGCGCCCACGCGGGGCGCGACCGGACAACTATTCATCGCTCGAAGTGTTCTACAGGTTTCAATCCACGCGCCCACGCGGGGCGCGACTCGAGACAGAGCTCGCGCGGCGCGCCCTTTACAACAAGTTTCAATCCACGCGCCCACGCGGGGCGCGACCAAAAAACAGACTTTAATTTATCAACCGTGAACCGGTTTCAATCCACGCGCCCACGCGGGGCGCGACCAGGAAGCGATGGATAAATTCTGATGGCCGGCTCGTTTCAATCCACGCGCCCACGCGGGGCGCGACCGAATACGTCTGCGATACGCTGCGTTCCGTCGCCGTTTCAATCCACGCGCCCACGCGGGGCGCGACTACCAGCAACGAGCGGCACGTGGTTCCCGTTGTCAAGTTTCAATCCACGCGCCCACGCGGGGCGCGACGCACATCTGACATTGGCACGATATTTTTCCCGCCAGTGTTTCAATCCACGCGCCCACGCGGGGCGCGACCCAAACATGTCCCGCGCTCTGCTGCGCGATTATAGTTTCAATCCACGCGCCCACGCGGGGCGCGACTAGGGCCTCGCCGTCCTCTGTGCCGGTGCCGGACATGTTTCAATCCACGCGCCCACGCGGGGCGCGACCGGATCGTCCCTGTTGCTTCTATGTTGGCCTCATTGCGGTTTCAATCCACGCGCCCACGCGGGGCGCGACATGAGATCACGAGCGCCAAGGCCGTGGAAGTCATGTTTCAATCCACGCGCCCACGCGGGGCGCGACAGGAAAGAAAGGTTTTGTTTGTGTTGGAGAGAAAAAGTTTCAATCCACGCGCCCACGCGGGGCGCGACCGAGAGGAATTCAGTACGAGGTTTCGTATTTTAATGTTTCAATCCACGCGCCCACGCGGGGCGCGACCCGCTGAGCGGGGCCGTG
>Ga0335081_10000113_pt1 | contig 159773 bp, 132 predicted proteins | sample Lox_Sample_35_FD_206713 | JGI IMG/M metagenome (GOLD analysis project Ga0335081, IMG submission 206713) | Soil microbial communities from Loxahatchee National Wildlife Refuge, Florida, United States - Lox_Sample_3.5 | ecosystem: Environmental > Terrestrial > Soil > Wetlands | place: USA... | reverse complement strand
AAACCATCGAGACGGCTTCATGAATGCTGAGTGTGCTAACGACGGACTGTCTCAACAGAGGGGTTCTACCAGAGAAGAACTGCAAGTGTGCCAATTTTAGTTTGTCTCAGCAGAAGGGTTCACCTCAGGTCTGTGCGCCAAATGTGGGCCAAGCTTTATGGTCGGCATCAGGACACGCAGGAGGCCACGGGTTCGAGTCCCGTCGCTCCCGCCATTCTCTGCGACAGTTGTGCAGAATAACCAATCCTTCCACACGGCAAAGACGAAAACGCCTACTTTGAGTGTTTCGAGAGATGTTCGAAGCGATAGGCTAACTCCTTGCAGCCAAGCATGGCGCGCCTTGCAAGTAGATTGGCGCGTTGTGCTAGTGCGCCCCTCCGGCATTGACATCTAAAGTTGTGAACGAGCGAACGTAATAAAGGAGATCGATCATGCAAGGAACCATGCTCTATGGCCCGCGGGATATCCGTTTCGAAGATCGGCCGGAACCGAAAATTACAAAGCCAACCGATGCGATTCTCCGCCTCTCGGCCACATGTATCTGCGGATCAGACCTTTGGTCCTATCGCGGCATTCAGTCGATTGCGCAGCCGACCCCGATGGGACACGAGTACTGTGGCATCGTGGAAGAGGTTGGTAAAGAAGTAAGGAACATCAAGCCCGGCCAATTCGTCGTCGGCTCGTTTGCAACTTCCGACAATACCTGCGTCATCTGCCGAGACGGCTATCAATCATCGTGCATGCAGCGCGAATTCATGAGCGAGGCGCAGGCGCCGTATTTGCGCGTTCCCTCTGCGGACGGGACGCTGGTCGCAACCAAGGATCTGCCGTCCAAGGAATTGCTTCCGAGTCTGCTGGCGACATCCGACGTTCTGGGCACCGGTTGGTTTGCCGCGGACGCAGCGGACGTGAAACCTGGCAAGACGGTTCTGGTCGTGGGCGATGGCGCAGTCGGACTCCTTGGTGTGCTTTCAGCAAAACAAATGGGCGCCGAGCGGATCATTGTCATGAGCCGTCACCCTTCTCGGCAGAAGCTCGCACGCGAATTTGGCGCGACCGACATTGTGGCCGAGCGAGGAGATGCTGGCGTTGCGCGGATCAAGGAACTGACCAAGGGAATCGGCGCAGATTCAGTTTTGGAATGCGTCGGTACTCAGGAATCCATGATGCAAGCCGTCCAATCTACACGCCCAGGCGGATACGTCAGCTATGTTGGCGTTCCTCACGGCGTCGAGCTCAATGGTGAACAGTTGTTCTTTGCGCACGTGCATCTGCATGGCGGGCCGGCCCCGGTGCGCCGCTACTTGCCTGAACTGATCAAGCTCGTGCTGAACGAGAAGATCGATCCGGGCAAGGTCTTCGACTTGACTCTGCCTATTGATCAGGTCGCGGAAGGCTATCGGGCCATGGACGAGCGTCGCGCGATTAAGGCTTTGCTGAAGCCGTAGGAGAAGGCCACGGTAGCAAAGCACACGGTGTGCAGGTCGGTGTGAATTGTAGCCAAGAGGTTGAGAGGTGTAGGAGATCACTATGGCTCGGATCGTTGTTATTGGTGGAAGTGGACATGTCGGAACTTACCTCGTGCCCAAACTTGTCGAGCGTGGATATGAGGTTGTAAACGTAAGCCGCGGTACCGCGGCGCCCTACCGACCACATCCAGCATGGAAGGCGATCGAACAGGTTGTCGCGGACCGCAAAGCTGAAGAAGCAGAAGGTAAATTCGGCTCGCGGATTGCTGCTCTTAACGCAGACATAGTCATCGACATGATCTCGTTCGAGCTTGAAGGAACGCAGCAACTGGTCGAGGCGCTGCGCGGGAAGGTCGAGCACTATCTGTTCTGCAGTTCCATTTGGGTGTATGGACACGCAACCTCGGTCCCGTCTACTGAGACCGACCAGACAAACGCTATCGACACATACGGGATCAACAAGGCGAAGATCGAAACCTGGCTTCTGCAGCAGGTTCGGAAAAATGGCTTTCCCGCCACAAGCTTCCGTCCGGGTCACATCGTTGGCGAGGGCTGGGTGCCGATCAATCCTCAAGCCAATGCGAATCCTGCTGTTTTTACGGTGATCGCCCGAGGTGAAGAACTCGTTCTACCTAACCTGGGGCTGGAGATGCTGCATCACGTCCATGCCGACGATGTTGCGCAGTGGATCATCTGCGCCATAGAAAGAAGAACAGCGTCGATTGGTGAGGTTTTCAATACGGTCTCGTCGCAGGCTCTCACTTTGCGTGGCTATGCCGAATCGATGTACCACTGGTTCGGACGGGAACCACGAATCTCCTTCTCGCCCTTTGATCAGTGGAAGCTCAGGCTGGAGAAAAGCGACGCCGAGTCCTCCTGGGGACATATCATGCGCAGTTCCTGCGTTTCCATCGAGAAAAGCCGCCAGCGTCTTGGTTATAGTCCCCGATTCTCCAGTCTTGAGGCGATACAACAATCCGTTGCGGCGCTCATTGCCTCAGGCCGGATCACCGTCCCGAAAAATGAAGGTAAAGCAAAGAACGGCTAAACAGTAACGGAGGAAACGAGAAGAATTTTGGGGAGAGGAATTACGTCATGAGTAATCCATTGGACTTTACGGGCAAGGTGGCGCTGGTCACCGGAGCCGCAGCGGGCATGGGACTGGCTACCGCAAAGGCGTTCGCCGAAGTGGGCGCGACTGTCGTGTTGGCAGACTATAAAGAGGAGACAGTGAAGGCAGCGGCGCAGCAGCTAGTCGCCGCCGGTTACAAGGCAATTGCTGTGGGCTGCGACGTGAGTGACGACGCGCAGGTCGCGGCGATGGTGGACCGCACCGTTGCCGAGTTCGGACGCATCGATGCAGCGTTTAACAATGCGGGCGTCATGGCCCACATCGCTCCTACCGCCGATAGCACGCGTGAAGACTGAGACCGCGTAATCGGAATCAATCTGCGCGGCGTGTGGAGTTGCATGAAACACGAACTCCGGCACATGGAACGTCAGGGCAGCGGCGCCATCGTCAACAATGCGTCGGTCGGCGCGTTGACCGGCAACCCCGGAATCGCTTCCTATATAGATTCGAAGCATGGCGTGGTCGGCCTGACGCGGACGGCCGCTCTGGAATACGTCAGACAGGGCATCCGCGTGAACGCGGTGAATCCCGGCCTGATTGACACGCAGGTCGCCCGCGATGTCGTCAACGGTAACGAACAAGCCTATGAAGATATCGCGAAGAATGTTCCCATCGGTCGCGCAGGTAGGCGTTTCGCCGGACGCGGTCCTGCGGCAAGCAGGCCTGCCAACAGGCTTGTTCAAATTGGAGAGAATCCTTGTCAGCACTGAGGAGTTCTTTGCGCTGTATCGAGGGATCGCGGAGGCCGACAACGATCCTGGTATCGGCCTGCGGCTTGGGACCGAGGAACGGGTCGAGCGCTACGATCCGATAAAGCTCGCGGCGCTCTCCGCGAGGTCGTTCCGGGATGCCGTCGAGCGATCTGCGCGTTACAAGCAACTTACTGTCCGGAGAAAATCCGCCTGTTGGAACGAGGCGGTGAATGCGCTATCAAATTCGTCTGGGTGTTGGCTCACGAGCAAGAGCCTGCCTTGCTCGTCGACGTGTGCTTCGCATGGATTCTTACGCTGGGGCAGCGAGGTACTGGGCGGCCGCTGCGTCCCAAGCGAGTCGATTTTGAACGTACTGTCGCGAATCGCGAAATGTATGAGGCACATTTCCGCTGCCCGGTGAAGTTCAAGGCCCCGCACAATGCGCTGATATTCAGCAAGTCGGATATGGATCTTCCATTTGTCACTTACAACGCCGATTTGCTGGCGACGGTGGCTCCGCAGCTTGAAGCGGAACTGAGTGAGCAACTCGCACAAAAGACCTTTAGCGAACAGGCAAAGGGCATTTTGAAGCAGTTGCTCGCAGGGCAGCGTCCAGGAATAGACGATCTCGCGAGAGAGTTGCACCTGAGCACTCGGACTTTGCAGCGCCGCCTCACCGATCAGGGCATCACGTTTCAGCGCCTGTTGGACGAGGCGCGTCATGAACTGGCTCGTCACTACCTGCTCCATTCTTCTCGGGAACTGAACGAAACCGCCTATCTCCTTGGCTACGAAGACGCCAACTCCTTTTTCCGGGTGTTCCAGCATTGGGAGGGAACGCCGCCCGGACAATGGCGATTGCGAGCCTGGGATACGAAGCAAGGTTGTGTGCCGCAGACATGAATACCCCAGCGGTTCACGCAGTGAACATGATTACGATTGATGGACGGGAGTACCTGGTTGATACGGGTTACGCTGCCCCGTTGCTGGAACCAATCCCTCGCGATCTGGAGACTGACTACGACAAGTTGGGCAGGGACCGTTATGTGCTCAAGCCACAAGATGCAAACGGCTTCGCTAGATAACCGTGGCGCAAGGCTCCGTCACGATAGAGTTCGAGGCGTGAACAGAGCCAGGAAGATTGAGGATTTCAGCCAGGTAATTGCAGGGTCGTTCTCTGCGAACGCAACCTTCCTCAATTCGATTTTGCTGGCGCGATTCTATCCCGGTCGTTCTGTCGTCATTCACAATTTGACGCTGATCGAATCAGGCAGAGACAATTCGAAGGTGTATCCGTTGGGAAGTCGTGACGAATTGATCGGCGCGATTGAACAACACTTTGGTCTGACCCGAGAGATTATCAGCGAAGCGGTCGCTGGACTTGGCAGCTTGCAGGACGCCTGGAATTAGCAAGGTCATCTGAAAAAACGGTCGCCCGCTCGTGGGATGATGCCGCAACCGTTCCGCGTTTCTGGACGTGGAAGTAAATTTTGGTACCCCACACCCAGGCCCCAAACGGGCTGCCGACTTAAAGTGCAAGGATCAAACGAAAATTAGGCGCAGGGGCCCAATTACAGTCATCCGCCGATCGCACGACGCACTCTAGGGCACGGGTACGGGGATTCGTAACCGGGGTATCCTAGTAATCCTACACATACATATAACGCGTTATATGTGTTGGAACGAAATGAATCGTCGGGCTTTGGGCGGGCTAGTGCATGACCTACACGACCGCGAGAATAACGCGCGCGTAGGCCGGTGTTCGCGGATACAAGGGCGCGCGTCGAAAAAGGCTAGCCCAAAGAAAGGCGTGATGGAGGCCGTTGAGCGTTAGTCGCAAATCTCACTGTCCTCCCTAGGTTTTCAGTCCTCAAACCTCGCCATCGGTCGGGTTCTTCGAACAAGCATTCAGCGCGAGGTCAGGAGCGGTCGTGGGTCTTCGAGGGACCAGATCTGCTCACATTCCGCGATTGATTCCGCTTCGGGATCGTTCAACTTTTCCCGAAACATGGAGTGCAGCCGTGCACGTAGTGAAATGCACTTCAGTTCGTTCCGTCGTGGATCGCGAGGGTCGTCCAACCCGATGATTCGGTAACACTCTGCAACCGACTCCTGTTCGAAACGAAGCCTCTTCGCTTCCTCTTGTTCAAACTCGACCCTCACCTGCTCGTATCGGACAATGTACGCCTGCATCTCTGCCCGCTGTTCGGGCGTTGGAACATGTCTGTGAACCGTGCCGTACCGCGGGCAATCCGATCTCTTGCAGTCTTTATCTGGATGAACGAGAATCGATGTACTCTTATCGATTAGCTCATAGAACCAGCCCTGCTTAGCCCACGACGCCATCTTGCTCAGGCTCCATCTGTCCCAGGCGTTCATAGCAGCACCAGCCCGTCGTCCTGCATGCCCTCGGCCAACGCCCAGGCGTATCTGTGCTCAGCGACTAGTGTGGTGCCGAACCAGTGCGAGTCCGGGTGGACGTTGGCTTCCATCCAGCGTTTAGCTCTCGCCGTCAGCGGATTGAAGAGAAAGACGCTTCCTTCGTTGTGAACTAAAACGTCGGGCGTGTTCTGGGGCTGAAGTTGGCGAGAATTACGTCGTGACATGCGCGTCTCCTTTAAGCAAACGCGCATCAGGTCCGAAAAAGAAATGCCGCCGTCAGGCGGCTCGTGGAGACTATTTACAGGTCTCTGTCACATCGCCTTGCGGCAACCACCGTGCGTCTCCCGTCGGTTGGTGGCCCTTGCGGGCTCTCCTGATGCTGAGCTCATTATAGATGCTGTCGCGACTTCCTCAATGGCAGTGTAGTGACCTCACTGTAACCATCAAACGTGATGGTCAATACCAGTCGAGACAACAATTCAAGGCTCTGGGTCTCATGAGCGAGTGGGAGGCACGACTCCTTTACCTGCCTATTGTTCGTGCTGATCGTATAAATTGTTATTTGCGCAAGCTGGGCAGCTTCGATTGCTTGAGCGAGAGTGAGCGCACTCGCATTGTCCTCCCCGTCGCTCAGAACGATAAGAACCCGGGCTGCCAGCTCATCATCGTGCAATCCGTACAATTTCTGGCAAGCGGCCCCAATCGCATCGTAAACGGCCGTCTCTCCCCCTGACCGTAACAATGAGATGCTCTCGGATAGGAGGGCAAAATCGCTCGTGAAATCCTGGAGCAAGATCGGCTGCTTGTTGAATGCCAGGATAAAGGACAAATCTTTATTAGGACGCAGAATGTCTCGAAGGAACCGGCTGCTCGAATCCTGTTCGAATCTCAGCCGTCTGGAAATTGAGTCGCTGGCATCCAACAACAGACCAACCCGCAGCGGAAGCTCACTCTGATGAAGGAAGAGCGAAATTCGTCTCGGTGGCTTGCGGTCGTCGGTGAGCGTTATATCCTCAATCGCCAAAGTATCGACGTACTTGCTGCCTTTCGTGGCGGTAAAGAATACCATTACCTCGTCTACGCGGGTGCGAATCGTCCACGAGGATGGATCTATAACTTCCCCTGCCGTCAACTGTCTTTGGACAGGACTGGCAGTCGGAGTTGCTGGGAAGCAGCCGATACACTCCTGTGCGAAGAGTGCTTTCGCTAGCATCAAAACTGAAATCCAGAGAAGGTCAAGCGGGGCTGAACGGAAGTGGAAAGTCAGCCACTTCATGGCTTTTATTATGAGATCTATCGGCCTACGCATCATTCTCTTCAGGTATCTGAGGCTGGCGTTGAGTATAGGGCGATCCGAACCAGTGCTAACACTGGCAAGACGAACAGCAACCTGCTTTTTCGGGCAATAATTGGTAATTATGTACTTGTGCCCCTGATCTCAGTTGCGTTGCTCCTTTGGTTCCACGCCACGCCGATGGTTGCGGCGGGATTTCTGGTTGCTGCTGTCTGTCCTGGCGCGCCTTATGCCCCGCCATTCACGGCAATGGCAAAAGGAAACGTAATCATCGCGGTAGGGTTGATGATCGTTTTGGCGGCATCCTCTGCGATCCTCGCCCCCTTGTTGCTCGGATTCCTGCTGCCTCTAGCTGCTGGCAACGCCTCTGTACAGATTGATGTTTTCAAGATCATAAAAACCTTGCTGGGAGCTCAAGTGCTGCCATTGATTGTTGGCCTTTGGATCCGCCACAGTCACCCAGTATTTGCCAGAAAACTGAAGAAGCCTGCTGGAACTCTCAGTCTGTTGCTCAATGTTCTTTTGCTCGCCGTGATCATCTCAGTTCAGTCTCAAACGCTCGCACAAATTAGAGTCCGAGCGTATTTCGCTATGCTTTGCCTCCTTCTTGGGACCCTAGTCGCCGGTCGCTTATCGAGTAAACGAGGCGTGGATGACATCGCTAAAAGCTTGATCCTCACTACCGCGGTCCGCAATGTTGGAGTCAGTCTGGTGATCGCTTCTGGAAGTTTCCCTGGTACAGCTGCCATCACAGCCGCAACCGCGTACGGAATCTTTCAGACTGTTGTCATAGCCCTAATCGCGCTTCTCTGGGGCCGATACACGCCGCGGATTTCGTTGGTCGAGGGGAAAGCCGCATAACGCTTGTCACTCCTATCGGAGTGGAACGTCTCACGGAGACGCTATCGCAATGCACGTATCGAGTGTAAGAAAGATGATTCGAGCCAAGCCTGCAGCGTGGAAAGCTCTTCAGAGCCACTTTAGAAAGCTGCGATCGATGCATATGCGAGATCTTTTCGCCGGCGATCCACTCCGGGCTGAGCGGATGACTGCTGAAGGCGCCGAGCTCTACCTGGACTACTCCAAGAACCTGATCACGTACCACACGGTCCAGCTTCTGATTGACTTGGCCGAAGAATCGGGACTACACGCTCGAATTGACGCAATGTTCCGCGGCGAGAATGTCAATGTTACGGAGAAACGTCCGGCGCTTCACGTAGCACTTCGCGCTCCTAAGGGCGCTGCAATCTACGTGAATGGCGACAATGTCGTTCCCAAAGTTCACGCGGTGCTCGACAGGATGAGGCACTTTTGTGACTGCGTTAGAAGTGGAGACCTTAAAGGACATTCAGGAAAACGGATCCGAAACGTTGTGAACATCGCCGTCGGCGGATGCCAACTCGGTCCCATGCTGGCCATCGAAGCTCTGCAGCAATACGCCGATCCCTCGCTCCTAGTCCGATTCGTAACAAATGTCGACGGCACTGATCTCGAGCAAGCGGTGTGCGATCTCGAGCCCGGAGAGACACTTTTCATCATTTCGTCGAAAACCTTCAACACTCTCGAAACAATGACGAATGCAGAGACAGCCCGGAAATGGCTGGTGTCTGGCTTCGGAGGAGATCAACAATCGGTCGCTAAACACTTCGTTGCTGTGTCGGCTGATTCCGCGAAGGTGATGCAGTTCGGAATTGACACACCACACTTTTTTGAATTTTGGGACTGGGTAGGGGAACGTTATTCGCTCTGCTCGGCAGTGGGCCTTTCTACGATGATGGCAATAGGTCCCAAGAATTTTGAAGCCCTGCTGGATGGCTTCCACCAAATGGATGGGCATTATCTTGCGACCCCATTTGATCGAAACTTGCCAGTTCTTTTGGGACTGCTGAGCATTTGGTACAACGATCTTTTTGGTGCGGATAACATCGCGATTGTCCCTTACGAGAGATGTCTTCACAAGCTGCCTGCTTTCCTGCAGCAACTGATAATGGAAAGCAATGGTAAGCACATCACACAGATCGGGACGGAGGTCACGCAACGGACTAGTCCGGTTTGCTGGGGAGACGAGGGTACCAACGGCCAACACGCTTTCTTCCAGTTATTACACCAGGGGACGAGTCTGATCCCTTGCGACTTCATTGGCTTCACGGAACCCGTTCACCACTTGGGCCGGCATCATGACGTACTCATCGCGAACATGCTCGCACAGAGTGCCGCACTGGCTTTTGGTAAGACGACGGAAGAAATAAAGCGGGAAGGTACACCGGATTGGCTGGTGCCGCACCGCGTGTTCGACGGAAACCGTCCTTCGAACATCATCATGGCCCAACGCCTCACACCCGCAACGCTAGGCAACTTGATCGCACTCTATGAACATTCTGTGCACACGCAAGCCGTAATCTGGAACATAAATCCATTCGATCAATTGGGAGTTGAACTAGGAGAGCAAATCGCTCAGGCGATCTTGCTGCAACTGGAAAGCACTCAGGATTCAAAACTCGATTACGACAGCTCGACCTCAAACCTCATCCGCCGCTACCGCGCACTTAGAGGAAAATCATGCGCCGCCTGAGGATCAAGTATCCGGAAAGGTGGAACGCCAAAGTTATGGCCACCGCAGACACGCGGCTGAGAACGTCGTCACCAGTTCTTTGTTTCCTGCGGTGCAGCCGCCTTTGCGGGTTTCGTGTTTAGGAATTCTGAGAAACAACGTGCTCTCTGCTTATGAACGAACTTCAAATCAATTCCAAAGCTTTCCAAAATGCCGAACTACAGAGCGAAAGGCTTAGGATTTTTGGCGTTCTGAGTTTTCTGGGGCTGCTTGTGATCGTCGCTGTGTTCCGGCTATTTCTCATCCGGACCGCAAGTCTTGCGGATAAGCACATTTGGGGCGTCGTGCTATTCGTCTTCTTCGTGGCGGTGTGTGAGTCGTGGATGCTTCGCATTGTCAATTCCGCTAGGCGAGCTCAACGTCCGCTGGGGTTTCATCTCTGGCTCTTCAGCACGGCCTTCGAGGCATCGCTACCCGCGTGGGGAATGGCCTTGCTCCCTGCTCAGAGCGTGAGCAAGGGCTACCGTCCATTGGCGACACCGCTCCTGCTCGTGTTCGCCATTTTCATTATTCTCAGCACGCTACGGCTGAAAGCTTGGATCAGCATCTTGTCGGGATGTGTTACTGCGAGCAGCTATTTAGGCGCCGCCTTCTACCTCGGCTGGAGACCTCCAGCGATTGGCACACCCGCATCGATGGTCGCGTCCGCCGTTATACTGAACGCGCTAATTCTGTTAGCCACCGGAATAGTCGCGGGCACAATCACACGAGAAATCCGCAAACACCTCCAAGCCGCGCTTCGAGAAGCAGAAACTCGACAGAAGCTCGAAACTGTCCAACACGATCTGCAGGTAGCGCGATCCATCCAACAATCACTGCTACCCGCAGGATCACCTCAGATTCCAGGATTCGAGATTGCCGGATGGAACCAGCCGGCCGATGAAACCGGAGGAGATTACTTTGATTGGGAAACACTTCCCGACGGGAAGGTAATCGTCACACTGGCCGATGTAACCGGACACGGCATCGGTCCTGCGTTACTCGCGGCACTGTGCAGAGCGTACGCAAGAGCTAGTTTCACTGTTACACGCACACTTTCGGCAGCATTCGAACACATTAATCAGGCACTAAGCGCCGATCTCACAGCGGGTCGCTTCGCCACCTTTGTAGCTGCGCTCTGCAGCCCTGAGTCATCATATATCGAACTGTTGTCTGCCGGACATGGCCCACTGTTCGTTTACTCCAGCTCATCGAACTGCTTTACAAAGATGAATGCACACGGCCTCCCGCTGGGCATTTTGCCCTCTTTTCAATCGGATCCACCAACACAGCTGACACTCCATTCCGGTGATCTTCTATTGCTTACCACTGATGGCTTCTTCGAATGGGAAAACGACAAAGGAGAGCAGTTCGGGATTCGGCGGTGGAAGAGGTTATCCGAACATTTCGAAATTGTAGTCCGAGGGACATCGTCGCTGGCCTCTATGTGGCGGTTCTCAATTTTTCCAATGGAACGAGGCAGCAGGATGATCTCACTGCGGTCGTCATCAAGCGGACGTAAATGGGGCATGTTTGATCTGGAATGCTGAAACCCGGTCGTTCCCAGCATTGCGACGGGGCTCTATTGCTCTCCTCTTCCTCTTTCTCGCTACTCTAGCTCGGCGGCCGTCTGCACAAGACCTCGCGCCACGAGCTTATCTAATTGCGCCGGTCCACTCGAACGCCTTGATTCTGTCGTACTCCTTGTTTGATGGAGACCTTATTTTCGACAATGCAATACCGGTTACCGGCGCTACTGCCAAAGTTAGCGTTCCGATCTTTAGTTACGTCCACTCGCTATCGGTCTTCGGGCGAACCGCCAGCGTTATGGCGGCACTACCTTATGGAGTGGGTAACGTTCGCGGTACCGTCATGGACGCCGATACCACGGCCTATCGCTCAGGTCTATTCGATACGACAGTCCGCTTCTCCGTGAATATTCTCGGCGGCCCAGCAATGTCCGTTTCAGATTTTCGGAAGTGGCATCAAAGAACGATTCTGGGCGCAAGCCTCAGGGTTGTAGCTCCGACCGGCCAGTACGATCCCACCAAACTTATTAATTATGGAGCTAATCGCTGGGCGTTCAAACCTGAGATAGGGCTTTCGCGCCGGTGGGGGCACTGGATTCTCGATGGATACGCCGGCGCATGGTTCTTCACCAAGAATCACGAGTTCTTTTCGCACAATCAGTACTCGCCAGGTATCAATGTCCAGTCGCAAGACCCTATGGGAGCCTTCGAAGGACATCTCAGCTACGACGTGAAGCCAAGGCTCTGGGCCTCCTTTGACGGAAATTTTTGGCTGGGGGGCCGCACAGCCATAAACGGCGTGCAAAACCCGAATTCGCTACAGAAGAACTCTCGAATCGGCGGAACAGTTTCCCTCCCGGTCAGCAAGCGCGAAAGCTTCAAGCTCAGCTACAGCCGCGGAGCCTACATCCGATATGGCGGAAACTTCAACAATGTTTCTGTGGGGTGGCAATACTCGTGGGTTGGCAGACCTGACTAGTTTAACGATTCACGATTCATAGTTGCAATGCTTCGGACTGGAGTTTACGGAAGAGAACTATGATGAAAAATCTGCGAGATTTTCCTCTGGTGGTTTTTCTTGTGTCTCTGGTTGGACTATGGTTGACCGCACAGGCCGGCGTCCAGTTGCGCAAGAAACTGCGACCGGTGGAGGAAGACGAAAGAAAGGACTTGGCCACTTTGGAAGCTGCCACGCTCACATTGCTTGGTCTCATTGTTGCATTCACCTTCGCCATGGCTGTCAGCCGTTACGAACAGCGCAAGGATTACGAAGCGAATGAGGCCAATGCGATCGGCACGGAATATAACCGCTCTGGTTTACTACCGGCGAAGGACAGAGATGTCGTACAAGATTTGCTCAAACAATACCTGCATCAGCGCGTGGCTTTCTACGAGAGCCGTCGCGAGGCTCAGCTGCAGGAAATTAGTAACGCCACCGATCGACTTGAAAGCCAGCTATGGTCAACCGTTGAACGGGACGCTACAGTTCAGCCGACTCCGCCCATGGCACTTGTCGCCGCGGGCATGAACATCGTGATCGATAACCGGGGCTATACTCAGGCTGCGTGGTGGAACCGCATTCCGACCGCAGCATGGGATTTGATGGTCGGGATCGCAATACTTTGCAATCTGCTTGTTGGGTATGGCGCGTATCGCAGCAGCACTCATCTATTCGTCGTTCTTCCCCTGGCGCTCGCGATCTCTTTTCTGCTGATCTCAGACCTGGATAGCCCGCGCGGCGGCGTCATTAGGATTGAGCCCCGCAATCTGGTCAGCCTAGCTAAGGCACTTGACCACGCAGGTACTGATAAATGAGTTCAAATGTGAGGAGAGGGACGCACGTGGCATCCCTCTCCTCTAGCCTATTCTCCCTCGTTACTTCTGATTACGCCGACGATTTGAATCCGTGGGAAGAGCTTCCTTCTCCGCTGCCAGCTCGAGCAGATCGTGTCCTTCCGGCCACTCACTATTGAACAATAGTTTGGCTTCCGGAGCGGTACCCGGGTAGAACTGCGTCGATTGAGTTCCTTTGGGTTGCAGAACAAGATCTACTCTGCGGTTGTAGGCCCACACCAGCTCCTGAAAGGAGCCCAGCGATTCAGGAGCCTTGTTTGGATTTTGCACGTGTAGCGTTTTGACGGTAGCGGTGCTCAGAGGACGGTCCTTCCCTTGGGCGACCGTGTCGATTTGTGATTCCGGAACGCCCAGCGATGTCAAATACGCTTTTACGCGATTCGCGCGTCGGTCACTTAGCGGCTTGTTCCGGGCATTCGAATCACGCTCATCCGTGTTTCCCAGCACCGTGAGTCTTGCATCGGGATCATATTCAAGATAGGCCTTAAATCCAGCGGCTGTTCGGGCGAGGACGTCCTTCTGGCTCTGCATCAACCCCCCGTTTGGATGCCTTTGATCTGGGTGGCCTGTTGAAAAGAATACGCTGGCCAGCGGCACATCCGGTATGGGTTCAATTGAACCTAGGATCCGAATCGAAGTACTTTGTGTGTCGGAACCCCCACATTCATTTTTCGCCGTCAAAGTGTAGGTTTGGACCTCACTGACTGAGCCTTCCCCTTGTTGTTTTGGCTCAGCCTTTATTGACCGTGTGTCATTCGTTCCTACCGCCCCAAGCGGCTCGATTGAGACCGAACTTGCATTGGAAGTGGTCCAGGATAGATTCGTGGAGCCTTGCTCTACAACCTTGTCGCCGATCCGTCGGTAGCGAAGCTCGTTCTGGGAAGTCTGTAGAGAGCTTTGCACGGCTGTGTTCACATTTACGGTTGCATCCGAAGTCACTGTGCCACCAGGGCCGGAGGCCTGAAGAGTGTAGGTCGTTGTCTTAAGGGGCTTATACGTTACATCACCCGACGGCGATGACTGCTTTTCGGTTTCGTTTGACGGCCCGACTGACCTCTCCACCGTCTCGGCGGTGGTCCAGTGCACTTGCGTAGAATCGCCGCAATTGATGTTTGCTGGGGTGGCCGCAAGACTTGCGTTAACTGGCGCTACTGCGATGCTAGCACTGGCTGTTCCCGCTCTAAATCGAGGTAACGAGTGAATGTTACCGCCAGCTGCCCACGGTTCTACCCTCTGCGAGCCGGTTCCTGCATTGACGATCACGCGCTCATTCGCGTTCACGTTGACCATGCCTGACCAAATGACTCCATCTCGACCCAAAATGGTAACTGGGTAGGCACCGGGAGGCACTACAAGCTGTTGAACGCAACATGGCAAGAAGAGCTTGCCATGGTTGAACTCATCTCCATGGCCCACGAAGTAATCCGGTGTCTTTCCGGTCAGAAGTACGGCATACCTCGAAGCAGATTCGACCTGAATTCTTCCCCAGGGGCCCGATACTTCTCCGCCCACCGGATCCAGTTTGAACTCCAGGCCGGTGACGGTGTCCGCTTCGACATCGACCTCACGCACCTGTGGAGTGAAACCGTAGTTGTACACTCCAACAGTATGATGCCCAGCTGCAATTTTGATTGTTCGGCTACTGTCTCCGAACGCAGTTCCGTCGACAAAGATATATGCCTGTTTGGGCTCTACGTGTATTCGCAGCTTGCCGTCTTGCGCCCATGCTCCAGTATTACAGAGCAGGACGAGAGCGAATACTAGAGATCGTTCGAACGTCTTATGAGACATTAATCCCTCCTCTAGCGACGCACACCACCGTCAGACACCTGCTCTGAGGGCTTATACGCTAGTTGTTCCTGCTGTATCATTGGGGACGAACGGCGCTGAGATGAACTGTCACTATTGCCAGATTGAACGATGAGAAGCTTGTGGTGCAGGAGGACAGTTGGTGACCTATCTCAGAAGCTGGGGGGTGTGTGCAAAGCACAGTACGCTTTTTAACCCGCTCCTTCGACAGCTAACGTTCCTGTCCTTCTGCCTGTTTTAGTCGCAGCGTCCTATCCCGCAACTTGTTCACGGGTCATTCGGGCTGCAAGATCAGCCCTCGAGGCCTGCAGCCAATCGGCCGCACTGCCACGCGCAAACAGATCCAAAACCCGGGCGATTATCCCGGTCCACCCGGTCTGATGGCTGGCGCCTAATCCTGCGCCGTTGTCCCCGTGGAAGTATTCGTAGAACAGGATGTAGTCTTTCCAGTACGGATCTTCTTGAAATCTGGCAGTTCCGCCGTAGACTGGCCGTTTACCGCTGGCATCACGCAGGAAGATGCTGGAAAGCCTTCGCGCCAGCTCTTGTGCGACCTCATACAAGGTCATGTACTTTCCCGAACGCGTTGGACATTCCACCTTGAAGTCATCGCCATAGAACTGGTAGAGATTGAGTAAGGCCCGCAGGAGTAAAGCATTGACGGGCATCCACACAGGGCCACGCCAATTTGAGTTACCACCAAACATTCCTGTGTTGGACTCGGCAGGCAGGTACTGAACTTTATATTCCTGCCCGCTGAGATTGAACACAAAGGGGTTGTGCAGATGATACTTTGAGAGTGAACGTATGCCATATGGCCCCAAGAACTCGTTCTCATCGAGCATGTAGCCCAAAATCCGCTCGAGCTTCTTCTTGTTACAGACGGACCACAACCGGCGTCCGCCGTACCCGATGAACTTCTCATCCAAGGGGGCGATATGCTTCAGAACCTCCGGATGTCTCTTCTTAAAGGTTTGGACAAGTTCCCTTAGCCGCGGACTATTCTCCACAACACCCTTGGGCTCCACAACGGTGGAGGCGCACAGCGGGAGCAATCCAACCATCGAACGAACTTTCAGGCGCATGGCATCGCCATTTGGGAACTGGAGCAGATCATAGAAGAACCCGTCTTCCTCATCCCACATTTCATCATGGTTCTGGCCGATCCGGTCCATGGCGTAGCTGATCCATATAAAATGTTCCAGGAATCGGTATGCGATCTCCTCATACATCGAGTCGTACTCCGTCAGAATAAGTGCAATCTCGAGCATGCACTGGCAGTAAAACGCCATCCAAGCCGTGCCGTCGGCCTGTTCAAGGTAACCGCCGGTAGGCAGTGGAGCACTGCGATCGAAGACACCGATGTTATCGAGACCAAGAAATCCTCCTGCGAATACGTTTTTGCCGGCAGGATCTTTCCGGTTCACCCACCAACTGAAGTTTTGCATCAGTCCTTGGAATGATCGCTCCAGGAATCGCAGGTCGGAGCGTCCTAGTTCTTTCTCGATGTTGTATAGAAATAAGGTTGCCCAAGCGTGCACGGGTGGATTCACATCGCTGAAGTTCCATTCGTAGGCCGGAATCTGCCCGTTGGGATGCGCGTAAAGATTCCGCAGCATCAGTAGGAGCTGGTCTTTCGCAAAGTCGAAGTCCACCAACGAAAGCGCAAGCGTGTGAAATGCCAGATCCCATGCTGCATACCATGGATATTCCCACTTGTCTGGCATCGAAATGATTTCGCTATTCAGCATGTGGAACCACTCGGTGTTCCGCATACTGCGATGGCTCTCGCCTGTGAGGGGGTGTGCTTGATGTTCTTGCAGCCACTTGTCTAGGTCGAAGTAGTAATACTGCTTCGTCCACAACATTCCCGCTAATGCCTGTCGGTGCACACTTCGTTCGTCTTCGCTTAACGAGGCAGGTGTGATGCGATCATAGAATTCGTTCGCGTCAGCAAGTCGGGATGCGAAGATTTCCTCGAATCGCGCAAAACCGAAGTCCTGATCGTTCTTGCTTAGGCGCAGCCGCACAAATCGACTTCCACGGGGTGCCACTTCCAGCTTGTAATGCGCAGCCGCCTTGGTGCCTGCCATTGACGGATTCACCGCTTGCGCTCTATCTGTGATCAGAAATTCGTGAAACGCGTCCTTGACGAAGGGAGATGCATTGGGCTGCCCCCACAGGCGACTAGCATTGCTTTCATTTTCTGTGAACAATAATTCGGGCTGCCCATCGCAGGCCAGTGCGTACTCTCCAATTTCAGGATGGGACGCCATCACCTTTCCGTCTTTTTCGCAAAGTAAAGGCTTGATCGAGCCGTCTTCCCAGGACCAGGTATTTCTGAACCACAGCGTCGGCAATAAGTGAACAATCGCGCTTTCAGAACCTCGGTTGTAGACCGAAATCCGAATGAGCAGGTCCTCAGGATCCGCCTTAGCGTACTCGACGAATACATCGAAGTAGCGGTCCTGATCGAACACGCCCGTGTCGAGGAGTTCATATTCGAAATCCTCGCGGGAACGCCGCCGATTCGTTTCCACCAGGTCGCGATAGGGAAACTCCAGTTGTGGGTATTTGTACAAGTACTTCATGTAGGAGTGGGTCGGAGTGCTATCCAGATAGAAGTAGTACTCTTTGACGTCCTCGCCATGGTTTCCTTCGCTGTTTGTAAGCCCGAAAAGACGCTCCTTTAGGATTGGGTCCCGCCCGTTCCATAAAGCGAGCGCAAAGCAAAGTTTTTGCTTGTCGTCGGAGATGCCTGCCAGTCCGTCTTCACCCCAACGATACGCACGTGAGCGCGATTGGTCGTGGCTGAAATAGGCCCAGGCGTTTCCATCCTGACTGTAATCTTCGCGGACTGTTCCCCACTGCCGTTCGCTCAAATAGGGTCCCCATTTCTTCCAGGGAGTGCCCGCTTCGCGAGCGTCATTGAGTCTTCTCTGCTCATTGGTTGCGATATAGGAAACAGGAGCCTTCTTTGCCGATGTCATCATAATTGCCTGCTCGCTTTCCCGAGCCTCGGAGTACTCGATCTCTGCGGACCTCGTTTCTCACGACAACAAGTAGATCGGGGGCGTGATTCAGAAAACTGGGGCTTATGGAATCTGATACGAGGCCGCACAAGGGCTTCCACTTCCATTTTGCATGGAGCAGGTGCGAACGGCACTGTCAAAACTGCTAGGGCCTGAGTGCAGCGGCAGCCCACCGGTACACGGGTTCAATGGCATGACGCGTCATCCTGAAACGTTCCGTTCGCCAACATCTGTCCGAGAAAACGGCCACAGGCGACGATTCGTTGCGAAAGCGGGTCGTCACGTAACGCGCTGTCATAAACAGCGTATTTTGCGGCATTCATCGTCTTTTGTGCTTCGAGCAGCTTGTTGCTCCATTCTTCTACGGAGTGAAATTCTCTACTGAGCAGTTGAAAGGCATTTCGATCGGCGTCATTCGAAACTGACGCCGAGGCCATCGCAAGTCCGCTCTGTGCCCGCGCACGGTAAGTTGCCACCCAGTTCTCTGTAACCGGATATCCATTCTGCGTTGCGTTCGCAAGTGTACTTGCCCATTCCCTAAGCAGAGATATGTCCTCAATGCCAGCTTTCATAAAGTCCCGACTGATCTGTGAGGAATCGCTATCGGTCATTTCAGTCGCTTGAGTGGGCGCGTGGGCAGCAGTTCGTAAAGGCAAATTCACTAAGATCTTGTTCCCCTGATACTCGACAGACCCATGTGCAATCTGTACCAAGCTTTTCAGGTCGACGTAGGTGCTATTGTCCATCTGCATTACCGCTAGCTTGCCCGAGTGGTCATTCACGACAACTGTGCGAATGTACGTCGTCAGCTGCGCAAAACTCGAGCACACAAATGTAAGAAATACACACAGGCAGGTCCGCTGGAGGGATCGCATGTACAACTCCTGAGAGTGACAACCAAAAGACGCGCTAACGTACCTTTTCCAGTCTTACTCTGCCGATGAGATTAAGACATCAGTCCGGGAAGTCCCACTGTCAAGACTTACAGGCGAAAAGCCGAATGCACTCGGATACAATTCCGTTGGCGACGCTTGTGCGTACACTTCTTATCATCATTGCGTTGTTGACCTGTGCTCTGCTGGAAAGTTGCGGTGGAATCTACTTCGTTGGATTCGTTTCCAATCCCGGCGGTGCCACAAAGGTCGTGGGAGTCGTCAGTGCTGTAACACTCGGATTCGTTTCTGACCCGACAGGAGTGATCACTCCGTTAACGGCCGTAACATTAACGGATGCAGGCACTGCGATAACAATTAAGTTCTGCGGTGACCAGAAACAATGGTTTCCCATCAACCAGCGTATACGCGCAGAATACATAGCCGGAGTCTTCTGCAACGTCTTGCAGGATGCAGTCGTCGATGCCACTGGTGACAGTGTTTCTAAGTCAAGCCAAGAATAAACCAGCCTCCGATTAAGTATTTTGCTAGTTCTACCTTTGCGCAAATCCGAGGACAATCAAGCCCATCCAGTCACTCAGGAGAGAGAATGATCTGCAAGTGCGCTAACCCTGCCTGCACTGTCACGTTTCAGTATTTCCGTGGGGGAAGAATCTTCCGGGTCGATCCACGGGACCGAGGCCCTTCAAAAGCATTCCTTCAGGTCGAGCACTTCTGGCTTTGCGAGGACTGTGCTTCTGGAATGAGCATCGTGATCGACCGGTCTGGGAACACTCGCCTCCAGTTGCTCGACGACGCCCGCGCTGCGAAGATTATCGGAGCCGCCACGATCCCCATTGTGAGCTCAATTTGATCCTGACGCTCAGCGGCGTTCTGTCATTTCTGTCAGTCGCGCCGAACCGGCACGCCGATGATAGTTATGTAGAGGCGGAGACCAGCCTGGTGAAGCACTCGCCGCAAACACTACTTATTCATGAGCACGGTCGCAAGTATTAACTGCACGCATAAAGGTGTTTAGCGTTCATATCAGAGCATTGTAAGGAGACGGCCCATGCAACTTCAGGTCCCCGGATCAAAATGCATCGTTGCCGTTGCCCGGAAAGTTATCACACTTGTCTGTACGGCTCTTTTAACTCCAGGAGAGCTTGGAGTCGTGCGGCCGGCCCTAATGTTTACTCAGGAGCAGGAGACGGCGAACCTTCCTTCCGATCAACTCGACTCACTGGTTGCTCCGATCGCATTGTACGCCGACCCTCTTCTGAGCCAGGTGTTGGTCGCCTCCACGTATCCGTTAGAGATTGTGCAACTGCAGCAATGGCTGGAGAAGAACAAGAACCTGAAAGATAACGCATTGACCGATGCCGTCAAGAAGCAAGACTGGGATCCCAGTGTTCAGGCACTTGCACCTCTCCCGGATGTGGCGAAGTATCTCGCAGACAACATCAAGTGGACAACGGACTTGGGAAACGCATTTCTCGCTCAGCAGAGTGACGTGATGGATGCAGTACAGCGCATGCGTAAGAGGGCGCAGGAAAAGGGAAATCTCAAGTCCACGGAGCAGCAAAAAATAGAAACAAAGGTGGTGGAGAGCAAAGAGGTCATTGTCATTGAGCAGGCCAGCCCGGAGGTCGTCTATGTTCCGAGTTACAATCCCACGGTCGTGTACGGCGCGCCCGCATATCCTTATCCGGCCGTTGCGTATCCGCCTCCCGGTTACTATGCAGCCGGGATGGCTATTTCGTTCGGAATTGGAGTTGCAATGGGAGCGGCCTGGGGCGGTGGCTGGGGCTGGAATTGTGGATGGGGCGGTAATAATAATGTCTACATCAACAACAGCAATAACTTTGTTAACAACTCCAATCGAAATGTAAATCGGAACACGAATGTCTCGAACCGTTCAGGAAACACCTGGCAGCATAATCCAGGGCATCGCGGCGGCACGCCGTACCCAAACAGAGGTACCGCAGACCGGTTCGGTGGCACGTCTCGTGGCGACTCACTTGCCAACCGCCAGGCTAATGCCCGCCAAAATCAGGCACAACGGGGGAATAGGCCACAAGCAGGGACCCGGGACCGCAACTCCTCTGGCAATCGCCCGCAACAAGCTGCAAGCCGCGAGCGCATGAATGCCGGTGGGCGGCAGACGGGCGGAGTCGGTGCCAGCGCCAATCGTGGTTCAGGCGGAGATCGTGTTGGAAACCGGAGCGTTTCTGGAAGCGGTTCTCGTAATTCGAATGCCTTTGGCGGTGGCGGAGGGTTCAGCGGAAGCAGCGCACGAAGCAGTAGCGCGCGTGGTTCCTCAAGTATGGGTGCATCGCGCGGCGGCCGGCGCGGTAGATGACAGTTCCGCCCCGCAGAATCGGAGATATCAATGACAGTCACCTCTCGCTTCGTTGCACGCAAGCTGTCGAACTATTTACTGCCGGCGCTCGCACTTTGCTCGGTCTTTTTTGTTGCCGCATTCGCTCAGACTGCGCCTCAAGGGGGTTCTGCAGCGACTTCAGGTGCAATTCAAGAATCGTTTGCAACTCCACAGTGGGCGGCTGACGTTCTGATTCGGGCAGTAGCCGAGTACGACGTTCCCGCATTGCTAAAAATCTTAGGGCCAGAAGCGAAAGATCTTGTTTCGTCTGCAGATCCGGTTCGTGACAAGGCATATGCCGACGCCTTCGCCCGCAAGGCGAATGAAAAAAATGCGATCACGACAGATCCTCAAAACGGGGCGCGCGCCGTCCTTACAATTGGCAACGACGACTGGCCATTTCCGGTTCCAATCGTCAGGAGAGGTCGCAAGTGGATCTTCGATGCCAAACAAGGGCGTGACGAGATTCTCTTCCGGCGTATCGGAGCAAATGAGCTTGATGCTATCCAAATCTGTCGTGGATTTGTCGAAGCACAGAAAGAATATGCATCCCAAATTCATGATGACTCTGGAGTCAACCAGTACGCGCAGAAGATCATCAGTGCTCCCGGAATGCAGGACGGTCTCTACTGGCGGAATCCCGATGGAACGCCTGGCGGCCCCATAAGCGAAGCGATCGCCCGTGCCATTGAAGAAGGCTACTCGCCGGATCGACCTTCTGGATACCATGGATATTACTTCAAGGTCTTGAAAGGCCAAGGGCCCGCTGCGCCCATGGGCGAACTCGATTACGTGATCAGTGGAATCATGATCGGGGGTTTTGCGCTGGTCGCGGTGCCCGCTGAGTACCGCGTCACGGGAGTAAAGACATTCATGGTTAGCTACGAGGGAGTCGTGTACCAGAAGGACTTGGGCCCGAACTCACGCGAGATCGTAAACAGCATGGAACGCTACAATCCGGATAAAACCTGGACGGTCACTAACGATCAATGGGACAGCAGAGCGTTGAGCCCTGGTGAATGACCCTTTCTGCACGAATCGGCGCGCGATTCCCATTCATGCAAGCGTCGTTTTTAACGCTGATCACGTTCTCGCCCTTGCTCAGTCGCGGTCACGCGATGAGGGCTTTTGGCCATCAGGCTTCGCCCCATTCATATCCAAGTATCGTGGGCAAATGACAGCAAAGTTCTAGTGTTGGGCTGCCACAAACAGGACAGAGTGGATCCGTAACCCGTTGGTTAGACTGGATTCCTACGAATGCGCCGCAGCCTTCGCACTGCCACAAGGTTGCTTGTGCTGGCGGCACTGCACGCTTCATAACGGTAGCGGATGTATTGAGTTTCATCGCCTTTATTGCTCCAACGACCGTCTTACCTGCACACGGACAATTGGGAACCATCGTACCTGCGCCAAGTGCTAGGGGTTAACTGACAAAACTAGCAGGGGAGGGCACCCATTTCGGCAGCCCCGACTTCTCCTGTTCTCAGTGACAGTGCATCTCGATGCGGGTAGCCACTATCGTGGTTTTTGTGGCAAGGACCTCTCGTTTGGAGGGCATTGTGAGCTTTATTGGTACTCCGCACCGCATCATTGCTCTATGTACACTGGCTATCTCCTCCTTGTCGTGTTTTGCCCAGAAGGTGAAAGTCGGTTACGACAAGGCAACAGATTTCTCCAAGTTCAAGACCTACAGCTGGTCCGAGCCCGCGATGCCTGCAGTCTACCCCGTCGCGTTTGAGGCGGTAGTCGCGCGCGCCGACGTTGAATTGCGGGCTAAGGGTCTTACGAAAGTTTCTAAAGACGGCGATCTGATTCTCACGCCAGCAGGCGGAGTCGATTTCGGTTTTGCCGGAGTGGCTAGCACTCCGATACTTCCCACTTACAGTAGTCCTCCACCTTCAATTAGCGGGGGAATGTGGACCGGGGCCACAGGCCCGTCGACAGCCGGGAGCTATGTTCCAGAAGGAACCTTGGTATTAACGTTTGTCGATCGTGCAAACAACAGAATAGTCTGGTACGGATCCGTCAAACAGAAGCTTGACATTCAACAGAAGCACGAATCTCTGGAGCTCATCGACAGAGCGGTGATTAAGCTCCTCAAAGGGTTCCCCAAGAAATGAAGAATTGGTCTGCGTGTTTGTTAGCTACTTTCGTTGAGTTGCTGATTTTCCATAGCTGTAGAGCCATGGCAAGCCACCCAGGAGGCTCCTTCCTGCGAGTGCCGCCCTGGAGACTGATATTGTTCCCAGTTCACGTTAGAGAACGTTTGGAGCAGTATCCAGATACTGCAACGTCGTCAAGGCCGCCCCCACCGTAACCCACAAGAAAAACCTGGCGGCCTTGTTAAATTCACGACCGGGTTCTCAGTTCACCTAATAAGTTAGAAGGATGAGTGACATTTGAATGATTTAGCACTGCCCAAGGCCGCTCGCCAATTGGCTACACACATGGACCGGACCGGCGATCTTGTGAATCTTCGGCTTTTAGCCCGCCAATGTCATAGGTCCGCTCAACCACCCCTCCGCACGCTGTAAGGAATAACAGTTCTTGCTGCACCCGTTCGAGTGGAGAATTTCCAGTGCGTTTGGAGGCATTCGGGAATGCCAACGTACCAGCGTTATAAACTGGGGCTGTTATTGACCGCCGGATTGCCCCTGTTCCGCTCCAAGCTGCTTCTATTCTTGGTGCTGACCATCTTCTACCCAGGGGGTCTAAACGCATATCCGGGACAACCGATTGCTTCGTTAGCTGTCCCGTTTACGGAAGCGAACGCGGCATCTGGGTGTGAGGGGCCACAGCGTGAGGCCAAGATCGGAAACCTAACCGCAAACAAACTTAAGCGTCAGCAAACTGAGAGGGAAGTTGGACGCAGGCTCGCCGCGAAGGCCGAGCAAAATGCAGTCATGCTCGTTGACGAATCCATCGTTCGCTATGTGAATCGGATTGAACAGAGGATTGTTGAGAGTTCCGAACTGTCGGGGTGTTTTATTGTCAAGATTTTGGTCGATCCGGAACCAAATGCTTACTCGCTGCCTGGCGGTTTCGTCTATCTCACGACCGGAATCATCGAAGTAGCTGATAGTGAAGGGCAGCTCGCAGCTGCTCTTGCACACGAAACCGCCCACATTACGGGGAGGCACCTGATAAGGTTTGAGAGTGAAACACGAATCTATGGTCGATTGGCTCTATTCAGCAGCCCGGCCGGCTATCTTCTGCATCGATACCTTGGCCCTCTATTGATGTTCGGACTCGTACGCCGCCTGGAGTTAGAAGCAGACCAGATCGGAGTCCGATATCACATCAACGCCGGATACGATCCACTTGAATTCTGCAGATTGTTGCAGAGCCTCAGCCCCGAAGGCGACGGCACCGAGACATTCTTTGACCGAATTAGTGACACTCATCCAGAGACCAAGGTCAGGGTAAAGCGACTGAAGTTTATGGCTCGAATGTCAGAATCAGCTGCAGCTAGCCATCTCGTCAGCACGAGCGAATTCCAGGAGATGAAGGCCCGCTTTGCGATCCTTCGAAGCTTGCAATAGTTCACGCTGGCGAAAAATGTCGAACACGCGCGGTGCCGCATCGGAAAAGGGGTCGCTTGCTTTCGTGTGCACCTGATACTTCTTTCAGTGGTGTGCGGGCAATAATTTTGTAATCTCCGGTGCATCGTCGACGTCGATGGAATACGTCAGGGGAAATCCGATCCGTTCACTCTTCAGGGCGAGAGTCTTCCAGATGGCGCTCGCCTGGATGTGCTTGGCATTGCCCTCAGGTGGCGACTCAGCCACCCTGTCACCTCCTCGGGGCGGAGTTGAGACTCAGATCCGGGAAATTGTTGCAGCCGGAAAGCTCGAAGACCTCCGGTGGCCTGATTTTTCCGACTACGAGAATGCTCTTTCAGAGTTTTATGGCCTTCGGAAATATGGCGCCGCATGGACAACGGGCCGCGAGCCGTCAAGCCAGGCCGTGTCCATGATCGGAATTTTTAAGGATGCTTGGAAGAGAGGATTGGAGCCCGAGGATTATGACGCTTCCCGGTGGGACGATCGGCTCTTGTCAGTTCACGATGCAAACACAAACGTTGCCCGCTTGGACGTGGCACTCACGACCTGCGCGATGAGATTTGTTTCCGACCTCCACATCGGGCGCGTGAACCCGAGGCATTTTAAGTTTGGCCTCAGTGTGGAACACAAGAAGTATGATCTTGCTCAGTTCTTGCAAGATCGTCTGCTGCCAGCCGCCGATCCAGTAGCGGTCGTAGACTCTGTCGAGCCCCCATTTGCAGGGTATCGTCACACTCAAGCCGCATTAGTTCGCTATAAGGAGTTGGCTGCTCGAGATGACGGTGAACAACTCCCCGTTCCATCCAAGCCTGTGGATCCGGGACAAATATACTCTGGAGTACCTCGCCTCGATCGTCTCTTATTACTGCTTGGCGATCTTTCGCCCGATCTTAAATCGTCGGAAGGTTCTCAGCTGTATGAGGGCGCTCTGGTCGACGGCGTGAAGCACTTTCAACGACGACACGGCCTCCATGATGACGGACGCCTCGGAAAAGATACACTCAAACAACTCAATGTTCCTCTTTCCGCGCGCGTGCGCCAACTGCAGCTGGCATTGGAACGTTGGCGCTGGCTGCCATCAGAATTCTCGGCGCCTCCGATTGTCGTCAATGTTCCCGATTTCCACCTTCGCGCGATGGACGACAATTATAGAGTTGCTCTGGATATGCGCGTCATAGTGGGAAAATCGATGCGGACACAAACTCCGGTCTTCTCACGAGAGATGAGCTACGTTGTCCTGCGCCCTTATTGGAATGTGCCGCCTAGCATTCTCCGCGCGGAAATTGTTCCTGCAATCAAGCGTGACCGCCACTACATTGCAAAGAAACGGTATGAAGTCACAACCAATGCTGGCGAAGTGGTAGCTTCTGATGCGATTTCAAATGAAGTTCTCGCCCAACTGACAGCAGGCCAGTTGGCGGTTCGGCAGAAACCCGGGCCTACGAATGCCCTTGGTCTCATCAAACTGATGTTCCCCAATGAGTTTAATGTCTACCTGCACAGCACGCCGGCTCCCGAATTGTTCTCACGGGCACGGCGCGACTTCAGTCACGGTTGTATCCGAGTAGAGAAGCCCGCTGAACTGACCGCTTGGGTACTGCGCAACAATCCGGGATGGACAATCGAACGCGTGAAACAAGCTATGGAGGGTAGTAAAGACAACCTTTCCGTAACACTCGATCGAAAGGTGCCGGTCTTCATTGTGTATGCGACTGCACTTGCATACGAGAACGATGAGGTTCACTTCTACGACGATATCTATGGGCACGACCTAAGGCTCGACCAAACGCTTGCCAAAGGATATCCGTACCCATAACGGAGAAATTCTACCAACGGCGCACACGCCCCGTGTCGATGTGGACGAAGCTTGAATCGGCATAGTACCCTACGCCTCCCCGATGCAGAGCCAGGGCAGCGTCGCGAAGTTCGGCTGCAGGCACTCCCGGTACGCGGATATCGATCGCCATCCCTTGCATATGCAAGCTACGTCGAGCCACACGATGTCCGTGCATTCGAAGGTACTCGTTCGTTCGCGGCGTTCGGTACCCACATACGATTTGGATCTGTGCATCAGGGTGTCCGACTGAAGCCACCAGAGCATGAAGCAGGTCGAACACACGCGGATCAAATTCGTGGACATCGCCAGTACGGTAGTCCCGCAAATACTGATTGATTCTTTCCAAAGCTCCTGGATCGTAAACCGCCCCACGTCGATACGCAATGTCGAGCCGTTCGCGCGTATGCGTGTGGTACAAGTGGAGTTCGTATACGGAGTCTTTTACCGGACTGGCTGCAGATCGATCTATCCACCAGCTCAGAATAAAAAGGGTTAGAGCAAACCATCTTCTCGAATTCCAATGCATCATCACCTCTCGGCCAGAACAAGTACTGTTATCGAGCACAAAGACTCCGTTTTCAACTCCTGTCGAGTCATACAGCAGATTAGATTCGAAACTTGCATTTGTCATTGCCCCCACGCAATGTCCTGTTCGCAGATCAGCGGCCCGAACTGCGGACGTCTCTGGTAATAGTGACAGTTCTCCACGCAGAGCCAAATCCCTACCCTGACCGAGTAGCTTGCACGTTGTCCTTGCGAAAGCAAGAGTGTTCGTTGAACGCTCCACAAAATTGCGAGAGATCTCCGCGGTCGTTCATTCATACAGGCTTCTGATCCTCCTCGCGGACGGCGAGTCTAGAGCAGGTACCGCGTGGAAGGAGATTGAGATGTCATGTCGCATTCCGATCCTGATAAGCATTGCCTTGCTGTTGATTGCCGCAACATGTATCTCTGCGCAGGAGACGACGACACAACCAACTGCCGATTCTGGGAAAGCTGATCCACCCCAGAAAGAGGAACGCGAGACCGGTTTACCCAAGAACGTGAAATGGACTTTCAATTTTGATGCCGCTTGGGGGACGTTCGGTTTCGGGAACTCGCTCTATACCGATGTCAGGCCTGACCCGTCGGGAAATCTCAGTGACAACTGGTTCGAGGGTTTCGTTAAGCCCGCGCTGTCGGCCAGTTTTGCACTGGGGAAGACCGAACTCTACGGCAAGCTGAGTGCTGTGGGGGAACGAACTTATGGGGCCCCTCCTACGCTCGTAGGGGAAAGCGCCTCCTCTTTTAAACAGGAAGATTTGTATATCGGGTGGCGATCGGGAAGCGCCCTGGGCAGCTCTGAGAATCTACTCGATTTCACCGTAGGCCGAGCACCATACACAATCGGGCACGGTTTTCTGCTCTGGGATGGTACAGGCGAAGGAGGCGACCGGGGGGGATTTTGGAGTAACGCGCGGAAAGCTTGGCGGTTCGCCAGTATCGGTCGGCTTAAACCCGGGAATCACACGTTCGAAGGATTCTATGTGGAGCGAGACGATGATCCGCAGGCTGTGACCGGTACCCGCCTAACAGGCTTCAATTACCAATACGCTGCGGGAGAGAATTCGACGTTTGGGATAACCTATATCAAGGCTTATGCGCATGCCAGCGTTCGTCCCCTTCGCGACGGGATGAACGTATTCGACGCACGCGCCTTCACAGCTCCGATCCCCAAACTCCCTGATCTCTCATTCGAACTGGAATATGCCTATGAGGAGAACCACAAGCTCATGCACTCGACTGCATGGACTGCGCTTGGCGCATATCAGCTAAGCAAACTCCCCTGGAAGCCGAAACTTTCCTATCGCTACGCATTCTTTGAAGGAGACAACCCCAATTCCGCCGAGGACGAAGCTTTTGATCCGCTTTATGTAGGTTTTTACGACTGGGGCTCTTGGTGGCAAGGTGAAATTGCTGGCGAATACTTTTTATCGAACTCCAACAACATCTCCCACCAGGCACGCATACACATGACTCCCACCAGCAAACTGGGGTGGGGGGTCATCGGCTACTGGTTCCACATCGATCAGCCGGGTACGTTTGGACCCGGCGTCACCTCTTCAGATGCTGCTTTCGAATTCGACACCTATGCTGACTGGAAGTTCTACAAGAATTTCACACTGAGCCTCGTGGGAGCGTTTGCAGACCCGCACAAGGCTGTGCAGCAAGCCTACAACCGGACCAGCGCCTTCAGATATGGGATGGTGTACATTGCCTACTCTTTCTAGGGAAATCGAAACCCTCCCGACTAAGACCCAATCGTTGGCCCACTCGCGGTCAACAGAAGAGATCCGGCGCTCCGAATCTGGTTCGCACAAGTTGGCGCGTGGACGTGCTAACAATGCGATGGATACACCCACTATCCCAATTCCTTTTCAGAAATTGCTCAAGGTAGTCGCGATCGTTGATTCTCTTAATCCGCAGATATCCCAACTGGTCGATCTGATCAGGGCAGAAAATTTTGAGGTCGAGTTAACTGCTCAGTTCGAGCGAGACGTATCCGAGGACGCGTCCGTCGGTGCATACATTGCGATGATCGACGGACAGCGACTGGAGCAAGCTCGTTCGCTGGTGCGATCTGTTCGGGCAATGGGCTTCCGGACGCCACTCTGGGGCTTGGCAGACTCTCATCGAATATCGGACATAGAATGCTTCGACTTTTTGGGAGAAGTGACAGGTTACATCTATCTCGGACAGCAGACGCCGACGTTTTATGCAAAGCAGGTCATTGCCAGCCTGATCGACTACGGAATGGAATTGTTGCCGCCGTTCTTTGGTGGCTTGATGGCGTATGACATTGAGGCGAACATCGCGTTCGACTGTCCGGGGCACCAAGGTGGACAGTTCTATCGGAAGTCACCGGCCGGTCAGCTTTTCTTCAAGCATTTTGGTGAGAGTATCTTTCGCAACGATCTCTGCAATGCTGACGTTGGACTAGGCGACCTGCTGATCCACGAAGGACCTGCGGCCCAGGCACAACGGCACGCAGCGCAAGTGTTTGGTGCTGACAAAACCTATTTCGTTTTGAACGGCACCAGCGCGTCCAATAAAGTCGTGACCAATGCCGTACTCCGTCGCGGCGATCTTGTCCTCTTTGATCGCAACAATCACAAGTCACTGCATCATGGTGCTCTTGTCCAGGCGGGAGCTATTCCGATCTTTCTTCAAACGGCGCGGAATCCCTTCGGCATGATCGGTGCCGTCGATTGGGACGCCTGGGACGAGAGCTATATTCGCGATCAAATTCGCAATAATCCCCTCGTAAAGGACCCCAATCGCTACACGGCAGAACGTCCTTTCCGGCTGGCCTGTATCCAGTTGGCGACCTATGACGGAACCATCTATAACGTTCAAAAAGTCCTTGAGCGAATTGGTCACCTGTGCGATTACGTGCTCTGGGATGAGGCCTGGATCGGATACAACGCCTTCCATCCACTATTTAAGAATCACAGTCCGATGCGCCTGGAGAGCCTCGGACCGGCGATGCCGGGACTGTTCTCTACGCAGTCGGTGCACAAACAGGGTGCCGGCTTTTCGCAAGCTTCCCAAATTCATAAACGGGACGAGCACATACGCGGCCAGAAACGATTTGTTGAGCATAAGCGATTCAATGAGGCCTTTCTTCTACACGCATCAACTTCGCCTTTCTACCCTCTGTTCGCATCTTTGGATGTGAATGCAAAAGTCCATGAGGGCAAGGCGGGAGAAGTGTTGTGGGATCGCTGCATCGAACTCGGCATCGAGACCAGAAAGAAATTACGAGAATTGGGACGCCACTTTGCCGAGGTCGGGCGAGATGCGAAGGAGAAATGGTTCTTCGATCCGTTCGTGCCTGACGTTGTTACGATTCGTAACTCCGAGTTCACGCCTGATGTAACCGACTGTCCATGGGAGGACCTCCCGACTGCCGTACTTAAGCGCGAGCAGAAGTGCTGGACCTTTGATCCACAGAGCAAGTGGCATGGGTACAGGGGATACGTCGACGACTACGCGATGGTCGACCCGAACAAGTTGACTCTGCTCACCCCGGGGATAGATCGCAAGACGGGTGAGTATCTGGACTTTGGAGTTCCCGCAACGGTAGTAGCCAGTTATCTTCGCGACCAGCGGATCGTGAATGAGAAGTGCGACCTCAACAGCATTCTCTTCCTGATGACTCCTGCCGAAGACGAGAGCAAGCTGAACACGCTCATCGCAAAACTTGTGAAATTCAAAGATCTTTGGGACTGCGACGCCGCTATGGAAGAGGTCCTTCCGACACTTTACTCAGCTCATCGCGACCGGTACGCCGACTACACCATCAGGCAGATCTGCACCGAAATGCATGCGTTCTACTGCAAGGCAGGCATTAAGGAATTACAGCGACTCTGTTTTCGTGAATCGAGCTTTCCGGAAGTCGCTATGAGTTCACAAGAGGCCAATCAAGCTCTGGTCGCAAATAATGTGGATTATGTTCCACTTGAGGAAGTTAAAGGGCGAATCTCTGCGACATTGGCATTGATCTATCCACCCGGCATCGGTGTCGTGTTGCCAGGGGAACGATGGGATGCGAAGGCGCAGCCTATGCTCGATTACTTCCTGGCCTTTCAGCAATCCTTCAACCGTTTTCCAGGATTCAACTACGAAGTGCAAGGTGTCTTCCAGGAGAGAGTGGAAGGCAAGATCACGTTCTATACCTACGTGGTTCGTGAGTGACTGCACGCAGGTATTGCGAAGCGCTGATGAGATGTTACCCCACACTCCAGTTCTTCGCATTTCGAGCGACGACCATTCTGACCAGGCCGTAAGAAGTGAGGAAGCAATGGCACAAGCAAAGAAGATGACGCTGACCCAACTGACAGTCATTGTGGCAGTGAACATGATGGGCTCAGGAATCATCATGCTGCCGGCGAATATGGCGAAAGTCGGCGCCATTTCGTTGCTGTCTTGGGTCGTGACGGCGTTAGGCTCAATGGCTATCGCTTATGGTTTTGCCCAGGCGGGACTCTTCAATCAGAAACCTGGAGGCATGTCTGCTTATGCCGAAGAAGCTCACGGAAAGGCGGGCTTCTTTATGACCTTCTATCTTTATTTCTTCTCACTCGCAATCGGAAACGTAGCAATTGCAATCTCTGCGGTCGGATACCTCGCAACATTCCTCCCGTGGCTCGCTTCCACCCCAATCGCCACTTGCATCGGAGTCATAGGTCTGGTTTGGCTGACCACCGTCGCAAATTTCGGTGGGCCGCGAGTTACGGGCCGGATCGGCTCGGTGACGGTATGGGGAGTGATTCTCCCGGTCGGCCTGCTCTCCGTCTTCGGGTGGGTCTGGTTTAGCGGTCATACATTTGCAGCCGCCTGGAATCCTCAAGGCATCAGCTTGGGAACAGGGTTTGGATCCAGCATTGCGCTCACCCTGTGGGCCTTCCTTGGCATGGAATCGGCAGCTCAGAACTCCGACGCTGTGGACAATCCGAAAAAAAACGTGCCACTCGCATGCATGCTGGGAACTCTGGGTGCCGCATTCATCTACATTTTGTCGACCACAGTTATTCAGGGCATCGTTCCCAATGCAGAGCTGACGACCTCGACCGGTCCATTTGGACTGGCTTACGCCAAAATGTTCAATCCTGTAATCGGTTCGATCGTCATGGCTTTGGCTGTGATGGCGTGTCTTGGTTCGCTGCTAGGTTGGCAGTTCACGATCTCGCAAACCGCGAAGACCGCCTCCGACGACCACATGTTCCCTCGAATCTTTTCGAAGGTCACTGGCTCGGGTGCACCGGTCGCTGGGATGATCATTATGGCAATTGTGCAATCTGCCATGGCGCTCTGCACTATTTCCCCCAGCCTGAATGAGCAGTTCAGTGTTCTTGTGAACCTGGCTGTTGTTACCAACGTCGTGCCCTATGTTCTGGCACTGTCAGGCTTGATGGTCATGATGAAAAACGCCGGAGTGCCGGCAAAACTATATCGGAGAAACACGATCGTCGCGATCATCGCGATGCTCTACAGCGTCTACGCCATCTTTGCTTCCGGGAAAGACGCAGTTCTCGGAGGCATGATCGTGATGGGAATCGGCTACATCATCTACGGCTTCATCGCCCATCGCTTCGCAGTCGTGGCAGGCACTAAACCCGTGATGCCCCAAGCTGAAGCAGCGCATGCCGCGTAGACGATCAGGTTTAATGCACAAAGGAGATACCATGCAGCTAGCTCGACTGTTGAATCTCAGCCGCCGTCTCATTGTTGTCTCCGCGCAGCTCTCCGTGACACTGCTGCTGCAGGCGAACGTACTGCAAGCTGCTTCTGGCACTTTGGATCGAGTGCGACACACTGGCACCTTAAAGCTCGGATATTACTCCGATGCGCGGCCACTCTCGTACCAAGATGAGGGTGGTAAGCCTGCCGGCTACGCAATCGCGATATGCCAGGAGATGGCGAATGATCTGAAGAGTGAATTGGGTCTTTCCACCCTCGGCGTTGAATTCGTCGTTGTGACTACTGCGGATCGCTTCAACGCCGTACAACAAGGGAAGGTTGACCTCCTGTGCGGCCCATCTGTGGCCAGTCTAGATCGAAGACGGGAAGTCTCATATTCGATCCCAATATTCCCCGCAGGTCTTGCGGCTTTAATGCGCGTTGATGTCCCCGCGCAGGTTCGGGAAGTGCTTTCGGGACAGCAGGCACCCTATCGCCCGCTATGGCGAGGCTCCATGGGTTTAGCCCTGCAAAAAAGGACCTTTTCAGCAGTAACGGGAACTACCAGCTTGAATTGGCTGAACAGCAAGATCAATCAACTCAAAATCGACGCGCGGGTTCTGCCTGTTGATAGCCATGGTGAAGGCGTCCAGAAAGTGCTTGATCGTAGCTCTGACGTTCTTTTCGGCGAACGCAGCATCTTGCTCGATGCGAAAAAACGCAGTCCCTCAGGTGGAGATCTGATCGTGCTCGATCGTTTTTTCACGTATGAACCCCTTGCGCTGGCGCTGTCGCGCGAAGATGAGGATTTCCGTCTATTCGTGGATCGCTCCCTGTCTAAGCTCATTCGCTCAGGCACGACTCAGTCTCTTTATCGCAATTTCATTGGCGAACCCGACGAAAACACTTTGACATTCTTTCGCCTGAGCACCGTACCGGAATGAGGCTCATTACATGACAATAATTTCCGAAGCGCACGTTCAAGCAACACACGTGAAAGAAGGGATATATACAGTTGGCGTTCATTCCGAAGTCGGCAAACTGCACACAGTAATGGTGTGCCACCCTGGGCTCGCCCATCAGCGACTTACTCCGGGCAATTGCAAGGAATTGCTTTTTGACGACGTGATCTGGGTCCACGAAGCATTGAAGGACCACTACGATTTCGTGCTGAAGATGGAACAACGCGGTGTAGAAGTGGTCGAGCTGCATGATCTGCTTGCCGACATTTTGAAGTACAAGGAAGCACGGAATTTTATCCTTGACCGTCGTATCACGGCGAACACCGTGGGACGAAGTACAGCCGAGGCGATCAGGCCATGGCTGGATGAAATGTCAGCCAAAGGTCTTGCGGAGCACCTGATTGGCGGATTCGCAATCGCGGAATTGCCCGACAGCGAAGTCAAGTCAATGCTGGCGGAAGCTTTTGGCGGAACCGAATTCCTCTTGCCTCCAATCCCAAACACTTTGTTCCAACGGGATCCTTCCTGCTGGATTTATAACGGTGTCACATGCAATCCGATGTACTGGCCTGCGCGGCATCCAGAGTCTCTGCTGCAACGCGCTATCTACAAATTCCATCCGATGTTCAAAGGCGCAGATTTCCATATTTGGTGGGGTGACTCCGATGAGGATTACGGCAACTCCACTCTCGAGGGCGGCGATGTCATGCCGATCGGAAAAGGTATCGTTCTGATCGGCATGGGCGAGCGGACAACGCGCCAAGCGGTCCTTCAAGTCGCCCAGGAGCTATTCCGACAAAAAGCAGCGAGTCGTGTGGTCGGCTGCCTGATGCCGAAGAGCCGTGCGGCAATGCACCTGGATACCGTTTTCACTTTCTGCGACCGTGATCTGGTCACTGTATTCCGTGAGGTGGTGGATCAAATTCGATGCTATAGCGTGTATCCCACCAATACCGGCGCAGGATTTGAGGTCTGCAGGGAACCCCAACCTCTTCTGAACGTCGTCAAAGAGGCTCTCGGACTACGCGAACTCCGTGTGGTAGAGACCGGCGGCAATTCGTATCAGGCGGAGCGTGAGCAGTGGGACGACGGCAATAATGTAGTCGCGCTGGAGCCAGGTGTTGTCGTGGCCTACGACCGCAACACCTATACAAACACACTGCTCAGAAAGGCGGGTGTCGAGGTGATCACAGTTCGTGGTGCAGAACTCGGCCGCGGTCGCGGCGGCGGACATTGCATGACGTGTCCGATTTGGCGAGAACCGGCCTACTAACCAGAACCAATTCGAGTAACCGAGATTAACCCTAACCAGGAGATCCGCTTATGGGCTTCAATCTGCGCAACCGCTCTCTTCTTACCGTGCAGGACTATACCCCTAGAGAGTTCCGATACCTGCTTGATCTCGCACGCGATCTCAAGCGCGCGAAGTACGCCCGAACTGAACAGAAGCATTTGGAGAACAGAGAAATCTGCCTTGTCTTCGAGAAGACTTCCACGCGCACACGCTGTGCTTTTGAAGTCGCCTGCTATGACCAGGGAGCCCATGTAACTTATCTCGATCCATCCGGCTCTCAGATCGGCCATAAAGAGTCCTTTAAAGATACGGCTCGAGTCCTGGGCCGGATGTTCGATGCTATTGAATATCGCGGCGCATCGCAATGCGGGGTCCAGGAACTCGCCGATTACGCTGGAGTACCCGTTTACAACGGGCTCACCGACGAATATCACCCGACTCAGATGCTCGCCGACATTATGACCATGCGCGAACACAGCGACCGGCCACTTTCAGAGATCCGTTACTGCTACATCGGTGATACCCGCTCCAACATGGGCCACTCGCTGATGATCGCCGGCTGCCTCGTCGGAATGGACGTTCGAATCTGTGGGCCGAAAACGCTTTGGCCCGACGAACAGTTTCAGAAGATTGCCCGGGAACTCGAAGTACGGAACGGCGCAAAACTAACCATCACTGATGATCCGAGAGCAGCAGTCAAAGGGGTGGATTTCATTCACACCGATGTGTGGGTTTCCATGGGCGAGGCAAAGGAAGTCTGGAAGAAACGGATTGAGCTGCTCACTCCTTACCAAGTGAATATGGCACTTATGAAAGCCAGCGGCAACCCGCACGTGCGCTTCATGCATTGCCTGCCCGCATTTCACGATACTGAAACCACCGTCGGCAAACAGATCGCCGAGGCATACGGACTTAGAGATGGCATTGAGGTGACGAATGAAGTCTTCGAATCCGAAATGAACATCGCCTTCGAGCAGGCTGAAAATCGGCTGCACACCATTAAAGCATTGCTCGTCGCAACGCTGGGAGAGTGACATCATGCGAATCGTGGTAGCGTTGGGCGGAAATGCCTTACTGAAACGCGGGGAGCGTATGAATGCCGACGTGCAGCGCGCCAATGTAAAGCTCGCCGCACAAGCCCTGGCGCCCCTTGCCAGCTCGCATCAATTGGTCATCAGCCACGGCAACGGACCGCAGGTCGGACTCCTCGCATTGCAGGGCGCGGCGTATCAGGAAGTTGAAACCTATCCTCTGGATGTCCTGGGCGCACAAACCGAAGGCATGATCGGCTACATGATCGAACAGGAGCTTGGGAACCTGCTTCCGTTCAAGGTTCCGTTCGCGACACTCCTTACGATGGTCGAAGTGCATGCGGGCGACCCGGGCTTCCGGAACCCCACTAAGTTTGTGGGGCCCGTCTATAACAAGGCGGAGGCCGACTCTCTAGCAGCCGAGAAAGGTTGGGCCTTTAAGCAGGATGGATCCAAATGGCGGCGTGTGGTGCCGTCCCCGATGCCACAGCGCATCTTTGAAATCCGCCCAATCAAGTGGCTGCTCGATCAAGGAACGATCGTGATCTGTGCTGGAGGCGGAGGCATCCCGACGATGTATGAACCGGGCGCCGTTCGAAAACTGGTAGGCGTCGAGGCAGTGATCGACAAGGATCTATGCTCTGAACTTCTCGCGCGCGAACTGGATGCCGATTTGCTAATAATGCTGACCGATGCCCCTGCCGTGTATATGGATTGGGGCAAACCGACGCAGCGTCCTATCCGGAGTACTTCGCCTTCGGCATTGTCTGGTATCGCCTTCGCTGCGGGGTCGATGGGGCCCAAGGTGGAGGCGGCCTGCCGATTCGCTGCTGGCAGCGGGAGGCCGGCAGCGATCGGCGCCTTATCGGAACTCGAGAGAATCGTCGAAGGCGAGGCTGGAACAACCGTTTATCCCATCGGCGATATGGTCTACGGATCCGAGCCGCGGCAGGTGGCGGCTTAATTCGACTGAGTCTGACCATCAGAAAAAGAGGACTTATGATTGAGCGCCGTGCAAAAGAAATCCGCTTCAAGACTCTAATCATAGATGATGAACTCGGTCAGCCAACCGCCGGCGGACGAGCTCTCCATAGCCTCATTGAGGAACTCGCATCTTGGGACATTGAAGTTGTCGAAGCCAAATCGTCGCAAGATGGAATGTCGGTAGTCGTATCCGATGCCGCGCTCCACAGCATCCTGCTCGACTGGGATCTGGACGCTACAAGCTCGCATGATCACGACAAGGCTTTCGCTTTGGTCGAACTCGTTCGTTCGCGCGACGCCAAGGTCCCGATCTTTCTTATGGCCGAGAGAGACGAGGCTTGCGACATTCCGGTAAACGTCATGCAAATGGCGGACGAGTTCATCTGGAAATTAGAGGACACGGCCAGCTTTATCGGGGGCAGAATTCGGGCCGCCATGCAGCGCTACCGAGATCAACTGCTGCCCCCGATGACTGCGGCTCTGGCCAAATTCCGATTTGTGCACGAATACTCGTGGCACACTCCAGGCCATACCGGGGGGACGGCATTCCTCAAATCCCCTATTGGCAGAGTCTTCTACGACTATTTCGGAGAAAACCTGCTCCGTTCGGACCTTTCGATCAGCGTTGGTGAGCTCGGTTCATTACTTGACCATACCGGTCCGATCGGTGAGTCAGAGAAGTACGCCGCGCGCGTTTTCGGTGCTCATCGTACCTACTGTGTCACCAACGGATCATCGACATCCAACCGCATCCTTTTTACGGCTGCCGTCTCAGAAGGACAAATCGCACTTTGCGATAGGAACTGCCACAAGTCGATCGAGCATGGGATCACCATGACAGGCGCCATTCCAAATTACTTGGTTCCCTTACGCAATCGCTATGGGATCATTGGCCCGATTCCTCCGGATCGCCTTAAGCCGGCAGCCTTGCAAGCCAGTATTGCCTCGAATGCGCTGGTTCATCCGCTGACGGAACATAAAGCCGTCTATTGTGTCATCACCAACTCCACTTACGACGGTTTGTGCTACAACGCCAAGCGTGTGACAGAGTTGCTGGATCCGTCGGTTGATCGCATCCATTTTGACGAAGCCTGGTATGCCTACGCGCGCTTCAATCCCATCTATCGCGAGCGCTTCGGGATGCATGGAAATCCGGCCGAGCATAAGGGCCCTACCATTTTCACAACGCATTCCACTCACAAATTGCTGGCCGCACTCTCGCAAGCTTCATTCCTGCACGTTCGCGATGGACGCAACGCAATCGACCATCAACGGTTGAACGAGTCATTCATGATGCACAGTTCTACATCCCCTCTTTACCCAATCATTGCCTCCAACGACGTGACTGCCGCAATGATGGATGGCCCGGGTGGCATCGCCCTGACAACCGAATCCATCCAGGAGGCGGTGGCCTTTCGCCAAACGGTAGGTCGTATTCGCAAGGAATTTGCGGCGAAAAAAGAGTGGTTCTTCGCGACATGGAATCCAGATGAGGTGATCGATCCTCAGAGCCGCAGCCGGATTCCGTTCGAGCTAGCGCCTGCGCGGCTCCTCACCACGGAGCCGGATTGCTGGGTACTTCATCCTGGTGATTCATGGCACGGCTTCGAAGCATTGGAAGACGACTACTGCATGCTGGATCCAATCAAGGTATCGGTCATCACCCCGGGAGTCACTCTGGATGGTTCTCTGCAGGGACCAGGAATTCCAGCGAGCCTCGTTACCGCATACCTCGCACGACGCGGAATTCAGGTGGAAAAGACCACTGACTTTACCATCCTCTTCCTCTTTTCCATCGGGATCACCAAAGGGAAATGGGGAACTTTGGTTAACGCGTTCCTTGACTTCAAACGCGATTACGACTTGAATGCGCCTCTCGCTGAGGTATTGCCAGATTTAATCGATTCGCACGGCGATCGATATCGAAAGCTCGGCCTGAGTGATCTTGCGGATGAGATGTTCGCTCATCTTAAGGAATCGAGACAGACACTGTGGCTCGCAGCAGCATTCTCGTCTTTGCCCAAGCCCGTCATGACTCCTCGACAGGCCTATCGCCAGTTAGTCTTGAACGAAGTTGAAAAAGTAGCTCTCGAAAGCCTGGCGGACCGGGTTGTTGCCACCAGCGTAGTTCCTTATCCTCCGGGCATTCCGATGCTCATGCCCGGTGAAAACGCAGGTCCGGCTGACGGGCCCTATTTGAGCTATTTGCGTTCGCTCCAGTCCTGGGATTCGTGTTTCCCCGGATTCGGCCATGACACACACGGCGTCGAGAATATGGGGGGAAGATACTACTTGTACTGCTTGAAGCAACTCGGGCTCTCCACCAACCTTAGGGACACGGCAGCCGAGATGGCGGTGATTCATGACGACGCCTTTGTTGGTACGCGATGAAGTTGCAGGCAAGGGCACGAAGAAGGCTCTTGGTCTAGTCGCATGTACGGCTCTAATTATCGGCAATATGGTCGGGTCGGGATTCTACCTCTCTCCCGCATCACTGGCCCCATACGGCCTATTGGCGATCGTGAGTTGGATTGTGATGGGCATCGGTGCCGTCTGTCTCGGGCTGGTATTCGCACGACTTGCGCACACGTCTCCTGCTACGGGTGGTCCGTACGCCTTTACGCGCGCTGCATACGGTGATTTTGCCGGATTTTTAGTTGCTTGGGGTTATTGGATTTCGATCTGGGCATCACTCCCAGCAATTGCGGCTGCCTTTACTGGGTATCTCGCCGAACTGGCGCCTGTGATCAAAACAAGCCGTCCCCTCGTGATCGCGATAACAATCGCTGTCATTTGGCTGATCGTGCTTGTCAATCTGCTCGGTGTGCGTGAAGCAGGCATTTTCCAATCGATAACCACTTTCACTAAGCTCATTCCTTTCGTGGCAATTGCGACAATCGGCCTCCTCTGGGTACGGCGCGAAAATCTTTCCGTCTTCAACCCAAGTGGAAAGCCTCTGTTCTCGGCGGCAGCCAGTGTGGCGCCGCTGATCATGTTTGCATATCTCGGCCTGGAGTCGGCTACGGTGCCTGCGGGAGATGTGCGCGATCCTGAGCGCACTATCCCGCGGGCGACTTTGTTCGGCATCTCTGCATCAGCGTTGCTATATGTACTGGGAACAGTAACTGTCATGGGTGTTATCCCCCGATCCGAACTTGAACACTCGTATTCTCCATTTTCTGACGCGTGTTCAGCGATGTGGGGCCATTGGGCGGGAGGACTGATCGCCATCGCCGCGCTGGTCTCCTCCCTTGGTGCTCTCAATGGTTGGACCCTGCTAATGGGCCAGATACCGATGGCAGCAGCCGATGATGGTTTATTTCCGCCTTGGTTTGGAAGACGATCCAAACGTGGTGTGCCTGGAACTGGCATTGTTATCTCGGCGACCTTTGCAACCGTTCTCCTGCTGATCTCCGCCTCAGGAGCACGCGGTCTGGTTTCCTTCTACAACTTTGTCGTGACCCTGAGCACCATGGCCGCTGTGATTCCTTATGTGTTTTGCTCGCTGGCGGGTGTTGTTCTCGTCCCCCACCAGGGTGACAAAACTCCGCCATCAAAATTCCTCGTTGTGGAGATTGTCGCCTTTGGGTTCGCGATTTGGACGATCTATGGATGTGGGCCAGAAGCGGTGCTCTATGGTCTTCTGCTTCTGCTCTTAGGATTGCCCCTTTACGTTTGGATGCACAAGCGCGGACATTTCTCAAGCTCTCCGCTTCACAATGTCGTTCCGTCTATACGCTCTTAGCCAAAAGAGGACTTAGCCCTATCAGAATGCACAGTGCCGCAGCCACCGCGGCTGTGAAACGTCACTCGATGTTCAGAGGTACGCGCCGATGTCATCACGAGTCGGCAGTAGTAGCTCTCGCGATCTGAATCATGCGATATTGATCGCCCTTCCTGCCCGAGTTCCGTCATCCGGGCGAGATCCCCCAAACGTCCGCCACGCGAATACTGTCACTCTTCTCAGTGTGATGCCCACTATTACTCCCTTACCGTGATCTATGAGAAGTCGTATTTGGGAAGCAATTCGCGGTCTCTGAACTCGAGGTTGTTATGCGCAGGTCAGCGGTAGTACATGTTTTGCTCATTCTTCATTGGTTAGGATTGACGCAGTGCTGGGCCTCGGGCCAAGGCCAACCCGCGTCTGACGTAATTTCTCAAATAGCATCACTCACATCCAGGGCCGAAGCAGGTGACGCACGGGCCCAATATCTCTTGGGTAATGTGTACTGGAAAGGCATCGGTGTTCCTGCCAATGACCAAGAAGCAGCAAAATGGTGGATGCGAGCCGCCGAGCAAGGGAATGCGTTGGGACAAAATCAGATCGGATATAGCTACCTGCGCGGACGCGGCGTTAGTGAAGACTGTACGCAAGCTGTGCATTGGCTCCGGGCTGCGGCGGAGCAGGGTGTGGCGGCAGGACAGTACAATCTCGGTCACCTACTTGCACATGGTTCCTGCGTTTCGAGAGACTACTCACAAGCAGTCATATGGTACGAAAGGGCTGCGGCACAAGGCCTGGCACTTGCGCAGAACGACCTCGGTATGTTGCTTCTAAATGGTAAGGGCGTGCCCAAAGACATTCACCGAGCTGCCCAGTTGCTCGTGGCAGCTGCTGATCGTGGAGAACCTTCCGCGGAGCATAACGTTGGAAATCTTTATTTCATGGGGTGGGGCGTAAATAAGGACTATGCCAAAGCGCTGGAATGGTATCGAAAAGCTGCAAGTCAAGGCCTGAGCAACTCGTACTACGCACTTTGTGTTATGTACATCGATGGTAAAGGGGTTTCGCGAGATTACACCGAAGCAGCTCGACTGTGCCACAATGCTGCCGAAGAGGGTTTTCCGAAGGGGCAAACGCTGCTAGGAGGACTGTACTTCCAGGGGCATGGGGTACCGAAGGACTACAAACAAGCTTTAAAATGGTGGGAACTTGCAGCGGAGCAGGGCGAACCACTCGCTCAGAATTCTGTCGGATGGATGTACATGAAATGTCTGATCGTTAAATGTGACTTACACAAGGCGGCAGACTGGTTCCGAAAGTCAGCTGAACAGGGTAACGCCCTGGGACAATTAAATTTGGGATACCTTTTCGAGCACGGCGAGGGGGTTCCGCTTGATTATCCTGAGGCATACAAGTGGTATAGACTGTCGGCCAACCAGGGGAATAGCCTTGCAAAAGATGCTCTGAAGGAACTCGGAGCCATTATGACCCGAAAACAATTGCACGAGAGTGAATCTCGGGTGACTGGATGGCAGCAAAATAGCCAAACGATTGCAGGCGACGATCTATCAATGGCAGCAATTGAAAAGCCCGATTGAGATGTGCCGACTTGCTCGTTGCCTCTTGGTCCTCAAAAGCGGAGTCCGATCGTTATTGGTATTGCATGCGTCGGGACGCCCCTGTTGGCAGCGTAATGGTAGCGAGCTTCGATGTAGAACTTGTATTTAGAGTCCGGAATTCTGAGACTTAATCCCACTCCAACGTTGCCTCCTGGCGCAATTGAACTGGAACTCGCAAGCGACTGATGGCTTGTCACCAGACCCGATTCGCAAGTGAACCCCCACCACAGCCATGCTGGTGTGCATGTAACTGAGTTGCCTACCACGACGCGCTGCGACAAAGTCGCGCCCCGATAATAGACTCCTGGGCCCAGAATAAAATACGGGCTGGAGACCTTGCCTTCGAACTGCAGCCGATAATCGACGGACAGTGCAACCAGATTCCCATTTCCGTTGATGTTGTTGTTTTGTAGTGCCGCTCGAATGGGAGCAAGACTTTCGCTGGTCGCGTAGAGCCGATTCCACATGACCTCGCCAATCACGGAGTGCCTAGTATTAAAGTTGTATCCCACTCCGTAGTTAAATCCCCAAGCGGGCGTCATGTATTTTGAAGTTGAGCCCGCCGGTACGCTTATTGTGAATGCCGCGTTGCTGTTGAGTCGCTGAAATGATTCATCCTGCGCACACAAGGTGGTCGCCAGAAACGTTAGAAACCCAGCGGTCAACCTGACCAGCCCGTCTTTCATTTTGGTTTTCACCTTCACCGTCCTCTGTCTCTATTGTCAATTTCGCCTCACTAATGCCAGCCAGGAACTGTCAGAAACACCAGCGCATTCGCTGCGAGGGAACGACAACGGTAGTCCTAGCCGAAATGAATGAAGCAGAGTGAGTTCGAGGTTCTTTGTGCAGTCGCTCTTTGTTTTGCCAGTTGGGAGATGTACTTTCAAGAAGTAGAGTTAGCTTGAGCTAACTGATATTCAAGCTCCGGCTTGGAGCGTGGGTTTGGTTGCCTGGCAACCTGCCGAGATGGTTATCAGGATGTCTCGCTTCAACTCGACTATTTTCAATTAAGCATTTCGTGAGAGAGCGTTGCATGAAGATGTCCCTGCTGCTGGCAGTGTGGTTTCTAGTAGGGGAAGCTTGTGCTGGCACTGGCCGGGCGGAAGCAGGGCAAAGATCTGTCATGGCTTGCAATGTCGGACTTGTTTTTCCCGTTCAGCAGTCCCAGAACAGCGAAGCTCCGCCGCGGCAAAATCAGCGAGAACAAATGCTGCTGTCCGCGAAAACTGTATTCATTGTTGTTGACGAGTCATTTGCAGCCGATTCGTCCAGTAAAGCTGCGCAGGCACTACGGAGGGCGGTTCTGAAGTGGGGACGCTTTCAGGTGATAGATGATGCTGCAACTGCTAACCTTATCATAACGATCACGGACGTCTCATCATCGAAACGACTGATGTTGGAACGCATCACAGTACATATGGCTGTTTTCTCGGGCGGGGAAGTGTCGGACGAAAATGCAACGCCGCTGTGGTTCGCCGAAGAAACCGGATCTGCATTCGGTAACAAAAGACCGACTCGCAAACTGATCAAAGATCTGAAGAGGGAACTAAGCGAGCTTGAGAGGCCGGCGCCTACGCCCAATTCATCCTCGAAAACAGGGTCAAACGAAAAAATGGGTTCTCATTGACCGGGTCGGATGTGCAACGGCATAGATCAAAAGTCCGTCTGCTTCGGCCGACTACAATCAGTAGTCCATCAATATGTATAAAAGAGCCTTTGAATGTCAGTTGTTGTGCGCGGCTTCAACAGGGCCAGCATCAGCAATATTCTCGCCTTTTGCGGGTTGAGTTCGTCGGAAACTACGAAGTTCATTTCGTCATCGTTCACTTCCACGTTGCGTCCGACAGTCCCAGTGGCCACTCGGGTACTTCGAACAACTACGACGCCGTGCTCTGCAGCTCTTTTTGCGGCTTCAAGAGCGCTCTTATTCATGTTTCCATTACCTACGCCAGCGACGACAATGCCTTTAGCTCCGTTCGCGACTGATGCATCGATGAGATCTCCAGGCATGTCAGAGTGGGCATACAGGATATCTACGCGCGGCAGTTGGCTAACATTCGTAATATCGAATTCACTCTCGGTTGTGTGCTTCCAGACGGGATTGTTGTAGTAATCATTCTTTCCATAAGTTGCTACTCCAACCAAACCTCGCAATGGTGACATGAATGTCTGGACAGCCGTGGTGCTCATTTTAGTTAGCGAGTGCGCGCCATGGATCCAGTCGTTCATCACGACGAGCACCCCACGTCCTGCAGAGTTGGGATCGATCGCCACTCCAACTGCATTGAAGAGGTTCAACGGCCCATCTGCACTCACCGCTGTGGATGGCCGCATAGAGCCGACCAGGACCACGGGCTTCTTGCTTTTCACGACAAGGTTCAGAAAATATGCGGTTTCTTCCATTGTGTCGGTACCGTGGGTGACCACAATGCCATCCAAATCGGCGTCCGAAAGCAATGCATTGATTCGCTTGGCTAGGGTGAGCATGATTGCAACGGTCATATCCTGAGAGCCGACATTAGAGACCTGCTCGCCCTTGATGTTGGCTAAGTCTCTTATTCCCGGAACTGCTGCGAGCATCGTATCAATCGACACAGCGCCTGACCGATAGGCAGCCTGCGTTCCAGTCGCGGCCGAACCCGCGATTGTTCCCCCGGTTGCAAGGATTACGATGTTCGGCTTGCGATTCTGGCCGACGGACAATGATGCGTGCGCTATAACGAGCAGCAATGCCAGAATTAACCTACTTCTGTTACTACGATTCATCGACCTTCCTTTCGGTCACCTCGAAAGAGATGAGTGCTGAGGCTGGGGCACAAATCCGTAGCAGACGGCCCCAAAGAAACGTGGCAGCCCATGCGCGGCTTGAAAACTGTCAGTTGTTGTAGCGGCCTCAGAAGAACGTGGTCGATCACTGCAACGGAATACCAGTTCTTGCCATGGTTTGGTGGTCTCAGCATTTCCGCACTGCCCGCTTTGACAGTGGGAGGACACAATCGTGGCTAGTAGGATAAAGCGTACGAATCGAGTTGACGAAGGAATATAGCTATGCGGATTGAGCGTGACCTGCTTGGGGAGAAAGCAATCCCCGATGACGTTTATTATGGTGTTCAGACGGCCCGGGCGTTGGAAAACTTCCATATTTCAGGTGTGCCGATCTCTCAATATCCGGATCTCATTGCAGCGGTAGCCATCGTAAAACTCGCCGCAGCCCGCGCCAATTTCGAATGCGGCCAATTCCCGGAAGAAGTTCTGCGTGGAATCGAGGGTGCGTGTCAGGAAATTATCGGCGGGCATTTGCACGATCAGTTCAAGGTCGATCTCATTCAGGGCGGCGCTGGAACTTCTACCAATATGGCTGCAAACGAGGTTATTGCCAATCGCGCGCTGGAGTTTATGGGATTCCCCAAGGGCAGGTACGAGCATTGTGATCCGCACAACCATGTGAACTGCTCTCAATCCACGAATGACGCGTATCCGACTGCTTTGCATGTGGGTATCTTTCTCCTCAACGGAAAACTGCTTGCGGAATTGCGAGCGCTGGTAGCGGCATTCCGGGCAAAGGGCGACGAATTTCGGGATGTAATCAAGCTGGGACGTACACAGTTGCAGGACGCGGTCCCATTGACCTTGGGTCAGGAATTTCACGCGTTCGCTGAGAGTCTAGATAATGAAGTTTGTGCCCTGGAGCGCATTGAAACTGTGCTCTATGAGGTAAACATGGGCGGTACGGCCATCGGCACGGGTTTAAATGCTCCAACTGGATATGCACAGCGCTGTACCGACCATCTCGCCAAAATTACGGGGAAAGCCATCCGGTTGGCTGCAGATCTGGTGGAAGCCACGCAAGACACTCAGCCATTCGTGCTCTTTTCTTCCGCATTGAAGAGTCTGGCCATCAAACTCTCTAAGATCTGCAACGATCTGCGACTACTCTCGTCTGGTCCTCGCGCCGGATTACACGAGATCAATCTGCCAGCTATGCAGCCAGGCTCCAGCATTATGCCCGGCAAAGTAAATCCCGTCATTCCAGAAGTCGTCAACCAAGTGTGCTTCAAGGCGATCGCCAACGATCTGGCGGTAACCCTCGCTGCGGAGGCGGGTCAACTGCAGCTTAATGTGATGGAACCGATCATTGCGTATTGCATTCTCGAGTCCCAGACTATGTTCATGAATGCCGCCCATACGCTACGTGAGCACTGTGTGGATGGAATCACCGCGAATAAAGATATGTGCCGGAGATATGTTGAGCACAGCATTGGGGTCGTAACCGCGCTTAATCCATTGCTGGGATACGAGGTTGCTACGGACTTGGCCGCTGAAGCTCTGAAAACAGGTAAGGGCATAGTCGAACTTGTTCGCGAGAAAAAGCTGCTTTCAGAAGTGCAGATTCGTACTGTCCTTGATCCCAAGGTAATGACCGGAGTCGGCGATCGCTAATGGGTGTGGGCATGTTGTGGATGGAGCTGTCAATCGTATTAGTGTGCATTTTTGTGGGTGCCCGGCTGGGCGGAATCGGCTTGGGTACGATCGCCAGCGTCGGACTCCTGGTGCTCGTGTTTATTTTTGGACTTCCACCCGGAATGCCTCCGCGTACCGTACTCGGGATGATACTCGCCGTAATCACCGCTGCCGCGACGATGCAGGCAGCACGCGGTCTGGATTACCTGGTCATGATCGCCGAAAAAGCGCTTAGTATCTGGCCCGCGGGTATAACTTTGGTGGCTCCCCTCATCGCCTACGTGTTCACGTTTGCAGCCGGTACCGGGCACATCATTTACGCGCTACTGCCTGTAATTGCCGAGGTCTCACATAAGGCTGGCGTTCGTCCAGAGCGCCCACTCTCAATTTCAACAATCGCCTCTCAGCAAGCGATCACTGCTTCTCCAATCTCCGCAGCGACCGTGGCGTTGTTGGGCCTTCTGGCGCCACATGGCGTTCATTTGCAATCTATTCTGCTGATCGCGATTCCGGCAACTTTGCTCGGCAGTTTGTTGGGTGCACTCGCAGTGATGTGGAAGGGCACAGAGCTCAAGGATGATCCAATCTACCAAGATCGCCTTGCCAGGGGGTTTGAGCAACCGAATCAACGGGTTGCCCTTGCGGATGCCGATTTGATGCGCGCACGGGGCTCCGTCATCGTTTTCATGGTCGCAGTTTTGCTGGTGGTGGCCCTCGGTCTATTTCCTTCGATGCGTCCAAGCTACGCGATTTCGCTTGGAGCAGAAGTACGAATCGAGCAGGTCGACCTGGCGCCAGCGATTATGATCGTCATGCTTGCAGCGGCTGGGATGAACACGATGCTGTTTGGCGCATCTCCTGAGGCAACTGTGAAAGGCAGCATTATGAATGCTGGAGTAGTAGCGCTGATCTCCATCGCAGGTCTCGGATGGCTAGGATCTTCCTTCTTCGAAGGCAATAGGCAATTCATCATCAGCGGAATCTCTGCAATCGTTCAGGAGCATCCTTCCGTTTTTGCCGTGGGACTGTTCGTGCTATCGATTCTGCTTGCCAGTCAGGCCACCACTATCATCACTCTCGTACCCGTCGGAATCGCGCTCGGCCTCAGTGCTCCTCTTTTGATCGCATTGTTTCCGGCTGTCAACGGCTATTTCTTTTTGCCTACTTATCCGACATTGCTCGCTGCCATCTCCTTCGACCAGACCGGTACGACCCGCATCGGCAAGTGCGTTTTGAATCATAGCTTCATGCTTCCCGGAATGGTGGCCACCATCTCATCAGTTGTGCTCGCGTACCTGATCGCAAGAATCGTCCTTTAACCCCCGAGGAGTGTACCCCTTCGTCCTTGGCGATGAGTGATGGGATATTCCGCCAGTCACTCATCGGGTCTGCTCGGCAAAATACTGGATCAAGGCTGAATTACGAAATTCGCACTGTCGGAAGTGCCGCCGATACAATCCGCCATCATCGAGGACGATGTGCCCGTTGAGGATCCGCTACTCCCCAACGTCACTGTTTGTGATTGCGGAGCACTAAAAACCTTAACCGTTGCGGTCATGGCGATTGCCAAGTCGTCGGATGTTAGATTTGCCTGCAGTTGGTGCTCGTTTACGAAGGTGGTCGTACGATCGGTGCCATTCCATGAAACTACTGAGGTGCGCTCAAAGTCATTTCCATTGACCAGAAGAACGATCGCGCCATTCCCGGCCTTTGCGCTGCTCGGTTGAATTGACGCAATGGATGGTGTACGCACACAATCCCCGCACGAGGAATTAAACAAGCAACCGACAAGGGCGAGGATCCAACTGAATCGCTGCAATCGCACAAAAACAGCCTAAGATAAAATCGGCGCAATAGGAGCTGTACGTCTTGACAGAGCCTTCCTTAGAAAGGCGCGATTCTCGTTGTGAGGCCATCAATCCGCCGAGAGTGGTCTGCGGATGCCGAGCGATGTGACCAATATTTCTTGCCACTATGGATTTGTGATGCGGCACAATTTAATCGAGGTCAGAAGTCGAACGGGAAACAAGTTGCAGATCAGAGCTATCGTGCCGGCCTCAGCCTCTTTAGGTGAGATCGCGGCATATTTTCACGCGAGTCGTGGGTAGCTCCTGAACATCTTCTCTATCATTTTCTCGAGCTTCCCTACGTTCTTATGGGATTTGTCATAAAGGATGTCGCTGGAATCTGCATGCCACAGGCTTGTTTTTCGCGAAGGATCGCGTATATCGACTCGCAGACGTGCCTCCCAACCGATATAGAAAACGTCGTTGTCGACTGTGAGTGAATAGAGTGCGACTGCATCAGGATTAGCACTCAGGTCAACTCTTTTCAGGCCTTTGCCTGCCAGGACACGATCCACTATCCCGAGGATCTGGTCGTTCCAGAATGGGTCTTTTGCCGGCTTCGTCGAGTCCGCCCATGCGTAAGTCTTGACGCTCTTCAGAGTTATTTCGTTTGTACTGGTCTGCGCAAACAGCCCAGACATGAACGCCGGTAGTAGGAATAGTTGGAGAAATCCAGTTCTCAGCATAATGTCCCCCCGTAAGGTTTTCCGTGTCACGGACATCAGCCTAATGGTGTTTAGGGGCCCGGTCTGCTATCAGTGATTGCATTATCCGTGACGGAATAGGTCTCACAGCCCAGGAAAAAGTACTGCGTGAACCGCTCCAGGCGGTGGTGCCCAGTACGATGAAAGAGATAGCTCAGGCCAATGCTCCCGGCGTAGGTGCTTGCCCAGAAGATTGCGGCCCTCGCCGCGCTCGTATGTTCTACGAAAGGGCGAGCGAGCGGGTTGGTCTCTTGACCGTTTGGGTGGTGGTTCACAATTTGGTCGGTCGTGAACGCGTCCGCGGTAACTAGGCCCGCGTTAACCGAAAAAAGAAGAAGGTTCTGATGGTCCAGAAAGTTGTGGGGAGCGTCGGGAAGTTCCTGCGCCTCGCAGAAGGTTAACAACAGCACGAAGACGAGCGCTTTTATTTCCACCCTATACCTTGGCCCTCAGCTCAACAGCCATTTTGAAGCGCCAATGGTCCATTGGACTCATGTTGCCAGTTTCAAGTTGGACCAGATTCAATGGGACCAGAGTCAAACTGCCTGCGTGAGTAATAAAGCTGACTCAGATCGGGATCACGCGTGTGGGGAACGTTTCAGTGCATCAAAGCTCAGATAACAAAGGCCCGAGTGCATCCCCCAGGTGAACTCTCGGGCCTTGGAGTGAGGCACATGCGTTGTTTCTATTCCCTATGATCCTGCCTGCTGTGCCCCTTTTTGACTACTGTCAAACATGACAGTAGGGGACTGTGAATGAGATGCTAATTCCCCGACAAAAGTCGTTTGTTGCAGTCTGTCCCTCATGCCGAGCCGATTTATCACGCGACAAGCTGCATTCGCTGGCCCGACTCGAGCCCGGCCTTTGATATTCTCCTGCGTTACTCCATACGATAGAATTTGTTCTGCAGCAACGACACCAGTGCTCGGCGGCAACTAACCTGCAAAACCTGAGGCTGAAGAATTTTTAAGAAGTCCACTGGCAGTTATGACAGACCCCACCAGATGTTGGCGGTCGTGTCGGGAATCATCGTGCTGGTTGGCGGGCTGTTAGCTTGCCATTCTCCCTCTGACACTCCCCAACAATCGCCCCTTGAGGATTTGCGGGCGCAGGTCCGCCAACTGGCAGATCAGGTCCAACAATTAAAGAACGAACAGGCGGCACCGAGCGTTGTGCTGAACCACTACCGCAATTCAATCGGGTACGTCTACGGTGTCTATCACGTAGGTTTTGATGAACAGCACCCACAGATGAGGACGCGAATTTCAGGCACGGGCTTTCTGGTTGCCGATGGTTTGCTGGCCACGAACCGTCACGTGGCCGAACCGTGGTACGGTGACCCTGATGCCACAAAACTTATGGACCACGGCGCCACTCCCACGCTTGAGAATCTTGTGGTTTTTTTTCCAAATTCTCCAAACCCTGTACGACTCTTTGCAGGGCCCATTTCCAAAACGTCCGATCTCGCTCTCCTGCGAATGGAGAATTCCGGTGTCACCGAATCTCTTGCGGTGCTGCCCCTCGCAGCATCGCCCGGTCCTGCCGGGCAACTCCTGATGATGATTGGGTATCCACTGGGTACACGAGGGCTGGTCGCCAAGTCCCCGTCCGAAATTTATCAACGGCTCGCATACCGGCACGACGATATCGAAATGGTCACAAAGCTGGCAGCAATGTCCTTGATTCGTCCGTCCACCACTTACGGACATCTTGGTGATGTTGTGGGTGACAAAATCGTGTACGACGCGCCCAGCGCCCACGGCGGCAGTGGTGGTCCAGTCCTCAATTCGAAGGGTGAAGTCATTGGCATCAACTTCGCATACATGGACGGATTTTCCGGCAGCACTCTAGGGATTTCGGTCAACGCCCTGCGTCCCTTGCTGCGCGAAGCCGAGGTTACTGGCAAAGTGCGCCAAACCCATTAGCTTGTTTTGGCTGCAGGTTGAGTGCGACCTTCATCCTCGAAGCGAGGTTGATCGCGAGCCTCTGCTTGCAATGAAAGGTCACTGCTTCCGCGTTTGCGGGCACTCCCCCGCAATCGGCTTCCATTCCGTGACATCCACTTTTTGGCCTTGTTTGCAATGAGGATCGCTATGTCCGTATCCGATGCCCTCGAACGAAATACCTGTGTCCATATCAGGGGTCGCTTTACGGAAGAAGACGTTGTATTTCCTGTGCGCCTTGTAGTCGTTCACCACGTAGCAGCCTGAGACATTGCCCGCCTTTACGCAGCCGTGACCTTTTGCGTGCACGGTTTGCGGTGCGGCCTGACCCGTTCCCAGTTGGGCACTCGCAATCAGGCTTAGCGACAGGATGAGCATCAGCGAAACCGCCAAACCAATTTTCGTCTTCATGCAGGTCTCCCATCGCCCCGGTGATAAAGCGTGCCACGACCGCTCAAACCAGATGAGCTCAATTCTAGGCTTACACTCAAATCTGAGAGACTCGCAAAACTTACAGTACCCTCGATCTCATGTTTTTGGGCCAAGGCCAAGAGCGGATCGCGTCCGTATCTTTCCGGGTTTTCATTTCAATCCGAGGTTGCCTCATTCGATTGGCATGCAGCTAACAGAAAAGTTAGGCGCCACCATTATTGTTTGACTTTTTCAGACAGCAATACCATGCGGAAAGGTCAAAGCTAGCGCTGGCCCAGGATTACGCCATTTGTTTCCAACGCAAATGCAGCCGTGGCACACTGACGTTCAATCTGGCGATTTGGCAACCAAAGTGCACTGCCGACGGCTGCCAGGGATCCCAGCAATTAAATCGCTTTGGGAAAAAACCTGCACGTAGCCCACATACTCGCGATGCTTCTCCCCCTTTAGAACGCACTACATGGCTACGCTGGGCTTCCGAGTCACAAATGCGAACGGTCGGTGCTTTGCGGCCAGGATGCTACATGCGCCGGTTACCTGGCGTAGACAGCACTGGTTGCATCGACCGCGGATTCCTCAAGACGGTAAATGTCAGGGCTTTCGTTGGCAACGGTTCGAACGTCCGCATTCGGTGATCGCCATAGGCGAGACCTGAAAGGAACACGGAGGTTAAGTGGTGAACGAATAGCCTTCTTGCAAGCTAAATATTGACGTGCTATACAGTTTCGTCATGGGGAGCCTTTGCCGGGAGGGATTGCTCGTGGAGTGTCAGTTATGGGGAAAAGCGCAGCTACCAGGTCGGACATACAGCTTCTCCGCGATGTTTTCAGCGCCAGTCCTGTTGGGATTGCAGTGGAGAGCTTGGATGGGCAACCTGTCTTCGTGAATCCAGCCCTTTGCCGCTTTCTGGGTTTTACCGAACAAGAACTACGAGCCAAACATTGTGTTGATTTCTCGCCCAAGGAAGACGCGGAAAAGGACTGGGCACTATTTCAGCAGTTGCGAGCAGGCGCCATTGACCACTATCAGATTGAAAAACGCTATTTTCAGCGCGACGGTTCGTTGGTCTGGGGGTGCTTGAGTCTGTCATTGTGGAACCATCGTTCGTCTCGGCTGGTGCTTGCAATGGTCGAGGACATTACGGAGAAAAAGAAGGCGGAAGAGGCTCGCTTCCGACATGCCGCAATTGTGGAATCATCCCAGGACGCGATTATTTCTGGGGCTCTGGATGGAACTATCGTTACTTGGAACGCAGGCGCCCAGCGCACTTACGGGTACACGGAGTCGGAAGCAGTTGGGAAGCCAATTACCATGCTCGTCCCGCCTGAGCTACAGGATGAGGAGAAGAAGATTCGTGAAACGTTGAAGGCCGGGAATCGCATCGAGCAGTTTGAGACGGTTCGGATTGCCAAGGGCGGGAAAAGAATCGACGTATCTCTAAGTATTTCCCCAATCAAGGATTCAAGCGGGGGAATTGTGGGCATTTCAGGGATTGCCCACGACATTACCGACCGCAAAAGGGCCGAACAGCGGTATCAGCGGCTTTTTGAAAAAAACGTCGCGGGAGTGAGCATCTCAACTCTCGATGGTCGAGTCTTGGATTGCAATGATGGCTGGGTAAGCATTCTTGGCTATCAGTCCAAAGACGAAATTCGCGGTCGCCTCATATCTGAGTTCTACTTCAATTCGGCCGAACGCCAGCCAGGTTTGGATGAATTGTTCGACAAGCAGGTATTGGTCAGCCGTAGATTGCAACTCATGCGAAAAGATGGCACCGCGGTTTGGGTGCTCTTCAACGGTGCGGTAGTGCACGTCGGTAGTGATACAACGCTACTGCAAGCCACAATGATCGACATTTCGGAATGGAAGAGGGCAGAGGAAGCTCTGTCGCAAATGACACGCAAGTTGATTGAATCTCAGGAGCAAGAACGCTCCCGGATCGGGAGAGAGCTTCACGATGACATCAACCAGAGGCTTGCGCTGTTAAATGTGGAACTCGGACAGTTGCAAGACAATCCTTCCGAAGTCAGTACACGTGCTCAAGAAATGCGGAAGCAATTGACCGACCTTTCGAACGACGTCCAAGCTCTGTCGCACGATTTGCATTCATCACAACTGGAATATCTGGGCGTCGTTGCAGGCATGAAAAGCTGGTGTAAGGAATGCGGAGAGCGACGGGGAATGCAGATCGACTATAGACATGATGTGCAAAGCGCTTTCCCACGAGAAATCGGGCTTTGCCTCTTTCGAGTTCTGCAGGAAGCATTGCACAATGCCGCCAAGCACAGCGGCGTGAAGCGGATCCAAGTGCAATTATCTGAAAACTCCGGCGAAATTCATCTCTCGATCAAGGATCTGGGCAAGGGCTTCGACGTAGAAGCAGTGAAGCAACGCAGAGGTTTAGGCCTTATCAGCATGCGAGAACGCGTTCGGCTGGTGAGCGGGACCATTACGATTGATTCAAAGCCAATGGGCGGAACAACAATCGACGTTCGCGTACCACTGGAGTTGAGGCACGATGCGCAGCGACTGGCGGTGTGAACATCGAAATCGAGGGGTTTGGAAGGTCCTTACCTCGAAGGAACGGCTGAATGTGTTGAACGTGTTTTCTTGAAACCGTGTCTCACAAAAGGAACAACGAAGAACTCACTTGACTCCGACGGCCGTCTCATGGAGCGCGATTGCGCCAAAAAGCCCACCAAAGGATCAAAGAGCAGTACTGGGATGTTTGACAGTGGCCAGGAACGAGGTACAGGAGGCATGATCAGAGCGAACGACAAAGAACGCATTTTAGCCTCCAATAAGGCCCGAGGTTTCTCAGAGCGAAATCGCGGGCTTTTTTTCGCTTCGATGCGCTGAAGATCAACTCTATAACTATTGTAAGCAGGCGATAGCCCTCAAAGTCCCCGCCCCATCCTCCGAGCTGAATTCACTCGACGGAAGTTCGTTCTTCTTCAGATCTGAAAGTTTTACCAGTAGTTCATTCGGCACGCCAGACCAGACGATGGCTTCAGCCATTGATACGGCAGTATTCTCGTGGCATTTGCGCTTGGGAAAAAGAGGTGTTTCGTGCGCATAGCGAAGATCGTTTGTGTCATTGTTGCTTTCTTGCTTCAGTTTGCCTCTTCTCAGACCGTTGAAGTCAAAGCAAAACCTCTTACCGACTCCGACATTCAATTGCTGCGGTCCGACCTTCAGGCACAGAAGAACGAGATTATCGCTCACAATATGCAGTTTACCGACCCGGAGTCTACTGCCTTTTGGCCCATCTATCGGGAGTATTCACGCGATCAGCAGTTGGCGCGAGATGAGCGCTTGCAATTGATCAAAGACTATGCCCAGAACTGTGATGCGATGGATGATGCAAAGGCAGAGAGCATGGTGCAGAGACTGCTGCATATCGAAGCGAAGCTTATAGATCTGCGCCAACAATACTGGCCGAAATTTGAGAAGGCCCTGGGGGCAAAGCGGGCGGCAAAATTCTTCCAGATTGATAACCGACTAAGCCTTCTCTTCGACGCACAGCTTGCTTCGGAAATTCCGTTTGTGAGGTAATTATCGAAATCCGCGCGGCAAAATGCCATCTGAACGTCCTTCGAATATCTGGCCGGTCGTAAGGGCTTACCGTTTTGGCAGTTTTCGGCTGCTGATCGCCTTAACCATTCCTTGTTCGATCAGCAGTTCACTTTTGCAAGACGCACAGGTCCGCTCCGAGTAAAGGATGACAGTCTGCATGGACCTGTAGACGATTTCCGCCTTGCAGGTCGGGCAGATGAACGAATGGTCGAAGAACTCTAGTTTGATCGGGCGTGTCACGTATTGAAAATCCTAGCTCAAGTAATCCCTCAGCCGGGTTGGCGAGAGCCCGAGATCTCGGTGGGCAAGCGTTTTATTTACTGGATCTGCATTCCTGTGCTTCTTGCTTCGCGCGTTAAACCCTACAGGTGCTGTTCCCTAATCCGATGCGGGTGCCTGATTTTGTTTCATCCGAACGCCCTCGAGCGCTTTGATTGTGCAAGGTGATTTTAGCAATCCGGCGCTGATGGAGTTGGTTCGAGAGGCGGCGCAGCGTTGCATGGTGTCAGTTCAGGATAATTTGGGAAGATTGCAAACAAGATACGTCGCGAATCCTCGATGCTGACCATTCCAGCACTGTTTGGTGTGTACGTCATAAGCTATCTTCCTTCTCTGAACTGGCTGTGTAAAACATAGCGGTTCGCACAGGCGGTGTCGTTGCCCGCGGGCAACAATGCCTTTGGCATGTCGAATTACGGAGCCAGGCGATAACCCAAGATCCCTGCCGATGGTTGTGAGTGAAATAGGGATATGACGTCGATTATCGAAGCGATTGGTTTGAGTAGCTGGATTAACGGCTCCGAAGATCTTATGGCGTCGTGCTAACCGTCTTCACGATTGCTGCATTCGATGGTAGGGCCGGACCGGCCACGAAGAAATTGTGATCGTACATGTTGCGATACATGCGACCGGCAATTTCGGCAGCTTTTGGCCCGGACGTGGGCCGTCCTCCCTGCAGGAAGATCACGACGACCACGCCCCCAATACTAGTATTCGCAAAAGAGGCGAACCAGCCAAACCGAATGCCTTCCTGTGAGCAGGTACCGGTCTTGCCGAGAATTTCTTCTTTGTTGAAGTTCGCACTGAGGCTGCGGGCGGTGACGTATTGCACCGCGCCCACCATGCCGTCAGAAAGTTGCGGAATTATCGCAGCGATGTCGAGTTGCCGCTTCACGCGCGGTCGAAAGTTCGCGATCTCCTCGACAGTCGTCGGATGCTGGAGATAGTACAGCGTTCCACCATTGGCGATCGCGGAAACTATCGCGCCCAGTTGTAGCGGAGTCATGGAGACGCCTTCGCCGAAGGAACACATCTTGCCCACGCCGCCGAGTCTGGCCGGAATCGCTTCGTCGGGATAGTTGCCCGGCTGTTCGCCCTGAATGTCGTAACCGGCGAGTTCGCCTAGACCGTATTCGTGTGCGTAGTAAGCGACCTTCTCAAAGCCGAGCTTGCGGCCAAGCAACTCGAAATAGGCGTTGTTCGAGCGCGCCAGGGCGGTCGTCAGATTCATGCGGTAGCGGCCGCCTAGAGGAACGGCTGTTGCGTTGGAGATCAGGCCTTCGCTCAGCGCTGCGAGGGCAACGGCGAGCTTAATCGTTGAGCACGGCTGCGCGCCGTGCGACAACGCCAGCTTCTGATTAACCATGGCCAAAATGCGGCCGCTGGTAGGCTCGATTGCGACGACCGTCCCGTTCATATTGCCAAGAGCATCCAGGGCAGCCTGACGGATGATTGTATCTTCGCCGGTGGTTACGTCCCCGCTGCTCACATCTTGGGCGAATGAGCTCATACGAAACGGTTCGTAATCACGACGATGGTGCGTCATGACCGAAACCGCATGCATCGCAGCGGGAGTGCGACTATGCGCCAAATGACGGCAGCTGCGCCGAGTGCATTGACTTACGCTGATCTTCTGGGATTTAGATTTGGCGGAGGTATGGCTGCTGGTCTGTGCCGCCCGGCTCAGCCCAGCGAGCGGCGGGCACATGCAAATGATAAGGACCAGACGAAAGACACTCATTCCTGACGCATCTAATTGGATTCTGTACTCCAATGCACGCTGCAAGCGGTTAACAGCGCTTCTTCTTCACAACAAGAGTATGGGCAACGTTGAAGGGGTGTGCACTGACAAAAATACTAGGATCGGCGGGGAAATCGAGACCGTCTACCCAGCGCTCGTCAACCCTGAGTCACTCCGTCAAGGGGCAGTGAGTGTAAGGGACACATATTCGCCAGTTGGCTAAACGTCAGTGCGAACTTGCGACATAAGCTCCCACCTGGGAATTGGCAGTTTTTCGTCGCGGGCGAGTTCTTATGTAGGAGCGACAGTTTGACTGATGAGCTGAGTGGGAATATCTTGAAGCGAATTGAGGGGGAACTCCTTGGCCGAGGAGAATGCTCTCTCATGTCCTGCAAAGTCTGCACCTCAACGAATCAGCGGGAGTTTACCGCCGAGATGAACATCCATTTTCCAGGAAGAAGGGGTCTCAACATTCCCACTGTTTGGGTCTTCCCAACGATATCGATCTGTATGGATTGTGGCGCCGCGCACTTCACGATTCCAGAAGCCGGACGAAAAGAACTTGTAGATAGAGATTATCGTGATTTTGCTGGCGGAAATGCTGGTTAACCGAGAGCTTTCGTGATAGCGCTCAAAAGCTCATTTCCCGCATTTGCTTTCAGCACATAACCCACCGCGCCTACCTGCGTGGCTGCATCACGGACGTCAGCGTCGCCGTCTGCGGTGACAAATAGGACCTTTGATTTCGGGCATCTCTGACGGATGATTTTGGCGGCTTCGATTCCATTCAGCAAGGGTATTCCAATATCGAGAATGGTAATGTCAGGCTGCATTTCGGCAGCTTTCTCGATGGCCTCTTTTCCATCCGCTGCCTCGCCGACGATGTTCCACTCTGAGCGTGTCTCTAGGAGTGAGCGGAGTTGATCCCGCCATGGCGCAAAGTCATCGACCACAAGAATACGGCAGACGTGCATTGATGCCCAACCTCCAAGACAATGAGATGCATTCCGATTTCCATTGCCGTACTCGCCTTCCTTTTTTTTCTGTCCTGTTTCTATGAAGTTGCGTCCGTCTTCCCAGTCCTGGGAGCCTCGCGAAGTGATTGGGATGGCTGAATTCCAGCAGAGGTGGTGGCTTTCGGCCATCCACCTTGCGACTGTAACTTGGGAAAATCTCTCGGTGCTCGATAGCGTCCGTAGCAATGGCCTTCCATGCGCGGACTATCAGATTGCACAAGAACCGACGCCAGAGGTGCGGCGCAAGGATATGCACAAGGTGACGCAAACAGTGTACCCACAACACAAGCGGCGTGATGCGCCAAGCTACGCCAACAAAAACCGAAGACAAAAAACCTACCGCGGACTGGGTTCTGAAAACTGCCCCTTCTGCCAGTATTGGATCGATTACAGGATGTGTATCGTATTGACAGGTCGCCTTCAGGGCAGGTCAGAACCCGACTTTGCTTAAGTTGGACAATCGCATCACATCCATGAACCCGGAAGACGAATTTAGTGGAGCAGCAGCACACTCGGCGGTCTCAGAGACGTTTTGGAGAGTGCCCGCGATTCGTCGCGCCTGGTACAAGATTCTTGAGGCAACCGCCCTCATAACACTGAGCATCGGTTCTGGCTGTCAGTTCCACAACAGCTCTGCGATGGGTGGTACTTGGCTGTTCACCATCAGCTCGAACACTTCAACACTCCTCCTCCTCACAGCCAAGTTACAACAACAGGGGAACCAGATCACAGGCCAGGCGTCCGTAGCCAAGAACAACAATTCGTGCGGTACTGCGGCGATCAGCGGGAGTCTCCACGGAAACAATCTTAATCTAGAAATTGTGCAGCTACAAAGCGAGTTGTTCCTCGTCGGAACGGTCAATCCGACGTTTACCCAGGCCTTAGGAACTTATACCAGTTCGGGCAATGGTAACTGCTTTCAACCCGGAGACTGGGGATCGTGGTCTGCTTTTTTTGGGGGTGGCTAGACCTGCGCACCCGGTTAATGTCACCGGCGCTCGCAAATCAATAGACGACCCACATCAGTTGGGAAAAGCCAACAAAAGCGATTCCGACAACGCAAAAACCCTATCGGCCTCATGCCAGAGCCCTGTCGTTTCTTTGCACTGCTAGAACTGCCAGCCTCAGGGTTGCGACTGCGAGTCTAAAATAGGCCCCGTGCTTTCAGCGAAGAGCCGGATTCCTGCCTCAGGAGAACGAATGTCTCGCTGGTTTTCTAATTTCAATGCCACGGCTTGGCTTATACCGTCGTTGTATGCAGCCGGGGCTCTCGCGTTGGGTTTTACTATTCCCCGGTGTACATACAACCTACTGCCTGGGTACCTCTCAACGGTCAGTGTGAATGCGGCAATTGGCATTTACTCTGCGATTGCTTCTGGTATGATCGCGCTTACGGGGATCGTCTTCTCGCTCACTTTCGTGATGGTGCAGTTCAGCGCCACCGCCTACTCCCCGCGTCTGGTTCTTTGGATTGCCCAAGACCCAGTAATCTCTCACGCCATGGGTGTATTTACGGCGACATTCCTCTATGCCATTGCAGCATTGGCTTGGGTCGACCGTGGCGGTTCTGGGCGAGTTCCACTTGCGGGGACAATATTCGTGACCGCTCTTCTTATCGTTAGCGTCATCATGTTCATAGCCTTGATTCAGCGTGTGGCCATGCTCCAAGTGAACCGGATGCTTACATTCACCGCCGACCAGGGACGCACAATCATTGAAAATCTCTATCCCTCGCTGGACTCTCCTCCGTGTCAGGGTTCCAAAGAAATAGTCGGGTTACGATGCCTGCAGACTCTTGTTTACCATGGCGAGGCAAGCATTCTTCAAGAGGTGAACATTCCCGCACTGGTAGAAATCGCGACTCAGAACGGCTACACAATCGAATTGCTGGCGTCCGTCGGTGATGCTGTGTTGGAGGAGACCCCAATTCTTAGAGTTCTTGGTGTCGGGAACCCTATCTCCGAGAAAATCCTACAAGCTGCAATCAGGCTCGGTGGAGAGCGTACCTTCACGCAAGATCCCAAATATGCAATCCGTTTGGTGGTGGACATCGCGATCAAAGCCCTGTCGCCGGCGGTTAATGATCCAACGACTGCGGTGCAAGCGCTCGACCAGATTGAAGACCTCTTAATCCGTCTTGGTCGCCGCCGTCTGGAAATCGGATCGTTTCGCGACGCGGCGGGCAATCTCCGAGTGCTAATAAACCCTCCAGACTGGGATGATTTTCTTTGTCTCGCCCTCGATGAGATTCGATTCTATGGCGCTACCAGCATTCAGGTCATGCGGCGTATGAAGGCTCTCGTGAATGAACTAATTGCCGTCTTACCTGAAGAACGTCAACTGGCCCTACTTCATTGGCGGGAGAGACTACAATTCACGGTCGAGCGTTCGTTTGTAGATCAGTTCGACAAGTTGGACGCTTTCGGCGAGGATCGTCAAGGCCTGGGTAGTGCGAGACGGGGAGTAGAGTAGCAATAATCGTCAATTCCGAGTGTCTCTGCTACAGACCCCGCACCTTGTGTGGCGTGATAGCTGGCGAACGGGCGGCTACACTCAAAACCGTCGCCTGAATGAATTAATGAGCTGGTCCGCCGAGTAGCGTAACTCGGAAGGTTCAAGTGGGATCATTCCTGCCATCGCATGATTCACTTCACCTCTTTACATCCAATGGTCTCTAAGTTTCGTGTCTCGGTGAGCTGTTGCCAATTGCCGCCTCCTTCTGCTGGCAATTCTGCTAGTTTGCGAGCAGTCCGCAGCTATTGCAAGGTAGCGCTTGAGACTGCGGGGAGATTACGGAGGAGTTATGAAAACGATTGGCCTAATGGTGATGACCATGTACGCACTAGTTTGTTTTTCGGCGGAGGCCCGACCGCAACAAGTGAAACGTGGCAGCACGGTGTCAGTGAGCGTGCAGTTCGACCCCGCGGTTGAGTCAGGTAGAGCTCTTCTAACCTGGCAGACGTATGACGATGCAGCCGTCAAACAAAGCCGTGACAAAGGAGTGGCATTGAAATTCAACTGTTCTGGGACCATTTACAGCCCTGCTGACGGTGTCAGGATCTCATGCGCAGTTCCAGCTGATGTGGCAGATGGGCATTACTACCTCGTCTCGTTATCCCTTGTGGATGGTGAAACCCACCGGACCTATACTTGGCACGGAGATTTCCCTCAGGACGTGGAGCTAAGCATCAAGGGCGTCTAACGACAACACCACCCAACGTGAAATCTATTCAGATCAGCGGAAGCACGCCGTAGATTCACTACCTTAACGCGCACAAGTATAAAGGCGATTAACTTCGCTTGGCTCATTGGATTTCCGAAGCGATCGAAACCGCGCTGCTCAGTTGAATTATGAATTCCATGGCCGGGATTGCAACCAGGTGATAGCGCTCAAAAACCCGTCCCGGCCATTTTGACTATTAATCGGGATTGTTCAGTAAACGTAATCGGCCTGAACGGCAAATTCCTATCAAAGAAGCGGCCTAACTTGCCTCGATTTCATCATCATTGTTTGTCGATAGTTATCCATAGTCGTCGATCCTACGGCGAATCGAGTACCCATCCAGTTCGCGCGCGAATGATGCTCATTCATTTCGTGGGATGCCGCTGCGGGAGGGGTCGCGGGAGCCTGCAAATTGCTGCTGTAGACCTGCTTCTCACAACGCTCGACGACTTCATGGCGATTGACGGACCCGAGCTTGCGAAGAATGTGATGCACGTGATTTTTCACCGTCTGCTCGGACAGCTTGAAGCGCCAAGCAATTTCTTTGTTGGTCAGTCGCTCCCGTAATAGTGCGACTATCTGCTGCTCGCGGCGGCTCAATCCTAACTCGGCTCCGCAGTAAGTTGCAGGCACCGCACTCTGCCGCGCGATACATCGGAAGACAGTCATGCACAGTGACGGAGGACAGACTGCGTTCCCGCTTGCCACCAATCGGACCGCATTCATAACTTCCGCGGCGGATGCGTTCTTCAGGACATAGCCTGCGACGCCAGCGCGTACAGCTGCCAAAAAGGTGTCTTCGTTCAGATCCATATCGACCATCACGATCCGGACGTTGCGGATAGCACCATGTAGCGTTGCAATCAAAGACGCATTTAAATGGCTTATACCCATGGAGTCGAGAAGGACGACGTGAGGACGAGCGGCGACGAGTTTGTCATGAATGACCTGAGAATAGGAACTGGAACCCACTATTCGCAATTCACTGGACTTTCTGAGAAGGCGGCCAAGCACTTCGCGGAGCAATCTGTTTTCTGCAAGAAGATATACTTCTACGAGCTTCTGCATACCTGCCGCCAAACTGCAAATTGTGCTAGTACCACAGTCGCAGAACTATGACTGCAAAATCGACTAGGGGCCACTGGCAGAACTACCAGCGTGATTGCGAAGCTGAAACTGGAAGTGCAGTCCGGTGCAAGCAGACAGGGAAGGCGTTGTAACTAAGGGCGATTACACTCATCGACCACTTAGGCCAAGTCCGATGCGCCTCCGGTTCATTGCTATACTTCGCGGCGCATGTCAAAGACGAAACCCGTCACCAAACTAGCCGCAAGCGAACACGACCTCCTGCCGAAATTGGGGCACGGGTACCCAGCTTGAGACTGATTTGCTCGGCGGCAACCCGCGGATCGTTGCTTTCACGCATGAGCCCAGGCATCAAAAAAACTGCAGCTCGAGAGTGGCAGATTTTGGTTTCTGTCCGCTTTCAGAATCTAGCGGGAGCTGTCGAACTGGTATTGTTGTTTGGCTCTAGTACCAAGGAAAGAGACTCTCCGAGAGGCCGCTGGACTTGTCCGAAGATGGGATCGGGGCTCGCGAAATCACTGGCTGTATATTACCGAGAACAACGGGGACCCTACAGCATGCTGCCTCCGATGACTCACAGAAATCCGAAAACGAAATTTATATCCTGGATGCCGACGGATCAGGTCTGATGCGGGAAGAGCTTCCCAAATCTCGCCGGTCACCTAGAGCGGTCCTTGATTAGTCAGAACGTGACAGTGCAGGAGTACCCATTCGTAGGCCATGCTGAAGATTTGCGTTACCGGTTAGCTTCGTTTTTTTTGGTTGACAACTCTAGGATGCGAGGAACTTGGCAAGCGTGTCGAAATCGAGGCAAATCTCGGCAGGCTCAGATTTTTATCACTTGGCTCCATTTTGGCTCCAATAAAGAGGTCAAAACTGAGTAGGTTTTCGGAGCTAAGCTTCATAGAATCAACAGATAGCTTTGGGCGAAGCCAGCCCTGAAAAGGCTGACGTCGACGATTGAACTTTGTCCTGCCCATCATTCTTTCCAACGACTTAGCTTGCCGTCCGGCATGGACTTGGCTCCAATTGGCTCCAAAATGAATTTCGGCCAGTGGGTGCGATGAAGAGCTCCGTCCGCCTTCACGCGGTGGTACCGACCCGCGGCGAACGCCTCTGGTATTGCGACCACACTGACCTGGAAGTCTCAGCGGACAGTTTGGTAGCAAATTGGTAGCAAATATGCCTAAAACTGCCTCAAACTGCCTACTTGGAACGCTTGGAAGTCGCTGAAACCATTGATTTGGTTAATTTAGCGTTCCATCAGTAGGTTGAAGGTTCGATTCCTTCCGCGCTCACCATATGTTTTTGTGTTCGAGTGATCAAGTAGCTAGGCAATGCGCGCGCGGTCGAGGCGTGCTCTCTCCACATATCGTCCGGTTCTTATGTCCACGCGCACCGTCTCGCCTGGAGCAATAAAAAGTGGAACCCGAACCGAGAGGCCGTTCTCGAGAATGGCCTCTTTCCACGCGCTGTCCTGCTGCGAATGCGAAGGTAGTGCTGTATTCGCGATTCTGGCCTCGACCACATCAGGAAAGACTATGCTGATGGGATCTCCCTCGAAGAACTCGATGAGGAGTTGCATCCCGGACTGAAGGAAAACTCTGCCATCTCCAACCATCGCGGCGGGCACCTCGATCTGCTCGAAGGTGTCTGGGCGCATGAACGTGCAGCCCTCTCCATCTGTAAACAGGAATTCCATCGTGTGCCGTTCAAGTTCTAAGTCTTCCAGTTTCTCCTGTGGACGAAAGTGCGGCTCCCAGATACGCCCGGTCCTGACATTGATCAGCTTGGTTTTTACGACGCCTCCCATTTTGGCCGCGCCCGCCTTCGCTTGAATGTCTATGACTTTATAGATTTGTTGATCGATGCGAATGATCATTCCGGCATGCAGTTCTGACGCGAGGATCATGGCTGAAACCTCATCGCTTGAGCAGATTGATTCAAGTCCTAAACCGCTGCCATTCTCTGGCGAATTGTCTCGACCGGCTGTGACCGCGGTCACCCTCCCATCCCGACATGAGCCGTCCATTAGCAACGATGTTTTCGGAGACTCGGGTCACAGAATCGTGATCATCGGCGCACCAGAATGCATTTCGGGATAGAAGGTGCCGTCTAATCGCCAAGCGGTGACAGAGACGATTTGGTACGAATCGTTGCTAGAAGCTCAAGCGACGTTCCTCGACCGAAACTCAGCCATGAATTTTATTGTTGGACAAACTGCCGCGTGCGCAAGCCAACCGCAGCGCGCTTTCCCGATGGAAACGCACATGAATTCCTGTAATTGCCCGCACGTCAAAGAAGATGATTGGCCGCTATGCGGCAGCTGAACTTTCCGCGGCTTTGGATATCGATTTGAGATGCCCAAATAGTTAAATAGTCAGAGGACTTACTCGCCTAACTCGCCTGGCGGCTAATAGTCTCCAGGCTGGATGAGTCTCCATCAATTCGCGGCTTCCCAGACAACTCCACAACGCTGAAGCGATTTGGGGCCCCGAGTTTCCGCAGCGTGTGATGCACGTGATTTTTTACCGTCTGTTCAGAAAGATTCAGACGCAGAGCGATCTCTTTGTTCGTAAGGCGCTCGCGCAGCATTTCCGCGATCTGCAGCTCTCTGCGGCTGAGGCCGAAGTCCGCGGCCCATGGCTGTTTTGGAAGCACAATCGCTTGTTGGGCGATGCTGCGGAACAAAGACATGCACAGCGATGGAGGGCAAACGGCCTTTCCCGCCGCTACTCCTGAAATTGTGGCTGTGACCTCCGATGCCGACGCATCTTTTAACACATAGCCCACAACACCGGAACGAACCGCACCCAGGAAAGTGTTTTCGTCCGCATCCATATCTACCAAAACGATTCTCACGTTGAGGATGGCGGCGCGAAGGGTTGCGATAAGAGTGGTTTTGGCAGAGGCCAGACCGTTGGAATCTAACAGGATTATGTTCGGACGGGCGGCAATTACCTCGTGGTGCACTGCCGGTGAATACGAGTTCGCCCCGACAACGCGGATTCCACTTTTCTTGGTTAGGAGTCGAATCAGAGCTTCACGCAACAACCGATTCTCGGCGAGGAGGAACACTTCAGCGAGCTTCCGCATACGTCCCTTTTCACATCTGATGAACACACGACTCGTCCCCCTCAGTTCGAGCCGAGCTTCATCTCAAATTTGACAGGACAAGAGACAGAACGCCGGCGGATTGGCTACTCGATCTCTCGTACACAACACCCGAGCAACTATTCGACACTTTCGAGCTCTTCTAAATGGGGTTAGGAAGATAAACTAACATCCCGCCGGAAGTTGTCAAGATCAAACGAAGATGTTCGTCGATTTATTTACATGTGGGTAACATTTTGGGAAAGATAGGGCTTCTGCCTGTGATGCCTGTCACAAACGAGTGTGCTCCCAGTTTCCCTTCGGGAATATTTCTCGCAAGATTGCCATCAAGAAGAGATCGATGAGTAGCCGCGTAGAACGAGGTCAGTGAGCAGCGCGAGGAGGAGACACGTGCGCGTCTTCCTTCCTGTTGTGCGCACAGCTTCGGACGATTGCGAGCGACGCGCCCGTCCGTGAGAGTACCAGTTTCGTACCAGAGGCTATGCATCGCGGATAGTACGAAAAGGTGGAGTGAGACTGTGCCTGAGTCTGATTTGAATCTTGTCTCCTGCGGTTGACCGACCATAGGCTGCTACACGTGAGCGCAGTTCACTGGAGCAACATGAAGCGAATCCGCGTCCTCATCGCACATCAGCCTCGCTTAATGCGGGAACTCATCATGACTACGATTTCTGATCAACCGGATATTGAATTAATTGGCGAAGTCGGCAAAAAAGAAGATCTCGCCGACGCCGTGGCGCAGGCTCGCCCCGACGTACTGATCATTGCTATGGACGAACGGGAAAGGTATCGGGTGCAGTGTGGTTTCTTGTTGGGGCGATATCCGGAGATGAAGATTCTGGCACTGGCTCCAGAACAGAATCGAGCGCAATTCTATTGGGCGATCGTGGACATCCGAAGTAAGCCGCTGGAGAGTTCCGAGGCAGGTATTTTGGACGCGGTGCGTCAGCAGGCGCAGGTCATTGGTTTAGCTCGGGCGTAGGTAATAGCGTTGGTCGTTTTCCACAGTGTAAGTAACTGATCGGGAATGAGTTGTGCTCACTGAGGCCCTGTAAGTGAGGGGGCGAAGCTGTGGCTAGGAGCATAGGCAATATGACCCCGCAGTGCAGAACGGCGAATGAAATTTCGGTGGACGTCACAACTGCCGAAAACTGGTACGCCCTGTACACCTGTCCCCGTCACGAAAAACTCGTGGTCGAACAGATCAAGCGCCGCAGTCTCACCTGCTTTCTGCCTGTATACCGCTCCATCCGCCGATGGAAAGATCGTCGCAAAGAGTTGGAGTTGGTGCTATTTCCCGGATACGTGTTTGTCCAGATGGCTCTCGAGAAAAAGCTAAAAGTGCTCGAAATTCCCGGAGCAGTACGACTCGTTTCCTTCAACGGGCAACCGGTGGCACTTCCGCCCGCCGAAGTCGAAACTCTGAAGAATCGCTTGTCGGGAGTTCACGGAGTTCAGCCCCACCCTTATCTACGCATGGGACGCCGCGTCCGTGTACGCAGTGGAGCTATGGAAGGACTGGAAGGAATTGTGGTCCGAAGAAAGGACCATTGCCGCATCGTCTTCTCGATCGATCTGCTGAAGCGCTCCGTGGCTGTCGAGGTGGACGAATCTGACCTTGAAGCCGCTTGAGCGCTTATTGAGGCGATCACATTCGCGAGGTACCGAATGCAAAAGTCATTTCTAAATGCGTGCGTTGCCGTGCTAATGCTTGCTCCGACGCTCTTCGGCCAAAGTGATGGACGATTGCGCTCACAGCGGAGCGACACGGTACAGAATCGCTCGAATGGACTCTCGGAACTCGCCAAAGAAAATCTGAGTCACGTCGCTGCCTCCTCGGTGCAGATTCGTGATGTGCTGCTTAAAGATGCAGGACTCTTGGTGGAATTGAAGCGCTGGGTAGCGAAAGAAGCCGCTGACAACGGACAGGTGGTTGAAGATTCGAATCTCACGGACGAAGCCATTTTCGAGCGGCTTGATCATGATGTGGAGTTTCGCTCGATTGCAACACGCCTAGTGCAGCGATACGGGTATCTGCTGCCAACAACGAATCCGAACTCGCCTTCTGGAAAGGAAGAAGACCTAGTCCTGAAAGAGCGCGCGCGACGTTTAGTTCAGATAGAGGCGCAGGAGGATACAGAGTCGCTGAATCCAAACCGAGGAGAAGTAAACCAGGGACTCAATCGCACCTCAATGTGCGATCCTCAATTGACCGATTGTGAGAAAACCGGATCAAGTAGACGACCGCAATATGAAGATCAGTACCAGCCGCGTACGGCGCCGCAGAACGAAGGACCCATTCCGGATACGAATCCGCGTCTTTCGCCGGAGATGCCGCACACATTGCAGACGGAATTACCGAGTGACAGTGTAGGCCCGCGTGATGTATTGGCGGAGTCACAAACGGAATTAGAGCCGGCCGCACTAAAGTCCCGAGAAGAGAATCCGTTCAGTGGATCAGTTCCGGCTTCCCCCTCTTTTTCTGATTTTTCATCCCTGGCGAGTAAATCGCTTTTTAGCGACCGCACCAATGCACACGACGCCTTTGCCACGAACGACGCGTCTCGCCAATCGTTATGGCCGAATCGCAAACGGGCAACACCGCCGCACGACGAAGATGTCAATCCGGTGAAGATGGTGCGCCCGGCAAATCCATACTCCGACATTCCTTCGCTGTACGACATGTACGTGCAGGCGGCTGCGTGGCAGCGTCCGGCAGAACGGTTTGGGCTGGATGTATTTCGCAACACTTCCAAGCAGCCGGATGTGATTCCCATGGACCTGCCAGTGGGTCCGGATTATGTAGTTGGACCTGGTGACAGCCTGGCTATCGATCTGTGGGGCAGTGTTTCTCAGAGATTGATCCGTGTCGTCACTCGAGAAGGACGCGTGGCACTGCCGGACACGGCGCCTTTGCTGGTGAGTGGAAAGAATCTCGGAGACATCCAGTTAGACGTCCAGCACGCGCTCCGCAGTGTCTACCGGGACGTTTCAGCCGACGTATCCGTGTCTCGCCTGCGTACTGTGCGAGTGTACGTGGTTGGCGATGTTGCGGAGCCGGGCGCGTACGACATCAGTTCTCTTTCCACGCCACTCAATGCGTTGTTTGCCGCCGGTGGCATCACGCCGCGCGGCTCGCTGCGCGCGCTGCGGCACTTCCGCGGTAACCAGTTGATCGAGCAGGTCGATGCCTACGACTTGCTGCTGCACGGAGTTCGTTCGGATCTGAAGCGCCTGGAAAACGGGGACACGCTGCAGGTTCCCCCGATGGGATCGCAAGTCACTGTCGATGGAATGGTGCGCCGCCCGGCGATTTACGAATTGGCGAATGAGACGACTCTGGCAGACGTTCTCGAACTCGCTGGCGGAATTATGCCGACCGCGGCCCTGCGGCACATCGAGGTCCAGCGGATCGAAGCGCATGAGAAACGCACGATGCTGACGCTGGACCTGACCACGACCGACTCCAAAGAGGTCGAGAAACAACTCCAGGCATTCCAGATTCAGGACGGGGATCAGGTGCACATTTTCCCGATCGCTGCCTACAACGAAGACGCGATTTATCTGCAGGGGCACGTGCTGCGTCCCGGCCGTTATTCGTACAAGCCGGGGATGAAACTAACCGACCTGATTTCTTCGTATGGCGACATGCTGCCGGAGCCGGCTGCGCACTATGCGGAGATTATTCGCTTGAACGCCCCGGATTTCCGGCCAAGTGTCGAAAGTTTTGATGTTTCAGCGGCATTGGCCGACCCGGCCGCGGCTCCCACTCTGAAGCCCCTCGACACAGTGAGAATTTTCAGCCGATATGATTTCGAAGCTCCGCCAGAGGTCTGGGTCGGCGGACAAGTGCGCGCCCCCGGGCCGTATCGCACGTCCGGTGAAGCGCACCTGCGTGATGCGATCGCTCTTGCCGGAGGAATAACTCCCGATGCGTCGCTGAACACTGCGCAATTATTCCGTACCGAGCCTGATGGAACGATGAAGATCCTCAGCGTGGACTTGCGCGAGGCACTCGCCGGAAATCCGGTAGACAACATTATTTTGCAGTCGCGCGATCGGCTGCTGATCCATAAGAGCCTCGCAAAAGTGGATGCTCCCACAGTGGATATCCGCGGCGAGGTCGCAAAGCCCGGACGCTATCCGTTGACCACGAACATGCGGGTACAAGATTTAGTGAGTGTGGCCGGCGGATTGAAGCGGAGCGCGTTCGCTGACAGCGCCGACCTGACACGATTCGTTGCCGGCGGCGGTGCGAACCAGCACCTGCAGATCAAATTGACGTCGGCGCTCTCTGGAGATGTAAACGATAACCTTCCTCTGAAAAATGGGGACGTCGTGGCCGTTCGACAGATTCCACAGTGGAACGATCTCAGTGCTTCGGTCACTGTGAAGGGTGAGGTGCAGCATCCCGCGACTTATGGAATTGAACCGGGCGAGAAGCTTAGCTCTCTGCTCGCACGATGCAATGGCTTCACCGCCCAAGCTTATCCCTACGGAGCTGTGCTGATAAGGAAGGAAGTACGTGACCTCGAGATGAGATCCCATCTCGAACTCGTGACCCGAATTAAGAACGAGGAGCGCTATTTACAGTCAATGCCAGAAGGAGATGCGGATCAGAAGAATGTAAAACTCACGGCCATTGCGCAGACAGAGACTGTACTCGCGCAGCTAGAGGCTACTGCCCCAGTCGGACGAGTGGTCATTCACATTCCCAACGATCTGAAGAGGCTGGCGAAATCCGCCGCGGATATGCCGCTTCGAGATGGCGACGTTCTGGTCGTGCCGAAGAAGACCAATTACGTCATGGTCAGTGGTCAAGTATTCAACCCGACGGCTGTCAGTTACTTGCCCGGCAAAAGCGCAAGGTTTTATCTGAGCCAGGCAGGCGGGCTGACTCAGGTTGCTGACAAGAATGCGGTCTTCGTGATCCGGGGAGATGGATCGGTAGTCTCAGCTAAGAACAATTCGAGATTGTGGAGCGGCGACCCACTGAATGCCGTTCTCAAGCCAGGAGACTCCATTGTCGTGCCTGAGAAGGCACCGAAGATCGCCGGTCGGAATTGGGCCCCACTCTTGCAAACTGCTCAGGTGGCAGCCTCTGTAGCTCTGACTGTCGCATATATCCATCCATAACTCTGGAGTGCAGTCTTGAAACCGTCTTGGAGATGGATGTGTGTGGTTGTAGTGAGTGGTGCAGTTTTGATCTGTGCATCGCAGGTTTGGGCCCAGGAGCAATCGGATCCGAATGCGGTAACTCCGCCCGCAGAGAATTCGACCAACTCGAAGCCCAGGGAGCGAGCACTCCAGCCAAACAATCGTTACGTCGCCGCTGATGACTCCATGCACACCGGTTTCTTCGGGCACATAACAGATTTTGTGGACGACCAGAAGCAAATCTGGACAAGCCCCTCGCACATCCGGCTCTCGGATGCGAATTGGTTGGTTCCTCTCGGCGGAATCGCTGCAGGACTCTTTGTTACAGATCGTCAGTACAGTGCGTCGATCAATCAGAACCCCACCACAATCAAGCACTACAAAGACGTTTCGAACTACGGTATTGCAGGCCTCATTGGGGGCGGGGCCGGACTATATCTCTTGAGCTTCCCGACTCACAATGAGCGATGGCGCGAGACTGGCTTCCTTGCAGGAGAAGCCGCTCTGAACAGTTTGGTAACAGTCGAAGCGTTGAAATATTCGCTAGGACGCGAGCGCCCGTACCAGGGAAATGGAAATGGAGCATTCCTTCACAGCGGCACATCATTCCCGTCAGAACATGCCGCAGTGGCCTGGTCGATTGCCGGAGTATTCGCGCACGAATATCCCGGAACCCTGCCCACGATACTTGCTTACGGTGCGGCGTCTGCAGTGAGCTTGTCTCGAATTCAGGGGCGACAGCATTTCCCCTCGGACGTGCTGGTGGGCAGCGTCTTGGGATATTTGATTTCGCAGAACGTCTACCGTCATCGGCATAATGCCGAGATCGGCGGAGCGGAATGGCAATCACCGCGCGAATTCGTCAGCGATGACAAGATGCGAACGCCATCGTTCATGGGATCTCCTTACGTTCCACTGGACAGCTGGGTGTATCCCGCGATGGAGCGGTTGGCGGCCTTGGGATACATCAAGTCTGACAGCTTGGGAATCCGCCCCTGGACACGATTGGAATGCACGCGTCTGTTGGGGGAAGCAGCAGAATTGCAGCCCGAGACCGATGCTCCCGCAGAAGTGCAGGAACTCTATACGGCGCTTTCAGAAGAGTTCGCCCATGATTCCGACTTGATGAGTGGCGAAACCAATCGCAGTGCGCAACTGGAATCCGTTTACTTCCGAACGCTGGGAATTTCGGGGAAGCCGTTGACGGACAATTTTCATTTCGGCCAAACGATTCTGAACGACTACGGCAGGCCGTACCAGGAAGGCTTTAATAGCATTGCCGGAGTGTCCGGATGGACGACGGCCGGCCCGTTCGTGATCTATACGCGCGGAGAATATCAGTCGGCACCGTCTGCTCCATCGCTTTCACCGAGTGCTCTGAATTTCATCGCTAACGTCGATGGGTTACCGCCCAATCCGCCGTCGCTTCCAGTCGCGTCGACAAATCGTTTCGAACTTCTCGACGCCTACGTCGGCATGAATGTCGGCAATTGGCAGTTCTCGTTTGGGCGGCGCAGCCTGTGGTGGGGTCCCAGCGAAGGCGGAGCGATGCTTTTCACGGACAACATTCCACCAATGAACAAGATGTTCACTGTTGATCGTGTCAGCCCGTTTCAGTTACCAAGCTTTTTAGAACATCTGGGCCAGATTCGATTTCAAGCCTTCATCGGACAGGTCTCGGGACAGGAGTTCATGAATAATGCCTTCTACGGCAGCGGCACACTGATCGGGAATTACGGGCAGCTCCTGCATCCACAACCTTTTATCAGTGGTGGAATGATTACGCTTAAACTGACCCAAAATTTCGAGTTTGGCATGACAAAAACGACGCTCTACGGAGGTCCCGGACATCCGCTGACACTTAACACATTCCTTGAGTCCAGCTTTGGCATCCACGTTCACGGAGACGTTTTGGGAGACGGGCGAACAGGTGCGGATTTTTCCTATCGGATTCCGAAGATGCGTGATTGGCTAACTTTTTACGGCGAGGCAATGAGCGAAGACCAGCCTTCCCCAATCCCTTACATGCGACAGTCAATCTTCGAGGGCGGACTGTATTTCGCTAGGATGCCGAGGATCCCAAAATTGGATTTGAGACTCGAGGGTGGGTCCACCAGCGCGGTTGGTTACAGCGTTGAGCCCCCGGGCTATTTTTACTGGAATGCCCAATACATCAATGGGTACACGAACGACGGCAGATTCATAGGTAGCTGGTTGGGGCGAGCCGCACAGGGAGAAGCTGTGCGGACAAGCTATTGGCTTTCAGGCAAAAGCAAAATCGGAGTCGAACTCCGGCACCGCAAGGTGGATCAGAAGTTTCTGCCACAGGGCGGAACTCAGACTGACATCGCAGTCAATGCAAACATCTTCGCCGGATCGGGCTTTCAGCTCTCGGGCAACGTGCAATACGAGCGCTGGCAGATTCCTCTGCTTTCTGTAAACCACCAATCCAACGTAGCTGCGTCGTTCCAATTTGGCTTCTGGCCGGTCCCACATCATCACTAAACTAACTCTGGAATCTTACCTTTACTCCTCACGAGAATAATTGAGGTCGTTATACCCTCAAATTTGCAGTGAGCCTCGATGAAACGATCTCCACAAACTGCGGCTCCGCCGATCGAAATTCCTCACGAAGTCGAACCTGGCAGTTCCAGCCTTGAACTGCAGGAGATGCCCGTTCGTGAGGATGCGATCGAATGGCTGTGGCTGCTGTGGGAACGCCGCCGTCTTCTGGCCAAAGCCGTGTTCTGGGGACTGGTCGTATCTACGCTGGTCGCATTTCTGATTCCCAAGAGCTACGAATCCACCACGCGCCTCATGCCTCCCGACGCGCAATCGTCCGGCATGGCTATGATGGCGGCGCTGGCTGGCTCCGGAGGTTCCGGCCTGGGCGCGCTGGCCGGTGACCTGCTCGGCATGAAAAGTTCCGGAGCCCTGTTCGTCGACATTCTCTCGGGCAGCACCGTTCAGGACCGCATCATCACCCGGTTCGATCTGCGCAAGGTCTATCACGACCGCTATTGGGAAGATGCCCGCAAGGACCTGGCCAAGCACACTGCCATTTCTGAGGATCGCAAAAGCGGCGTGATCACCATTGTGGTGACGGATCACGATCCCCATCGCGCTGCCGCCATGGCGCAGGCGTACGTCGAGGAACTCGACCGGCTGGTGGCACAGGTTTCGACTTCATCCGCGCGGCGCGAACGCGTGTTCATCGAGCAGCGATTGGAATCGGTCAAGCACGATCTCGATACGGCTTCGCAGCAATTTAGCGAATATGCCAGCAAGAATACCGCCATCGACATTAGCGCGCAGGGCAAGGCCATGGTCGAAGCGGCCGCCAAACTGGAAGGAGAACTCATCGCGGCGCAATCCGAGCTCGAAGGCATGGAACAGATCTACGCTTCCAGCCACATTCGTGTCCGGTCACTGCGCGCCCGCGTGGAGGAACTCAAGCAGCAGCTCAATAAATTCGGTGGCCTCGACTCCGATCCCAACGCGCCCGACCCACCCAATGGACAAGCCCAGTTCCCCACGCTGCGCAAGCTGCCTCTGCTCGGCGTGCGCTGGGCAGATCTCTACCGCCAAAGCAAGATTCAGGAGAAGGTGTACGAACTTCTGACCCAGCAGTACGAACTGGCCAAGATCCAGGAGGCGAAGGAGGTGCCGGTCGTCAAAGTGCTCGACGCCGCAAACGTCCCGGAAAAGAAGTCGTTCCCGCCGAGGATGGTGATCATGGTATTCGGCGCATTGTTAACGATATTGGGAGCAGCTGGTTGGATTGTTAGTCACGATGTTTGGATACACACGCCTGATGCCCACCTAATCAAGGAAATCGTGCGCTGTGTACAAGCCGCGCATTTGATGCGCAGGCCGTTTCAAAAGTCTGAGGCGCCTTAGATCGAGCAAGGAAAGCATCAGGATCAACAATCAATGGGCAACTACAGTGGAGTGCCCCTCGCCGACAGGGTATCAGAGATTCGCGCCTCGTCTCCAAGGGCATTGCTGACGATTGCTCTAATGACGATTGCGGCAGTAGCTGTTTTCGCGGCCGTTCTGTTTAATCGTCTTGATCTAGTGGCAATAGGCGTTTTTCTTTGTTTCTTGCCCTGGGTATTTTTTCGGGCCTATCGCAAAGGCGCTACATTGGATTTCTTTTCCCCAGAAGTTGGATTCCCAACCTTTTATGTAGCATACCTCTTTATTGGGACCTTAAATTTCCCGGTTACCTCACAATTCAACATCGATCTACCCTGGACGCAATGGGTCTACTACAGTGAAGGCCTAGCTTTCTATTTATTGGGAACCACGGTCATTAAGCACAACGGTCAAGTTTCAATTCCGCTCGCGCGACCGAGGTTCTGGAACAAATCTCGATTCTTCGTCGCGATTGCAATCCTTCTGGCATTAGGTCTGGCTGGCCGTGCAGTAAAGATTGCAATGTTCGGGATACCTTTACTTCATCCAGAGAACCAGGAACTAAGGGTGCAATATGCAGGCGGCTACTCTGGAACACTCGCTCTCGCGCTGGAGGTCGTTCCCATCTGTCTGGTGTTGTTTCTCGCAGTCTGTAAACCTGCGAGAAGAACCCGGTGGTTCATTTGGGTCCTTCTCGTAATTCTTGCATTCGATGCGATGAGCGGCGATAGCCGCGGTGGGCTGATGCGGATTGGCCTCGCTACCTTGATCGTCGTGCACTACGCTCGTTCACGTTTGCACTTAAGATCCCTGATCATTTTCGGACTTGTTGCGGTGATTTTCGTCTCGGTCATCGGAACATATCGAGACCTGTCCATCTTTGGCGACAACCACATTGAGAGCCTGCAGGCAAAGGGCTACTCGTTGTCCACTCTCTGGTTGGCCGATGCCTACGAAAGCCTGCGAGTGACTACGGAAGGCCTCTACATGCTGATGCAACAGGTTGGACCTAGTCATTCATATACGTACGGCGCTACCTCGCTGGCTGCGCTTGCGATACCACTTCCGGGACACCGGCCAGGACCGGGAGAAATTGTCAAGCAAGTGCTCGGCATGGATTTTGTCGGCTTTGGAGCTTCTACAACGATTCTAGGGCCTCTGTATCTCGACGGCGGTTGGGTGGCAATAGCAATAGGAATGTTTGCTTGGGGAATGTTGGCCAAATCCATCTATATCAAAATGGTAAGCAGTCAGAGCTACTTCTGGCTCCTGGCCTATTCGTATTTTGTTCAGAATCAGCTTAAGGCAATAAAGGACGAGATGTTTCCCGAACTCGGTCCACTTTTTGCAATATTGTTTTTCGCCTTCGTAAGCTATTTCTGCGGAAAAGGCTTCCTTGGAACATGGAACTCCCTCCTTCCGACCCGCGAGGTCGACACGGCATGACTGAACCGGTACCGACCTTATCGATATTTATCGTCTGCTACAATGCCGTCCGCTATCTTGCGGATTGCCTGAACGCTGTCCGAGAGAGAGTCACATTGCCCTACGAGGTGATCCTCCTAGACAACGGCTCAACGGACAACACCTCTGACTTTATCCGGCAGTGTTATCCGTGGGTGAAGCTTCTGCGGAGCCAAGAAAATATCGGCTTCATAAGAGGCAATAATCTCGCGGCAAAGCAAGCACGCGGCAAATACTATCTGTTGCTAAATAGCGACACCATCCTTCTTACTGATTTGGTGTCCGCGATCAAACTACTGGAAGGCAAGAATCAAATAGGTGTAGTAGGCGCCAAGATGTATGGGGAGCAGAATCAGGTTCGTCCCTCAGCAGGTAGATTCCCAAGAGCGCTTCGACTATGGCGTTTTGGGAGCCTCTGGGTGAATCCTGAAGAACAGCATGATAATAACGGTCAGATTTTCCCGGTGGACTGGGTCGAAGGATCGTTCCTGATGACGACGGCCGAGAACTGGAACTCAGTCGGCGGTTTGGATGAAAGCAACTTTCTCTATGGCGACGACATTGATTTCTGCCGAAGCACCCTCGAGCGGGGACTCATCACCGTCCAGTGTGCAACCACGAAGTACATACACTTCGGCGGGTTTGAGCCCAGTCGAACTGGCTATCTGTTTGCCGGATACCGGCACTACCATCAAAAGTTCTCGTCCCGTGCCGAACGACTTCTCGCAGACGTGGTTTTGCGCGTCGGCTTGTTTGGACGTGTATTCGTATACGGTGTTCGATACCTGATCAGCAGAGAGCCATCGATCGGCGAGAAAGCCCGTAGTTTCGCGAAACTTCAGAGGCAATGGCACCAAACTGCAAGTTTTGCACCACGCTTTGAATAGGTCATGGCTCGCTGGCGAGAAGAGATCTATGCCGCCCTGGAAGCTGCTCTGAGCAAGCTGAAAGGCCGGCCTTATGCCTTGGATCGGAGAATTCCACTACGGCTGATAGGTGGCATGACACTGCGCCGCATGGCCTGGGTGGTACGGGGGGTGCTCAAGACAACTCTCGCGTCAGGAAGACCGGCTCTCGCCTTTATCGCCCCCTGCGTCAGTCTTCGCAATACATCGATGGTGAGGTTCGGCAAGGGAGTGACTCTGGAACAAGGCGTCATCTTGGATGGTTCGTCAGCAGAGGGCATCTGGCTGGGCGACAACGTTACCATCGGTGCATATTCCACGGTCTGCGCAAGCACCTTCGGTCTTCTAGGGTTGGGCATCCGATTCGGGAATCACTCTTCGTGCGGCCCCTATTCGTTCATCGGTGCCGCAGCCATGATCACCATTGGCGAAAACGTAATTATGGGGCAGCACGTATCGTTCCACGCGGAGAATCATAATTTCGACAGAGTGGATGTTCCCATCCGGGTGCAGGGCGTGAACCGGCGCGGGATCGTGATCGAAGATGACTGCTGGGTGGGCGCCAATGTCGTATTCCTCGACGGCACACATGTCGGACATGGTTGCGTGGTCGCGGCCGGTGCCGTGGTTCGTGGCGATATCCCGCCGTACTCAGTGGTGGCGGGTGTTCCGGCCCGCGTGATTAAGTCAAGGCTTCCCGAGTTAGTACCTGTCGCAACGGTCAAACACGGCTAATAGAAGCAATGCGAACAAGCGACGATCGCAAGAGCATTCTTTTCGTTCATAACAACAACGACCTCTACGGGGCAGAAGTCGTACTTTTGGAGTTGATCAGGGGTCTTGACCGCACACTCTTCAAACCGATGGTGGTACTGCCCGCCGACGTCCGGCACATTAATCGGCTGTCAGCTAAGTTGCAGGAGGAGGGCATTCCCTTTCGTTTCATCCGCATGGGAGTAATTCGAAGGAGATATTTCGGGCCGCTAGGAATAATTAGGTTCGCGTTGAACTGCCTGACAGGAGTGGCGACTCTCGTCTGGATCGCACTCAGCCATCGGATCGACATAATCCACAGCAATACGGTTTCCGTGCCTTGCGGTGCTATTGCCGCGAAGCTGTTGCGCCGTCCCCATATTTGGCATGTTCATGAGATGGTGACCCGTCCAGCGGTCGCGCGAAGGATTGTTCATCGGTTCGTTACGCGGATGTCGACGGTCGTGGTTGCGGTGTCGAATGCTGTGAAAAATCACATCCTCGAGGATTGTCCTGGGCAGGCAGAAAAAATCCGCGTCATATTGAATGGTATCGACGTCGACAGGTTTGCTGAGTCAACGGAAAATTCTGCCATTCGTCAACAGTTCGGGATTTCCGAACAGGATTGCTTAGTCGGCATGGTCGGCAAGGTCTGCAGGTGGAAGGGCCAACTCTTGCTCGTAGAGGCTGCCCGACTCGTCTGCGCCCTGCGGCCTGATATCTCGTTTCTGGCGGTCGGCGGAGTGTTCGACGACGAGCGATATTACATGGATGCGTTCCGCGACGCTGTAGTCCAGAGTGGTCTCGAATCGCGTTTTCGAATCAGTGACTACTCTTCCGACGTGAGGCCTTTTCTCCGTGCCTTCGACATCTTTGTGCTGCCTTCGACCGAGCCTGATCCGTTTCCCACTGTCGTTCTTGAGGCGATGGCATCAGGAAGACCCGTCGTCGCCTCAGGACATGGCGGTCCAATTGAGATGATAGTGGAGGGCGAAACCGGTCTGCTGTTTACTCCCGGTTCGGCAGAGAGCCTGGCATCCGCCGTGCTATCCCTGAGCGGTAACATGGCCCACTCCCGCGAGATGGGAAGGAATGGTCAGAAGCGAGCAGTTCAATTTTTTACGTCCGGCCGATACGTGCAAGAGTTCGGGTCTCTGTATTCGGAGCTGGCACACCAGGCAAAAGGAGTCGAGGCAACTCGTGCAGAACTTAGTTCTGAGTGAGACCCGGAGCAGATCGTCAGAGATGCCTACCTCCGAGGCTCCCGTTCAGCAACTGAAGCCCTCAGCATCCGGGTTCGTCCGTCATGTCGCCCTGTTCAGCTCCGCCAATGTGCTGGCCTTGGTCTGCAATGGCCTCCTCACCTTCCTATTACCTCGGCTGCTGTCGATGGAGACTTACGGTTACTACCGCCTCTTCATTCTGTATGGAGGGTTTGCCGGAGTGCTGCACCTTGGCTTGCTGGATGGAGCGCTGATCCGGTGGGCGGCACGTCCCGAGCAGCGTCTTGCGGCCGAACTCGGAGGCGGTCTCACGTTCCTCCTGGCCCAGCACGCGGCCATTCTCGTACCGGTCACGGCGATCATGGCTTTGTTATTTCACAGCCAGCCCTGGTTTTTTGTCGTAATTTCGCTGGCGCTCTACGCAGTCGTCTTCAATGTCGCTACTTTCGGCCAGTTCGCACTGCAGGCGGAGAAGTCATTCGCCTTGCTCTCGGCAGTAACGGTGCTGAATCCGGCGATTCTCCTCGCCGCAATCGTCGTCCTTCATTTCGTGAACCGGCTGACTCTCGCTACCGTGATCGCAGCCTATATCGGTTCCTGGCTGCTGGCAGCCATTCCCGTATGGATCTCCCTGGGGCGATTCCGGTGGAAAGGAGCCAGCCTGCGGCACGCCTGGAAGATTGGAGCGCACAATGTGCGCATCGGCTGGACCGTGCTGATCGCGCTCTTGCTGACCAACATCGCTTTGTCGCTCGATCGCATTGTAGTCAGCATCAGCTACAGCATCCGCGACTTTGCGGTGTACAGTCTGGCGGCAAGCGCGCTGGCGGTGGTGAACACGATCATCTTGTCGGTCTCGCGGGTGGTATTTCCGTACCTATCGAACGGCATCAGCCGGGAAACACAGGTGCGAGCCTATTGGTCGGGAGAAGCTTGTTTAGTGGGCCTATGGGCGCTCGGCCTGGTTGCATATTTTCCGCTGCACTGGCTCATAGGCCGCCTGCTGCCGAATTACGTTCCTAGCCTCCCGGTGCTGCGGCTGCTGATGCTGGGCACAGGACTCACCGGGATCATCCATATTCTGCAGTCCAACTATTTTCGAAGTTCGTATCGCCTGGGCCGGCTGCTGGCGGGTTGCGCGGTGGGATTGGCGGCCGCCCTCGGACTTCTGATGCTCGCCCGCCGCACGGGCCAACTCTCCATGATGGCGCTGGCCATGCTGGGGGCGCTGGCGGTTTGGTGGATGCTAAATGAGTATCTGCTGCGGGAAGTGACCGGCAGCGCCGCCAAAAATGTGGTACGCACAATGATCGTCTACGCCGGCTGTGCCTTCTGGTTCGAGCGCTGCTCTTCCTGGAAAAACCTGACTGCGGGAGCGTTCAGCTATCTGCCCGTAGCCTTGACTCTGGTCCTGGCAGCCTATCGATCCGTGCTGCCCACTTCGCCACGCTTGAGTTTATCCGCGAGTGGTTCGGTGTCTGGCGACATCAGCACATTGCCGAGCGCGTGGCATTCCTCGCCGGAGAAATCAGATAGCCGCGTAATGCACGTTTGAAGTCAACTCCAGAGATCGCACGCTTGTTGCGATTTACTTGAAAGCAAAATCCATATGGCAACCATCGAGCAACCTGTTACCCCCGATCCCACGACCGGAGAGTCCGCCGTCGCACTGATGGAAGCGGTGGAGCAAGCCGTCCCGCGCCGGAAATTGCGGATTGCCTTTTTTGGGTCCCGCGGTATTCCCCACACCTACGGTGGCGCCGAAGCTTTTCTGGAAGAACTAGCGCCGCGGTTGGCCGCTCGCGGGCACGACGTGATCGTGTATTGCAGAAGCAGCCTGTTCGCGGAAAAGCGGACAACGTATCGCGGCGTCCGCCTCATTTATCTGCCCAGTATTGAGACAAAGATCCTGGGAACCCCAACTCACACATTGGCCTGCATGTTCGACGTGCTCTTTCGCGGAACCGATGTTTTCCTGGTCATCAATATCGTGAATGGATTTCACTGCCTGATTCCCCGGTTGTTCGGAAAAACGTTTGCAATCAATGTGGACGGTCTGGATTGGAAGCGGGGGAAGTGGGGTAAAGTGGCTAGGAAATATTTCTACCTGAACGCGAAGTACATCGGCCGAATCTGCCCCGATGGTGTGATCACCGATGCGACCGAAATGCAACGGATCTACCTCGAAGAATTCGGCACGCGGGCGGCGAACATTGCGTACGGAGCCAATATAGAAGAGTCGGAAAGTCCCGATGTCGTCCGCAAGTACGGGCTCGAACCCCAAGAGTACTACCTGATCGCCAGCCGGATGGTACCGGAAAATAATCCTGATCTGATCATCAAGGCCTTCGAGCGCCTGCGCACGAACAAGCTGCTCGCGGTCGCCGGTGGAGTTAACTATCGGAGCGATTTTGTGGAGGCACTGAAGAAGACTCGCGATCCGCGTGTTCGCTTTCTGGGACACGTCGGCGACGCCAACGACGTCAAGGAATTGCACTGCAATGCCTACGCCTACGTTCACGGCCACAGCCTGGGAGGGACCAACCCTTCATTGGTTAAAGCATTGGGTTACGGAAACTGCGTTGTGGCGCTCAACACGCCGTTCAATCAGGAAGTGCTGAATGGCTCAGGCGTCATGTTCGAACGGGATACCGAGGATCTCTTGGCCAAGCTGCAGTACGTTGAGGATCATCCCGATGTGGTTGAGCAGTATCGGCGGAGAGCCCCCAATCGCATCCGCGAGGCATACACCTGGGAGCACATTACCGATCAGTACGAAGATTTGTTTTACAACTTAATCGCCGCTCGAGCAAGCTAACCGACTCTTGGTACCTGTGACAGGTTTCCATAAAAGCCATCCGATATGAAAATCAAACTTGAGTCTCGCAACTTTGACGACGTAGCAGTAATCGTGCCCGACATTTTCCAGGATAATCGCGGTTTCTTCATGGAGACGTTTCGTCGCGATCAATTCGAGGAGCTGGGCATACCCACAAATTTTGTACAAGATAATCACTCTCGCTCCTGCAAAGGAGTCGTCCGGGGGCTGCATTTCCAGTGGGATCCTCCTATGGGCAAGCTGATGCGCGTTTCGGTTGGGTCCGCGTATCTGGTCGCTGTAGATATTCGGAAAGGCTCACCCACGCTGGGCAAATGGGTTGGCGTGCATGCTTCCGCCGAGAATCGAAGACAGGTGTGGGCGCCGGCTAGCTTTGCCCGCGGGTTCTGCGCCATTTCGGACGTCGTCGAGATTCAATACAAGTGCACTGGCCTCTACAACAACAAGGCGGAGTCTGCGATCCGGTGGAATGATCCTGCCATTGCAATCGAATGGCCCGTCGTAGACCCAATCGTGTCGGACAAAGACCAGCGGGCGCAAACTCTCGCGGATTGGCTTTCCAGCCCTCAATCTGCTTATTTTAGCTACTCACCAGAATCCAACCCAGAATTAACTCTACGGAGATAACAATGAAACTTCTCATCGCAGGCGGCGCAGGCTATCTGGGATCCGTCCTTATTCCCAAGCTGCTCGAACGTTGCTACAAGGTTGATGTTGTCGACCTGTTCTGGTTCGGTAATCACTTGCCTCGCCAGGTAGGCGTATTGAACAAAGACATCTTCAGTCTTAGCGCCGAAGATTTGGAACCCTATGACCAGGTTGTGTTCCTCGCCGGCCTGTCCAACGATCCCATGGCCGAGTACTCTCCCAGCAAGAACTTCATCTTCAATGCCGCCGCCCCAGCATATCTCGGGTATATCGCAAAGAACGCAGGTGTGAAGCGGTACGTCTACGCGTGTTCCTGCTCGGTATACGGCTACACGGAAAACGAACTATATGACGAAAGCCGGCCCGTATCGTCGAGCTACCCATACGGAATCTCCAAACTCCAAGGCGAACAGGCCGTTTTGCAGTTGAAAGACACCGATTTTTCCGTGATTTCGCTTCGAAAAGGTACGATTTCTGGGTACAGTCCGAGGATGCGGCTGGACCTTATCATCAACACGATGTTCAAGACCGCTATGCGAGATGGCACGATCACGGTGAATAACCCCTCCATCTGGCGCCCGATCTTGTCCATTGATGACGCTGCCATTGCATATATCCGAGCGATCGAGGCCAACTATAGTCTGTCCGGTGTCTTCAACATCGCTTCCGGTAACTACACCGTGGGAGAGGTTGGCGATTTGGTGAAGAGCGCGATTGAAGAGCAGATAGACAAAAGGATCAACCTGCAGATCAAGCATATAGAAGACTTCCGCAACTATAAGGTCGATACACAAAGAGCCGCAAACATTCTCAGCTTCCATCCCACCGGCAATGTGAAATCAATTGTCAACAGCCTCATCGAGCACATGCCGCGCTTCTCCGATTGGGACAACCCTTGGTATTCGAATATCCAGACTTTCAAGAAGCTGGAAAATGGTATCGAACTGCAAGTCATGGAGGCAGCATCATGAAGACTGCCGTGGTCGGTGCGAATGGTCAACTAGGCAGTGATGTCGTGTTGGCTCTGAATGAGGCTGGCTGCGAAACAATTGCCTTAACGCATCAGGACGTTGAACTCTCAGACCTGCAATCCGTGGCGACTGCCATAAGGGCTATCCGGCCCAATCTTGTGGTAAATACAGCTGCGATGCACAACGTAGAGAAGTGCGAGTCTGATCCTGAACGCGCCTACCTGGTCAATGCAATCGGCGCCCGAAATCTCGCGATTGTCACCCGGGACGAGGGAGCGGCCCTTCTGCACATAAGCACCGACTACGTTTTCGACGGAAAGAAGGCAGCGCCCTATATCGAGAGCGATGAGCCACTTCCTTTGAATGTCTATGGCAACAGCAAACTCGCAGGCGAATGCTATGTACGCACGATCAATCCCAGGCATTTTGTCTTGCGGACGTCCGCTCTCTATGGGACGAGTCCCTGCAGGGCCAAGAGAGGTCTGAACTTCGTCGACCTAATGTTGAAACTCGCTCGCGAGAAGCACGAGATGCGCGTGGTCGATTCCGAACGAGTCAGCCCGACGGCTACGGAAGAACTGGCGACACAAATAGCAGCCTTAAGCAAGACAGAAGCGTACGGCCTTTATCACGCTACGGCTGAAGGTAGTTGCTCATGGTACGAATTCGCTCGCGAGATCCTCGTTTTAGCAGGAGTAGAGGCAGGGTTGAGTGTGGCTTCGCCCCATGAGTTTCCCGCCAAGGTTGCCCGTCCACGATGCTCCGTCCTGGAAAACGCCACGCTCAAGCGCAAGGGGTTGAACTGTTTTGGTCCGTGGCAGAGTGGTTTACGTCGTTATTTAAAACAAGTTGGGAGTCTCGTGGCCGCCGCCTGACTTGGAACTTCATGACTACTGCTCAACAGCCGCCGACGATAGTTGTTCTGCGGTCGCGACATTGGCAGAATCGGTTCTGGACCGGATGCAAACGGATTCTCGACATCGTGGGCTCGTTTGTAGTGATCGTCTTGCTGATTCCGCTTCTCCTCTTGCTGGCGCTGGTTGTAAAGCTGACCTCCCCTGGTCCGATCTTCTACGCCTGGAAGGTTGCCGGAAAAAATGGTGAACCCTTCACTGGCTACAAATTTCGTTCCATGGTAGTCGACGCGGACCAACTCAAATCTTCTCTGCTCGCCAAGAACGAGATGAGCGGGCCGGTTTTCAAACTAACCCGTGACCCACGTATCACGCCAGCGGGCGCATGGATGCGGCGTTATAGCTTGGATGAATTGCCGCAACTATACAGTGTGCTGATCGGCGATATGTCCCTAGTAGGACCACGGCCTCCGCTTGTCGGTGAGTACGAACAGTTCACGGAGTATCAGAAACAGAAGTTAAGTGTAAAACCCGGAATCACTTGTCTCTGGCAAGTTAGTGGGCGCAACAAGGTGAAAGAGTTTGACGAATGGGTCCGCCTGGATCTTGAGTACATTCGAAATTGGTCACCTTGGATGGATCTCAGTATTCTCTTCCGGACCCTGGGCGCTGTAGTCTCTGGCTCGGGCAAGTAGTCCCAGTTCACGATAAAGGAAACTCTATGAGAGTTCTCGTAACCGGTGGCGCTGGCTTCATTGGCGGACATCTCGTAGACCGGTTTCTGGCTGAAGGTTATCGCGTTCGTATTCTAGACAGCCTTGATCCGAAGATCCACCCCTATGGCAAACCACCATGGCTACCGTCTCGCGCCGAGTTCATTCAAGGTGATATTACCGATCGCCAGACTTTGCGAGACGCTCTGGAAAACGTTGACATCGTCTCGCACCAAGCGGCTTACCAGGACTACATGCCGGACTTTTCGCGATTCCTGGAAGTAAATGCGGTGGGAACGGCCCTTCTTTATGAATTGATAGTCGAGAAGAAACTGAAAATACATAAGGTTATCGTTGCCTCTTCCCAGGCTGTATACGGCGAAGGTCAGTACGATTGCGCGCAACATGGCTTACTGCTTCCGGTTCCGCGTAGTATCGCGCAATTGAAAACCGGAGACTGGGAGGTACATTGTCCAACATGCGGTGTCGCGTGCACACCTCGGCTTTTACAGGAGGAACACAATAACCCTTACAACCAGTACGCCGTGTCGAAGATCGCCCAGGAAAAAGCTGCCATCGGTCTTGGGTGGCTGCACGGCATTCCGACGGTTGCGTTGCGCTACTCGATAACTCAGGGTCCACGACAATCCTTATTCAATCATTACTCCGGCATCTGTCGAATATTCATAAGTCGAGCCCTGCGTGGAGAACCATTGACTATTTACGAGGACGGAAAGCAAACTCGCGATTTCGTTCATATTCAAGACGTCGTCGACGCTAACATGCTTGTGTTGAAAGATGACCGTGCCGACTTTCGCGTCCTCAACGTCGGCAGTGGTCGGCGTGTTTCCGTTCTTGAATACGCGTCAGCCGTTCGTGGCGTAGTCGGCGGGAATGTGAATATCTGCATGTCAAATGAATACCGGCGCGGCGACAACCGGCACAGCGTATCTGCTATCAACAAACTGCGAGAATTGGGGTGGGAGCCTAAGCGTGATCTCGCCACCATTCTCACCGACTTTCGGCGGTGGGTGGATGAAATCGGGGGCATCCCCGAGTTCATCTCTGATGCCTACGCCGCCATGAGGAACGCTGGAGTTGTTCTTGCTGCCGCAGGTGATTAGATCCTAAGCGGTTTTCTTTTAAGAAAGCTCATTCCATGACTGCTTCTCGAAATGTCACACGCCTCATTTCCGTTCGTGCCCGGAAATTGACTTCGGGCGCGGAAGCATATTTTCAAGAATTCCCCGAATTATTGGAGAATCTGCCTTATCCGTCCATCGATGCAGTCATCGATGCTTTGTGGGAGGCCTACCAACAGGATCGTGCTCTGTTTGTTTTCGGCAATGGTGGAAGTGCCGCACTGGCCTCTCACAGCGCATGCGATCTGGGGAAAGGAACGGCAGTCAACGGCAACCGACGCTTTCGCGTCCTGTCTTTGACCGACAACGTGGCGCTTATGACCGCCTGGGCTAACGACCAGCATTACGCTGATGTGTTCGCCGAGCAACTTCGCACTCTCGTCCGTCCGTATGACGTCGTGTTGGCCATCAGCGGAAGTGGCAACTCTGAGAATATCCTGAACGGGCTTCAAGTGGCGCGCGAAGCTGGGGCCCGCACCATCGGGTTGACCGGATTTAGTGGCGGAAAGATGAAATTCCTATGCGATCTGTGTGTCGTGATTCCCGCTAACAATATGCAACTGATTGAAGATTTTCACGTCGCAGTGACGCACTCGATCTTTATCAATCTTCGCGACCGCATCGCGCAATTTTCGAGAGCGGATGAGTGATTCGAGTTTTTCATGAGTAGTCATCGAAAAGTTCGCGGCTGGATCCTGCTTTCCGACCTGACATGGCTTGCCTGTAGCGTCGCTGTCGCCTGGCTCCTGCGCTACGGCTTCGTGTGGCATGCCATGCCCTGGTCCACCGTCCAGGCCTTTGTGCTGACACTGGTCGAATCATGTCTCATCTGGATAGTATTGTGTTCCTCACTCGACCTAACCGGAAGTCGTGTGGGTTGGCGAACTTCCGCTATTATCTCGCATCTCGTGCTGACGGTTGGCGTATTAATGCTCACTTTGCTGGCCTCCGCCTATTTGCATCGCACGTATTTCTCTCGTTTGGTACTTGGGTACTTTGCCTCGGTGACTCTGTGTGGGTTTGTATTGATTCGGCTGGCGGCAAGGAGAACCCTCGATGCGCGCAATCTCTCGGGCACGGTGCGCAAGGTTGTGATCGTAGGTAGTGGACCCATCGCCCGTGAGACGGCGTCTAGGTTTTCTCAGCATCCAGAGTTGCGCTGCAGGGTCGTCGGTTTACTTGCTCCCGAGGATGCACATCTGGGTATGTTCAACTCCGAATCTGTTACGCCAGCTCTCCATATTCCTATGTGCGACGTGATTGAATCTTTGCGCAGCAGAAATGTCGACGAACTAGTCTTTGCCGCATCCAAAAACGGAGACCAGCGCATCGCGGAGCTAATGGACGAGTGCGTGAAGCAGGGATTTGCCGTTAGCGTGGTTCCTCAACCCTACGAACTCTACCTGTCAGCTCCAGAGCTGATGGACCTTGACGGGATTCCCATCCTGCGTCTGCGGAACTCTCTAACCGAGACCAAAGGGCGACTGTGGAAAAGGGCCATGGATGTTGGGTTAGGCATTCCGCTCCTGGTCCTTTGCGCACCGCTGATTTTGAGCGCTGCCGTCGTACTTAGAAGCAAGAGAGGCAAAGGCTTCTGCCGCGAAGAACGCTACGGCTGGCATAGTCGTCGCTTTTGGATTTATCGCCTCAATTCGCCACGTAGGGGGACAGATTTGCCGGGCTACGAACGAATCCTGCAGCACTTAAGTGTGACGGAGTTGCCTCAACTCTGGAACGTCTTACGAGGCGAGATGAGCCTAGTCGGACCACGGCCCGAAGGCATCGACCGCGTACGCCACTACACCGAGTGGCACCGGCGCCGTCTCAACGTTAAACCCGGCATGACCGGTTTGGCGCAAGTGCACGGGCTTCGCGATCAACACGCGCTCGAAGACAAAACCCGTTACGATCTTCAGTATATCCTGCACCGTTCTGCCTTTCAGGATTTCTCATTGCTCCTGCAGACTCTCTGGACCTTGGCAGGTCGGCTCCGGCACTTAAGCGGATTGGGCAAATCACCCGGTCCTCCGGTACCCGAACGTCCAACCTCAACCTCGTTGGCAGCCTAACAGGAAGCTTTCTCCCGTGCTCATTGTCCGCAGTCCCGTCCGCATCAGTTTTGGTGGCGGGGGCACAGACCTGCCCGCCTACTACGAACGATATGGCGGAGCCGTTCTGAACGTGGCGATCAATAAGTATGTATATACAATCCTCGGAAAGCGCACCGACGGACGCATCCAGATCATATCGTCAGATCTTCGCGTCTTCGAAAACCTGCAGGACCTTTCCAGCATGCAAGTTCGAGGAAGTGCTCTCGAAATCCCGCTGGCCGTCTTGAAGGAATTGATCTTCAACTTGCCCGTGGATCTGTTTCTCGCTTCCGAAATACCTCCCGGAACTGGTCTCGGCTCTTCGGCCAGTGTCTGCATAAACCTGCTGAAGACCCTGACTACCTACCTGCACCGTCCTATGTCGAAGTATGACCTCGCCGAACAGGCGTTTTTCATTGCCCGCCAGGCACTGGCGCGAAACGTCGGCAAACAGGACGAATATGCCGCCGCCTTCGGTGGGCTGAACTACTTCACTTTTTATCCTGACGGCGACGTCGGTACCGAAGCCATCAAAATCGATCCAGCAGTCCTCCGTGAGCTGCAATCTCATCTGATGCTGTTCTTTACTGGCACCGCCCACAATTCCTGGATCATCCTCAAGGAGCAGGAAGCTTCCACGCGCAATCGGTCTGGCCCTGCATTGGAAGCGCTTCACGAGGTCAAACTTTTGGCGGGCGAGATGCGGGATGCATTTTTGCGACAGGATCTGCCTAGGGTGGGAGAACTGCTGCACCTCGGCTGGATGGCGAAGCGCCGCGTTTCCGCTAGGATTTCCGACGCCCGCATCGACGCGCTCTACGAGCTTGCCCGCGAGCACGGTGCCACCGGAGGCAAGATCACCGGGGCAGGAGGTGGCGGCTTCCTCCTTTTGTTCTGCTCGCCTGCCGACCAGCACTCGGTCAGAACTGCATTGCAGGCGCAAGGCATTCAGGAAATGAAGTTCGCCTTCGATATGCAGGGCGCTCAGGTCATCGTGAACGACCCATTTATCGACAATGATGAGCGCAGCGGTTGCCACTGGGTCTTTTTGCCTACAGAAAACATTGGAGCTTAAAAGGAATTCATGATCACCAGGGCGTTCATTCTTGCGGCAGGAGAAGGAACTCGCTTGCGGCCAATCACCGATAAGATTCCCAAGTGCTTGGTACCTATTAAGGGTGTCCCGTTGCTCGCGATCTGGTTGCGCTCGTGCCGCGACGCCGGTATAACTGACGTGCTCATCAACCTTCATGCCCACACTGATGCCGTCCGCCGCTTCCTCGCTCAAAAAGACTATGGCGTCAGAATCCGCGTGGTCGAAGAAGAATCACTGCTGGGCAGTGCGGGCACGCTGCGTGCAAACCGCGATTGGATCGCGGCCCACGAATCTTTTTGGATTTTCTATGCCGATGTGCTGAACCGCGCCGACCTAGCTGGCATGGCGCAACTTCATGAGCAACGTCGGCCGGCGGCGACGCTTGGCGTTTACGAGGTGCCCGACCCACGCCGCTGCGGAATTGTTTCCACCCGCTCAGACGGCACTATTGACATGTTTGTCGAGAAGCCAGAAAACCCTCCTGGAAAGCTCGCCTTTGCCGGCCTGATGGTTGCCACCGCCTCGGTGCTTGACCTCATTCCAAACTGCACCCCGGCAGATCTTGGGTTCCACGTACTGCCCAAACTATGTGGGCGCATGCTTGCCTTTCCCATCCGGGACTATCTCATCGACATTGGCACATTGGAAAACTACCATAGAGCTCAATCCGACTGGCCAGGATACGCTGCATGACAGAACTCTTCTTGCGCGGGGTCGTCTTGGACATGGATGGCGTTATTATCGACAGCCATCCGCTGCACAGACGGGCGTGGCGTGAATTTCTTATCTACATCGGAAAAAACGTCTCAGACTCGGAGCTCAATTTCATCTTCGAAGGCCGACGACGGGAGGAGATTCTATTTCACTTTCTTGGTGAACTTTCGAGTTCTCAGATTAAGGAATATGGAAAAAAGAAAGACGAGTTTTTTCGACAGGCTTCTAAGGATTTGAAAGCTGTTGACGGTGCCGTCGAATTCATCAAGACTCTAAAGGACGCCGAGTTGTGCGTAGGGTTGGCCACTTCCGCTAGCCGACAACGGACGTTATGGACGATTCAGCAACTTGATATTGCAGATTGTTTTGAGGTTGTGGTAACCGGAGATGATGTGACCAGAGGGAAACCGCATCCAGCGCTCTACCAGCTTGCTGCGGAGCATTTGGCGGTGTCTCCAGAGTGTCTGATCGCAATCGAAGATTCCATCTCCGGAATCATTTCCGCAAAGACGGCTGGTTTTTACTGTATTGCGGTATCTGCAGGTAGCGCTAATCCCTTGATTCAGGCTGGAGCCGATTTGGTAGTGCCGAACCTTATGAATCTGTCAGTTCAAGACCTGGAGGAACGACTTAAAGCATCTGTAGCACCTCCCTTTATTGGCCCAGCTAGCTGAAATCCGAAAGCAGCCAATCGATCAGTGGGTCGGGTCTATGACACTTGTCGACCTCAAACCGATTCATATTTGGGCGATTGTGTCGCGACTTTGCGTTCGGATCTTCCTCCTCCTATTGATTGCACGAGGAGGGCTTCGAGCTCAATCTATTCGAGAGCCTGAGACTATATTTCTCGTAAGTGGCGACCAGAAACCCCAAACAAAATGTCTGGAGTTCGATGAGCTGTATTCGGATTCGCTAGGGATGAACGATTCGTCCTGCGGAAGCTTAAAGCCAGTTGTCGAAAACACTCAAAGCACGAAATCCGGCTCGAATCGTGACGTTTACTACAAAAACAGACTCGAGTTTTCGCTGGATGGCGGATGGCTCCCGATCAACATACCTTTTGTATTCGATGTCTTCTTAGGTGATGGATACACCAGGGCTCCGCTGAACTATACTCTCGTTCCTATCATTGCTTCTTTGCGTTGGCAACTGAACGATGTTGACGGACCCTGGCTTTTTCGCGGCAATTGGGATATGACCTTCAGCGGCGCAGCCACTGCGTTTGCGAGAGGACCTGAGACGCATTATTTCTCGTACGATATGGGCATCCGACGCAATTTTGTTCCACATCGTGGGAAAATTGCACCTTACTTTGACGGTCGCCTTGGTATGGGCAGGATCGATGCAAAGGAACCGTTAGGGATTCTTTACGCACAGGGTCAGAATTTCACATTTACAGTGAACATGGGAAGTGGGGTTCGCTACAACTTCAATCCTCGCTACTCGATTTCAGCGGGTCTCAACTGGATGCATATTTCCAATCTCTACTTGTCTGAACCGAAATTTGCAAACTACGGGATCAATGTGTACGGACCCATGTTAGGAATCGATGTGCGCTTGGGCAGGCCTCGTCACCGTGGATCCGAATAGAAGAGGCAAGTTATTGTCACTTCGGCTCCGCTGGCTGTCAGTGGCGATAACAATCTCAATGACATTTGGCTGCGGCAATCCGCACGCCTTGCTTAACTTCACGGCTCCGTCGAGAGCAGTTGCAGGTTCTCCTTTTACCGTCACCGTCACCGCGACCGTGGATGGGCAAACGGACACAATCATTAATAGCTACATAAGTTTCACAAGTTCTGATCCCGACGCCATTCTGCCCCCGCAATATCGTTTTACGTCAGCGGATTCAGGGTCGCATACATGGACCAACGGATTCATCCTCGCAACACCGGGCAATCAGACAATATCCGGCACCATCTACGATGCCCCCGGCATTAGCGGAACTGCTGCCGTGAACGTCTCTCCTTAGGACCTCTCCTCGCCCCTTTCCTCATTGTCTGCATGGGCTATATGTACTGGCTCTCCCCGTGAGCATTGGCTGGTGCGCGTGCGCCCATCCTGTGCCGACAACGTGCGATATAGCTAACTGACCGTCGCCAAACTGACCTGATCCCCTCTTTCGGCACAAAGCTGAGTATGATTGTTGGGAAGAAAGGGGAAGAAGGTATGTCGAGGAGCAGGCACACCAGTACTGCCTTTCGCGCACTTCGCATAAATAGCGAGCTCTGCGAACTTGGTAACGCGCTCTGTGTCCTTCCCCTGCTCCCATGCCAAAATGTCATTGATTTTGTCCGGTACGAGCACGGCACGCTCGGGAAGACGTAGGTGGACGTTCCTGCAGGTTCGCAAAGCGGAACGGCATCACGCATCCGGTTTTCAGAATTCGCTGTTCGGAATTCGCCAGCCGGCCCTGTTGGTCGGAGGGAATTTGGCTCAAATCATTCGGTGCGTCTGACTGTGGCAGGCGGCACAGAGCGTGATCAGGTTTTGCTCCGAGTCGTCTCCTGAGTGGCTGCGGAACTGCTGATGGTGTACTTCGAGATTTCTCATCGATCCGCAAGACTGGCACTTTCAACTGTCGCGTCGTAGCACTTGGAGCCGAAGGAGTTGGTAGGATTCTGCATCAAGCCGGAGGCGATCTTTCTGCTCGCTCATGCGACAGCCTCGCCGAGGCTCGCGAGGAACGTTTGCTTTTGCGACTCGGGAAGAAGTCGAAAAAAACGCTTCATCGAAAACAGCATCGTCTCGGGATCCCCGTGGTCCAGGTTCGCCCCTGCCAGAAAATCGGCGCATATCATTTCAAGGCAATAGCCGCGCGATCGATCGGAACCCAGCATCAGAGCCGCGGTCTCGAGCGCCTTATCAATAACCGGAATCTGGCTCTGATACAGTTTGAAGTAGACAATCTCCCACGGCTCTCTTATTTTCCCCGTCAGTTCTCGCTCGATCGCCAGCCGAAAATCCTCTTTGGAAGATTCTTTAGCTTTGTGCAACCAGGTTGCACAATTAAAATTCTGCCGATCCCGTCGCGCCAGTTTGGCCAACTCTAGACTCTTGGCCCAGCCTATCTTCTTGAGTTCCTTCCTCGCCTGCGGTGGCAGATTCTCGTGGATGGACATCAGGTAATAGGCCTTCCTTCGCGACTCCGGAAATCGTCTCACCAGAAACTCATCAAAGGAGTTGAGTTTCTCCAGTCTCCAGTATTGCCGTTCGCGCACTTCGCACAAATAGCGCCCGAATTTTTACGAATTCGTTTGGGGAGAATCCATGCGCAAAACGCTACATCCTCCGGCAGGCGACAAGAGTGAATGACGCTAGAGTGTTCAGGTTGCGTGTGAATCAATCGTCGGCACGGAGACGGTAACAACCGCGCGGGTGGGCCGGCACTACTGAACCGGCGCCGAGAGGTTCAGCGGTTTGAGCTTGACAGGGATTGTACGGAACAGCCCAGAGCCAAGGGTATACCCTCTGGCGGATCGGGCGGTGTCTATACTAGAAAAGGCTTGTTCGCACCGAGGCTGGATGGCCTATTCAAAGATAGACTGGGTCGTAATCTGGAAGCTGTTCCATTATCAATTCTGCTGGATCTACCTAGCTCTTGGTGTCCCGATCAGGCTCATTCTCGTAAGGCATTTCAAGACAGCTTCCGTGGGCAAAACGATCCTCTATGTCGTGGTGTCCAGCGCAATCTCGTCGTTAGCGAGTACGTGGTTTCCAGTTATTCCAATCCTTGCTGGTGCTCTACTGACCTTTGTGGCTGGGCATTCTGCAGGCGAGTCGCTTGTGATCAGTGCGCCGCTAGTCGGAGTGTCATTGGGTATCGAAACTTCGTTTATCGATGGAATACTCCTCCGCCTCTTGTTGAAGAGCGCTATCAATCGACGGTTCGTCGCGTTGCTCATCGCAAACTTAGTGAACGCGACAATTGCAGTCGCGCTCGGGCTACTATGGGCATTCCACCGTATGCCGACTTTCATTGCGGCGTTGAATTGATGTCGGCAATCTCTTCTACATCAAGGATGCAGGGGATAAAGGGGCTTCCGCCCCTTTCCCCTGCACCCCAAATCCCCGCCGAAGCTCCTCCGCTTCGCTCCAGAAAACCCTCGTCCCTTCGGATGGCCTCGTTGACGAAGCCGAACACTTTCCGGCACAATCAGCTTGCCGGCGTCGCTTCGCTCCGACGGTTGTTCGCCTTCCCCGGAACACCGTTCGGCTTCCCGCTGGAATCAGCGTTCACCTTCACCGGAATCCCCAGTTTCGGCGGCATCGGTGGGTTCTCACTAATTAAGCTCTTCAATCCAACCAAAGTCTTTGGCTCCTGGAGGGCGACCTAGACCGGCTCCGACGGTCTCGTGTTCGTCTACTTGATCGCGGTCGATCGATTCCATGTCCTACATGAGGTCGCGCAGAAACCAGTTCAGCTTCCAGAGAGCTTTTGGACTGCAATAAAGTCGGCTGGAAATGACGTTTCTGGCGGATTCCCTGGACCGGCTGTGATCATGGTCACCTCTCGCGACCGACCTAAGCCACCAAGAGGCAACGATGTTTGCAGTGACTCGGGTCACAGAAACCTGATCGTCGCCGCAGCAGAATCCATTTTGGAGGATTTGGAAGATAAGGCGCTTGCTGGCACAAGCGCTGAATTGTCACTCCTGTAAGAAGCTCAGCCCGGTTTGTTAGAAACTCAAGCGCCATTTTCCTGACGCTGGGTAGGAAGAAGGTGCAGCATGTTGCTATTCCTCGTATTCCTCCTTACCCTGATCGGCATTTTCTTGTTATCGATGTTTCCGATCCTATGGGGACGTGAACTGTACAACCGATACGCAGGCAGCCGAGCTGTGACCTGTCCGGAGAATCAACGGCAGGTTGCGGTGCATATCGATGCCATGCGCGCTGCCGTAACCGGACTCTCCGGAACCCCCGAACTGCAATTGCGGGACTGCACCCGCTGGCCGGAGCGTCGAAAGTGTGGCCAAGAGTGCCTTTCTCAAGCACTCGAAGCGAGTCCCTACCGGCTTGGCGAAGCGGAGATCAAAGCGAAGAAGATTTATCACTTGCCAATTCTGCTCGCGGCCTTCGCTGGTTGGTATCTGGGCGCCGTTTGGCATTCGCACTGGATGTTTCGTGAGCGCTGGATGACCGCTCTGGGACTGACCTCCAGCCAAGTGAAAGACCTGGTCGCCTGGTACTCACCACACCTGCTAAGTGCCGCAGTGTGCCTGCTATTCGCTTACGGAGTGGCATGGTTACTCGCCGTGAGGCAACGCTCCGGCGTCTGGCAAGGCATCTTTACCTCTCTGTTTCTCTGGGGCGCACTCGTTGTCGCGATTTCGCCGAGCATTTCCGGCCTTTCTCATGAACTGCTGTTGATCGAGGGCGCCTATTCGTTTCTACTGGCTATGCTCGTGGGAACCCTTGTTGGCGGCCTTCACAATAAATTGCGTCTATCTGGCATATACATGACCCCTCTGAAAACTAGGCGGGTAAATGCGCGGTAGTTACTGGGGGCGGCGGGGAAGAGGGATCTGTACTTATTGGAGGAAACTGCACGAGTTCGTCAGGGCAGGTCGGTTTTCTGTAAGGAAGAAACGCTTTGGAGTCTTGGGTGCACGATACCGCGCTGTTGGACGGAATGTTCTCGCCGCGGAGCCTGGATCGGGGACCGTTTCAATCGTCGGTACTGAAGTAATTCTTTAACGAACACGCCGCAAACGCGCGACCAGAGTGCAAGAAGGCATCTGCTCTTTAGCTCTGGGAGAGAATCTGCTGGATGGCGAAGTCCCCGAACAGATTCAATTCCAGTTATCGGCTAAATAACGCGTCAGCGGGTTAGCAAGTCAAGACACTGCCGGCCGTTGAAAAGTGTGGCAGTTTTCAAATCCATTCGGAAGTTTCAGCGAAGGCACGGCTTATTTTTTGTTGCAACCTCTGCCGCGCGTCGGATATCTCACTGTCTAACGTGAACCCATTTTAGGCCGAGTTGCGGTCGCAGTGAGGCCTGCATGTCAGCAGCGCCAAAGTTCCGCATTGACGTAGACATTCATAATCTGCTCATGAGTTTTCCCGCGACTCGACTTGGCTGGAATGGTGACGGAACGGGAACCAACGGGGACATCGCCACACATGTCGCGGGAATGCCGGGCTTTGTGCAAGACGACAATGGGGAACTGCACTTTGCCGAATGGAATTGCCGTGCCGGGCAGAATAATGTGATTATCCGCACCGACGGTACGTTGCTCTGTGTTTTCCGATGTATCGGTCCACATTTGTCTGGGGAAATATTGATGAGCACAAGTCCGAGTCTGGTCAGATCGGCGCGATGAAAAAAAACTGTCAACAGCGTTGTTTTTCTACGCTCAATCACAATCTTGCGTACTGCTACAACGACGCCCGTGTTATTAAATTTGTATGGACCAATTTGGTGACAAACCGGTTAAAAGGAGGAGCCAGCTTCGAAGATTGACCGATGCCCCTGAATTTTGGCTATAATGCACAAATAACGCCGGCAGGTTCCGGCAAACCGCTAAAAAACAACCACAAGCAATTCCGGTGACAGTCTTTTTTTGAAGTCCACCTGGACCGATGTCGCCATGGGCCCACCACTGCTGGAGAAAAAATGCTGTTCCGCGGTAGATTTCAGCTCAGCCCGGAAACACGTCACTCCTCGTGTCTTGCCAATTCTCTAAGTAACAAATCTCGTCGCACCCAACCCGTACAGTTGTCAAACTGTACCTTGCTGATCCCATCACCATTTCATTGCATGTTAGTGTGCACAGCTGGAGGATTACATGGCAACTCCCCTCGTCCATATTGAGAACGATTCCGAGATCAAGCAGCGGCTGGAAGCAGAACGCGCTCGCCTTCGCAAAATTGCCGGTCTGGATAAGCCCTCGCATTTTCATCGTCCGGTGGAAAAGGCCTTCACCGCGGAACAGCGCCCTCATACGACGATTCTGTTCGGAGGTTTCACCTGGAAGCATGAGGATCTGATCCGTGCCGTATTTCAGGGCTGTGGCTATCGTTGCGAAAAGCTTCCCGTACCTGATGTCCCCGCTTTTCAGACCGGCAAAGAATTCGGAAATAACGGCCAGTGCAATCCCACCTACTTCACGGTCGGCAATCTGGTGCAGTATCTGCAGTTCCTCGAGAAAGAGGGCCTGTCGCGGCAGCAGATTCTGGACAACTACGTGTTCTTCACCGCCGGTTCGTGTGGCCCTTGCCGCTTCGGCATGTACGAGGCCGAGTACCGCTTTGCGCTCAAGAACGCCGGCTTCGACGGATTCCGTGTTTTGTTGTTCAAAGATAGCGACGGCATTAAAGCGGCGTCCGGAGAACCCGGCCTGAAGTTCACCGTCGACTTCGGTTTCGGCATGCTCAATGCCATGCATCTCGGTGACGTGATCAACGATCTCATTCATCAAATTCGTCCCTATGAAGTGAAAAAGGGCGAAACCGATCGCGTGTTCCGTGAAATGGTCAGCGACCTCTGCGACGACCTTCGCAATCGCAAGTCATTCGAGATCGAAAAGGCCGCGCCGGACTGGGCCAAACCGAAATTCAAGAACAACAAGATTCTGCGGAACACGTTCAACGTTTTCGGCAAGTGGCACGAGCACATGTGGGGCAAGGATTATCTGAATGCTCTCCACGAGGCGCGCGAAACCATGAACTCCATCCAGGTTGATCGCACGCGCGTGAAGCCGCTGGTGAAAATCACGGGCGAATTCTGGGCGCAGATCACTGAAGGCGATGGCAACTTCCACATGTTCGAATTCCTCGAGCGCGAGGGTGCGCAGGTTCTCGTCGAGCCCATCGCGACATGGGTCGCCTATCTCATGTACCAGGCCAAAGCGCATGCCATTGCGAAATGGCCCGTGAAACGTCCGCATCGCGATCCAAAGTGGTACGAGGTGAAAAAGAATTTCGCGAACTATATCGGGCTGCGCAAAAAACTTTGGGGCATCGGTGCCGGCGAGCGCATGTGGAGTTTCTTTTACCACCGTACGGCCAGGAATCTCGGCGGGATTACGCATCATCTCGCACCGCAACCGGAATTAGCTGACTTGGCGCATCCCTTCTACAACCAGTTTGCGCGTGGTGGCGAAGGACACCTGGAAGTAGGCAAGAACGTTTATTACACCGTCCACAAGCTCTGCCACATGGTGCTGGCGCTGAAGCCGTTCGGATGCATGCCTTCGTCGCAATCGGATGGCGTGCAATCGGCTGTTATCAACAAATTCAAGGACATGATCTTCCTTCCGATCGAAACCTCAGGCGAAGGCGAGGTCAATGCTCACAGTCGCGTGCAGATGGCTCTCGGCGAAGCGAAGGTCAAGGCCAAGACTGAGTTCGAAGAGTGCCTGAAATCGACCGGAAAGAGCATGAACGAGATTCGCGAGTACATCGAGGAACATCCTGAACTGAAACGCCCGTTCTATCACGTGCCGCATTGCGAAGGGGTGGCTGGAACCGCTGCCCAGTTCATTCTGCATGTGAGCGACCGTATCAATCGTGATCGGCATTTCTGGAAACGATCGCGCGTGCGCGTTCCGGAGATAGCTGCCGCATCCGGCGACTGACTTGCGGTACCCCAGGTCTCGCCGGTTTTGTGAGACCTGGCGCTCCACCGGATCGCAAGGTTACTCATTTCAAGAGGAATTCATGCACGATCATAAGAGTCCGCAATTAATTCAGATCGCTCCCCTCGAGACCCAGGCTCCGTCCATCCAGCAGGTGCACCACGCGCGCAAGCCGCACGATCACAGCACGCAATTCCTGGTCGGGTTGGACGTCGGTTCTACCACCGTCAAGGCTGTGGTTGTGGACGCCGCCAGCGACAAGGTTTTGTGGCAGGACTATCAGCGCCACGAAACCAAACAGCCGGAAAAGACGCTGGAATTCCTCAAGAGGATTGAAGCCGAAATCGGCATCAACCGTCATAACACCCGCATGTTTCTGACCGGCTCCGGCGGCACCGGCATCGCCGAGCAGATCGGAGCAAAGTTTGTACAGGAAGTGACGGCCGTCTCTCTGGCCGTCGAGAAACTGCATCCTGAAGTGTATTCGGTCATTGAACTCGGTGGGCAGGACGCCAAAATTATCGTTTTCAAAGATGACGAGGAAACCGGACGCAAGAAAAAGATTCCCTCGATGAATGACAAGTGTGCGGGCGGAACCGGAGCGGTGATTGACAAGATTAATGCCAAGCTCAAAATTCCGTCCGAGTCGCTTTGCCGGCAGCGCTATCACGGAATCAAGCTGCACAAGGTGGCGGGCAAATGTGGCGTGTTCGCAGAAACCGATATCAACAGCCTGCAGAAGGTCGGCACTCCTCCTGACGAGTTGATGGCCTCCCTTTTCGAAGCCATCGTACTGCAGAACCTCAGTGTGCTGACCCGCGGCAATACGTTGCGCCCGCATGTGCTGCTGCTGGGCGGACCCAATAGTTTCATTCGCGGCATGCGCGAGGCCTGGCAGGCCAACATTCCACGCATGTGGCAAGAGCGCAAGGTTCAAATACCGGACGGTGCAAAGCCTGAGGATCTGATCAAGGTTCCCGAGAATGCGCAGTACTTCGCCGCTTTGGGCGCCATCGAATTTGGACGCTCCGAAGACGATTGCATCGGCTGTTACGCTGGCTACGAAAAGCTGCTGCACTACATCGACTACGGACGCCAGGAGGAGAAGGCGAAATCAGGCGGCAAGGGATTGGTGGAAAATCCTGCTGACCTCGATGTTTTCAAAGAAGTCTACAAACGGAAGAAATTTACGCCCGCTGTTTTCGCCAAGAACAGCACGGTCGGTGGATTCATCGGCATCGACGGCGGCTCCACTTCCACAAAAGCTGTGTTGCTGGATGAGAACGGCGACATTCTCTGCAAGTCGTATCAACTCTCAAACGGCAATCCGATCCAGGACACGATCGAAATGTTCGAGAACCTTCGCGGGCAGGTTGAAGGACAAAATGCGAAGATGGAAGTGCTCGGCGTGGCGACCACGGGCTACGCGAAAGACATTCTGAAAGATGTTCTCAATGCCGACGTGGCACTGGTAGAAACCGTTGCCCACACCGAGTCTGCGCTGAAGTTCTACGAAGATCCGCACGTGATCGTCGACGTGGGCGGCCAGGACATCAAGATCATCATCCTGCACAACGGCCGCGTGAAAGATTTCAAGCTCAACACGCAGTGCTCGGCAGGCAATGGATATTTCCTGCAATCGACTGCCGAAGGCTTCGGTCTGAGTGTCAATCAATACGCCGATCTCGCCTTCTCTGCTCAGGCCATGCCGGTATTCGGATATGGCTGTGCCGTTTTCATGCAGTCCGACATTGTCAATTTCCAGCGCCAAGGTTGGCGGGCAGAGGAAATTCTCGCCGGACTCGCCGCGGTCTTGCCCAAGAACGTTTTCCTCTACGTCGCGAGCATTCCGAATCTAGCCGCTCTGGGTTCACGTTTCGTGCTGCAAGGCGGAACGCAAAATAATCTCGCGGTCGTCAAAGCCGAAGTTGATTTCATTCGGAACAGCTTTCGCGCTACCGGCAAGCAGCCGGAGATTATCGTGCACGAGCACTGCGGCGAATCAGGCGCGATTGGAGCTGCACAGGAAGCGCTACGTCTCTGGCGCAACGGCCAGCAGACTACGTTCGTAGGCCTCGACGCCGTCCGCAAGATTGAATATCGCACCACGCGCAACGAAGACACCCGCTGCCACTTCTGTAAGAACGACTGTCTGCGGACGTTCATCGACATCCGCACCGCACCCAAAGATGACCTAAGCTTCGTGCCGATCCAGAAGGTGACGAAGGTTCCGCTCATGCATGGCGAGCAGCGGCTGATCATCGCCACCTGCGAAAAAGGGACGGTCGAAGATCTAAACGACATGAAAGAGATCAAGGCCGGGCTCGACTCCATTCGCGCGCAGCATCCGAATTTCGTGGATTACGCTTCGAAGGAGGTCTTTCGGCCGGTGAACGCCAAGAATGTCGCCGACCCGCTGCCGACGAAGGGATGGGCCGGCTGGAAGAAGTCTGACAAAGAGCGGCGCGAGCTCATGGAGAACCGAAAGACGATTCGCGTCGGCATCCCGCGGGTGCTCAACATTTATACCTACGCTCCCCTGTTCAATGCGTACTTCGAGAGCCTGGGAGTGCAGCCGGAGAATATCATCTACTCCGACTACACCAGTTCTGAGTTATATCGCGCCGGCGCGAGCCGCGGCGCCATCGATCCCTGCTTCCCGGCAAAGATCGGCATCTCGCATGTCTACAACCTGATTCAGGAGAAGCATCGCAAGAAGCCGCTGAATGCGATCTTCTTCCCCATGTACGACGTGCTGCACTCGCCGCTGGTGAAGATTGTCGGCGCCAATGCCTGCCCCACGGTGACGGCCACCCCAGAGACGGTCAAGGCGGCATTCACGAAAGAGAACGATGTTTTCGCCGAACACAACGTGAAATACATCGATCCGGTGCTGAATTTCTCGGATCGAAAACTGTTTGCACACCAGATGCACCAGGCCTGGCAGCCGCTTCTCGGGCTCTCCCTGGAAGAAAACGACCGCGCAATTGAGTCAGGATTCACGGCACTGAAGGAGTATGAAACGCGCATCCGACGCAAAGCGCGCGAAGTCCTCGACCAACTCGAGCGCGAGGATCGCATCGGCATCGTCATGCTCGGACGGCCCTACCACCACGATCCCGGCCTGAATCACGAGATTCTGGATGAATTTCAGAAGCTAGGCTATCCCATCTTTTCGCAAAATACTTTGCCGATTGATGAAGACCTGCTTGAGCGCTTGTTCGGCGACGAAGTGCGCGCCGGAGTCACCAGCCATCCGCTCGACATCACCGACGCGTGGAAGAATTCCTACTCGTGCAGCACCAATCACAAGGTCTGGGCGGCAAAGTTTACTGCCCGGCATCCGAACCTGGTAGCTCTCGAGATTTCCAGTTTCAAGTGCGGCCACGATGCGCCGATTTACGGTGTGATCGAAGGCATCATCGAACAATCCGGCACGCCGTATTTCTGCTTCAAAGATCTGGACGAGAACAAGCCATCCGGCTCTATCAAGATTCGCGTCGAGACCATCGATTACTTCCTGCGCCGCTATCGCGAGGAAGTCATCCGCAAGCGGAAGGCGGAGCAGGATATCGAGGCTCAATTGACCGCGCTCGAGGCCGAGTTGCGGCGCGAGAAGTACGCCAACGAGGACATGCCGCCCACGGAACACTGGCAAACCGAATCCCAGGGAATGGCCGCGGACTAACCTGACGATCCATCACGGATCGAGAGTCGGCGTTCCGCCTTTTCGCGGGAACGACCGCGCGATGACGTACAAACCCGATTTCCTCCGAATCCAATACCTGCAGTTTGCGCGATAACAGTCAGACCCGTTACATTAGCTGCCAAGGCAGACGTTCTAGCAGCGCGGACTCCGGTCAAACGCTGCGGCGGGACGCCGCGCTCTTAAACTCGCACTCTTATACTGGGGAACATGCAGGTCAAGCGCACACCAAAAACCTATGACGTTTGCATCATCGGCTCCGGAGCCTCAGGAGGCACTGCCGCAAAGGTGCTTGCTGAAGGCGGTCTCACTGTAGTCATGCTGGAGGCGGGACCGCCAGTAGTCCCGGAGCGCGACTATAAAGAGCACATGTGGCCTTACGACCTGCCGCATCGCGGAGTGGGAGTCGGCGCCCGGGCTCGCCACCAACTCGGGGACGAGTTCATGGCGCCGAACGGCGCTTGGGAGATCGAGGGCGAACCGTACGTCTCGGCCCCCGGTTCGAAATTCCGATGGTTTCGTTCGCGCATCGTCGGTGGGCGTACCAACCACTGGGGACGAATCGCGCTGCGCATGGCGCCGGTGGATTTCAAGGTCCGCTCGCACGACGGCATGGGCGACGACTGGCCCATCAGCTACGAAGACGTTGCGCCTTACTACGACAAAGTTGAATCCTACATCGGAGTTTTTGGGACAAAAGAAAATATCCCCAGCGCTCCCGACGGAATATTCCTGCCGCCGCCCAAGCCGCGTTGCACTGAAACCATCATCAAGAAGAGCTGTGACAAGCTGAATATTCTTTGTATCCCGAGCCGCCTCGCGATTCTCACCAAACCGCATAACGGCCGGGCCGCCTGTCACTATTGTGCCCAGTGCGGCCGGGGATGCATCACTGCCTCGAATTTCAGTTCCAGCCAGGTGATGATTCCGCCAGCGGAGAAGACCGGGCGCTTCACCTTAATCACCGGAGCGATGGCACGCGAGCTTGTCATCGGCAAAGATGGCAGAGCGGCCGCTGTTTCTTACATCGACAAGGCGACACGTGAAGAGAGGCGCGTCTATGCACGCGCATTCATTGTCGCTGCCAGCGCGTGCGAGTCCGCGCGGCTTCTTCTGAATTCGCGGTCCACGCTTTTTCCGGACGGATTGGCCAACTCGTCCGGCGTGGTCGGTCGCAACCTGATGGACACGGTTGGCAGCGATGGCGGCGGATATTTCCCGCAACTCGAAAGAATGCCCGTTCACAATCACGATGGCGTCGGCGGAATGCACATGTATTTGCCCTGGTGGAAGTTCGATCGCAAGAATGACTTCCTGCGCGGCTACCATACGGAATTTGGCGGCGGGCGTAACATGCCGGGCGTCGGTGACTACGATCGCCTGTGCGACACTGTCGAGGGATATGGAATTTCTTTGAAGCAGGAATGCAAAAAGAAATATGGCACCTATATCGGATTTGCCGGCCGTGGCGAGATGATCCCCAACGAGAATTGCTATTGCGAGATCGATCCCAATGTTGTGGATGAATGGGGCATTCCGGTATTGCGGTTCCACTGGAAGTGGAGCGACAACGAAATCAAGATGGCGAAGGATATGCAGGAAACTTACCGCGCCATCGTAGAAGCCGCCGGTGGAGTCTACATCCCGCCTGTTCATCAGGATGCCGACCATCCTTACGGTATTTCCGACGGCGGCGTCATCATTCACGAAGTGGGTACGGTGCGCATGGGAGAACGACCGGCGACTTCTGCTCTTAATCAATACTGTCAGGCGCACGATGTGAAAAATCTTTTTGTCACCGATGGTGCCAGTTTCGTGACGAATGCTGATAAGAATCCGACGCTCACGATCATGGCTTTGACGTGGCGCGCGTCGGAGTATCTGCTCGACCAGGCCAAGAAAGGAAATTTGGGCGCATGACGATCTCGCGGCGCGACATCCTAAAAACACTGACCCTAACGGCGGTCGGAGGATCGGTGCTGCGTGTCATTCCGCTGGAGGCGGCGGAATACGCCCATCGGATGGTGCAGGCCGAAAAGGCAGCGAGCGAAGCCTACACTCCTAAGTTCTTTTCGGCGCGCGCCTACAAAACGTTGCAGAGCCTCTGCAACACGATCATCCCGACCGACAGTGAATCGAAAGGTGCGATTGAGGCTGGTGCTCCCGAATTCATCGACCTGCTCACCAGCGAGAATGCCGAATATCAGGTCGCCCTCGGCGGAGGCCTGATGTGGCTCGACAATACTTGCATCGATCTCTACGAGAATCCCTATCTCGATTGCACGGCCGCGCAGCAGAAAGAGATTCTCGACCAAATCGCTTATCGCAAAAATGCAAAGAAACATCCCAGCCTGGGGCAGGGAATTGAATTCTTCAGCTTTCTGCGCAAGCTGACCGCAGACGGATTCTTCACCAGCGAAATCGGCATCAACTATCTGGGCTACGTTGGAAACACATATGTCCAGGAGTTTCCGGGATGCCCACCTGTGCCGGAAACTTAGCCAATCACTTGCTTGCGGATACGGTTACCGGCAGCACGTCATAGAGTGGCTGCGCCGGCTTGACTTCCGGATTCTCTTCCGCCAACGAGATCGCAAAAATCCTAATCTTGTCATTATTGGGTAGCTTGATGGTCGTCGCTCCAGCAGGAAGATCGACCGCATAAGCGAACAGGTACGAATATTCGTAAGCGGCGTTCTCTCCCTTCGCATTGTGGTGATGCGAGCAGTACCACGCTAGATCGGCGCGTTTGATGTAACCGGGCTTGATGCCAAGCATATCTCCATACTTGTCATTCGCCGAGTCGATCGAACTCCACTGGCGGTCGTCCCACTGGCCGATGAAGCCTCCCCAGTCTTCGACATTCAGGTCGACGCTTTTGCCTCCGAGCTCAAAGCGGCCGTTCTGGTCGCCATCGCTCGACGCGGCGAGAAGATAAAGCCGATTGAAGTAGCCACCGGGCAGTTTGATGGTTTGTCCTTTGGCAAGCATCGCGCTGGGTACGCCAGTCTTCGCTGCGGCGAGGAGAAAATGGACGTCGTTGAAGACGATTTCCTGCGGCAGGGTTTCGGCTGGATATGCATTGCCTTTGCCATCCATCCCGACACCTGATTTCGTACCGTCGTTGCTCGCGACCGCCGCGTTGTACTTAAGCTCGACAGGCGTCGAATGCACCGCCGCCAGCTTGACTGGAGCCGATCCCAGCCTCAGCGCGAACGTGCGCGGCTGATACGCGCTGAAAGAAGTCACGAGGGCGCCGTTCTCGAGATTCGCGGGCCCCACCGCCTGCTCCTGTCCATTCACTTCGCGAGCAGCAGCTATCGGAGCAGCGAATGAGACCCGGACTCTGGCTTGGGGCTTGCCGTCGAGTTCGACAAGGCGAACAATCCATTCGTCGCCCTCCTCAGCTTTCTTCAACGCGAGAAGGCGAACACGCGGATTGTCGATCTTCACCAGCGAAAATTCCTTGCCCAGAGCGCCTAAGTGTCGCGGAGCCTGAAACGCAATGAGGGGGGCGTTCAGACGTTGGCCTTGCCAGTCGGTCTGTCCGTCGCGCCATCCGCCAGCGTGTCCGGCGATTCCGAAGACGAATTCGTGATGTCCGATATCCTGCGTGGCCTGATCTGGGTACCCGCCGGCAACGCCGGGAGTGCGGATCAACGTCAGGCGAATCGTGTGGTCGTTCGGTTTGTCCGATCCGTTCTTGCAATCGGTAAGGATCGTCGCGCCATATTCGCCGGTCGCATCCGTAAGATCGATCCACTGATGCGATGCCACTTCGAATTTCTTCGGCTCGGCCGTGGGGCGTTCAATCGTGCCGATGTCCCAGTTGTAGGTGGCGACGTGATTCGACCCGCTCAGGGGAAAGGTAACCTTCAGGTTTGATTCCTTTGTGTTCCAATCGATGACATTGCCAAATTCCACGCGCTTGCCGGCGTCACCCGCGGAGAGCCGAATGATCTGCGTGAATCGAGAGCCCGCGGTTTCACGCGACACTTCGAGCGCGACTCGTACCGGACCATTCTCGATGATACGTACTTTCGCCGGACCGTTGACGAATGTCTTGGGCGCGGCCTGCTCCTGATCCCAATCCATGTTCCACGCCGGCCACTGTTTCGGATTGTCGTAAGAAATAGCGAACCGCACGGGCGCTGAAAGCAGTTCCTTCCCGATCGATTTGTCGAAAATGCTGGCAACATCTCCATCGGCATCCAGCTTCACGCGATAATATTCGTTTTCGAGCGAATCGTTGGAGATTTGCAGGGAAGAGGCTTCACTCGCGGCTCCGGGCTGCACATCGTACACGGCGTATCCGACGGAGGGAGCGTGCGCGGCAAAAAGAATCTTTCCGTCGGAAATTTGCGCTGCAGCGTCTTTGCCATCGGGACCAACCACGTGTACGGCGCTCGGCAGGCCGCCGGGAATGTCGAGCGTGGCTTCGACAGTGTCTTCACGCGCGATGCCGAGCGGGTTGAACACGGCGACCGGACTGCCCTTCGTTTCCGTATCGAGGCCGGCGGTTACGGCCTGCGTGGCGTTGGTCAACACCCCTGCGAATTGATTCAGGGCGATGGCGTCATCGTTCCAGGCAAATTCATAGCTGCGCGGAGTGGCAGTGCCAGCGGCAAGATCGTGAAAGTGGCCACCCATCTGCAGAGTCCAGGCATCATTCAAACGCTGCAACGGATAAGGGCGCGCCCCCAGCCATTCAGCCGCTAAGGACGATTCTTCTGCGGACTCGGCCAACAATTCTTCTTTGCGGAGCCACCGTTTCTGATACGCCTGTGAAGTGAGCGATCCCGCCGAATGATTGGTCAATTCCATCTCACCCGTGAAGCGCGGCAATCCCGCCGCTTCGGCGGGACTGATGTCGAGAAACATTTGTTCCGCATTGCTGGAAATCACGTGCACCGGGCCATCGCCGACTTTCACTTCGGCCACATTGGCCGATGATCCCTGTTCAGCCGGAAGACTCGTCGCGCCCTTCGTTACGATTGCTTCCAGCCGCTTTACGCTCTCTTCGCGCGGCGAGCCGCCGATGTCACCCGTGCCGTAGTAGTGATACTCGGTGAACACTCCGCTTACCTTTCCGTTGTTGTCGACTCGAGCTGCCCAGTCTCCCTGATAACGATCCAGACTCTGATCCTCTTCTACGCGTTTGCGCGCGTTCGCTTCTGTGTGCAGGCGGCGATATTCGCGCAACACATCCTGATCAAGCGGTTGCTTGGCCTGATCTTCCTGCTCGAGTTTTGCGTGGAGATCCTGAACTTTTTTCTGCAAATCGGCAAGGGCAGTGTCTGGTTTTTCGAGCGGAAGCGGTTTGCTGAGATCGGTCGTTATGTCGCCGTTGTAATCGCCGGGGTTGAGTCCGGCGAGTACGGTTTCGCCGTCCGGTCCTGCCCAAACGCCAACGTCGAAAGGTGTACCTTCCGGAGTCCTCTCGCGAGATTCCAGACCTCCGCCCGGAGCCGAAGAACCCCAGACGAGCTTTTGCGTTGAGAATCCTTTCACGCCAGAGTGCGCAAGAATCGTTGGAAGGGACGCCGGAAATCCGAAACAGTCGGGAAGCATATATTCGGCGCTGGATTTACCAAGTTCTTTCTGGAACCACTGGTTTCCGTACAAGATTTGGCGAATGATGGTTTCGGCGCTGGGAGTATTGACATCTCCTTCTTCCATCGAAGACCCGGCTGGGAACCACCGGCCTTCTTTCACATATTGCTTCAGCTTTTCGAAATCGGCCGGGTAATACTCCTTCATCAGTCGATATCGATTCGCCCCGCTGAAATTGAAAACGTAGTGCGGATACTTTTCGAACAGCTTGAAATTCTCCTCCATCGTGTTCCGCAGATATTCATTAATAACGATGGGGTATTCCCAGCGCCATTCAGTATCAAGATGCGCGTAGCCGACGACGTAGAGAGTCGGTTGTTTCGTGAGATCAGGTTTTTCGGCAGATTGCGCGCAACTTGCTACGGCAAAGATGAAAGAGCTGAGGATAGAGAATGAAAATTTTGCGACGCAGCGGAGGGTTACGTTCCGATGGGGTTCCATGACGCCAACGATTTTACCCGCAGCGAGCCATGATTTTAGTCAAATAAAGCGAGTCCGGGCGTCGCTAGCGAGAAAACGAACCTCGCAAGAACCTGGCCATGGAATAGCGGCCCTTCAGGGCTGAATAGCCAGAAAGTCGAGTCTTGCTGCAATTACGGACGTGCGGGCAGGTCGCGCTCGATTGACTTGACCTCCCTCTTCTCTTTGTGCTTGCGCGCGAGAATCTCCTCCAATTTTTCGGCGAGTTCGTTGATGTAGAAGGGCTTGTGAATCAGGGTGAGCTCGCTCCCGGTGTCGTCATTGCGTAGACGGTCATTGGTGTAACCGGAAATGTAGATAACATCAATCTCGGGCCGAATCTTTCGCAGTGCCGACGCCAGCTCGGGGCCGCTCATTTGCGGCATGATGACATCGGTGATCAGCACGCGTATCGGTCCGTTGTGTTCCTCGGTCACCTGCAAAGCGTGAACACCATTGCACGCAACCAGCACGTTGTATCCGCGCGCCGTCAGCCCATCACGCAGCAAATCGCGGAAGGCAGCTTCGTCCTCAACCACCAGAAGAGTCTCCGCGGGAGGGCGTTGGAGTTTTCCGGACTGGTTTGGTCGTGCCACCGTAGTTGCTGTCGCTTCGGACGCCTGCTCGAGCTTCGGGAAGAAAATGGTCAAGGTCGTGCCTTTTCCTAACTCACTGTCCACGAAAACATATCCGCCACTTTGCTTGACGATTCCGTAGACCGTGGCCAGGCCCAGGCCCGTGCCTTTGCCGGCTTCCTTGGTCGTAAAGAAAGGTTCGAAGATTCGGGCTTGAGTTTGAGCATCCATGCCGATGCCGGTGTCGCTGACGGCGAGTTTGACATATCTGCCTGCGGGAACTTCAACCTGACGGAAACTCGCAGGCTCGTCGAATGTCATATTAGCGGTCTCGATGGTGAGGGTGCCTCGCTTCGGCATGGCATCGCCCGCGTTGATGGCCAGATTGATAATGACCTGCACAATCTGGTTGGGGTCGGCCTTTGTCTTCCACAGCGCAGGATCGAGAAGAATGCGTTGTTCGATATCTTCTCGCATAAGGCGACGGAGCATCTTCTCTGTTTCTTTCACGAGAAGGTTGAGATTAACGACAGAGGGCTGCAGCACCTGTCGGCGGCTGAATGCCAGGAGCTGCGCGGTGAGGGAAGCAGCTCGTTCTCCCGCCCGCTTGATGGTCTGCAGGTGCGCTCTCATCGGACCGTCGGAGGCGGGGTTCGAGGAGAGCAGTTCGCTGTATCCAATAATGACACTCAAGAGATTATTGAAGTCGTGGGCCACACTGCCCGAAAGCTGACCTAATGCTTCCATCTTTTGAGCGTGGCGCAACTGTTCTTCCAACTGGCGCCGGGCGGTGACGTCCTCGGCGATGATTTCGATCAGATCGACGCCATCATGATCCGGCGAGATACGCCTGCCGCTGGCACGAACGTTGACTGCCTTGCCGTCCTTGCGCTTCCAGATGAACTCCACCGCGCTAAAGAAATCAGCTCTTGTCACTTGCGCGCAGAGGGATTGCGCATTCCCATCGGGATAAAGATCTTTTGTGAGACTCAGTGCAAGGACTTCGTTTTCTGATTTGCAGCCCAGCAACTTCACCATGGCAGGATTGGCGTGCAGAAACCGGTCCTCCTGAACATTGATGGTGGCAATTCCGTAAGGCGCATGCTCAACGAATGATCGGACTTCCTGCACGGATTGGTCCAGGGCTTGTTGCGCCTGTTTTCTCTCGGTGAGATCCATGCCAATCGCTGCGACATAGGGTTTGCCCTGCAACTCGACTCTCGTGCAAGTGAAGTAATAAGGAGCGGTCTTGTCATCTTTGAGTAGCAAGTCCGCTTCGCGGCGGCCAGATCCGCGCTCGAAAGCCTCTCGCAAAGCCATCCTCGCGTCTTCCCGTTGCGACTCCGCGATGTTGCTGAGGGGTTTGATCCCGGTAAGCCCATAGCGGGTGATGGACTCGGCGTTCCGGTTCCATCGCACGTTGTTGCCCGCTTGATCCTGCAGTACGAACAGGCCAGGCAGGGACTCGATCACTGTCTCAGCAATGGCCTTTTCTTGCTGCAGCGCTTTTTCGGCACGCTTGCGACGGCGAACATTGAAGATGAGCCCCAGAATCAAAAGGGTCTGAAGAACGGTCAGCGTAATGACGGCAAGCACGAACGGGCGGTAGCGTTCCCATAGCGAGGGTTGACGAAATAGTTCGACGGTGCCGCTCGGGATCGCCTTTTCGCTGAGGCCCCAACGCTGCATTTCGCGCCAATCGACAGTATTCTCCGGCGCATCATCCGTGACGATCGGAATTCTTGCTCCATTTTCGCCGTTCAGAACAGCCGCCGCCAGGTCGGCGACTTTGCGACCAGTCACAGCAGAGTTCGTCATCCTGCCGCCCACGACTCCATGCCCGATGTAACTGAAATAAATACCGTAGTTCGGAACGTGAGCGTGGCTCGCGATCAGGTCGAGCACTTCCTCGGTGAAGAAGAATTGTCCGGTCGCATCCTGAAAGAAAAAAGTCGTGAGAATAATGCTGTGCGGCGGCAATTCGCTGACGTGCCTGATTAACTCCTCAATCGACAGGCCGTTGAGGTATTGGATCTGTACGCGACTGGCGTATGGCGCCAAATCCTTCTTGAGTTCATTCCGCCAATACTGTTCGACGGGAGAATTACCGATCACAACCGTGACGCGCCCGGCATCGGGCTGGAGTTGCAGCGCCAGTTGCAACGTGCCGGCAGCATCATCCGAACTCGACACTCCGGTGATACTGCGTCCGGAGCTTGCTGCGATGGTCCGGAACTCATCTATGCGGCGCTCACTGAACAGGGTAACGAGGGGAGCTTGAGGGAACAGATCTTTGCCCTCGTGCAGCAAAAATTGAAGGGCTGCAAATGAAACGGGAATGATCAAATCCGGTCTACGACTGGTGTACTTTTGTTGCAGCAGCCGGACGGTTTCATGGGCATGCGCCTCCGAGGGGAAGCGAATCAGATCCAGATATTCTGTGTAAAATTCCAGCCCGTCGCGCACCCGCAGCCTGAGCTGCGAGCGAACAACGCGATCGAATCCGGAGTAAATTCCCTGTTCGTTGTCGAAGGAATAGAGAAGCAGTACTCGTTTCGGAGGAGCGTTCGAAAGCTCGATCGGAGAGGCGGACGCTGCCCCGACGAGAAATCCCGCGCTGATTAGGGCGAGTTGCGCGAACTTACGAATTCGACACCACGAGCACGCGCCGGAAACCACCAATCCACCCTTGCTTTCGTGCACAAGTCTCTTTGTCTTCTTCCGCCGAGACCCGGGCTGTTTCGCTCTGAAAGAAGGCAGAGTTGACCAAGCATAGTAGATCATTTGCCGGGTTCTGACTACTAAATGCGGGCCGAAATGGAGTCGTCGGATCGAGCGCCGTGTTTAGTCTGGCGCAAGCTGCCCTATAATGTGGCGGTTGCCCAGCGTATGTCATCTTTTTCAACCCGCAAGATTCTGCTAGTCGACGATGACGACGACCTGCGTCGTGCCTATGCCGAACACCTGAGCGGCCACGGGTTCACAATAGAAGAAGCGGAAGATACGGCGGGAGCACTCCGCAGCTTCCGCACCACCCGTCCCGATATCGCCATCCTGGATTTTCGTCTTCCCGACGGAACCGCTCTGGATCTGGTCGGGACGTTCAAGGAGCTCGAACCCTCTATTCCGATCGTGGTTCTGACAGGCTTTGGCTCGGTCGAGCTGGGCGTGTCTCTGATGAAGAAGGGGGCCGATCAATGTTTCTCGAAGCCTGTGGAGGCTTCTGCCTTACTGATGATCGTTGAGAAGCTTCTCGAGAACTTCCGCAACCAGCAGAAGCAGAGAGCGAGCACGGCGCGGCGGCAAAGAGTGGCACTGGATCCATTCCTGGGAGAGAGCGCAAACATCCGGCGTCTCCGGGAAACGGCGATGAAAGTCGCGAACAGCCAGAGCCCAGTTCTGATTCAAGGCGAGACCGGAACTGGCAAAGGCGTCCTGGCCACATGGCTGCACGAGAACGGTCCGCGGTCCGACGAGGCTTTTGTCGATCTTAACTGCGCAGGGTTGACAAAAGACTTTCTCGAGTCGGAGCTGTTTGGCCACGAAAAGGGAGCTTTTACCGGCGCGATCAACATGAAGCCCGGCCTGCTTGAAGTGGGGCATCGCGGCACCATTTTCATGGACGAGATTGGCGATATCGATCCGACTGTGCAGCCCAAGCTGCTGAAGGTGCTGGAAGAGAAGAAATTTCGCCGAATGGGCGATGTGCGTGACCGATTTGTCGACATTCGCTTGATTGCGGCCACCCACCAGGACTTGCGGCATCTGATCGAGACCAAGACGTTCCGCGGAGATCTCTACTTCCGCATCAGTACCGTGCCATTGTCGATCCCTCCTCTGCGCGAGCGGGGTGATGACATCCCTTTTATTGCGCAAGCGCTGCTGACCCGAATCAGTTCCGACATGGCACACCCACGTGCTGAACTTTCCCCTCAGGCCATCGAACGTCTGAGAGCGTATTACTGGCCGGGGAACATTCGTGAACTTCGCAATGTTCTGGAGCGCGCCCTGCTGTTTTCGGACGCAGCTGTGCTGGAAGCAAGGGACCTCTTCTTCGAGCCGCAAGCGCAGGCCAAAAGCAATTCCTATAAGCCCGAATGGACTCTGGCCGAAGTGGAGCAGTTTCACATCTCTGCCACATTTGCTGCGGAAGGCAGGAACGTGGAGCAAACGGCGCGCCGCCTGGGAATCGCCAAGAGCACGTTATATCAGAAGTTGAGAATTCTAAAGTTGTTATAGTCGTTGCCAATTTCCGGTCAGAGAACCGTTTGATTTTCAGAATTCGGTTCGAAAATCGAACGCTGCTCCTCTTAGCCCGGTACTCTTGTCTCTCCAAGGACACGAAACCCTCGATTTTTCCTGGATTTACCACTGCACCGTCTCCTGAGCATGTTGGCACGGTAATTGCCATAGTAGCCGGGGAGTTCTTCAGAAACACAAGGTGCTGCGGATGCCAAAGAAAGTTCTGCTGGTCGACGATTCGTCAACCACGTTAATGATGGAAGAAATGATCTTGAAACAGCGCACGCCTTACGACTGCGTGACGGCGAAAGACGGGCTGGACGCGATTTCCCGCGCGCTGGTTGAGGCGCCGGACCTGGTTCTGATGGATGTCGTGATGCCACGCCTGAACGGTTTCGAGGCGTGCAAGCGGATGCGTCTGGAAAAATCTCTGCAACACACTCCCATCATCCTGATTACCAGTCGCGGTGAGGAAGAGTACGTCGAGGCCGGATTTCAGAGCGGCTGCAACGACTACATCACCAAGCCCGTGGATGGATATGAATTGGTGACGTTGCTCCACAGCTACCTCGGGGAATAAGTCCGCATTTCAAGGAGAGGATTTCGTCCAGCACGACATGAACACTCCCGCTAACACATTGGCCGCATCGTCGACGGCTGCTCTCAAAGAAGTGAGCAATCAGGCCAGGGTGTACGCCGCGCGCATGCGACTGCAGAGCGCTGTGGATCAGGCCGATGCTCTGGATGCAATCCGCGACATCGCCGGAAATCTGATCGGCAGCGAAGAATTGGCGGTTTTCAAGGTGGATAAACGGCGTTCCGAGCTCTGGCTCTACTGGTCTTTTGGAGTGGATCCGAACAAATATGCGGTTCTGGAAGTAAGCCGCGAGGCGAGGCTGAACGACGTATTGAGCGGAAAGTGCGTTTTCCGGCTGCGTGGGTCGAACGAGAATTTGCTGTGCTGCGACGATCCGGTCTCCGCACTGATTCCGATTCGCATCGATGGGAGCACCGTTGCCGTGATCGTGTTGTTCCGTTTGTTTGCCCACAAGTCGGGACTCGAGGAAGTGGACCACGAGATCTGCGAGATCTTGTCGAATTTCGCGGGACGAGCGATCGAGCCGCATCAGTCCAAGTAAAAGGTGAAAGCTGAAATGACCTCCAAACCAAAACCGCAGAAGTTTAATCCGGTGGTGTTGCCCATGGAATACCTGCCGCGCATTCCCTACGCCTCTGATGACAGACACACGCGGCATTACCTGATTCCCGGCAAACTATTCGCTGCGGCACAGCCGTTTGCGATTACTACGATTCTAGGCTCTGGGGTTGCACTTTGCCTGTGGGACTCCCAACGACGTATCGGGGGAGCCAACCACGTAATGCTCGCCGAAGGTCCTGAAGATGGCGAGAACGCAACTCGCTATGCGAACGTGGCCAATCCAACGTTGCTGCAGCGCATGCTCAGCCTGGGAGCAGAAATCAGGACGCTCGAAGCCAAAATCTTCGGCGGCTCCCTTCCCAATGCCAACTTCGGACTGGAGAAATCACAGATGGGCCAGTTGAACGCGAAGGCTGTGATCGACTTCCTCGAGAAGAACGGCATTCGGCTGGTAGAGAACGAAGTCGGCGGCTCGCGTGGCCGCAAACTCGTGTTTCACACTGACGACGGGCGGGCCTGGTCGGAGCAACTGTAGTGCGATTTGCAGAGCCAGAGCCGGAAAGTGCCGAAGCGGAGAACGCATTTCCGAGCTTGGCGGTCAGTTCGCCAGTGATCGCAGACCGGAAATATATGTATCTGCTGTCCGGGCAGCTCTACGTCTCGCCGGAACCGTGCCAGATCAAAACAATTCTGGGGTCCGGTACGGCGATCTGCCTTTGGGACAAGCGGCGAAGTACTGGCGGCATGAATCACTTCCTGCTGCCGGCAAGCCACGAAGGGCATCCCAGGTCGTTGCGCTATGCGGATGAGGCTACGCGAATGCTGCTGGAACAGATGGCCGCGCTCGGATGCCGTCCGCCGAATCTGCGTGCAAAAATTTACGGCGGAGCAGTCATTCATACTCGTGGGCCGTACACGTCGAGTTTAGGGACGCGAAACGTGGAAATCGCATTGGAACTCATGCGTCAAGCCGGAATTCCGGTTGTGGCACGGGAAACGGGTGGGCCCCAGGCCCGCAAGATCCTGTTCAACACGGATAACGGCATAGTTTGGGCGCAGAGAATTTAGCAGAAATGCAATTCGAGACAGTCGCTGGGGAAACGGTTGAAGCACCCCGGCGAATGGAAACATGAGATGGATTCCCGAGCGGCTTCGGCTGCCGGGGCGAAGCGGGAGGCGGACGACGCCTCGAATGAGCAGTCCTCCCCCCAACGCGGTTCCGGGCTCTAGCCCTCCCTCAAATAAACGTCCGGAACCGCACCCTTCGCATCGATCTCGAAGAAATAAGACCAGGGGCTGAACCTTACGGCAAGATTGCCATCGCGCCAGGCTACTTCCTGCGAGCCTCTGCCTCAGCGAGCCAGCCACGCCGAAGCTTTTCTTCGGATATGCTCGACAAATACGGCTTGAGATCTAGGATCGGTGTTCCATCGAGCATGTCGACTCCGCGGACGCGTAGGTTTCTGCCATCGCGGCTGAGAAGTTCGACCACTGTCAGCCCGATCGGGTTTGGACGCCGTGGAGAGCGCGTGGCGAAAACACCATGTGGCCGGTTGTCCGATGGAGGCGTGCCGATCAGATCGAATCCTCCGGCGCGATCGAACACCCACAACACGATCAAGTGTGAGAAGCCTTCGATATCGGTTAAGCCGGTTTCGAATTCCGGCAGGATTTCGAGAAGACCTTCGGCATCGTGCTTCGCACCGAGTCCCTTCGGAATCTCCGAAGTCGTTTTATACAGGCTGCGGACGTGGCCGATCGGACGCGGCGAGAACATTATTGTTCCTTCTCTCGCGGCAGCGGCCCTTCGATCGGCTTCCGCGGAAGCATTTGATCGCGCATCGCCGCGTCGTAGACGAAGCTGGCAACAATCACGGCCATCTGCTTGAGATCTTCCGCCTGCAAACGATCATAAACATCCATATTCGAGTGATGCGTGCGGGTTTCGTACTCGATCGGATCCTGGATGAACTGGAATCCAGGGATGCCCACCGCGTCAAAAGAGAGATGATCGGTGCCACCAGTATTGCGCATGGTGAGCGTGGTCATGCCAAGGTCTTTGAAGGGACGCATCCAGGCTTCGAAAATGGGTGCGACGGCTTCATTTTCCTGCAGGTACACGCCTCGGATCTTTCCCGTGCCGTTATCCACGTTGAAATAGGCAGAGATTTTCGCCTGTTCGGGCTTGACGGTGACCGGGCCGGCTTCGCGGCGCAGAAGAGTCGGCATGTCTTTCATCATCGGCTCTTCCATGTGAGGCCGCGATCCGAAATGATGTTCAACATATCCTTGTGAGCCAAGCAGCCCTTCTTCCTCTCCACTCCACAGTCCGATGCGGATGGTCCGTCGCGGCTTGATATCCAGAGCTTTTAGGATTCGGACGGCCTCCATCATCACGATAGTGCCTGCGCCGTTGTCGGTCGCACCGGTGCCGGAGTGCCAGGAGTCGAGATGCGCGCCAAGCATTACGACTTCATCTTTCTTGTCGGTGCCGGGGATTTCGGCGATCGTGTCGGACTGCATGGGATCGTCGTCATAAAACGTGTTCTGGACGTTGACTTCGAGTGACACTTCTTTTTTCTGATCCAGCAAACGGGCGATGCGCGCCCAGTGCTCGGAAGCCATCGTGAGTTGTGGAACAGTAGCTGTCTCGCCCGGCTTGTAAGAACCGCCGGATTGAACGAAAACCGTACCCCCGCCTGAAGCGCCGCGGCTGTGATCGATCACGGCGAGGACTTTTTCATCGGTGAAGAACTGATTCAGATCCTGCATGAACTGGCGCCGTTTGAGAAAATCAGCAAAACGAAATGGTGGACGCTCACCCGGAATCTGGTACTCGCCAACTTTCGAGAGGTCGTCATCTGTGAGGCGCTTGTAGGGAAGTTCTGTGATGGGTTTTACTTCGGCATCGGGCCCGAAGATGACGATCATCCCAGCGAGTTTGCCGCGATATTTTTCAAAATCTTCTTTTTTCTCGATGTTAGCGCGGATGCACTTGGCCGTGACCACGCCATTCGTGCCAGGAGTCCAGGCCTTGGAATAAGCGATGAGCGGCACAATGTCGGGCGCAGTCATTCGGACATTCACGTATTGGTTGGCCCAGCCACGGCCGAAAGGCCCCCAGGACTCAAGGTGGGCATTGCTGAGTCCCATGGCCGAGAGTTGGTCGCGAGTCCACTCATTGGCGCGCTTCATATTCGGAGAGCCAGTCAGGCGTTCTCCAATCGAGTCCATCAATCCGGATGCCAGTTGCATCACCTGTGAGTTGTGAAAGCCTTCATAACGAATGCGGGTGATGGCTTCCAGATCAACCTTTTCTTGCGACCACAGATTGCACACCGAGAAAAGAATCAGGGCGACATAGCAGACGAAGTGAACAGGCCTCTTCATGAGTGGCTCCTGGAGGGAAATCAATCGGCGATTATACAACCCGGACGCGAAGCCTCACATTTGCGAGATTTTCTCGGGCTTTTGTCCGGGCACCTTGCGTTCCTCTTCCGTCTCGACCGAGTAGAGCATGTAGTGATCGAAGCTGTGCCGGCGGTAGTAGCGGTGCTTGCGGAATTCGAAGTAAATTTCAGCGCTCTTGGGCAGCCACAGAGTCGTGTTCTTCTTGGGGAAGGGAACTGGACCGTACTCGACGACTTGATGCTCGCTCCGCAGCAGGATCTCGGGCACCGGCTTGATCATGTCCGCTTCGATGCGCACAATCTGAAATTTGTCGGCGGTAATCCAGGCCCTCCCCTTGATGTCCACGGGATAAGACTGGCTACCGACTTTATAGTGGTGCATGCGGTTGGGCCGATCGTCGCGCTGGCGAAAATGGACGAGCCAGCTCGTCTGGCCGTGCCAATCGCCAAGGCCTTCGCAGTTGAACTCGAAGTTGACGCGCATGTCTGGATGGAAGACGAGCGCCAGGGCCGCGAATCCGTTACTGGCAATGCTGTCGGGATATCCGTCAACCGTGAGCTGCCTGTCGGTGCGGTACTCATCGACGCTCAGAAATCCTGGCTGGGGCTCTGAGATAGAAGCGACATAATCGTACTTTCGGTTTTCACTGCGCGTGGGATTTCCATACTCATTGAGCGATTGATGAAAAAGGTCTTCAACGGCGGCAAAACGGGCCACATCATTGACCAATTCCTGTACCCGCTTGCCGGATTCGTAAAGAACCTGACCTTCCGGACAGGGAACGTCTGGCGCAACGGAGAGCTTGACATCATCAACGCCGGGGGGCTGCCAGGCCCTCATCGTGAGTTTGGGCGCAGGCAGAGCAGTGATCGGGTCGATGCCGATTGGGTCGATGCCGAACAGCTTGACTCCAGGCTTCTGGTCCGCCAACGCGGTTGCAGAGGAAGAAGATGCCTTGTCCACAGCCGGAGCAGGCGCAGTCACGGCGGAAGATGGCATTGCACCGGGATTTTCAATCGACGAAATCAGGCTGAGTACCTCGCCCGCGACCGGAAGCTGTGGGGATTGTTGCAGGAACTGTTTGAGTGCCTGAACTCCCTCCTGAGTTTCCCCCAGATTCACCAGAGCCTCACCCAGAACGAGCTGCGCCGGATTGGCATTGCTCTTGCCTTTCGCAATGGCAATCTGCGCTTCATCCCGCGCCTTGGCATAATCCTTTTGATGAAGGTATGCGTCCGCCAGAAGATTGTGCGGAAGCCAGTTTTCCGTGTCCATGAGGACGGCCTGCTCCAAGGCTGATCGGGCAGCAGGATAATCGTGGTCTTCCAGTTTCACTCTTCCGAGCAGGGTAAAGGCCTGGCCATTGTGCGAATTCAGCGTCGTCGCTGTACTCAGGTACGATCCGGCCCGGTCAAAATCTTTCTTCTCGACGTACAAATATCCCTGCAGGAAATTCAATTCCGAACTGGTGGGCGCCGATCGGAACGCCTCATCCAAATGCTTCTGCGCATTCTTAAGGTCGCCTGACTTCAATGCCATGATTGCGCGCTTGGTTGCCTTGCGCGCCTTCACGGAGAGCAGACTATCGGATACGTCGAGATTTACCGCTGCCGGATCGCGGTGCAGCACGATATCGAACTCAAGGATTTGCTGGGTTCGAACCACGCGGAGCTCTTGATGCGTGCTCAAATAGCCGACCGCACTGACTTCCGCTGAGTACTCGCCATAGGCCACGTCGGCAATAACGCATTCGGAGTTTTCATCGGTTGCTCGCCAGGAGTCGGTTTTATTGCCGAGGTTTTCCAGCTTCACAACTGCCTGGCGATCTAACCGGGCTCCAATCTTCTCCGTGTACACCTTGAATGTGACAACTCCTGTGTCGGGGTCGGTCGTATTGACCACGCGAGGGCTATCCGGACGGCCATAACTGCCCACCGATTGGGCGGCAGAAAACGCCGCGACGAAACAAATGAAAAATGAGAGCCCGACGAGGCGCTGGAGGGGGGACCGCAGGATGGGCGTCAACCTAGGGAGCATGCTGGTTTCCCGCGTCAGTCTGGCATAGTCCCTGGCGATGGTCAACCGGGGTATTGCTCTTTCCGGCAGGAGTTTTGTCTCAATTGGAAGAGTGCTCGGGAGAAGACTGCCCGGGCGGGATTTTTGGCGAGGCAGACTTGCTGGCATCGTCATCGGTCTCCTTGACGATGTATTGGACGATAAGAGAGATGCGGCGGTTGGCGGGATCCAGCGGAGCCTCGGGTTTGCGCAAGCGCTGATCGGCGAAGCCGCGCACCTGCGTGATCTGGTCCGGACGGATTCCATTCGCTTGCATGACGCGACGGGCCGCATTTGCGCGATCGACCGACAGCTCCCAATTTCCGTAGGAAGCAGAAGGCGCGTAAGGCTGTGAATCAGTGTGGCCTTCGATCGAGAGTTTGTTGGGAAGCTTGGCGAGTTCCTGTGCCAGCGTGATCAGAAGCCCGGCGCCGTCGGCGTTCAGCTTGGCACTGCCACTGTCGAAGAACGTGCCGTTGGCGGATTCCGAGAGTTCGATACGCAATCCTTCAGCTGTTACTGTCATTTCGATGTGACTCTGGAGCTTCTCAAAATCCGACATTTGACGCATCGCCGACTGCAGCTGCTCTTTCAGCTTCGGCATATTGTCGCGGGTGAGGATGAAGTTTTCCCCTGCGCCTTGCATGTTGGAGCCGACCTTCTTCGAGGTCCCGGTTGGATCTTTGAAATATCCGCCCACGGCTTCTTGCACCTGCTTGCTGCTGTTGAGCAGCCAGAGAACGATGAACAGCGCCATCATGGCGGTGACGAAGTCCGCATAGGCGACTTTCCACGCCCCGCCGTGATGGGCGCCATGGCCGCCCTTCTTCTTGAGGATGATGATGGGACGAGCCTTGTCCATATAAGTGTCGGTTAGGACGCAGCGGCGGCCGCAGCGGCTGCAGTCGCTCCCCCTCCCCGGCAGGCCTGCTCGAGCTCTTTGAACGAAGGACGCACGTGGCCGGGGATGGCGCGCCGCGCTACTTCCACCGCCATGATCGGGGCGCTGCCTTTTAGAAAAGCAACCATGAGAACGCGCAGCACATAAAGGAATGCGTGTTCTTCCTCCGCAGCTTTCGTCATGTTGGCGGCGATCGGCCCCACCAATCCATAGCAGAGCAGGATGCCGAGGAAAGTGCCGACCAGTGCTGCGGCGACTTTGTGTCCGATTTCTTCGGGAGGCCCGCCCAGGGCGCCCATGGTAATGACCACGCCGAGCACTGCAGCAACGATACCCAGGCCGGGCAGGGAGTCGGCCATGGTGCTAAGCGCCGTGGTGGGCTGAGTCGAGTCATGGTGCTGGACTTCCATATCGACATCGAGCATCTGATCGAGATCAAAAGCGTCGACACCGGTGATGGCCATGCGCAAAGAATCGCAGACGAAATTGCTGACATGATGGTTTTTCAGGAAGGCTGGATTTTTCGAGAAGATGGGGCTTTTCTCCGGATCTTCCACATCGGCCTCGATGGCCATCAGTCCGTCTTTGCGGGCTCGGTTGAAAAGGTCGTACATCATCTTGAGCGCGTCGATGTAAGCCTGTTTGCTGAACTTCGAGCTGCCGAAAACGCCGCCGATACCGCCCGCAATTTTCTTGATAATGTGGAGCGGGTTGGCGACGAGCACGGTTCCCACCGCAGCGCCGCCAATAATGATCAGTTCCGCCGGCTGAAGCAGCACGCGAAGATTGCCATGCTCCATCAAATAGCCGGCCACGATGCAACCGAACACCACGACAATGCCAATAATGGCGAACATGCTTAGCTCCCAAACGACGTAGAGGCCGCGCGGGGGCGTGCGCCCGAGGCGGCTTCGATCGATTTCTGCAGACGATCGAGCAGCCGTTCCAGGGTGTCTTCCGGCTGTGCCATGACCTGTGCGACCGATGCGCGCAGAGAACGGCGTTCACCCCACCATTCGATCGAATCATTGGCCAGCATGCGGCGAAGGCGTTCACCGACGGAGCCCAAAGCATGCTCGCGGCAGCCGTTCAGGATCACCAAAAACTGATCGTCGGACCAGCGGCCCACGAAATCGCTTTTCCACAGCGCGCCTTCAAAGGTCCGCGCCACCGCACGCAAAAGAGCGGCGGCTGCCTCAGGCCCGAACGCCGCACGGAAATGCGCCAACCCCTCGAGCCGGAAACATAAAACTCCGAACGGAACCTGCACTTCATGAAATGTGCCGAGTGTTTCGCGCAGACGAGAGTGCATCATGGCGTGGTTCGGAAGGCCGGTGACTTCGTCGACGCAGGCAGGCATCTTCAATTTGTGTTCCCATCCACCCGAGTCCGCGAATTGACCATCTTCAAAAGTCTCGACCGCGCCGATGATCGACCCATGACCGTTGTGTATAGGCACAGCCCGCAAACGAACAGGAATCTCGTGGCCCTCTTTGTGATGCAGGAACCCGGTGGCCTCTGCGGGCTGCGCGGTCTTCATCGCGCGCGCCAGCGGGCATTCTTCGCCGCAAAATTCACATCCCGGCTGGTCGCAGTGAAGTAATGCTTCCGCGATGCAGGAGTGCCCCAGGACTTCGTGCCGCAGATGCCCGGTCAGTCGTTCGGCGCCATCGCTCCAAAGAACAATCCTCTTCTGCAGGTCAACCATGCAGAGGCCGACCGGCAAACGTTCGAGAATGCCGCGACAAATTTCGGAATCGTCGAAGCCGGACATGTGCATGGATGCCCCGCCGAAGCCTGCCCCGGGCGAAGTCGAAGGGCGGTTTTTTCAGTGGGGGTTTTGTCGCGGAAAGACCGCGATCTGAACCCATTCATCGGCAGAAATACGACGCAACTTGAACCTGGGTGGGCAGAAAGCCGGACCCCTGGCGCGAACTCGATTGCACCAGTCACAGAGCACACACCTTTGGTGTAAGGGTTAGCCTGAAAGTGCCATAGGCAGCGGGTGGCATCTGCCCTATCTTTTTAATTGAGCAGTTCTGGGGGAGGGCTGCCCGGGCGTCCTGGATCCGAAAGGGTTCAGGGCGCCCGTCATTTGGGAAAACAGAAAACCTGAGCTTGATTCCGTTGCGCGTTCCGCGAGCAATGGTTCGGGGTTGTACGTTCGAGCTTACCGGCCGTATTTGCCCATCCACTCCGCTTGCGCCAAGATGTGTCCTTTCATCGCCGCTTCTACCTCCTTCTTGCCTGCACCGGTCCTCAATTCGAGCTTTACATCCAGAGCGAAAAGTTTGAAGTAGTAGCGGTGCGGCTTGCCGGGCGGCGGACACGGGCCGTTGTATCCCGGCTTGCGAAAATCGTTCAGGCCCTGCTGTGAACCATCCGGAAGACTCGCTTCCTTGCTCTTTCCCTCGGGAAAGGAACGGAGGCTGGAAGGGATATTCCATATCGCCCAGTAATTCCAGTTTCCCACGGGAGCGTCGGGATCATCGACCAGAAGTGCGAAGGACTTTGTTCCATCGGGCGGTTCGGTCCACTTGAGCTGCGGAGAAACATCAGCGTCATCGCAAGTGAACTTTTTTTCGATGGTGCCGCCGTTGCTGAAACTCGTGCTGGAAAGTGTGAAAGACATAGTTTGCTCCGTAATCCTGGAAGCCGAGATCGCGCCGGAATGAGCGGTGGCGATCGTGATTGAGAGTAAGCCGAGGTTGAAGATGAAGTCGCAGAGTCTGCGGAAATGGTGAGGCGATCGGAGCATGCAGGGGCCTTAGCTAGGAAGGACTAGTTGGTGGAGATGGTGAAATTGACCGTGATGCGAGTTTGGGTTTCGACTGCTGCGCCGTTCTGATAGTGCGGCTTGAAATGCCATTGGCGGACGGCTTCCTCGGCTGCGCTCGCCAGAATCGGCGGACCACTCAGGATGTGCAGATCCTGTATGAGTCCATCGCGCCCGATTAGCGCCTGCAAGATTACCGAGCCTTGAACTTTCATTTGCCGCGCCAGCATCGGATAGCCGGGGGTTACGGATTGGGAAACGACATCGGAAGTTTCCCGCGAAACAGCGACACGTTCCGCGGCGCTGCTGGTGACACTGGCCGCAGTTTCCTCTGAAGCCGGCGATGCTTTGGCCGGACCCGATCCGTCATCGGTTTCAATGCGTACAGAGTTCGAGCCCGGACGAACCGTACGACGCGTGCCCGCCGCAACAACCTCCACTTCCAGCGGGGGGAGCACCGTCCGAGCGCTGATCGTGACCGGCGCGACCGGAGTCTCTGCCCCCGGAATCGAATTCTTATGATGCAGATCCTGCGCACGCAACTTCCTCACGACAGCCGGAGCGGCCGTAGGCTGCGCCGTAGCCGTTGCATTGACCGGTGCGGGTTGCTGGATCTGGTCGGCTTCCTGCGCGTCAGGAAACCAGAAGTCGCGATCGCGGTAGAGAACGGATCCCAGGGCCATCAGAAGCAGAGCTAGAGCAACGATCATCAATCGTTGCTGTCGCTGCACGGGCTGCGGCGGACGCGGCACTCGCGGCGCCGGCGTCGGCGAGGGGCTGAGATCAATCATGCGGTCCAGCATAGTATGCCTCGCCACGGGGCAAAAAACTAGGAAAACGATGCTATCGAAGGGGCCAAATAGCCCGCGCTATGACGGCGCATTGGGAAAGCTGCATGGATGTTGATTCAGATTTACGTCGCCAACTGTTTCAGCACGCCAGTTGATCGCGCGTCAGCTTCAGTCCGTTCAGGTTCCCCAGCGCGGTGACTGCGACGGCCTCGGTCTTGAAGTATTCGTTGGCAAGGCTGATCAGGTCCTCGGCAGTGACCGCTTCGATGCGTTGGATCAGTTCGTCAAGATCGTAGTAGCGGTCAAAGTACATCTCCTGCCGCGCCAGATTTGACATGCGGGAAGTGCTCGATTCGAGGGAAAGCATTAGGCTTCCCTTGAGTTGAGCTTTCGAGCGTTTCAACTCTTCTTCCTGCACGGGTTCGTTCTTGAGCTTGCGATATTCGCCCACCACGGACTGCACAACCTTCGCAGCCGAGGCCAGCGATGTGCCCGCGTAAACCGCGAGACATCCGGTATCCCGATATGGATTGAGATCGCTGTAGATCGAATAGGCCAGTCCCTGGCGCTCGCGAATATTCTGGAACAGGCGGGAGCTCATTCCTCCGCCGAGGACCGTGTTGAGAATGTAGCCCGCGTGCCGCTTCTCGTGCGCAATGGGATGCGCCGGCACTCCGATGCAAAGCTGCACTTGCTCGAGCGCCTTTTTGTTTCGCAGGATGATGCGCGAAACGATCTTCGGCGCCGAAGAGTGAAAGCCGTTCGCCATCGGCTTCATATGATCGAAGTGTTGTGCGACGAGCTCGACGAAACGGTCATGGTCCAGATGGCCGGCGGCAGAAAGGATGATATTGTTCGGAGAAAATCTGTGGGTATACGCGTCGAGCACTGGTTGGCGCTCGAATCGCTTCACAGTTTCTTTCGTGCCGAGAATCGGCTTTCCCAGCGGATGATCTTTCCAGAAATTCTGCGTGAAGATTTCGTGAACCAGATAGTCGGGATTATCCTCGTCCATCTTGATCTCTTCCAGGATCACGCCGCGTTCGCGGGCAATGTCGGATGCATCGAAGACTGGGTTCAGAACGAGGTCGCTCAAAATGTCGAGCGCGGTCGGAACATGTTCATCGAGTACTTTAACGTTGAAGCAGATGCATTCCTTGGCGGTGAAGGCATCCATGTTGCCGCCAATCGAGTCCACCTGGCGGGCGATTTCTTCAGCCGTTCGGTGCGAAGTCCCTTTGAAGACCATATGCTCGATGAAGTGCGAGATGCCGTTCCACTCCGCGTCTTCGTCACGGGAGCCGGTCTGCAGCCAGACGCCGATCGAGGCCGAGCGGATGTGCTGCATCTGCTCCGTGATCACGGTCAGCCCGTTGGGCAGCTTTTGACGACGAATGTTGCGCACTTCCTGGGCCATAGCTACTTCATTCCCTGCCGCTAGGATTTCCAAGATCTGGCAGTACGGGGCCGGTAACATACTTCGGAGGGCCTTTGCTTTATTCTACATAGATGCAACGGTTGTGCGAGAATAAGTTTAACGTCTAAGAATCATGTACTTACGAACGTACTCCAGGGCCGGGGCAAGCTGACAGCCTAGCGCATCCAAACCAGGGCCAGCGACTGCCAATGCAATGGAATCTAATGCCATGAATCCTCAGAAAATCGCGTTGCTTGGGATGGACCGGGGTGAACTTGCCTCGCTGGTCGACAGTATGGGCGAACCGGCCTATCGCGTGAGCCAGATTCTGGATGCGATCTATCGGCAGAGGGTTGACGGGATAGACAAGATTTCGACTTTGCCGCAAGCCTTGCGGAGAAACCTTGTGGATAGGGGAATTGAGATCGGGTTCCCGCAGTTTCAGAAGCGATTTGTCTCGCAGGATGGAACGGTCCGCTATCTGATTGAGTTCGGGGACGGGCAGAGTGTGGAAACGGTCTGGATGCCGGAGGGAGACGGGGGCGAAGCCGGAGATGGAACAGAGGCAGGCGAAGCCGCCGACGAGAAAGGCCGAGGCCAGGGTCAAGCCAGATTTGATCGAGCTACCATCTGCGTTTCCAGCCAGGTGGGGTGCGCCGTAGATTGCCAGTTCTGCCTTACCGCGCTTCTTGGCGTGAAGAGAAATCTGAGCGCCGGAGAAATCGCGGGGCAGGTCTGCGCCGTGTTGAAGGATCAAAATGTGTCGCCGCCTGAGGATCGAGTGAATCTTGTCTTCATGGGCATGGGCGAGCCCTTTCTGAATTACGAGAACTTCATGAAAGCGGCGCGCTTGCTGGTGGACGAAGTCGGAATTCCGGAGTCGCGGATGACGGTATCGACGGCAGGCATCGTGCCGAGAATTGAGGATTTCGGGCGTGAGACGATTCGTCCTAAGCTCGCGATTTCGCTGAACGCGTCCGATGATGAGATGCGAACACAATTGATGCCGTTGAACCGCAAGTGGAATTTGGAAACATTGCTGGCGGCGGCACGGGCGTTTCCCCTGCGCAACCGCGAAAAGATCACCTTCGAATACGTGTTGTTAAGCGAGATCAATGATGGCCAGGAGAACGCCAGAGAAGTTGTGCGGCTGTTGCGCGGAATTCGCGCCAAAGTGAATCTGATTGCGTTGAATCCAGGCCCCGGAATTCGCTTTGCGACACCCGCCGAGGAGCGCGTGGCCGCTTTTCAGAAGATTTTAGTTGCGGCGGGAATCCCTACGTTTGTGCGCCGTCCGCGGGGACGCGACATCTATGCCGCTTGCGGACAACTCAAGCGTACGGTTGAGATTGCCACATCATCGACTCCCTAGTCTCCCTGCTCGCTTCCGGTGGCGCAGGGGAAGCCGGGAGTTCCACGCGCAGCACAAACATATCCGGTCGGCGCTCGAAGGAAATCTGGCCGCGATGCTCCTGCAGAATTCCCTGGCAGGCGCTGAGGCTCAGGTTATCTTCCGTGGCTGTGGACTCGCTGTCCCGGAAGACTGGAACAGTCGCCGCGATGTGAAGAGCGCAGGCTCCTGCATCCGATGACGTGCTCACGTCCAGGATGTTGCCGCCTTTCTCGCTCATAATGTGTAGGCAATTCGTAATCAACTGCAGGCAGACCTGCAGCAGTTGATTGGAATCTCCGTGGATTCTGGGAATCGCGGAATCAAGCTCCGTGCGGACAGAAACCCCAAGGGCTTCGCACTGAGGCTGGGTAAGCTTCACGGCTGTTCGTGCCAGGGTGTTGAGGTCGATACGACTTTTCGGAGCAGGGCTCTGCCGGGCGAAGCTGATGAGGCTTGCCACCAAGGATCGCGTGCGCCGGATGTGTTGTCCCAGCTTGGTGCCGATCGATTGCTGTTCCGGCGTCAGCGCGGTGTTCAACAACAGATCAGAGTAGCCGAGCATGGCAGTAATGGGATTATTAAGCTCATGCGCGGCGCCGCCAACCAGTTGGCCGACGGACATCAGTTTCTCAGATTGCAGAATCTGCGCCTGCAAGCGCTTTAGATTCTCGAATGCTTCGCGGGAATGGCTGATCAGATGCATGAGCTGACGATCAAGCAATCCCTGGCGAAAGAACATCATCACACCGAGCACGAAAGCTGCACAGAACGCGATCGAGACGCGAAACATGCGAATGTGCACGGGAAGCTGAGCATCCGCTAGAGCCCAGGCAGCGAATAAAGGCAGCGAGAATACGGCAATCATGCTGCAGCGCGCAATCCACACACCGTAACCCGTGGAGGCTTGCGTCGCGTTTTGTTCAGAATCTTCAACTTGTGTCCGCAAACCGATCCAGGTGAGCGAGGCCATTGAGGCAACCAAGGGGATGTCGTAAAGGCTGCCGCTGTAATACGCCTTACGGGCGATCGCCCAGTTGGCGACTGTCGATGCGGCTGAATAGCAGATGCTCATTGCGAACAAAGCCGCGTAGAAACGCCTCCAATGTCCTTTGCTGGTCGCCCAACAGGCTATTAATCCACCGAGAAATACCAGTTTTTCGGTGTTGTAAATATTGTTCAGGTTGCGGTCATAAGCCGCGACGTCGAGGGTCACGTACTGCCACGGCATAACGATAAAGACATACAGGTACAACCACCAGACAAGAAGGAGCACGAAGTCCAGGTGTCCGACACGTGCGGCATATTCATCTCGCGGGACATGAGGCCGAAGCGCGATTGCAGCCATCAGGGGCACAAAATGGAGGAAGAGAAGGACGTCCCAAGCGGACGGGTCAGGCACTTCGCTCCGGAGCACAACTTCAGAATAGGTCCAGAAAAGCTGATACGCACACCATAAGCCCAAGCCGCTCGAAACGAGGCACCAGAAGAGTCGAGTTCGCCCGTTGGAGCGCAGCACCAGCGGGACAAACGCGGCGGCACCGGAAAGCAGAAGAATGAGCTGGGCGATGTCGCTAAACGCAGTCAGCGCGAAGGACCTCGGCAAAAATAGAGCAGCCGAGATCGATGCGACCAGAATGCCGGCGATAACCCCGAGCCACACATTGGAGCGCTTATCCAAGACGAGACCCCAGCACCTCATTCTAGTGGCGATTGTGCCACGGCATTGGTTACTCCAGTAACCGACTCTGCCCGACGTGGGGAGTGGAGACGCGAACCCTCACTTGCCCGTTAACCGTTACTCATTCAATAATATCGACCGTAAGCCAAGCCACTCGTCCGAACAGGCCCCATTTTGAATCCGCAAACCTATCGACAATCCTGGCGATTGCGAGTCCCGCGCGATCCCAGCGAAATTCGCCGCATCGAGCGCTGGCTGGCAACTGCACGCGTGGGCATAACAGCTGCGACCTTGGTGGCAATCCGTATGGATCCGACGGAATTGGGCCATTCCTGGGCGGCTTACGGGATGTTCGTCTTCTACATGGCGAACGGGATTCTGATTCTGATGCTGCTACGACGCCGGCAGCAATCGACGGCGGCGTTTCGTTTCCTGGTCCATGCCGGCGACGTCGTGTGGCCGGCGCTGATTTCTCTATTCGCGCCAGGTGCGCGATCGCCATTTTTCCTCTTCTTCTTCTTTGCTCTGGCAGCTGCAGCGTATCGCTGGGGTCTGTGGGAGACGCTCGGTACTGCGGCATCGGAAGTCGTATTGCTGTGGATTGAGAGCATCTTTGTGCGCTATTTCTGGCCGGCGGTTTATTCCCCGCTGCACAGGCTCACCGGTCTGCAGATTAATTTCACGGAATTCCAACCTCAGCCGCTGTTCATGCTTTCAATCTATTTGATTGTCATGGGGCTACTGTTGGGCTACCTCGCGGAACAACAGAAGAATCTGCGCGCGGAGAAAGCGGTTGTCGTCGGAATGCTCTCGCGGGTCCGCGTGGAAATGGGGCTCACGGGCACGATCGAGCACATGTTCCAGGAACTGGTGTCGATGTACGGTGCGTCGCGCGGCATGATGGCCTCCCAGGAACTTCACAGCCGGCGGATGTTTCTGGGAGAGCTGGGCGCCGCGGATGGCGGAAGAAGCGAGTTTCGCTGGCTCGAGTCTTCGCCGCGCGATGCCAGGGTCTATCTCACTGATTTTCCCGGTGAGGTGTGCTATGCCTCAGTCCAGGGCGAAAAATGGACCACCGTCGCTCTGGATGACTCCGGGCATGCGGTGATCGCGGACAACCTTCTGCCCTTGTCGCAGCTCCGCGAGGTGCAGAAATTCAACTCTCTGATCAGCGTATCCTTTATCTCCGGCGGCGATTGGAGAGGACGGATATTCCTGTTCAATCCGGCATGGCAAGGCGAGAAACAGGAGGAACTGCGATTTGTTTTGGATCTTGTCCGCCAGATTGGTCCCGCGGTTTATAACGTTTATCTGTTGCACCGCCTGCGGCGGCGCGCTTCGGCCGCTGAACGCGCAAAGTTCGCACGCGAACTGCACGACGGAGCCGTGCAGTCCCTGATCGCGATGGAGATGCAGGTGGACGTCGTGCGTAGGCAAGCGGAAGCCAACAAGCCGATCGCCGGAGAACTGCTCCGAATCCAGAGCCTGTTGCGCGAAGAAGTGTTGAAGCTGCGCGAGTTAATGCAGCAGATGAAGGTCCTCGACGTCGACTCGCAGCGTTTGCTGGGAGTTTTGAAAGACACCGTCGAAAGGTTCCAACGCGAAACCGGAATTAGCGCGCGCTTCGTCACCGAACTCGACGAGCTGGATATGCCGCAACGTATCTGCCGGGAAATCCTGCGCATCGTACAGGAGGGACTGGTGAACGTGCGCAAGCACAGCGGCGCGCGGCACGTGCTGGTGCGGCTCGCCGGTGATGGCCAGAAATGGAGTCTGATTGTCGAGGATGACGGCAAGGGCTTTGCATTCGAGGGCCGGTACAATCAAGATCAAATGGAAGAGGCTGGGAAAGGCCCCACGATCATTAAAGAACGAGTACGATTGATCGCGGGAGAACTCACAGTAGAATCGAATCCGGGACAGGGAACGCGACTGGAGATCACTGTCCCACGCAACGGGAATGTGCCGCATGACATTTAGAAAGCCGCAACAGATTCACCTCCTGATTGCTGACGACCACCCGATTTTTCGCGACGGTTTGCGGCGATTGCTGGAAGCGGAGCCGGATTTAAAGGTAATTGGCGAGGCTTCGGACGGCGCTGAGGCTGTGAAACTGGCGCGCCAGTTGAAGCCCGACATCCTACTGCTCGATCTGGCCATGCCCAAGCATCCGGGCCTGGAAGCTCTTCGGGATTTGAGCACGCCCGCCAACGCCACGCCGGTACGGGTAATTCTGCTCACCGCCGCGGCGGAAAAAAGCCAGATCGTCGAGGCGCTGCAGTTAGGGGCGCGCGGAGTGGTGCTGAAAGATTCCGCGACGCAACTACTGCTCAAGGCGATTCAGACCGTGATGGCTGGGGAATACTGGGTCGGTCGGGAAAGCGTTTCTAATCTAGTGCAGTATCTACGCACATTAATGCAATCGTCGCACGACGAAGCGCGGCAGAGGAAATTTGGACTGACTCCTCGTGAACTCGAGATTGTTTCAGCCGTGGTTGCAGGTTACTCCAACAAAGAGATCGCCGAGTACTTCAAGATCAGCGAAGATACGGTGAAGCACCATCTGAGCAATATTTTCGACAAACTCGGTGTATCGACCCGGCTGGAACTGGCTCTGTTCGCCGTGAATCAGGCCTTGCCTCTCAAGAGCATTGCGTAGTTTGTCCTACACTGTCTTACACTTACGATGGGTATGGTGGCACTTCGGTGCCATTGGCGGGGCAGGTCCTCCCGACTATAGTGAAATGTACGGAATCGCTCAGGCCCGATTATGTGTCTTTCTGTTCACGCTGGGGCAGGGGCAAGCGAGTCCGAGAGGAGCCTCGTGGCAAAACGTTTACAACAACTGTGGAACGATGAGCACGGACAGGACATCGCCGAATATGCGGTGATGTTAGCCGTGATTCTGGTCATCGTCGTGGGAACGATCCGTCTCATCGGATCGAATGCCAACAATGTGTTCTCCCAGGTTGGCAGCGCCATCCAGTAAGGCCTATCAAGTTCGTTAGCGAAATGCCTCACGGAGCGCCCCACTGGCTGGTCGTCCGCGTGCAATTCTTACCTTTCAGTCCTCTGGTCTATTTAGGCTGAGTTTCCGCCGGCGAAGTCGTCAGAGCCACTCTTTGTCCACCAGTCGATAACCGCGTCAAATACGGGAAGAACGGGGTAATCTCGAACTCCATCTTTTCGCGCGCGGAAGTAAGAGCAACGGGCTTGGCTTTCGAGAGTTCCACCTGGTCGCTCCAGGGATCCACCCTGACTCGTCCGCCGAGTGGAAGAGCGGCAATCTGATCGAGCCGTTTCTCATCCAAGGCGGGCGCCGTCGCGAGCAGGTTGGCCATGCGGATGCTTTTCCCGCCCACGAAACCGTTGCCAAGATGAGGCCGAATCAGGTTCGGCAGATCGGAAGCATGTTCTTGCAACGTTCGTAGAAATAGTCCCGCGTTGCCGAGTTTGTCTTTGTAGGGTGAATTTTTCAGTAGTTCCAGCGCCTTCTCATCGGCTGCCTCTTCCGCAGCAGGTGTGTGTTTGAACTCGAGGCGGCGGAAAGATTGTTCGTCAGGGAAAAAGAGCTTGTCGTTAAAGGCAAGTTTCGTGTCAAAAGGATGGCCCAAAATGATGTGGCTCACTTCATGAGCCAGAACCATGGCCAGAGCCGCTTCATCGGGCAGAACGTCAAGCAGACCGCGGCTGACCACGATGGTGTGGCCGATCGTGAAAGATTCCAGCGGCGCCGTCAATAGAACCCGGCAGTGGTAGTCCCCACCCAAATCGATGTTGTTCGTAACCAGCAAATTATTGACGACAGTGGAGAGAATTCTGTCCAGCTCGCTCGGAGGTGCCAGTAAGCCAATTCTCTGCAGTCGATCGATCGCATTCTCTTCCGCCTGCTTCTCCCACATGCGTTCCGCGACCACAGGTGTTGCGTCGGCCGCGGCATCGCTCTGATCTTTCACCGATTGCGGCGAGTCGATCAGGATTTGCGTGAACTCCCCGCTTTTGCTGAGGCCCTTCAGATCGTAGCCCCAGAGCCGAGTCTGCGCTTTGAAGTGAATCGTCTTGGTTAGCCCGGTCTTGAGATTCGCTTCTTCGGTGTAGACATAGGCGGGCAGCCACGTGCCAGGCCGCATGTTCAGCCGCCAACTGTCAAAATGGAAGAAGAAGTTGATCTTGGGCTGAGGATCATACGTGCCGTTGAAGCGAACGATGTTGTAATCCTGATCTTCCACCCATATTCGTCCCTTGAAGCGTGGCGTTTTGTCCCCTTCACGAGGCTGAACGTCGATCACAAGACAACGCACCTCGCCGAGGAATTCGCGACGCACGAAGTTGAAGGTGTAGTTCCGCTTCTGGAAGTCACTGTCGAGGATCACCATTTGGGCAAAGCCCATGGGCAAGAAATGCAGCGAGTAGACGCCGGTCAACTTAGCCATCATGCGATGGCCAAAACCGGGTTGGCCAACAAAGGAATCCTCATCGGGGCCATCGCCCATGTCGAGGCGGCCGAGAAAATACTGATCTTTGACCGGAGTGCGAATTCCGGCACTGTCGGTTTTCAGATCCTGCAGGTAAGTTTCGACCAGCGGATGCATGTGGTGCATTTGCGCCATGAAGTAGTGCTCGCGCTGCACAACACGATCGATCACGTCGCTCAGGGTCGTAGCAGGCGGAGCGGCCTCGGTCTGAGGCGGTGCCGGCGCGGGCGTCGTCTTGGTTGACGCGGAATCATTCGCGACAGCATTCGAACTCAACTGCTGGGCCGCGGAAGGGGAAGAACTCTGGGCCGCGGCAATGACGCTGCAAGCCAATACGACAAGGAAGAATCCCGAGCCAGACCGTACCATCCTCATAAGAACCTTCAGGAGAGAACCTATGCTAACTGGAAAATGATATGAACGACGGCCATTGAATCGTAGGGTTGACCGTCTTTCAAGGCGGGCTTGAACCGGATCTGTTCGGCGGCGCGTACCGCGGCATCATCCAGACCATGTCCAAGTCCACGAACTACCCTTAGCACTCGCAGCTTGCCGGAAGCTTCCAGGACAACCTCGAGAAGAACCTCGCCCTCGATGCGCTTGGCGCGAGCTTCTTCGGTGTAAGTGGGAACCGGCTTGGAGATAATTTCGGCCGGAACAACGTTAATGCTGACCTGCGCGGGACGCGACTGAACTGTGGGAGGAGCGGGGACATCGGCGTCGCCGAATCCAGCGGAACGCACTCTCCCGGAAGTTGCCTTAGGATCGCTGATCGCTACTCCGCTGCCGAATCCCGCGCTGGCGACGACTCCACGAACGCCGTTGGCCCCGGCAGTTCCGTTGCCGTATCCCGGGCCATTGGGCATATCGAATCCCCCGGAAGACGCGATGTTTACCGCCTGGATCTGCGTGGTCCGAGCCGGAATGCCATTGGGATCGCCGAATCCGCCAGTCTGTACCTGAGCAGCAGGGCGATTAATGGTTTGCGGCGCTGAACTGCCGCTGGAAAAGAGGTTCGTCTTCACTGCCTGCTTCGGCATCACCAGTTGCGTCTGGGCCGGAACATCAACTTTCTTCGGAGGTGCAATCTTTACTTCCGGGGCGGGCGCGTCTTCGACTTTAGGCTTAGGAGGTGCGGGCTGAGGAACCGCCAGCTTCAGTGCCGGAACGGGTGGGGGATCCAGCTTGGCTACGAGAATTCGCCTGGGAAGTTGACGCTGCGGCTCGTGATTAATCGGCACCGGCGTCGGCACCAGTTCAATCGCGTGATAGTCCTTCTTGGGGTCTTCCAGAACTTCTGGATGCAGTACGGGTACCCAGACGAAGATTGCGATGATGACTGCCTGGGTGCCGTAGCTGAAGAAGAATTCATGCCACGGCGCCTTCCATTGAGGCAACGAGGAGAACAAAACCGATCCGTCGGAATGCGGCGACGCCATAATCTGGTTCTGCTACTTCTGTGATGCAAACACCGAAGGTAGTGTAAAAGTTTTTCGGTAGACCTGAACTTGTAATTCCGAGTTTTGAGGAACCTGGAGAGTTAGGGTCCTTTCGGGAGTTTACTCTCTCTGACTTCAGTTATGCACGGCAGAGACCACTCCAGGGCGGGATAAAACGAAGCAATATCCTTGCACATCAATGATTTACGGGAAGGAGGGGGAGGCGAGCCCGAAAGCAAGCCTAAGCCATGCAAAAAACTACACTGTCTCGGGACAGATTTCCCAAGCTTTCGGACTCCCTAGACAGTATTAGCAACGGACGATCTTGGCGCTTTCGATCCCTCGGGTGGCGTTGCGCGTATCAACCACCAGCTTGGCTTCCTGAACGATGCGCCCGAAATCGTAATCCGAATGATCGGTGACGATCACGACACAGTCGAATTGGGAAACGTCTTTCAGGTCAGCGCACGTCATCTGGAGATCGTACTTGCGTCCCTTGCCAATCACGGGGAAGTACGGATCGTGGAAACTGACCTGAGCCCCATCTTTCTGCAGCAACTCGATGATGGTCAGCGCAGGCGATTCACGAAGATCATCGATGTCTTTCTTGTACGCCACGCCGAGTACGAGTACGCGGGAGCCATTCAGCGATTTCTTCTGGGTATTCAGCGCACCTGCAACCGATGCCAGAACGTGATACGGCATGTTGATGTTGATCTCGCCGGCCAGTTCGATGAAGCGCGTGCGGAAGTCCCATTCCTTGGCCTTCCAGGAAAGATAGAAAGGATCGACGGGAATGCAGTGTCCGCCCAAGCCCGGCCCGGGATAAAACGGATGAAAACCGAAAGGCTTGGTCGATGCAGCTTCGATCACTTCCCAGATATCAATGCCCATGCGCAGGCAAAGCAGCTTGAGTTCGTTGACCAGCGCGATATTTACGCAGCGGTAAATGTTTTCAAGAAGCTTGGTCATCTCGGCCGCAGCCGGAGACGAGACCGGAACCGTGCGGTTGAAGATCGAACCGTAAAGCGAGCACGCGAGTTCCGCGGCTTGGGCATTCAACCCGCCCACAACTTTGGGGATATCGCGGCGCGCTACACTCGTATTGCCGGGATCTTCACGTTCGGGCGAAAAAGCGACGAAGAATTCGTTCCCGGAGAGAGCTTCATTCCGCGCGGCTTTCAGTCCCAGTTTGTTCTCTTTCTCGAGAATCGGAATCATGACCTCTTCGGTCGTTCCGGGATACGTCGTGCTTTCCAGCACGACCAGTTGGCCAGGACGCAGATGCGGGGCAATGGAATGCGTGGTGTTGGTAATGAAGCTCAGGTCTGGTTCGTGGTGCTCGTCCAGCGGAGTCGGGACGCAAATGATGATGGCGTCCATGGTTGAGATTTGAGAGTAGTCTGAGGTAGCTGAGAAACCGTGGGTTTTGGCCGCCTGAATTTCTTCAGCAGGGATGCGGAAGATGTAAGTTCCGCCCTTGGCCAAGGTGTCGATTTTGCGGCTGTCGATGTCGAATCCGGTCACGCGGAATTTCTGCTCGCTGTACAGCAATGCGAGAGGAAGGCCCACATATCCCAGCCCGATGATCCCCACCCGGGCTTCGCGTTGCTGAATCTTGCTCTTGAAGTGGTCGATGGACACAGGCGCAGAGGAAGTCGTGGTCATCTGGGTTCCCGATAAGGATGTAGGGGAGACAATGCAAATTCTAACACGCGGAAATCGTGAGGGCCGTGTAAATTCGTGTAAATAGAACAGGGAATAGAACCATGCGCGTGTGGGGAACAAGGCGATTTTGGATATCAGCCGCTGCTTTGGTTTTTCTTGCCGTCTTTGCCCGAAATGCGGGGAAGATGCTGGTAGTTGATTCGCCTCAGCCCTCCGACATTATTGTTGTGCTGGCTGGCGAGACCGATCGCAGGCCTGCCTACGGAGTGGAATTGCTTGACCACGGCTACGCACGACGCATGTTGCTGAATGTTCCAGTGGCGTCCCGGCTTTACAACCTTTCGCAAATTCAACTGGCGGAGCAATATGTTCACTCGCTGCCGGAAGCGGGGTCGATTGATATCTGCCCGGTTGTAGGACTCTCCACTCGCGACGAATCACATGACGTCGAGAAATGCCTTGCTCACGAATCCGCAAGGCGGGTTCTAATCGTGACTTCGGATTTTCACACCCGACGATCGCTCAGCATATTCAGAAGGGAGGTACGCGGGCGAACCTTCTCCGTAGCTGCGGTGCGTGATGAAACGCAGTTCGGTACCCATTGGTGGGCCCATCGACAATGGGCAAAGACGTGCGTGGATGAATGGCTGCGATGGATCTGGTGGAATCTGGTGGAGCGGTGGCGGTGAGCAATGCGTTGCCCAGAGCCGAGAGTCTGGGACTGGCAGATGAGTTTTCCACTGGAAAAGGGCTTCTGTCACACAAAAAACGTTGACGATCCACAAATGGGAAGGGTACGATTCGTGCAACGGTCACCAACAAAGGTATTAACGGAGTGTGGGAATGTTCGAACGCGCTTTGCGCGGTTTGGTCACCTGTGTGCTTGTAATTTTGGTGCCCTTCACATCCTTTGCTGCGGATTCCAATGCGGCGATGCTTTATACCAACGGAGCGGCTTGGGTTAATGGAGTCCATGTACCCAGGCCTACCGGCGCCATTTTCTTCGGCGACCTCTTGCAAACCCGTTCCGATTCTGTTGCGAACATCAATCAACCCGGCTCGACGATTACGGTGCTCGCCGATTCACTGGTGAAGTTCGAGGGCGCCTCGGTGGACATCGAACATGGCGGAGTGACCGTCTCGACATCAAAAGGAATCGCAACCACGGCCGGGGACGTGAAGGTTGCACCCGCGTCGAATTCATGGACCGAGTTTAACGTCACTGATGTGGACGGAGTCGTGCGTATCGCAGCCCGTAAGGGCGATCTTACGATTAGTGATGGTAAGGAGACCGTGACTCTCGCCCAAGGTCAGGAGACAACTCGTGATGAGTCCTCCGACAATGATCAGAAGACCGGCAAAAAGAAGGGACGCGGACGAGGCACGGGAGCCGCGGTTCCGGGCGCCAGCGGCGGAATTCTGAATTCCCCGGTCGCAGTCGGAGTTGGAGGCGCGGCAGCACTGGGTATCATCATTTGGTCCGTGAGCCACAATGACGACCCTGTAAGTCCGGCGACGCCCCGGTAAGCAGGAACTTTCAAAACCTCGTTAGGTTCTTCTCAGATAGCTTGTCCACGCCCGTTCCGAGTGCAGAAAATCTGAGACAGAGATTCAGGCTGTTTCTCCCTGCACAACTTCGGTCGCGGGAGCCTGGTCCGTTTCGTTCACGACTGGCCGGCGTTTGCGGGCGCGCTGCAGCAGAGGCGGCGCTGCGGCCAGGCCGCAATACACGTAAAAGAATGCGGCATTAGCCGGGATCTGCAGGTTGAAGTCGAAGAGGCTGTGAACCAGGATGCCCGTCACTCCCAATATGCACGCGAGTGTCAGCGCTCCGGTGACTTCGGAGTTCCAATTACCAATTTTGCTGAGCGCGCGCCGATACATCGCGATGAGAAACCACAACATAATCGCAAAACCTGCCAGCCCCATTTCTGCGAGCAGTTGCAGATAGTCGTTGTGGGCCTCGTTGATAAAGAAGTTTGTATAGAAACTGCGAAATTGCGGATAGACGACCGGGAAACAACCCAATCCCCAGCCCAGGATTGGTTTCTGAGCGAACATGCGCAGGGTGTCACGGTCGATCGATATGCGGGTGCCGCCGGAGATCTCGCCATGAGCCTCGCTTGAGATAGTGGATAAGCGGGTGGTTAATTCCTTCCCGCCGAGCCAAGTGACGATACCGACCAGCAGGAGGAGAAAAGAGGCGGCGGCGATTCCCAGTCGTACATTTCGCTTTCGGCGAAAGAGAATCGCAGTCAGAACCGCTAATTCTACGAAGATCGAGAGCATCCCGCCACGCGAACCGGAAAGGAAAATCGTACTCACCATGATGGCCGCAGCGACGCCCGCCGCGATGCGTTCTTTTTCGTGAGTCAAATGTGAGAAGGAAATCACAAGGGGAATTGGAACCAGCAACTCCATGATTCCGGCGTAGTGATTGTGATTGACGTAAGGGCCGTAGATCCAGCCGCCCAGGTGTGGCTGGCGAACCCAATACAGCTTGCCATTGGCAGTCAATCCTTGCAGAAGCGCAAAGCCCGCAAGGGCAAAGCCGTAGAGCGCCATCGCCACACCGATCTGGCGTCCTTGGGTGCTCCGAGTTAAAGTCTGGGTGGCCAGAAAGCAGAGCATGCCGTAGGCGCAATATTGCATCGCGTGGGAAATCGTGTCATGAGAGTAGGCGCTGGTCTTAAAGACAATTTGCGCAAGGATCAGAACGCCGAAAGCCGAGACCGGTAGAAACAGGGGATTCCGCTGGATGGTGATTTCTTCATCAATCCATTGCTTGGCCAGCCATAAAAGCGTCAGGACGACCGAACCGGCTTCCAGCACGAAGATCGACCATGGCTCGACCGCCCCGAACGCCAAAGGGCCAAACATGAGCAGAGCAAAGGTCGCGTAGAGGACAATCGCGCCGATTCGTGCCGAGACCATCTGGCGGTTCGAGTCCATTGTTTTTGCAGGAGAACTCATTTCAAAATCTTGGAATATCCGGAAAGCCGCAATCTACGACGGTTTTCGCGTGAGATGAAAGTCGTCGACCCAGAGCTTACCACGGATGGGACTGCCCGCAGGGAGCCGTGAGACGTGCACCACCACGAGTTTGCAATCCGGTCCGGTGGTGAACTCGCCATCAGCCGATTTCCAGAACGCCGCATCCTTCAACTCCTCGCTCTGGTAATAGACCGCTTGGGTATACACGTCCTGAATCGAAAAATGCGGCCCGCCGGCGCCCTGTATCTCACCATTCTTATAGTAGGCCGTGAAGTCATAAGTGGTCTTTGGTTGGACGCTCACGAACTGGTAGATTCCGGACTCGCTGATGCCGGGACCGTCGAAGGTGATGAGGAGCGATCGGCGACCAGCATGAAAGTCGCTGGGATCGAGCATGAGACTCACACCCGATTGCTTCTGATACTGCCAATCGAATCCGGCATTGAGCACGTTCAGATTGAAGCTGCCGTTTACGATCAGATTGGCGGATGAGGACAAATAGGGAGAAAGTCCGAATCGGCTTGCGGTCTGTTGCCAAACCAGGACGGCCTCATCGACTTCCTTGTGCTGAATCAAGTAGCGGATGTAGTCGTAAGCGTAGTGGACTTCAAAGGTCTGCGATGTGTGCATGATCGCATCCCAAACCTTCATGCTGCCGGCGGTCTCCTGCTTACCCTCCAGAAGCAGCAGCAACCCCAACAGGGAATTCGCGCGCGCTGGAACGACGTCCCGGAGAAGAGCGTCGACATCGGGATTGATGCGCCAGCAAAACTGCAGGGCGGCATCACTGAGCGTGGGATCGTTTGCAATTACGACTCGCAACTCGCGCAGAGCCTTCTCGCGCTCGCCTTGGACAAGGTAAAGGTTGCCGGCTTCCCAGGCGACGTCGGGAGTGGTGGCGTCGGCGTGAATCGCGTGCTCGAGAGCCGCCGTCTGGCTGACGGTATCGCCCAGAACCTGGTATGCGCTGGCGAGGTCGAACCAGTAGTGGGAAGAGTGAGCGTTGAACTGCACCGCAGATTTGTAGTAACCGATCGCAGCCAGCGGGTTACGCGCGATCAAATCATAGTAGCGGCCTACTCGATCGCGATAATCGGCGTTGCCGGGATCGAGACGTGCGGCGCGTTGCAGGCTGGCAAGGTCGGTACGTCCCGCCAGCCACGAAGCCACGAACTGTGTGGCCGCGAGCGCGACGTACGCCAGCGCCAGCAGAAACGCCACAGCCACGGTCAGCCGCTTGCGTCCCGGCGAATGGAAAGGGATCTTCATGATGTACGCCCAATACCCTGCACGCTATGCGCTCGAAGAGGCGGAGGTTTCCTCGATGTCCTCTTCCTCGTGCGCGGACGAATCCTCGTCGCGGTAGTAGCGGGCATACTTGCCTTGATATTCGTAATAGTAGTAGTAGTCGGGTGAACTGAGGTCCACCGCGTTGAGCAGGACCCCCACCACTTTCGCGTTGACCTGAATCAATGTATCGCGCGAGCGGCGTAAGGCCTGTTTTGTCGTCTGTCCCGAGCGGATAACGAGCACGACGGCATCCGCGCGCGGGGAGAGCACAACTGCGTCGGTCACCGAAAGCGAAGGTGGAGTGTCGATGACAACGTGATCGTACTGTTCGCGAAGTTGCATCAACACGTCCCGCATGTTCGACGATGCCAGCAGTTCCGCCGGATTGGGCGGAGGGGTGCCGGCCGGCAAAATGAAGAGATTGGGAAGAATCGCGCTGCGGGTGATCGCCTGCTCCAGCGTGGCGCTTCCGGTCAGGACGTTGCTCAAGCCACTGTGTGGCCCCATGCCAAGCGTCTTGTGGATGCTGGGCCGTCGCAGGTCGGCATCGATCAGCAACACGCGGATACCTTTCTGCGCCAGCACGACAGCCGTGTTAATGCTGGTGGTGGTCTTGCCTTCCTGCGGCAACGCGCTGGTAACCATGATCACCTTCGGCGGCGCGCCCAGATTCGACAGCAGCAGGGAAGTGCGCAGCGCGCGATAGGATTCTGCCATCTGCGACTGCGGCCTTACTTGCGTGACCAGTTCAACCGCTTCCTTGGAGCTGGCGATTACAAGTCGCTTAGGATTCGGTCCGTCCCGGGCAGTTTTGGAGCCGAGTGGAATCATTCCCAGCGATGCCAGCCCGGAAAGCATTTGGGCCTGCTCGGTGGTGCGGACCGTATTGTCGAGTCCTTCGAGCAAGAACGCCAAACCTACTCCGGAAGCCAGGCCAAGCACCATGGCGAACAGCAGGTTGCGCGGAATGTTCGGCTCAATTGGTGAAGATGGGGCGCGGGCCGCATCGACGATCCGGAAGTTGTTTGATTTCAATCCCGCAGAGACGCCGGCCTCTTTCAGCCTCTGGAGAAGACCTTCATAGAGCTGGCGGTTGGTGTCGACATCTCTCTTCAGCAGGCTGTACTCGATTGCGCTCTCGTTCAGTTTATTGGCTTCCTGTTTCTGCTTCTCAAGAGCGTCGCGCAGCATGTTCTCGCGCTGCAGCGCGGCGTTGTACTGGCCGCGGAGCTTGCTCGCAATCTTGACCATCTCCGCCTTGATCTGTACATCGATCTCCTTCAGCTGATTATTCATCTGTGTCAGCTTAGGATACGAAGGTCCGAATTGCGTGCCCAGGTCGGCAATCTGGATCTTCAGGTCCGCCTGTTTGGAGCGCAGGGCGTCGAGCAACTGCGAAGTGGATTGCCCGCCAGTGGCCTCCTGCACGTCGGCAGCGCCGGAAGCCACGGACTCCGGATCGCCCGACTCCACCAGGCGATACAGCGCCTCCTTGTCCATGCGATCCGTTTGCGCCGTGGTCAGCTCCTTGTTGAGCTCCTCCAATTTTTCCGTGATGATGTTCTGCTTCTCGTCGGTTCCCAGTATTTCGTGTTCTTTCTGATAACGGACGAGCTTCTCCTGCGACGTCTCCACTTTCATCTGCAGATCGACAAGCTGCTTCGAGAGCCAATCCGATGCCTGCATGGTCGATTCGAATCGGGCCTTGAAATTGTTCTCGACGTAGGTCTGCATTAGGGTGTTCACGACATTCGCGGCCATCTGCGGATCAGGGCTGCGGTAGTGAACTTCGATGATTCGGGTGTTGGGGCTGAGCGCGACCCGCAAACCGCCCTTGAATCCGCCAACCATTGCAGCCGTCCGAGCCGGATCCACCTGCAATGGATCGGGCGCAAGGTCCAACGAGGAGGGATACGGCGGCGCTTGCCCGCCGATCTCCGGACGCCGGTCGAGATTCAGTTCGCGGATGACTTGTGTCGCCAGAAGATCGCTCTGCAGAATCTTGAGTTCGGTCTCCAACTCGGTGGGATCGTAGTAGTCGAGGCTGAACGTGGCTGAATTCTGAAAATTCAGTGTGGTATCGGGCTTGTTGATCTCAATCGTCCCGCCAGCTTCGTAGATCGGGGTCATCTTGAGGCTGGCGATGGCCACTAGCGAGAAGATGCTGACCAGGCAGATGACGATCACCCATTTGCGTTTTACCAGAATCCGGATCGACTCCCCGAGCGCGGACTCGTGCGCTGGAATCTCTGGATAGATGCGCGAGCCCGTTCCCCTGCCCAGGTCAAGGCCGGGAGAAGCCTGTTTGTCGAGAACAACGGAGTTGTTTGCGGGAACCAGGGGCCCAAAATCCATGCCTGCTCCTCAACGATTCGTCACTGCCAAGAGGCCCGAGTGGCCTTGTCTCACACAAATTCTCATAAAGTCCCGGTTCGAAGAGGCTGGTCTATCGCGCAGGGAATTGTGTCGCACATGTGCTGGAAAGTTCGTCGGACATTTTAGCACTGAGAGGGACCGTTTCTGCGAACTTTCGGCGGAATCGCCAGGAAAACTAAGGCCAGCAGGACTGGAGCATCGGCCATACAAAGTCCGCTATACTAGCGAACAACATTGCACCAGCCAAAAGCGACATGCGGCCAGAGTCCAGCATGGCTTCCGAACTGAATGGCGAAGAAAATGTCTGCCGTGAAAGCGGAGGGAGTTGCATTCCGGCAAAATCAACGAGGCGTAAGGGATGAATTGGGCGGATCAGGCAGTTCTGGTGACGGGTGGTACGGGCTCGTTCGGAAAAAAGTTTGTCGAGATCATGCTGAAAGAGTACCGGCCAAAGCGCCTGGTCGTGTTCAGCCGCGATGAACTGAAGCAGCATGAGATGCGCGCCTCGGGCCTCGACCATCCGAGCCTGCGCTATTTTCTGGGAGACGTGCGCGATCCGGGCCGGCTGGAGCGGGCGTTTGCCGGCATCAACATCGTGGTTCATGCGGCGGCTCTGAAGCAGGTTCCCGCTTGCGAATACAACCCATTCGAAGCGATTCAGACGAACATCATCGGCGGCCGGAACGTGATCGATGCCGCCATTAATCAGGGCGTGTGGCGAGTGCTGGCGCTGAGCACCGACAAAGCGGTGAACCCGATTAATCTTTACGGCGCGACGAAGTTGTGCGCGGAAAAAATGTTTGTGCAGGCGAACTCCTATGCCGGCGCCCAGGACTCTCGCTTCAGTTGTGCGCGCTATGGCAATGTCGTCGGGAGTCGCGGCAGCGTGATTCCCATTTTTCAGGAGCAAAAACAGCGTGGCCGAATCACGATCACCGATCCTCGCATGACGCGCTTCTGGCTCACACTGGAGCACGGCGTCCGCTTTGTAGTGAGCTGCATCGAACAGATGCACGGCGGAGAAATTTTCGTTCCGAAGATTCCCAGCATGCGCCTGGTGGACCTGGCGGAAACCATCGCTCCGGGTTGCGAGATCGAAACCATCGGAATCCGCCCAGGCGAAAAATTGCACGAGGTCCTGGTCTCAGAGGACGAAGCGCGCAACACGCTCGAGGTCGAGGACCGCTACGTCATCCAGCCTTCGCATGCCTGGTGGAAGCGGGAAAACTGGATCAACGGGAACCCGTTACCCGAGGGATTCCGCTATGCCAGCGACACGAACGAGCGTTGGCTCACGAACCGCGAACTGCACGAACTGATCTCGCCGGTGGCGGAGCAGGAGCAGCCGGTCGGAGACCGCATTCCCGCCTGAAATGTCATGAGCACTGTTTCCGTCAGCCCGCGGACGCTCGCGATCAATGGGGGATCGCCCGTGCGCTCGACCTACCTGCCTTACGGGCGGCAATCGGTTGAGGAGTGTGACATCCAGGCCGTCGTCGATGTGCTGCGATCGGATTGGCTGACCAGCGGGCCGAAGGTATCCGAATTCGAAGAATCGCTTGCAGCGCGAGTGGGCGCCAAGCACGCCATAAGTTTTAGTTCCGGGACCGCAGCGCTGCACGCCTCTGCCTTCACCGCAGGGTTGAAGCCTGGCGATGAAGCCATCACCACGCCGATCACGTTCGCCGCTACCTCGAATTGCGCGCTTTATCAGGGTGCGACGCCGGTGTTCGCTGACGTCAGCCGTGACACGCTGAATCTTGATCCCGCGGAACTCGCCAAGAAGATGTCGTCGAAGACGCGAGCCATTCTCCCGGTCGACTACGCTGGCCATCCGGCGGAACTGGATGCAATTCTTCAGCTGGCGCGAAATCGCGGCTTGATCGTGATCGAAGATGCTTGCCACGCCCTCGGCGCCGAATACAAAGGTCGCAGCGTCGGCGGCATCGCCGATATGACTGTCTTCAGCTTTCACCCCGTCAAGCACATCACGACCGGCGAAGGCGGCATGGTCGCGACTGACCATTCCGAATTTGCTGAGAGGCTGCGGCGCTTTCGCAATCACGGAATTTCCAGTGAGGCCCGCCAGCGGCAGAACACAGGCCAGTGGCATTACGAGATGGTTATGCTCGGCTACAACTACCGGCTGCCCGATATTGCCTGCGCGCTGGGCATCGAGCAGTTGAAGCGGCTGGACGCCAACCTGGCGCGGCGGCGCGAAATCGCGTCGCGCTATACGACTGCCTTCCGGCAGATTCCGGGCGTGATTCCGCCGTCGATACGAACAGACGCGAATCCGGCTTGGCATCTGTATCCGATTCGACTGGAACTCGAGAAGCTGGCGGCGGATCGGGCGCAAGTCTTCCGCGCATTGCGCGCCGAGAACATCGGGGTGAATGTGCACTATATCCCGGTGCACCTGCATCCGTACTATCGTGATCGTTTCGGCTATCGCGGCGGAGAGTATCCGGTCGCTGAAGATGCGTACTTACGCCTGATCAGCCTGCCGATGTTCCACGGCATGACTGATCACGACGTTGACGATGTAATTATGGCAGTAGGGAAGGTGCTGAGCTGTTATGCGGCTTGAACACAGTTGTTCAAGACTAAGAAGATGACTCTGGAAAAAGACGCTGTCGCAATGTCAGGAAGGAGCGCCTTTCTGGAAGGCGCGCTCGTATCGCTGCGTCCGCTGGAGTTGAGCGATTTGAACGACCGCTATCTCCAGTGGCTGAATGACCCTGAGGTTACAAGGTACCTGGAGACTGGAGTATTTCCCACGACCCGGCAAGATCTGGAAAGGTTCTATGCCGCAGTAATGAGCTCTTCCAACAACGTCATGCTTGCGATCATCGAGAGAAGATCGGGCACGCACGTCGGCAACCTCAAGCTCGGGCCCATCAACTGGATCGATCGGCGCACACTCTTCGGGATCCTCATCGGAGAAAAGGATTTCTGGGGCAAGGGAATCGGAGAGGAGTCTACCCGCTTGGCCGTGGGTTACGCCTTTGAGAAGTTGAACCTCAATCGGGTTGGCCTTGCGGTTTTCGAGGAACATACGTCGGCGATTCGTTGCTACGAAAAGGTTGGATTCAAAGTGGAAGGCTGTTTTCGAGAGGAAATGTTTCGGGAAGGGCGTTATAGAAACCGGCTCTGGATGGGTTGTTTGCGGTCGGATTACAGAGGTAAAGTCAAGTGAAACGTCAGCGATTGTCCGAAAGCCAGAGGCCGAAAACAATCACGCTTCAGGACTGTTCGACCGAGATGCTCTGCACATATTGCCTGGATCTGCTCTCAAGTACTCGCAAGCAGTACTGCTGGTCGTAAAATCTCTCGCCACGCCAGAATGGAACGGTGTCACCGCCGAAACCACGTTTAAAGAACGCGATCTTCAACTCCTTTTCGGAGGCATTCGAGTGAAGCTGGTTACGCAGCGGTTGGATACCTGTTTCGTAACGCCGAATCCCGTGTCGCTTCAGCCATTGGATCGCCTTCCACTGCAACAGATGGCCGATTGGGAGATGATTGAACTCGGGATCCTCGCAAGAAGAGCTATAGTACGCGGCATCTTTGTAGACGCTGAGCAACGAGAATCCCACGTCGCTTGATCCGATGGTCGCAACCGCAAGGATTGCCTGACCGGCACGAATCCACTCGTACATCATCTGGAAGGTCTCCAGTGGCCGGGTAACTCGACCAGCGGCCTTTCGATGCAGCAGGCGGTAACGTTCGAACGATTCTTCCGAGATGCTCGCCGCATCGAGGACTTCGGCTTTCATTAACTTAGCGGCGCGAGCGATATCGGCTCGATGACCCTTTCGCATGCCGCGCAACAAAAGCTGCTCATCCCTTGACAGGTCCAACACTTGCGAGGCAAGTGAGATGTCGGTGTAGCCGAGGCGGGAAAGGGGGTTCGCTTGCTGGTATTGCGAGTCCCAGAACGAGGGAACCAAAGGGGAGATTCGAAACGAGGCGCGCGACACATGGTGCTTTCGCGCGAGGGTATCGATATGTGAAAAGATAGCCTGAACAACGGCCCGACGGGCTTTCTCGCCCAGATCGCTACTAACTGCCGGAGCGGGAACCGTGTCTCCGCCGTATGAAAATTCCTTCGCCGAGTCGTCGTGAGGTGCGTATTTCTCGACCATGAGGGGACAGATGGCTGCAATCTTTCCCTGGTGGATGCAAAGGAAAGATTCGGAGCGCGGTTCAAGATCAGGCCGGTAGTGAAGCGTGTACTGCATCCATTGCGTCGTATGCCAGAACCAGGCGTCACGACTATTGAGGCAAAACGAATCCCACTCCGCGTGGGAATCGCGGCTCAGAGGCAAGATTTCCAGATCAGCAGAAATGCCTGCGGCAGAAGAACTCTGTGGCATTGCGACTCAGTATAGCCTCTTCTGGAACGCCTGCGTTCCCCGATTGGGGTGGTAGAATTTCGCCAACTCATTAAAGCGATGAAGGCTCTGGTCGTGGGCGGCGGTTCGATCGGAACTCGGCATTTGCGGAACCTGAAGATGCTCGGGTTGGACAGCCTGGCATTGGTCGAGACGGATGCCTCGCGCTGCGAGGCAATCGCTCGAGAATTGCCCGTCGCAGGGTTTACGAGCTTGGACCAAGCGCTAACCTGGAGCCCGGATTTCGCAGTCGTTGCGTCCCCGACTCATCTGCACACCGAGCATGGGCTGCAGATTGCGCGCGCAGGACGCCCATTGTTTGTGGAGAAGCCGCTTTCGCACTCTCCGACACGTCTAGCCGAGTTCGCTGCTGCCGTAAGCGAAAAGAAAATCACCTCGCTGGTAGGCTGCAACATGCGTTTCCATCCCGGTCCCGCGAAGGTCAAGCAGTTGCTCGACGAAGGGCGGTTGGGAAAGATTCTGTTTGCAAGAATTCATGCCGGTTCATATCTGCCTAATTGGCGGCCCACTTCCGACTACCGGCAGAATTATGCAGCGCGTGTGGAGACGGGTGGCGGCTGCATCCTGGATTGCATCCACGAAGTGGATTTGGCGCGATGGTATCTGGGCGAAGTGGAGTCGGTATTCTGCCATACAGGGCATCTAAGCTCTCTGGAAATCGAGACCGAAGACGTCGCGATTCTGATCTGCCGGCACGCGGGCGGCGCGTTTTCCGAAATTCATCTCGACTACGTCCAAAGAACCTACGAGCGTGGCTGCCAGATTGTCGGAGAACGAGGGTCAGTTTTTTGGGACTTCACTTCCGGCGTTGTGCGGTGGTATTGCGCTGACTCGGACCAATGGAGTTCATATCGGCAGCCCGACAATTGGGAAATCAATCAGATGTACATCGACGAAATGCGTCATTTTCTATCCTGCGTGACAGAAAACCGTCCGACGGCTTTTCCGATTCCTGAGGCAGTTGCTCTGATGCAGGTAGTCTTTGCGGCCAAAGCCTCGGCCGAGCAAGGGCGAATGATGGCGATCGAAGGAGAGGCACGGGCGTGAACGTTGCTGTGGTCCAGGCCAGAATGGGGTCTTCGCGATTTCCGGGGAAAGTTCTGGAAGACGTTGCCGGTCATCCGATGCTGTGGCACGTGGTGCACCGGCTGCGAAAAGCAAAGTTTGTGGACAAGGTCGTGGTGGCAACTACCGACCGTCCCCTGGATGATCCCATTGTCGATTTTTGCCGGCAGGACGGGCTCGCCTGTTTTCGTGGTGATGAGCGGGATGTGCTGGACCGTTTTTATCAGGCAGCAAAGACCCATCATGCCGATGTGGTGATTCGAATCACCGCCGACTGTCCTTTGATCGATCCCGCAGTCGTCGACAGGGTCGTTGAGCGATTTCGACAAGGCGACTGCGACTATGTTTCCAACGCCAGCCCGTACACTTATCCGGATGGTCTGGACACAGAGGTGTTCTCCTTTGCTGCGTTGGAGCGCGCTTGGCGCGATGCGAACAAGCCTTCCGAACGCGAGCACGTTACACCTTATCTGCGTACAGAAACATTTCGCAACGCGAGTGTGCAGAGCGAAATTCCCGTGTCGCCCGCGCAATATCGTTGGACGGTTGATCATCCCGCAGATCTGATCTTTGTCCGGAAGGTATATGCGGCGTTTTCGCAAAACGAAGATTTTGGCTTTCGCGAAATTTTTCAGTTGTTGAAGGAGAGACCCGAGTTGACCACGATTCAGGCAGAAACCATAACGAACGAAGGCTACTACAAAAGCCTCTATCAGCAGGCAAAGGCTGGGGCGGCTCCAAAACGCCCCCTGGTCCAGTCGCAAGCGTGGCTGGAGCGATCAAAGCAAGTAATCCCCAGCTGCGCCCAGACGTTTAGCAAGGGGTATACGCAATACGTTCAGGGTGTAGCGCCAATTTTTCTGGAGCGCGGTAAAGGCTGTCGCGTCTGGGACGTCGACGGGAATGAGTACATCGATTACGTGCAGGGACTGCTGCCCAACATTCTGGGCTATGCCCGCGAGGAGGTAAATGCGGCAGCAGCGGCGCAACTTGCGGCAGGGCACAGTTTCTCGCTTTCACATCCGCTTGAGGTGCAGCTCGCCGAGCGACTGAGTCGAATCATTCCCTGTGCCGAGATGGTGCGCTTCGGAAAAAACGGATCCGACGCTACCTCGGGCGCGGTGCGGGCGGCACGTGCCTTCACCGGCCAAGATCACATCGCGTGCTGCGGCTATCACGGCTGGCAGGATTGGTATATCGGTTCCACAACGCGAAACGCTGGCGTACCAAGAGCGGTCCGAGAGCTGACGCACCCATTTGCGTATAACGATCTTCCGAGTCTGGAAAAGATTCTGCATTCCAATCGCGGCGATATTGCTGCCGTGATTATGGAGCCGTTCAATTTCGTCGAACCTGCGCCGGGTTTCCTCGAGGGAGTGAAGCAACTATGTCGTGATAACGGAGCTCTGCTGATCTTTGATGAGATCTGCAGTGGTTTCCACTTTGGCCTGGGGGGCGCTCAAAAACTTTTCGGTGTGACCCCTGATCTGGCTTGCTTCGGCAAGGCGATGGGAAACGGATTCCCCATTTCTTGTGTGGTCGGCCGGGCGGACGTGATGCGGACGTTCGACGAGATTTTCTTTAGCTTCACGTTTGCGGGTGAAGTCGCTTCCATGGCGGCAGCCATGAAGGTGTTGGACATTCTGGAGCAGACCGATGCTTTAGCCCGGATCGAATCGAACGGCCGCATGTTAAAGGATGCGGTCAATGCCATGGCGAAGGAAGCAGGGCTCGCACACCGTATTAAAGCGGTTGGACGGCCTCAGTGGTCGCTGCTGAAGTTCTTTGACGAGAGCGGTGCCGACAATCCCATCACGAAGAATCTGTTTCAGCAGGAAGCCATCAAGCGCGGAGTTCTGCTGCTCGCCACACACAACATGACCGCAGCCCACGACACAACGGCGATCCATGAAACCATTGAAACTTACGCGGAAGTGATCAAGACGCTCGCCGATTGGCTGAATGAGGCCGATCCCGCTCGCTTTCTCGACGGCCCGATGGCTCAACCGGTGTTCCGGGTCCGATGAACCTGCTGATTCGAGCCGATGCCAGCGTTGGCATGGGGACAGGCCACGTGATGCGCTGCCTCGCCCTGGCGCAGGCCTGGCAGGATGCGGGCGGTCGAGCAGCGTTTGCCATGGCGGACCGCACTGAGGCTATAGATGGTGATATTCGCGCTAAGGGAATCCGGTTGATGCGAATCCAGAAGACTGCCGGATCGGAAGAAGACTCACGCGAGCTTGAAAGGCTCGCTAGAGACGTTCGTGCAGAATGGGTGGTCCTCGACGGCTGCCAATTCGGATTGTCTTATCAGAGAAGTCTACGGAACTTGGGTTTCCGGATATTGCTTATCGATGACGGGGAGAGCGCAAAAAGCGTTTCTGCCGATGTGCTCCTGAATCAGAACTACGGTGCGAACGCCTCGCTTTACCAGGATTGCGAGCCAAGTTGCCGCTTGCTGTTGGGAAGTGATTTCATTCTCCTGCGAAGGGAGTTCAGCCGTTGGGTGGGATGGAGACGAAATATCGGCGAGCACGCTTCCCAGCTTCTTGTGTCGATGGGCGGCAGCGATCCGGATAACACGACGCTGCACGCACTGGAAGCGCTGAAATCGCTTGAGATTGAGGGGCTGGCGATCACCGTCCTGGTCGGAGGCAGCAATGCTCGTCGTTTCGAGAGTGCCGGCAGGAGTTGGAATACGGGCGTGCGCTTCCTGCATAACATAAGCGATGTCCCCTCAATCATGGCGGAGGCTGATATCGCGATCGTTGTGGGCGGTGGAACACTCTGGGAAGCGCTCTTCATGAAGTGCGCGGTGCTCAGTTACACCCGCACTCCATTCCAGGCGCGCGTCGTTCGCGGGTTGGAGGACATCGGGGCCGCGATCTCGCTTGGGAACGTCCATGATTTGGACCACTGGACCGTTGCAAGGAAGATACGGGAAGTGGTCAGTTCGCGCGACATTCGCACGAAGCTATCAGGTGAAGCGGAGAGAATTGTAGACGGTTTGGGCGCTCGAAGAGTCGTAGATTACATGCTCACACAGACGGTGCGTGCGTGATGGAAGAATTGTTGAGGCTCGTTCCGGTCTTGAGTTCAGACAAGGCTGAGTTTTTGTCGATGGCGACGCAGTATTTCACCGAGCTGAATTCCAATTTCGTCCCCCAACGAGACTGGGAAGCGAATTATTTTCAGCGGTTGCAGGATGGCACCAACCTGTGTGCTCGCTGGATCGTCGTAGACGAAAGGCGCATAGGCTTTTCGGTGTATGGAGTAGAAAATCATCGATTCCTTCCCCGCACCATAGGCTGCATCTATGAATTCTACGTACTGCCTTCTTTTCGGCGCTCCGGCATCGGAATGCAAGCCGCTATGAGCACGATAAAGGAACTCAGGAAGTGTTCTCCCGCAAAGATTCAGCTTGAGGTGCTGCGCGGAAATGAGTCCGCCCAGAAGTTTTGGAATAGTCTGGGTTTCCGCAAGGTTTCGGAACGTTTCGTGCTGGACGGGGGCGACAAGTGAAGCTGGCCATTTCCCAACCAACCTACTTGCCCTGGCTTGGGTACTTCGACTTAATCGACCAGGTTGATGGCTTCGTATTTCTGGATAACGTGCAGTTTGAAAAACGATCATGGCAGCAAAGGAACCGAATAAAGGGTCCGCACGGCCTAATCTTGCTAACGGTGCCGGTCACGGTGAGCGGACGTTTCCATCAAACGGTCGCCGATGCTGTGATTTCGGACGTCGTCCATCAGGAGAAACACAGGCGCTCTGTAGAAATGAACTATCGGCGGTCGCTTTTCTTCGACGCTTATTGGCCAAGCTTCAGCAGCACTCTCCAAGCCGGTTGGGAAAGTGGGAGACTCGTGGAACTCAACATTCTCCTGATCAAGTGGTGCATGCGCCAGTTGGGCATTGAAAAGCGCCTATGGCGAGCGACAGACCTTCCTTGCGAAGGAAGAAGAGGTGAGCTGCTGGCGAAAATCTGCCAATATCTGGACGCGAACGAGTATCTCTCCGTTCCCGGGTCAGCTGCGTATCTGGTCAACGAAGAGCATGAGTTCTCCTCCAGAGGCATCAGGGTGTTTTTTCAAAGGTTTGAACATCCGGAGTACAACCAGCTTTTTCCACCCTTTCTTCCATATGCCTCGGCGATTGACCTAATCTTTAACCACGGGACCAGCGCGATCGAGATCCTGCGCAGTGGACGTCGCAGCAGCATCCCGATCGCGGACATCAGCCAGACGCTTGCTGAGAAGGCCAAGGCATGAATATGGCGGCTATCCGAATCGCTTGCCACACCATCGGCGAGAGCAGCCCGGTGTATGTGATCGCGGAACTGTCCGCGAACCACAACGGGAGCTTCGATCACGCGGTGCGGATTATCGAGGCCGCAAAGGACGCTGGGGCTGATGCCATCAAGCTCCAGACTTATACCGCCGACACCATTACCATCGACTCTCCACGTCCGGAGTTTCGTATCGAAGGTACTTTGTGGGACGGTCGCAACCTGCACGATCTTTATCGGGAAGCGTACATGCCCTGGGAATGGCAACCGCGGTTGAAAGAAATCGCCAACGAGATTGGTCTTGATTTGTTCTCCAGTCCCTTCGATCTCACTGCGGTTGACTTCCTGGAGAAAATGCATGTTCCGGCTTACAAACTGGCTTCCTTCGAATTGGTGGATATTCCTCTCATTCAAAAGATGGCGCGGACAGGCAAGCCGCTGATCATGTCGACGGGTATGGGAACCGCTGACGAAATCGAGGAGGCGGTGCAGGCAGCCCGCTCCGCAGGAGCAACAGAAATCGCGCTGCTGAAGTGCACCAGCGCTTATCCGGCTGCCACAGAGGAGATGAATCTGCGGACCATTCCAGCGCTGTCGGAGCGATTTGGTGTGCCGGTTGGGCTGTCGGATCACACCATGGGCATTGCCGCGCCGGTTGCGGCGGTCGCACTAGGCGCCCGCATCATCGAGAAGCATCTTACTTTGTCGCGTTCGGAACCGGGGCCTGACAGCGCTTTCTCGCTGGAGCCGCAGGAATTCAAAGCCATGGTCGACGCCGTGCGGGGAGCCGAGAAAGCTGTGGGCGAAGTCCACTTCGGATGCAGCCCCAAAGAGGCCAACAGCCGCACGTTTCGCCGCTCTTTGTTTGTGGTGCAGGACGTAAAAATGGGAGAGGCGTTCACTGCACAGAATGTTCGTTCCATTCGCCCGGCTCTCGGATTGCACACCCGGCATCTGCCAGAAATTCTCGGACGCCACGCCAGGCGAGATATCGAACGCGGAACCCCGCTGAGTTGGGATTTGGTAGGGCAATGAGAATTGTCAGTTCGTTGTTAAGGCGCGCGGTGTACCCCTCGATGGCTGCGGGCGGGGTTTTTCGACGAACTCGTGCCGCGGGCCTTGCCGTAGTGACCTATCACGGGATCCTGCCTCCGGGATATCAACCGATCGACGCTGCTCTCGACGGAAACCTGATTACGGCCGAAATGCTGCGACGGCAACTGCGTCTGCTGAAGAAGCACTACAACATCATTCTTCCCGAAGAGTTTCTTGCCTGGCGCGAAGAACGGCTCGCACTGCCTGAGAGAGCAGTTTTATTAACCTGCGATGACGGGCTGCTGAATTGTATGTCGGACATGCTGCCGGTTCTTCTGGAAGAAGATCTGCGCTGCCTGTTTTTTGTCACGGGAGCTTCGGCACAAGAAAAACGCGGCACGCTCTGGTACGAAGACTTGTTTCTCGCGCTTTTGCGGGTTCCGGCCGGAGGTTTAGAAATCTCATTCGAAGGCGTGCTGTTTCAGAGCGAGTTGGGCTCGCGCGAGCAGAGGCGTTCCATGTGGTGGAGAAGCGTCAAGCAGCTTTCGCAGTTCACATCGGAAAAGCGAAGAGCCTTCCTCCGCCTCGTTCAGACGAAGTCCCACGCTGAGCGCGCACCTATGGTGGAGGGATCGGTCGAGAGCCGGCGCTTTGAACTGATGATCTTGCCGGAATTACGGCAACTGGCATCATCGGGAATGATGATCGGAGCGCACACAGAAAGCCATCCTATGCTGTCCCATGCCTCGCCACAGATGGTGCGCGACGAAGTCCTCGGATGCAAGACGAAGCTTGAATCCGCGCTGGGAGAGCAAGTTTGGGTACAGGCCTATCCTTTTGGCGATCCCGAGTCCGTGAATTCGTCTGTCTTGCAGATCACCCAGGAAGCAGGTTTCAAAGCCGCATTCACTAATTTCGGCGGCGGATTGGGCGCCGAGCTATCGCCATTTGCTCTTCCCCGGGTACATGTCACGGCGAAAATGGGACTGGCCGAGTTCGAAGCACAGGTGTCAGGATTTCATGCGCGATTGCAGAGGCGCGCCAACAGGAATCCGCAGCACCTCGGGATGGTGCGGGCGTAGCCGGAATGGCGGAGATCGACGTAGAGAGCAACCTTCGAGTTTATGATGCGCCTGATGTAGCTGCGCATTACGCGGGACTCGACTACCTCACTCCTTGTGAGCGCTTGTTGTTCCAGACTTATATTCCACCCGGCAGCGCCGTTCTCGATCTTGGAGTGGGTGGCGGTCGCACTACGCCTCTTCTTGCGAGCCGGGCCTCGCGCTACGTAGGGGTCGACTACGCGGCTGCCATGATCAAAGCCTGTCGCGCCAAGTTCCCAGATTTGGAATTTCTGGTTGCGAACGCCGCGGATCTATCAAGCTTCTCCGCTGGATCGTTTCATGCCGTTGTCTTTGCGTTCAACGGGATGGATTATGTTCCAGTCGGCGCGCGCGCAAAGTGCTTCGAAGAAATTCGACGCGTTCTCAAACCAGGTGCGGTCCTGATTTTTTCCTCGCACAACCCCCGAGCCATCCTGGTGCGCCCGCGTTGGAACCGGGAACGCATGCGCACAATCGCGCAGCGGGTCGCGGGAGACTCAGGCCTGTTCCGGTCTCTTGTTGTTTTTCTTCTGCTCTCGTTGCGCATGGCTTGGGCGAATGTGCAAGCCGTCTGGGCAACGGTGGTCCGCCTGATTACAAGGATCCCATCGCGCATGTTCTGGAACGGGGAAGGAGGGCAGACGGATCCAGTGCACGGCGGGCTGCTGACCCGCTACGCTGTGCCTGAGAAGATCGTTCCAGAATTAGTTGGCCTCCAGTTTCGGCCGGCGCGGGTGCTGGGAGACGATTATCCGCGGCGAAGCCACCTTTACGCGACCGATTGGTACTATTACGTATTCAGCAAGCCCGACGACAAGTAACGAGAAGTGAATCGAACCTTGCGACTCGTATTCCTAAGCGAAATCCCCGAAGATGCGGAACTCCACCGTCAGTGGAATGAACTCGTCCTGGCTGGCGACCGCCCGCAGGTCTTCTATACGTATGAGTGGGCGTTAGCCGTGTACCGGGCGTATCGAGAGACGCTGAACCCGTTACTCTTCCTGGGTTATGAGGGAGAACGCCTGTGCGCAATCGCCGTGCTGGCGGTCGATTCCGCCGGTAACGTTTCATTTTTGTGTGCAAACACAGCGGATTATTGCGATTTCATTGCGTCGCCAGAGCACAAGCTGGAGTTCATATCGCATGTGCTGGGGGACCTCAGACGACGCGGACAGCGGCGAGTCACGCTCACGAATCTGCCCGCTGATTCAGCGACCGTGAGCGCGCTCCCACAGGCGTCCCGGGAGAACGGATATCACCTCTTCGCGCGCACTGCGTACGAATGCGCGCAGACATCGCTAAATGAACTTCGAGCCAAATCCGCAGGTGGCAGCCTCGACTTACCGCGCAAAAGAATCGTCCGTCGGTCGATGAAAGCGCTGGGCAAAGAAGCGCCGGTCCGATTGGAACACATCGAAACTGCGGGAGAGATCGAACCAGTCTTGAGGCCGTTCATTGAGAGCCATGTCGCGAGATTTCTCGCGACCGGCCGCATCAGCAATTTAGCAAGGCCGGAGCGCCAGATTTTTCTGGCGGAACTAGCGAAGTTGCTCTCGAAGTCCGGGTGGTTGAAACTGAGTCTTCTGGTCTCGGGAGAGAAGGTCTATGCGTGGAACTATGGGTTCAATTTTGAAGGCACATGGTTCTGGTACCAGCCGACCATCGACAGCGATTACGAGAAATTTTCTCCCGGTTACTGCTTGCTCTACGAGATCGTCCAGGAAGCCGCGAAAACACCGGGCGTGAATGTCGTCGATCTCGGACTTGGAGCTGAGGGATACAAAGAATATTTCGCGAACACTGCGCGCAAGACTCTCTACGTCACCCTGAGAGCTTCGATCGCCACGCATGTACGAGAGATTCTGCGATACGCCGCGGCCAGTGCTGTGCATGCCTCGCCAAAGGTCGAACGAGCAGTGCGGCAATCGACGGATCGCTGGCAACGGCTGCGACGAGACGGTTTTTCCGCGTGTTGCAGTCGAATAAGTGGTCGACTTCGGGCGTTCGTGAGCTCGAATAATGAAGTTCTCTTTTTTGACGGCAGTCAGGCGCGACCCTCAAACGCAGACGGGGAACTACACGCTCTTGATCTGAAGAGTCTGGCGACGGCTCTGATTCAGAATGTGGACGATGCGCCTACCTGCGCCTATTTGCTGCGCTGTGCGGCGCGGGTGCGCGAAGATGGTATACGAGGGTTCGCCTTGCTCGATCGCAATGGTGCATTTCTGCATTTTGGCTGGGTCACGCGGTTCGAAGGTTTTCATTTAGCCGAGTTGAATGCGAAGGTGGAGGCTCCCGCGCCTGAGTGTGTGATGCTTTTCGACTGTTGGACACCGACACGAATGCGCGGACATGGCTATTATGGTCAGACTATCGGTCTCATGGCGAAGCTGATGCGAGAGCAAGGGAAAGAGCCGTGGATATTCAGCGCTGCGACGAATGGCGCGTCCATCAGCGGCCTGAAAAAAGCCGGGTTTCAGCGGCGTTATTCTCTGGTGCGTCGGCGGCTCTTCGGATTCCAGTGGATCCGAGGCAATACTCCGAAACAGACGGAGAGCGCAACGGCGGAGGTTTCCGCCTCCGTTTGAGTTGATGGGCCATGCGGGTTCTCCTACTTCATCCCGATGATTCTCCTCTGACCGGTCCGTGGTCGCGTCAGCACTGGGACCTCATCATTGATCTGGGGAAGTCGTCGTCGTTTTCCGCGGATCGATGGGCACAACATTTTCGGTGTCCGGTCCTGCGGAGCGAGTCTTTCCGGAGGGGACTCGATGACGCCCACAAAGTATCTGAAATCTTTTCAATCCCGCGCCGACGACTCGTCGATGAGGAAGGCATTGACTGGTGGGATCTCGTCTCCCTGCTGGTGGCCCCGCAAGCGTTCGAGCTGCTTTCTCTGGAGCGAGTGGCACACCAGGTGAAACCGGACCATGAATTCTGGAGTACTCGCCCGGGAGGGACGGTCTGTATTTTCGAGGCGTTACTCGGGCGGCCGATTCATGCTTTTGGAACAGGTGTGCTGTCACGCTCGGCGGCGCGCGCAATGCACTATGCAGGTTTGGTGCGACGTTTTTCTCCGGCGCAGTTCAAAGAAATTTTCCTCGATAAGTACGATCCCGCTTATGACTGGCGTTCCAGAATTACCAGTAAACCCAGACCTCGTTCCGAACCGGTTGTGCTTTTGCCGAGCGCATACGGGAACGTCTCTCGCACCGCGTCGGCCTTCGCCCGGCTGCTGCCGAGACAATCCTTTCTCATGATTGCCACGCGGGAGAGCGCGAAGAAATTCGTGCCTCCAGCGAATCTTGAGATCCGAGATCTTTTCGCATACGCCGCACGTCGTTCGCATGCGGAAAGGGATTCGTTGCTGAACCGTTGGCTCGAGCTCAGAAAGGAGTTCGAAGCAGTTCCGGAACTGCGTCTGCTGGATCGCGCCGGAGTTATTGATCCGATGCCCGGTTGGATCGGCAGCGGCATCGGAGTGCGCAACGCTTGGCGTGAAGTACTGCAGCATGAACCCGTTCAAGCCGTTTTGTGCGGGGACGACAGCAATCTCTACACCCGATTGCCGGTTCTGCTGGCGGCGCGGCGTGGGATTCCAACCGTTGACTTCCACCATGGAGCGATCGATGGCCGCTATATGCTGAAAGAATTGCCCTGCGATCTATATTTGGCGAAGAGCGAGATGGAGCGAGACTATCTTGTGCGTGTGTGCGGGTTGCCCGCAGAAAAAATCGTCATCGCAGCTGCAGTTGCCGAGAAGAACAACCTGGATGCCCCACCGGATCAACGTTCAGCGGCGTCTGCAATCTTTTTCTCTGAACCTTATGAGAATGCGGGGATGCGAGCGGAAGAGGTATACGCCGAAATCCTGCCTGAATTATTTCGTGTGGCGAACGCGAACCAGCGCGGCCTCGTGATCAAGCTGCATCCGTTTGAAAGCCGGCATCGGAGGCGGAGAATCGTTGTGGATGTGCTTGGGCCTGAAGCGGCCCGGATGGTGAACGTGGTCGATGGACCTCTGACCCTGGAACTGCTGGCACAGGCATGGTTCGGCGTCACAGTTGAGTCCAGCAGTGTGATCGACTGCCTGCAGAACGGCGTCTGCTGTTTTCTGTGCGGCTGGTTGCCGCTGTCGCCCTATGGATACGCGCAACACTATGCGCGCTTCAGAGTTGGGAAAATACTGGAGGATGCTACAAAGATCGCTGACATTCCCGAGCATGTGAAGCAGTTTTACTCGGAGCCGGCATCATTTCGTGTGCCTTCTAAGCTCGACCCTGTCCTGTTGCAGGAATGGTTGACGGCTCGCGACCGTTCCGCGGTGAGGTCGGCTTCGTGAGCGATCACGTTGTCAATGTATTGCCGCCTGCCGTCGATCTGGAGAGCCAGCAGTTTCGCTCGCAGGTTGGGCACATTTCCCGTCACTCAGGAGCATTTTTCGCGGGGACGGTCTTTAGCGTCGCACTGGGATATTTGTGCAAGGTCTACCTGGCGCGAACTCTGGGAGCGGAAGCACTCGGCATTTACGCGCTGGGGATGACGCTAGTCGGGTTCATTGGAACTTTCAATACTCTGGGTCTGGTCGAGTCGGCAGTTCGCTTTGCGTCGGTATATCGGGCAGCAAACAAATTGGAACAATTGCAGTCTCTGTTGTGGCGTGGCGGCGGAGTTCTTCTTG